>WNFV01015303.1_pt1 | contig 13437 bp, 8 predicted proteins | sample 5400101 | NCBI WGS metagenome assembly WNFV01 (sample SAMN13153361, study PRJNA577476) | soil metagenome | isolation source: 115 cm soil or saprolite under grassland replicate 1 | place: USA:California | collected 2016-06-15
CATAAATCAGAAGGCGCGCCCTGGGTACGCATCGCTTCCAGCGTGCAGTCTCGGGAGGACGACCCATTGCTTCTTAATGCGCCTCTTGCCGAGACTGCACGCTGGAAGCGATGCGTACCCAGGCTAGCGCCAATTACAGTGTCGACTGCAAAGTTTTTTTTATTTGACCAGGCTTCAATAAACTCAGGATCGTCACATGGAAATAATGAAAGAAGTCTCGACCATTCCAATCATTGATATCGGCCCGCTGGTCGGCGGGACAGAAGGTCGTTACGCCGTGGCCGACGAGATTGGGCAGGCGTGCCGCGAGTGCGGATTCTTTTACGTCGTCGGGCATGGCGTGGGCGAAGACTTGCAGCAGCGGCTGGAACATTTCAGCCGGCGATTCTTCGCTCAGGACCTCGAAGCGAAGATGGAAATTCAGATGGCCCGCGGCGGCAGAGCCTGGCGCGGTTATTTTCCCGTCGGAGGCGAATTGACCTCAGGCCAGCCCGATTTGAAAGAAGGCATATATTTCGGCGCGGAGCTTGGAGACGATCACCCGATGGCGCGCGGCGGCGTCCCTATGCACGGCCCGAATCTTTTTCCTTCAAACATCCCCGGATTCCGCGAGACCGCGCTGGAATATATGGCCGCGATGACCGAGCTCGGCCACGCGTTGATGCGCGGAGTCGCGCTCAGCCTCGGCCTCGACGAATCGTATTTCGCCGAACACTACACGGGCGACCCGCTGATACTGTTTCGCATATTCAACTATCCCGCGCAGTCCGCCGCTACCGGATGGGGCGTGGGCGAGCACACCGATTACGGGCTGCTGACGATTTTGAAGCAGGATGAATCGGGAGGACTGCAGGTCAAATCGCAATCGCGCTGGATCGAGGCTCATCCCATCCCCGGATCGTTCGTTTGCAACATCGGCGATATGCTGGATCGGTTGACCGGCGGGTTGTACCGTTCGACGCCTCATCGAGCGCGGAATGTGAGCGGGCGCGACCGGTTGTCGTTTCCGTTCTTCTTCGACCCGAACTTCAACGCCGAGGTGGAGCCTCTTCCGCTCGGCGCGACGGCGATTGATGACCGCGACGAGCGCTGGGATCAGTCCAGCGTCCACGAATTTCGCGGGACCTACGGCGATTATCTGCTCGGCAAAGTGGCGAAAGTCTTCCCGCAGTTGCGACGCGAGGTTTTGACCGAACCGGGTCAATAGGCCGGGTGTCGAGCCGGCGAACCATTGAATCAACGCCGCTTCGTAGCCTGAGCCTGAATCAAAATTTTGAGCGCGCGCCCGATCAGCCCGCGAGCGTATTTGACTCCGAAATTGAAGCGGTCGATCTCGGTCACCGCTGCGAAGTAGAGAATCTCGTCGCCATGCGGCGAGCGGCTGCGGTCGGTTATCGTCACGTCGAGCGCGACTTCCCGGCTCTGGCCCTTGATCGTCAGCGTACCGTTGACGCGCAGCATGTCCCTGTCTTTGCCGCGACCGACACTAGCGCTCTGAAAATGAATCTCCGGGTGTTTGGAGGAGTCGAGAAAATCCTTCGAGCGCAGATGCTCGTCGCGCATTTTGACGCCGGTCGAGACGCTCGCGGCGTTGATCGTCACTTCGGCCGACGAGCGGTAGACGTCGTTTTCGTGGAGCGTTATCTTTCCGCCGAAGTCGGTGAAGCGGCCTTTGACCTTGAAGAACAGCATCTTGGCGCTGAACTCCACCGTCGCATATTGAGGGTCAATCGTCCAAACAGTTGTGGCGCTCTCCGCGCCGATTGTCTCTGGCTTCATCCTGACGTCTCCTTCATCTTCTTCAAGTCTGCCCTTGAGGTTATTGGATACCTGATAGCCTTCGAGTGAATTTGCTCCATGGGAGCGATGAACGAGCCGCCGCCCCCGGCAGCGCAGTGGAGGTGGGCGAGCGCCTTGCGAGGTTTCTCGCGCTCAGCCCACAGTTTTCATTTGATAGTTAAACCCATCGCTGCGATGGATTCGCTTTAAATGCTTTGGGTGGACATCGAAGCCGTTCAACGTGAATGATGGCCGTTGGCGTACAGCCGACAATCTGCCGACATGACGGCCCGCAAACTTTCCCTTCGGAATGTCAGCCTTCACGATGTCCCCGGTTTGAAATCCCATGAACATTGCCTTGCGTGTGCGATGTGTTTTGGGAAAGCCGTACTTATCGGTTCGGCACATCTGACGCGAACCATGCCCTATGGCTCTGATCTGAAGCGGCTGAACGTTCGAGATCGACTGTTTAAACATGAGCCTCAGAGCGTCAGACTGGCGTCGCATCTGACGGTGACTATTGTTATATTCGCAAAGATCGTAGTTCATGACTCTGGCGAGTCAATCACTTAGTCGGGTTGAGTCAATGCCTTTGTCTTCTCTCGAAAACTGTGGCACAGCAGATCGCGTCTGATGCCCTGGAATGGCAAAAGACGTGTGTGCTGCTGAACGCGACTCAACACTGAAAAGAAAGGTCAGCGAGTTGATACATATGTCAATTGAAGCGAAACCCAGCATTGATCATCGTTTCGGCCAATGAGACAGAAGTTGGAACCGCGGATTTTCACGGAGTCTACGGATTTTCAAGGATTATCCGTCTTGATCCGCCGCATCCGTGAAAATCTGCGGTTCCTCTTAGTGGCCGAAACGATGATCAATACCCGAAACCCAAATACCGTGCCAGTCGGGGCTATTGGCTAAATGATGAGGACAGGCGTCTTATTCTATAGGATGTCACAATGCAGGCAAATAGAACGTCCGCTTCCGGGAACTTTTAATCCCAAAAGCGGACGATTTGTGTGTTACAGCTTGCCGGACATTTTGCGCTACTGTTGCCCGCTTCCTGCGGCGCCATCTTTGACTCTCTTACAACGGGTGACGTAGCCACTCTGCTCTCTTAGTAATTCGACGACTTCACCCTTTTCATCCTTGACGAACGTGATTTGCGCTTCGGCTTCCGGGATGAAGAACTTAGTTTCCGAAGCCGGGAACATCTCGCCTTTCCAACCGTTCGGCATCTGGCCGAAATAGCGGTTGCCCTCTCTGATCACTATGTACAGGCGATTGTTACCTAAATCGTATTTGCCGGCGTAAGCGTCAAAGACCTGCGGATCAATCCTGGCCAGTTGTTTCGGTTTGTCGGCGACGTATTCCACAAAACCCATCATCATCTCGTCATAAGTCGGTTCGCCGTGGCGCACCGCTTTAGACGGATCGGGATTGAGTTTGTTACGGCCTGAGTTGTCGAAATACCCGGTGACCTCGATCTTGCTTCCCGCTGGAATATGGATCAGCTCTCTCGGATTGTAAGTCATCTGCCAGTTGAAACTGTATTTCGGCACATTTAGCAACATCTCCGATCTGCCGTCGGGGTAAACCACCTTGTATTCCATCGCCGCGCCTCGATAGTGCATATGCGGCGATAGTGAGTGGATTGTTATGTCAACGGACGGCTTCCAGAAGGCAGTTACCTTGTGACGTTCGGCGCCGGGCGGAATCTGGAAGTAGATGTTCGACGCGGCGCGAGACTTCAGCGTTTTTTCTGGCGGCTGTTTGGCGAAGATCAATCCGATCTTTGACCGATCCTTCTGCTCGCTGCCGGCGACTTTCGAGTAATGGACCTGGAAGCGGATGGTCGCGCCCGCCGGGATCTTCTTGGCGACGCCGGGATTCCAGACGCTGGGAATGCTGCCCGGCGCGTAGCCGGTCAGGAAATCGCCAATGCCGGCGTCGCCACGCAGGTTCGGCGGGATTTCGTTGGCGTCGTTGTAAACCGGCTGGTCGGGTTTCATGCGGATCAGATAGCCGTCGCGATAGAACGGGCTGTTCTTCAACGCCATTTCCAGCGCCTTGTCCCTCTGCTCTTTCGGGATTTTGGCCATGTTGGGACTTCCGGGCGGGACAACGAAGGCGATGACGTGGTGAACGACGCGACGGTTGCCCGGGCGCGCCTCGGCCATTTGCACGTATTTGTCTTCGGTGAAATTGGTCGGCGCATCGAAGTATTGATACTCGTCCGGCCCGCTGGCTCCGAGCGTGAACTCTTCGGGCATTTCAATGACCACGTCGGGTTTGCCGATTGACCAGCCTTCGGCGAATTGCGGCGCGGCGGGCAAATCCTTGGCGTCGCCTTCCTTCGCCCCGCCGTCAATCCAGGCGGTGATGGTGTCAATCTCCTGCTGTTTCAGGCGGCGGTCATTGGCCCACTCACCTACGTGCGGGTCGGCGTGCCACGGAGGCATTTCGCGGTTGACGACTTTTTCGCGGATTGATTTCGCCCACGGGCGCACGTCTTTGTAACTCAGGACCGAAAACGGCGCGGACTCGCCGGGGCGATGGCACTCGGCGCAGTTTTTGAAAAAGATCGGCGCGACGTCTTTAGTGAAAGTGACGGTATTTGCCGATGACTTCGTTCCTGTCGCCTCGCTCGCGGGAAGCGCCAGTATAACGGCGGCCCCAAGACCGATCAGCGCGATCAAAACAATACGAGATTTGTTCATGGCTTCAACTCCCTCCTGACGCAAAATGGAATCAGATTTATCGGGATTCGGAAGAATCGGCGCCTTTCCAGGAATAAGGAAGAGGCGCCCTTCCCTCGCGCAGAGATACGATGATCAGCCGTAAAAAGTTTGAATTGTTATCTACCTCAACGCTGCGCGATTTTTTGCAAATCGGATTTGAGAGTGGGATCCAAAGCGGAGTTCTGCAGCCACTCGGCGGCCTCTGTCGGGGACCTGAGGTTCCACACAGTCAAAACAGCGACGGCGGCATTGGCGTAATCGCTCTGGCTGGCGATCAGCAAGCCAGTAACCGACCTGGGAGTAGAACACCGCCTTGTCGGCGCCGCTAAGGTTTTGCCGCGCCCATTCGGCGGAGGTCTCAGGATCGCGCCACCCTTGGGCCAGCGCCCTAAGGCGCAAGGCGCGCTCGGTGGGATGAGCTGTGGCGAGAACACGGTTCGCCAGTGAATAGGGGTCCGTGGCGGCTTCCGCGAGGTCCAGCGCCTTGGCCTTGCCTGGCCCATCGGGCAGCATCTCATCCAGCATGTCGCGATTCAGATTCGGCAGAGTCTTCCGCGCCGCTTCGATGAAAAGCTGAAGAAGATCTACCCCGGTAAATTGCGGCCATGAAACTGAGGCGGCCCAGGCCAGAGCCTCCTGCGACTGTTTGGCGACCCAAAGTTCGATGACGCGAAAGGTGAATATTTTCGGCGCAAATCCCCGGAGCATGCGGGTTTCGTCCACGGACAGGTGAATTCCATACTCATTGCTGAGAACTTCCTGTACTTTCAGCGCATCGGTCATCAGGGCGAGTTGCCCTATGCGCTGGTGAAACTTCATCAGTTTCTCGTACCTCATAACTCTTCGACTCCTGCGGAAAATCAGTTCGTAGTCCCGCCTTTAGGCGGAAGCGTCGGACGCAGACCCATTCCGTGACGCCAAACGCTTCCGCCTAAAGGCAAATGAGGTTAAGTTAGGCATCTGGCGCGATTAGTGGCGTGGACTTTAGTCCGCGCGCCAGCCATCAGCGCGGACTAAAGTCCGCGCCACTAATCGCTAACTTAATTTCATTGGCCTAAAGGCGGGACTACGAACTGCGCTTTTCATTCTTTCACGGCGCCGCTACCGGCATGAAGACCCCTGTGAAATGATTCTGTCTTTCCGCCCAGTATACCGATCACTGGCTCCGCAGCGCGATCATCGGATCTACTTTCGTCGCCCGCCGCGCTGGAATGTAACAGGCGATCAGCGCCACCAGCGTCAACAACACCGCCGTCACGCCGTAGGTCATTGGATCAATCGGCTTGACGCCGTAAAGCATCTTCGAGAGCTGCATCCAGCTTTCCAGATACTTCGTCAGCGCATACGCGCCGCCCAAAGCCAGCACGCCGAACAAACCGATGGAGGCAAGTTGTTGCGCGAGCAGGCCGAACAGCGTGACGAGCTTGGCAAAGAGTCGTTCCATCCGCAGCGTTTCGTCGGCTTGTTCAACCTGCGTTTTGATGTCAGTAAGCGGCAGGTTCTCGTCTACTTCGCGCATGGCTTGACGCACGGCGGCGATGGTTGAGTTCGGATCGCCAGTGAAGCGCATTTCAACCGTAGCGCGACCCATTTCACGCAGGCCTTGTCGCCACGGCAGATACGTCGTGGGCGGCGCGTCATCGCGCTGGCGTCTGTATTTGGCGTCCTTGACGAGGCCGACGATTTCATACTCGTCCGGCTTTTTCTGATCGAGGGTGAAGCGTTTGCCGATAGGCGATTCGTTGGGGAAAAACTCCCTGGCGAAAGATTGATTGACGACGGCGACTTTGGGCGCCCGCGCGTCATCCCGCTTCGTGAACGCGCGCCCGGCCAGCAGCGGAATTTCCATCGTCTCCCAAAAGTTTTCGCCTGTGCGCAAGTAGTAGGTAACTCCGGACTGGTTGATGTCGCCATTCGCGTCTGGCGGGGCATTGAACGCGTCACGCAAATAAACGCTGCTTCTATACCTGACGCCTCGCAGCAAAGCCAGGTTGGAGAAAGTCACCTTCGGGGCGCCGGGCAAAGCTTCCAGCCGCTCCGTCATTCGATCATAAAACTGCGCGAGCCGTTCGTCCCGGTAGCCGTTCAGCAGCGGCGACACGTTGAACAACAGCAGGTTTTTGGTATTGAAGCCGGGATCAGCGCGCTGTAAATTCACGAGCGTGCGCACGAACAAACCCGCGCCAATCAACAACAACAACGACAACGCGACCTGCATGACGACCAGGCCGCGACCGAGCAGCGACCGCGAGGCCGCGCTCGAACCGCGCCCGCTGTCTTTCAGCGTCGGCGTCAAATCCACCTTCGTGGCGCGCCATGCCGGAACCAGACCGAATACTAGACCGGTCAATAACGACAAGCCCATCGTGAAGCCCAACACGCGCCCATCCAGTTTCGCTTCAAACCCCTGCAGGCCCGGCCCGCCCCAATCGCCGACCGCCAGCAAACCATCTTTGATCCACATCGCGAACACTAAACCCAGCGCGCCGCCCACCGCCGCGAGCAAAACGCTTTCGGTCAGCAATTGCCGCATTAAACGTCCGCGACTTGCGCCGAGCGCCAACCGCACGCCGATTTCTTTTTGCCGTGAGGAAGCGCGCGAGAGCAAAAGATTGGCGACGTTGGCGCAGGCAATCAGCAACACTATCCCGACGACGCCGAGCAGCAGATATAACGACGGCGCGTAAAACTCGCGCGAATTCATCTCGCCCTGCGCGCCGGAAGCGAGCGCGAGGCGCGGATAGTCTTTGGGATCGAGCGGGGCTAGCGCCTTGCCGCCCGTAGCGAGCGATTGCGCATTGAGCGCGGCGCGGTGTTCGGCGACGGATTGGCGAAAGGCGTTTTCGAGCTGCGCCTGCGCCTGCGCGAGTGTCGCGCCCGGTTTCAGCCGCCCCATCAGAATCAACCACCATAGCTCCGGGCGATAGAGCATCGAGCGTTTTGGGTCGGCATTGAGCTGCGGTTCCAGCGCCAGCGGAACCGTAATGTCGCGCGTGTCGCCGACCTGTCCCGTTCCCTCAAAGCCCTGCGGCGTGACGCCGATCACCGTGAATGCGGCGTTGTTCAGATTGATTTGCTTGCCGACGATTCCCGCGTCGGCGCCGAAACGTTTTTGCCAATACCGATAACTCAACACCGCAACGGGCGTAGCGTTGGGCTTGTCATCCTCATCCGCCAACAACCGCCCCAGCAGCGGCTGTACGCCCAGGCCCGCATAGTAATTGCCCGAAGCGACCTGCCCGTTGGCGACGTCGGCTTGCCCGCCGGCCACTACGTTCAGGTTGAGAGGGAGGAACGCGAAGAGATGAGACAGCGCCCCCTGTCGTTCGCGCATCCTTTGAAAACTGACCAGCGTAAACGAAGTTATCCGCGTTTGCCCGGTCACCGGGTCAACGCTGTCAGGACCGTATTGCGAGCCCGGACTGAATTTGCCCCCGGTGTAGTAGATTTGAAACAGCGCCAGCCGCTGCGGTTCTTTGACCGGCAACGACTTCAGCAACATCGCATCCACAACGCTGAACAGCGCCGTATTCGCGCCGATGCCCAGCGCCAGCGACAATACGGCGACAGCCGTGACGCCTTTTTGCTTGAGTAACATTCGCGCGCCGTAGCGCAGGTCTTGCCATAGGGTGCGCATAATTCCTCCAAAAGAAGATGTCAGATGTCAGATGTCAGATGTCAGTGTGAGAGCTTTGCCGCCACTCCTCTACTGACATCTGACATCTGACATCTATTCGCATCTGAGCGCAACCATCGGATCAACGCGCGATGCGCGTCGCGCCGGCAAATAACTCGCTGCCGCCGCGACCGCGGCCAACAACGTCACGGCCAGCAGATACGTCGCGGGGTCGTGCGGCCGCAATCCGTAAAGCAACGCGCCGGCTGTCTTCGCCGCCGCCAACGTCAGCGATATTCCGACCGCCAGACCGACGGCCAGCAACATCGCGGCCTCGCGCATAATCATTTTCACAATCCGGCCGCGATCCGCGCCGAGCGCCAGGCGGACCCCGATCTCCTGCGTGCGTTGCGCTACCGCGTTGGAGAGCACGCCGTACAAGCCTATGCTGGCGAGCAGCGCGGCGATCGCGCCGAAAAACCCGGAGAGCGTGGCCATCAAACGTTCCCGTATCAGCGACTCCCGAATTTGGGTTTTGAAGACTTTGAAATGGAATGCGATTCCGGGATTGGCCGCGCCGAGCGCCTGCCGCGCTTCTGTCATCAAGCTCGCGACAGGCAGATTGGAGCGAAGCAGAATCTGGTCGAACGAATCGTGCTTCTCCTGCTGGGACGCGGCCAGATAAACAATCGGCCCGAAATTCTCGCGCAGATTCATGTATTTCGTGTCTTTCACCAGGGCGACAATCTGGTAGACGTGATCCGGCTCGCCCAGGCCGACTTCGATGCGGAAGGTTCTGCCCAAGGGATTCGCGCCGTCCAGTAAGCTGCGCGCGAATGATTCGTTCACGATTGCGACCTTCGGCGCAGTGACAGTATCGCCGTCGCCGAAATCACGGCCCGCCAACAAGGGAATGCTCAACGTCTTGAAGTAATCGGGGCTGACACGGTTGAAGTTCACCTGGCGCTTCACGACGCCTTTGTTACTGTCCACGAAGATATCTTCATTCCACCAGTTATCGCTGAGGGGAACGCTGTTGACAAAGGCCGCCGCTTCAACGCCGGGCATCGCCCGCAACCGGTCGAGCAGTTCCCGCTTGAGCGCATAGCGACGCTCGACCGGCAAATCGAGCTGAGTCAAGTTCAGATCGATTTCCAAGACGCCGTCTTGCGCAAAGCCCGCGTCCAGCGTCATCAGGTTTAACAGGCTGCGCGTGAAGAGCAGCGCGCCGACCAGCAACACGACCGAGATCGCGACCTGCGAGACGACCAGCGCGCGCCGCAGGCTGAAACCTTCGCGGCCGGCCGTCAATCCGCGCCCGGCCGATTTCATCACCGCAGCCGGCGCGGCCCGCGTCGCCCGCAGCGCCGGCGTCAAGCCGAACAACACACAGGTCAAAACCGCGACGCCCGCTGTAAAGCCGAAGACGCGCCAATCCATATCCAAAGCCACGAAGAGCGGCGTCGCTTCCGTGCTGATCAGCGAAACGACGTAACGACTCAGGTCTCCGGCCACCCAGGCGCCTACACCCGCGCCCAGCGCGGCCAGCAACAAACTTTCGGTCATCAATTGCCGAACCAGCCTCACGCGCGAGGCGCCCAGCGCCAGCCGCACGACGATCTCGCGTTCGCGTGCGCTCGCCCGCGCCAGCATCAGGTTTGCCAGGTTGGCGCAGGCGATCAGCAACACCAGCCCGGCAATCGCCAACAGCAACGCGAGCGGATCGTTATAACGCCCCCGCAATGAAGAGACTCCTGAACTGGCGTCCTGCGCTTCCAGTTTTAAGGCGCGATACTTCGCCGCTGTCCCCGCCGTGTAACCAGGATGCACGGTCTCCTCAAACATGCCGGTGGAGATCGAATTCAGGTGTGCGGTGGCTTGTTGAAGAGTCCAGCCCGGTTTGAGCCGCCCTATCGCCCCAAGCCACCAGGAGAAGCGGCGATCAATCCTGTTATCTTCGCTCTCGATGACGGCTTGGGCGCAAATCGGCACGGCCACGTCAAAGCCGCGCCCCACTTCGACGCCAAAAAAGCCTGCCTCTGTGACGCCGATGATCTGGACCGGATGGCCGTCGAGCGTGATCTTCCGTCCGACGATCGCCGGGTCGCCGCCGTATGCGCGGCGCCAGAACGCGTAGCTGATGACCGCGCCGGGCGAACCGCAGCCGCGCTGATCATCGGCGCGCGTGAAGACGCGCCCCAGCGCTGGCCGAACTCCGAGCGTATTGAAGAAATCTCCGCTCACCCACAACCCGTCTTCTGTGAAGCGCTGCTCGCCGCGCGGCGCCAGGTCGAAGGTCGCGGCGCTCCAGGCGAAGAGGCCGTCAAACGCTCGCTGCCTTTCCTGAAGCAACTCCCAGAGCGGATTGGTCAGCTCCGGGCGCCGCCCATTGAAATCCCCCGAACGCCCGCGCGGAACCGCAATCCTCACCTCGGCGAGTTCCTCCGGGTTCCGTACAGGCAGCGAGCGCAGCCGCACCGCGTTCAATAACTGGAAGATCGCCGTGTTCGCGCCAATGCCAAGCGCCAGCGTCAAGACAGCAATCAATGTGAAGCCAGGTTTCTTCAACAACATTCGCGCGCCGTAGCGCAGGTCTTGCCAGAGTGTTTGCATAATTCCTCCAAGAGGAGATGTCAGATGTCAGATGTCAGATGTCAGATGCGAATAGATGTCAGATATCAGTAGAAGAGTGGCGGCAAAGCTCTCTCTGACATCTGACATCTGACATCTGACATCTATTCGCATCCGACATCTATTCGCATCGGAGCGCGACCATTGGATCAACCTTCGTCGCCCGTCTCGCCGGAATACAACAAGCCACGAGCGCGACCAGCGTCAATAACAACGCCACCGCGATGAAAGTAAGCGGATCGCTCGCGCTCACGCCGTAGAGCAGTCCTTTCATCAACCGCGTCAGAGCGAGCGACGCGAGCAGGCCGGCGAGAGCGCCGATCATCGCCATTTTCATCCCCTGCCCGACGACCAACCCGAGCACGTCCAATCGGCGTCCGCCTAAAGCCATGCGGAGGCCGATCTCGCGCGTCCGCTGCGTCACGGCGTAGGAAATCACGCCGTAAAGACCGAGGGCGGCCAAGCCGAGAGCGGCGAAGGCGAAGATCGCCAGCAGCCCCATCGTGAATCTTCTCTGCGCCACCGATTCGGCGATCACCTGATTCATCGTCCGAACGTCGTATACCGGCAAGTCGGCGTCAACCGCGGCTATCTCGCGGCGCATCGCGGCGGCCAGGCTCGACGGCTCGGCGGTCGTGCGCGCGATGAAAATGGCGTCGCGGCGGATGCGAGGAATTTGAAAGACCGGCATATAAATGGTCGGCGGGCTTTCGGATTCGAGCGACGAGAACTTCACGTCGGCTACCACTCCGGCGATCGTCAGCCCGCCTTGCGGATTCCACCCGCCCCAGCGGATGCGTTTGCCGATGGCAGACTGCCCGGGCCAGAAGCGGCGCGCCATCGCTTCGTTGATCACCACGACCGGCGTCGTGTCGACGCGGTCCTCATCGGTGAACACGCGCCCGCTCTTCAACGGGATTCCCATCGCGCGGAAAAAGTCGTCGCTCACCCAGGAGCCGTAGGCCATGTAATACTCCCTCTCTCCGCCGCCTTCGACGAGGAAGCCGATCTGCCAATCGCTGGCCAGCGGCAGAGCCGAAGCGACGCTCACCTGTTTTACGCCGGGCAAGGTCGCGATGCGTTCGAGCGCCTGACGGTAGACCGCCTTCCCGCGCTCCGCCTTCGGGTATCGCGCCGTCGGCAGCGTCGTGCGCGCAACGATTACGCCTTCAGGATTGAATCCCGGCGGCGTGCGCAACAACCGCACGAAACTGTTGATGAGCAATCCAGCGCCGATGAGCAACACGACGGCCAGAGCCATTTCAAGAATCACCAGAATATTGCGCAACCGAGCGCCTTCACGCCCTCCCGCGCCGGACGCGCGCCCCGATTCGTTGAGCGCTTCGGTGAGACCAACCCGCGCGCTCTGAAGCGCCGGCGCGAGGCCGAACAACACGCCGGTCAACAATGTGATGAACAGGGTGAAACTGAGCGCGCGCGGATCGAGGCGGACTTCGCTGAGCCTCGGCACATTCTCCGGCCCGAACTTGACGATCAGGTCCAGCGCCCACGCGGCGATCAGCGACCCGACCACGCCACCGATGAGCGCGAGCAAGAGGCTCTCGGTCAAGGTCTGCCGAGCGATCCGCCGGGGAGAGGCGCCGAGCGCGCTGCGGATCGCGATCTCTTTCCGCCTCGCGGCGGCGCGGGTGAGCTGGAGATTGGCGATGTTGACGCACGCGATCAACAACACAAGCCCGACCGCGCCGAAGAGCATCAACACGACGAGGCGGACATTCTGCGTCGTCCGCTCCATCAAGCCGACGGCCGTGGCTGTAATCCGAACGTTGTCCTGATAGATGTCGGGGTATTGCCGCTCGATGCGCGCGGCGACGGCGGCCATATTGGCTTGCGCCTGCTCAAGCTCTACGCCCGGCTTGAGGCGGCCGATCAGGTTGAAATTGGAATCTCTTCTACGCGCCTGTTTCTCGTCGTCGGTCAACGCGAGCGGCGTCCACAATTCGACGGAGCCGGCATACGCGTCTCCAGTAGGCGGGAACCGCAAGCGCGCCGGCATCACACCGACCACCGTGTACGGCGCCTCGTCGAGCTTAACCACCCGCCCGACAATGTTCGGATCGGCGCCGAAATGTTTTCGCCAGAGTCTTTCGCTGAGCGCGACGACGCGGTTCTTGCCGACTTCGTCTTCCTCAGCCGAAAACCCGCGCCCAAGCATCGGCGTTACGCCGAGCAGCGGAAAGAGGCTGGGCGCCACGCGCGCGACTTCAATGCGGCGCGGCTCGCGTTCGCCGGTCAGGTTCAGATTGATGATCCCGAAGCCGGCCATCTCGGCGAAGGTCTCATTGCCGGCAATGTAATCGAGCATCTCCGGGGCAGAGACGCCACCGAAATACCAACCCAGCGCCGGCATATGTTGCTGCACAAGCGCGATTCGCTCTGGCTCCTTGTATGGCAGCGGTCGCAACAACACAGCGTCAACGACGCTGAAGATCGCCGTGACCGCGCCAATGCCCAGGCCGAGCGTGAGCACGGCGATCAAAGTGAACCAGGGGGTCTTGACCAACATTCGCGCGCCGTGGCGCATGTCTTGCCAAAATGTTCGCATATTTCCATCCTTGAGGATCGAGGATTGAGAATCGAGGGTAGAAGATTGAGGATCGCTATCTTCTTTATATCTTCTATGGCGTTCAAGAATTGTCCTTCTGCGCC
>WNFV01016187.1_pt1 | contig 13435 bp, 14 predicted proteins | sample 5400101 | NCBI WGS metagenome assembly WNFV01 (sample SAMN13153361, study PRJNA577476) | soil metagenome | isolation source: 115 cm soil or saprolite under grassland replicate 1 | place: USA:California | collected 2016-06-15
CGCTTTGTGGATGCAGGTCATATCCTTGGTTCGGCTGCTGTCTCATTGAAAATCGAGGAGAATGGAAGGAAGTTCCAACTCTGGTTTTCCGGCGATATCGGCAGATTTAGACTCCCACTTCTGCGCGACCCCATTTTGCCCGGGACAGTGGATTATATGATTATGGAATGCACGTATGGCGACAAGCCGCATGGTAATCCTGAAGCCGCATTTGTGGAATTCCGCGCTGTCGTGAAGCGAACAATAGAACGTGGTGGAAAAGTGATCGTGCCTGCATTTGCAATAGGACGTACTCAGGAACTTGTTTATGACCTGAATCAAATGGTGAGTGATGGAAGTGTACCGGCCATTCCCGTTTACGTGGATAGTCCGCTTGCGGTAAATGCCTCCCAGGTGTTCAGAAACCATCCCGAATGTTTCGATCCTGAGACGCGTGAGTTTATCGAGCATGCACGTCACCCGGCGCTGGATTTTACTATGCTCACTTATACCCGGTCGGTGGATGAATCCAAAGCGCTGAATGAACGAAAAGATCCAATGGTCATTATCTCAGCTTCTGGCATGGCAGAATCAGGGCGGATCTTACATCACTTACGGAATAACATTGAGGATCCGAAGAATACAGTTTGCATTGTTTCATGGCAGGCACCTGATACACTGGGCCGCCGACTCGCGGATCGTGAGAAGCAGGTGAAGATTTTTGGCGAGCCATATCAAGTGCGCGCCGAAGTGGCCACGATTGGTGGTCTTTCTGCGCATGCAGGGCAAGATTTGCTTACTGATTATGCCCTTGCTCCAAAGGTTAGCCTGAAGCAGATCTTTCTTGTACATGGTGAAGAGCAACCTGCCATGGCTCTGACAGAAATGCTAAAAGCAAAGGGTATGGATCATGTTCATTATCCTGATTTACATGAAAGCGTGAATATTTAGGTTATAATTTGCGCCGCCTACATGAGATTTGACGCACGACATTTCATGGGGAGGTGCCAGAGTGGTTGAATGGGACGGTCTCGAAAACCGTTGTGGGCTTCGGTCCACCGAGGGTTCGAATCCCTCCCTCCCCGCTGACGAAATGGGATGTGCAAAGGTCGGGTCGTAACAAATAGTTGGGGGATTTCGTCATAATGATTGTAAGCCCAGCATGAATAAAAAACTTGGAACAGGAAAGACCGAAAGTACAGCTGCTAAACTGCGAGTAGGATACCTGCTGCTTTAGCCACTGATCAATTATGAAATCTTTCTCCTCAAGAGTCGCTAAAATTGGCATCAATCCCTATGTGGGTGTATCTGAAGATGTTTTAAATAGCTTGTTTCAGCAAGCAAACAAAACGAGGAGCCCAATTCCGGTTCGCGGCACGATCAATGGGAAGAAATTTAAGCAAACGCTGGTGAAATATCAAGGCGCAAACCCTTGGGCGAGCAGCCTGAAGGGATGCGCGTTCTAACGAGCCGCAAACTTTAATTGCCCTTTATGAATGTTACATTACTTAAAGCCTTAGTCGCTTTAGTGCCAGTGTGCATACTCTTTTTTTGGTCTATCCTCTCCTTTACAAAAGAAAAGGGGATGTGGCATTTCTTACAGTTGCTCGGTGCAGGATGTTTAGTGGTAGTTGTTCTTACTCATATTTCTGAAGCACTTCATCTATTTCCTTTTATGCATTGGGGTTCTCCAAATAACGTCGGGCACTACCTTGATTTCTCAAGCGCTATTATTGGGCTGACGTTATTTCCCCTAGGATATGTGCTTAATAAGTTCACTAAGCGACGCGGTTAGTGTATGTACTACCAATGACATCACTATATTACTGTAACTTGCTAAAATTCTACAAGAGGTCTTAGAACTATGAACAACAAATTTACAGCCAAAGCATCAACCACAATCAACGCGCCCGCTTCCAAAGTGTGGGAAGCCTTGACAACACCTGAGATCATTAAGCAATACTTTTTGGGTGCAGATATAATTTCGGACTGGAAAGTGGGCAGTCCCATCATTTATAAAGGCGAGTGGAAAGGCAAGCCTTTTGAGGACAAGGGCAAAATTCTGGAGTTTGAGCCGGAAAAACGACTGGTTTCCACTCATTGGTCTCCTCTTTCTGGTGTACCGGATACCCCAGAAAACTACCATACGATTACATATGAGCTGAGAGGCCAAAACGATAGCACAGAGGTTACGATCACCCAGGATAATAATGGTTCTGAAGAAGAGAATTTAGAATCGGAAAAAAACTGGAATGCGATGCTGGATGGCATGAAAAAATTGCTGGAAAGTTAGTTAATGGATGCGAGTGAAATCATAGAGAAGTAGCGTGCCAAAACTTTTTGTTCAAAAATCAGTCGAGATCAATGCAGATGCGTCAGAAGTCTGGCATGTGCTTACAAGTCGTGAACATACTGCTCAATGGGCCTCTGAGTTTAGCGGCGGCTCTCCCTTCCATATCGAATCCGATTGGAAGCTTGGTAGTCCGGTTCGGTGGAAGGATCAGAACGATCAGGTAATTGTCGAGGGAAATGTAACTGCTCTTGAGCCGAAGAAACTTCTGCGTTTCACGGTTTTTGATGTTCATAGCGAGAGACCTACTGTCACAGAAGACGACGGCATAACCTATGAGCTCTCTGAGAAGAATGGCAAGACAATTCTTCAGCTTCGGCAGGGTGATTTTTCCGTCATGACAGACGGAGAGAAATATCATGAGATGTCTGCCCAGATCTGGGATCGCGTCTTACCAAAAGTAAAAGAGTTGGCGGAGAGGGTAAAGGAAAAATAAAGCTAATGGTCTGAATATTAATGGTAAGATTTGGCAATGCAATTAAACCTTGCCCTCGCTCAAATCGCGACCAAACTGGGGGATGTGCAATCCAACCTTGATAAGCATCTGGACTTCATTAAGCAGGCAAAAGCCCAGAACGCGGATTTAGTAGTATTTCCTGAACTTTCTTTAACTGGATATGTTTTACAAGATTTGGTTGCCACCGTCGCGCACAGACCGACGGAGGATGATCCTGTCTTCAAACATCTACTCAAAGCGAGTCACGATCTGGACCTTGTGGTGGGCTTCGTGGACGAGGACTTCCGCCATCGCTTCTACATTGCCTCCGCTTATCTCTCCGGTGGACGATTACTTCATGTCCATCATAAAGTTTATTTGCCAACCTATGGTCTCTTTGATGAAGGGCGCTTCTTTGCATGGGGTGATTCTGTCCGCTCGTTTGATACGCGCTTCGGACGCGCCGGGCTGCTAATTTGTGAAGATTTCTGGCATGCTTCACCGCCCTATCTTCTCTGGCTGGATGGTGCTGATATCATGCTGTTTTCATCCGCTTCTCCAGGCCGCGGACTGAATGACAAAGAGAAACTTGAGTCTGCGCGTTGGGTGGAACGTGTGACCAAAGCGTACGCAAGCATGTTCACATCCTTCGTCGCGCATAGTAATCGGGTAGGTTATGAGGACGGATTGCTCTTCTGGGGCGGGGCGGTCGTTTATGATCCAAATGGGGAATTGATCACACAAGGGCCATATTTTGAAGAAGGTCTCACTTTTGCTCAACTCGACCTCAATCAGCTCCGTCGCACGCGGGCGCGTCTGCCCTTGTTACGTGACGAGCGGACAAATCTTGTGCAGAAAGAACTGGAGCGAATTCTTCATAAGTAATTACCTCTCGGCAGCACCTTGGGAACTAACTAGTTCATTGCCGAGCATTTGGCTTAAGTTATATGAATATTGACCTGACTATCAACACCGACTTGGCCCGTACCATCTTGAGGGGTTTCATCAAAAGCGAAATCTCCCGCACTGGATTTAGCCGCGCGGTAATTGGTCTCTCCGGCGGAATTGACTCAGCTCTGTCACTTGCCCTTACGGTGGATGCACTTAGCGCAGAGAATGTGAGGGCAGTCCGGATGCCCTATAAGTCGTCGTCACCTGATTCGATCGAACATGCTCAATGGATGATTGATCAGTTCAAAGTCGAGAGTGAAACGATAGATATCACCTCAATGGTCGATCCATTGATTGAGCACGATCCGCAAATGTCGAAAACGCGCAAAGGCAACATCATGGCACGGGCGCGTATGATCGTCTTGTATGATCAATCCGAGGACTTCAAGGGATTGGTCGTTGGCACGAGCAACAAGACTGAAATCCTGCTTGGCTACACCACACAATGGGGTGATTCCGCCTCCGCTATCAACCCGATTGGCGATCTCTACAAAACACAGTTAAGGCAGCTTTCTAAGACAATGGGCATTCCACAACCAATCATAGATAAGGCACCTTCCGCTGATCTATGGACTGGCCAGACGGATGAAGGAGAGCTTGGCTTTACGTATGCCCAAGTGGATCAGTTGCTCTATCTTTTGGTTGACCAACGTTACAGTTCGCAAGAATGTATAGAAGCAGGTTTTGACGAAAAATTTGTAGATGCAGTCGTAAAGCGCGTCCAACGGTTCCAGTTCAAACGCATGCAGCCGCCGATTGCAAAACTTAGCAACCGCACTATCGGTTTTGATTTCTTATATCTTCGCGATTGGGGCACTTGATGCAGCTGCAAATTCCACCTTCATTGAAGCATAAGCGCTTTTTCTACCTCTGGCTTGGACAATTGATTTCAGTAATGGGGACTCAGATGCAAATCTGGGCCCTGCTTTGGCATATCAATCAATTGAATAAGAATCCGATTGCGCTTGGTGGGATTGGTCTCGCGCGCATTCTACCCGTCATATTTTTCTCGCTGATCGGAGGCGCGCTGGCGGACTCTTATAACCGTCGGAGAGTATTGTTTTTTACGCAAAGCTCTGCGGCGCTGCTTGCATTGATGCTCGGCCTGCTCACGCAATTTGGCCAGGTCACTATCTGGCACATTTATGCGTTTACCGCCTTACAGGCAATTGCCGTCGCGTTTGATGGACCCGCACGGCAGGCTTTGATCCCAAACCTTGTTCCAAAAAAAGACCTGCCAAATGCCTTTAGTATGACATTTACATCTTTCCAGATTGGCTCCGTGCTAGGTCCGGCTCTCACCGGGTTTGTCATTGCCTTCGCCGGACAAGCGGCGGTTTATTATTTCAATGCAATCTCATTTATGGCAGTCTTGTTCGCGCTTGTAATGATCGGCGACGTCCCACAAAAATTCTCCGAGAAAACCGCAGGTGTGAGCTTGCAGTCCATCCGCGAAGGTATCCATTTCATCCTGAGCAGACCTATTATGGTTTCGTCGATGTTGCTGGATTTTGTCGCGACGTTCTTCGCTTCAGCGAATACCCTTATGCCGATTATTGCCAAGGATGTATTAAATGTTGGTGTGGTGGAATATGGCTATCTCTCCGCTGCGCAGGCGGTGGGCGCGGTGATTGCCGCGCTGGTCATTTCGCAGGTGAAGGAATTACGCAAGCAAGGGCCGCTTTTTCTTGGATCGGTGGTAGTTTTTGGATTGGCGACAATCTTATTTGGTGCGACAAGCCTCTTCGCCATTGCGTGGTTTGCACTGGCGACAACTGGTGCTGCAGACGCGGTCAGCACGATCATCCGTAATACCATCCGCCAGTTGCAAACCCCTGATTATATCCGTGGGCGGATGACCAGTATCAACCAAATTTTCTTTCAGGGTGGGCCACAGCTCGGTGAGATTGAAGCCGGTGCAGTAGCACAGTTTTTCGGTGCACCTTTCGCGGTTATTAGCGGTGGGATTGGCTGTATTATTGGCTTGTTCCTGATCATTTGGAAATGGCCGCAATTGGCCCGGTATAACGGCGACGAACCAGCTCTGGAAGGCGTACCTGCGGATTAAACTCTGGCGTTTAACAGTCGACTGTCAGATTTTTTATTTCAAACCTTCACCAAAAAATCCATCTGATGCGCGATATACACCAACTCGCCGCACTCGATTTGTGCGCGTCGTTCATTCAACCAATTCGCAAATGTGATCGCGTCCAATTCAACATGACCTGTTAGTGACTCTCCCATAAAGTTCAAAATGGAATGTAAGAAGTAAGCCTCCTCTGCAGGATACTTTCCATTGATAGCATGCACCACCCAGTCTGAGGCGCCCGCGGCTAGCACATGTGCACCTGCTGCCCGTAAGTAGACTTTCAGGCAACGGCAACAAATCTAAAAAGGCATGCGCGATCAACAAATCTGCCGGCAAGGGTTTCTTTTGGATGAAATCGAAAACGTCTGTCTGCTCAAAGCGGATTTGGAAATCGTGCGCCTGATCAAACACCCGCAATTGATCGTGCGCAATTCTTTCCACGTTCATACCTGCATCTTCAGCCCAACACGGAATCCACTCCTGAGCTGTTTCGATGTTCTCCGCCATCTCATCTACGACAACATAAACGGCTTTTGCCACCACATTCCAGCGCAGTAAACGCCAGAGCATTGTCCCAATCCCCGCACCCACCTCAATAATACAAATTGGCGTGGTGGGTAGATTGGCTTTCAACGAATCGAGGACGGTTCGATTTAGTGCGCGGTCATCCACGCTCTGTTTGGAGAGCAGATAGCGAGGGAAGAAGTATTCCACTAGCTCTTGTCCGACCATAACAAAATCAGCATGATGGTTTCGGCGACCTTGGCGGGCACACCATATAAAGAATCATGGCTGAAGAATGGTATGCCATCTCGAATTACACTGAAACCAACCCAGATGACAAGCCAGGCTACAATGGTCAGAATCACGTATCCAAAAAGCACCCGCCAAATTAATTTATGCCGTTCCTGAAAAAACTTGATCGGTGCAAAGTAGGCGACCAATAGACCGAGATAGCCTAAGCCGTTTAAAATGAATAGTGGATCTGGAGACTCTGGGAACAGGATCTTATCAAATGCCGCAATAAGATGCACGATAGCGGTGAAAAGCCCGAGCAGTAATATTCCGTATTGTTTTACAGAAAGCTTCATCACTTATTTCCTCCACTAGAGTTGGTAATAGACAGATGGAACTGACCATCACCATATTGTTTATTCTGAACACCCCGGCTTGCGATAAGTAACCCCAATCCACCGATCAATAGATCGCGGGCACGTATCAATAACGTCACGCCAATGGCTGATGCCACGGAGACATCAAATACGCCAAATATAAATACTTGGCTAGTTTCGAGCGCGCCTAACCCTCCAGGCAATGGAACAAGAAATGCGAGCCAGCCTGCTGTCCACGCGGTGATGGTTTGCGCGAATGACAAATTGATTTTCAAAAAATTCGTGACCAGGAAAAATTCCCCAACCATTGCAACTGCTGCAAGCAGCGAAACGAAAATCGCAGAAATCAGTGACGATAAATGGCGGCGGCAAAAGGTTCCTGCCATGCGCTCGGAGGCCGCGATAAAACGAAAGCTCCGTGCACTCTTCTTGATGAACGGCAATGCCCGCAAAAATGATGCGATGGGATATTTTCCCCGATACAACAGGATAATATGAATGGGCGGCCAAATTAATAGGATGACAAGCCCGATCAGACTTACGAATGCCCTGCTTCCGTCTTTCGGTAGGATTCCGGCTTGAAAAATTCCCATTAATCCAACCGCTAGCAGAAAAAAATTTGCCAAGAACTCAAGCAATTTATCCATGATGACAGTCGAAGTAGCGCGCGTGTAAGTCATTTTGTATTTTCTTTGAAGATACAAAACTTGAACCGGTTCTCCTCCGATCTGTGGGCCAAGAGTGAAGTAACTGATCCCAAACACAGACAGGCGCACCCCGAGCAATGGCAGCAATGGTAAATCCTTTTTCTCCACCTTGCCGATCAACCACCAGCGTAATGTGACAAGTAAATAGATCGTGAAATTAAGTCCAAGCAACACGGCGATTTGCCAGAGGTGTAGTTGTCTGAGCGTTTTCCAAATGTCTCGAAGGGGGGCATAGCGAAGACCAAAATACAAAAGGCCTACAAGTACGGTATAAATTGCAACAAGCCGCAGAATATGTAAGGTCTTAGCTTTCATATCATAGCACGCTGATCCCTTCGCCTTCAGGTGGACATTCAATGAGTCTCTGCATTTCCATCAGGACGGCTTGATGCAGTATAGCCGTTTCAGTTGTCCCCAAGTCCTTTGCGTAAATGGGCCTGCCAATTTGCACGCGCACAGTGACAGGGCGCGCATTCCACATCATATGTGCCAACACTTGAAATGCCGCGGCGAGTTTTTCTCTTTCTTCTTTTGTCTTTTTTATCTGCAGCAACCAATGAGTCGCGGTTTTATCCCAAATCACACCGCGTACCAAGATGGGAAGCATAGCTGTGTCTGGAGCCATGCGGATGAAGACGCCAACACTTTCTGTCCATGTTTCCAACGACTCAATTGCTCCTTCATAAACATCTGGGTCTGGTTCAATGTGGCCTGCGGGAAACGTCAGAGCCGAGCCACCTGTACGCAGATGTGAACTCACTTGGCGGACTAGATTCATGCGAAAAGAACTTTCTTCCTTTACGTAGAAAAGGTGCTTACTGGTATTAGGCATTGCTCTGAGAAAAGGACGGTCGAGGGCAATGACCTTTAAACCCGGCCGGTTGAGCGCGGAGAAGACCGAAAGGGTGTCAGACATACCGGGATGATTGGATAATGCCAAGAAAGCGGAACGGGGAATAAGGTCCAGACCGAAGACGCGAACATCACGGACGTAATGTCTCTGTGTCAGGCGCGCAGCATCTGCCAGTCCACAGTCACCAACCGCCGCGTCAAATTCCAGCACATTTTTAGCGAAACGACGCGCTGGTTCATGAAATAATCTTCTCAAAGAGCGCGCAAGAAAGGGGTGGTTCTGCCAGCCAAAAGAGTCAACGAGATCGTCGAGATTGATCTGAGTGAGGACTTCAAGCGGTTTCAATTTACTTCTCTGCAGTAGCCCACATATTGAGCATGAATTCAAAATAACCAAATTTTACTTTCTTCATTTCGAAACCTGCCTGACCGAAGTACCAGCCAAGAAGCGGAAGATTATAAGCATAAGTGTGCTCATGAATTTCCTCTGCACTGACCAGACCAACGCGTGCCATGAATTTAAGTAATCCATCAGACCATGCCGCGGGTGTTGTGAGAATAACCATGCCACCAGGTTTAAGAACACGATAAATCTCTTTGAATAAGATAGCCATATGCTCAGGATTCAGATGTTCGACGACGGCAAGTAAAGTAACTGCTTCGAAGAAGTAAGCTTCAAACGGCAGTTGTGTCTTGGTTTCAAGGTCAAGGGTATAACTTTCAATCTCTAAATCGGATATGGCTTGCTGAGGAAGTGGAAATTGGTCAATGGCAAATTTTTCAGCGAAGGATGTGTGTGCCAAAAAATATGGAAAAGTTCCGCAACCGATATCGAGAATGCGTCCAGTACGTAGTTTTGATGGAATAAGTTTATTGGCTCTTTGCGCTCGTAGATCCGCGAGCACGGGTTCGAGCAGTCCTTTCCCGCGCGTCACACCTGACATGTAAAATCAGTTCTCCAATTCACATAGATTAAGTCCCGCTACTATATCTTACTTTTTTCATCAGTGCAATCAACCTAGAGTAGGTGAGTAGCGGTTATGTGAATTAGATTTCTTAACGCAGGTGCCGCAAAGTCAACAGGTGAATTTTTATTAGCTGTTCTTGACCACGACGAGCAGATCAACGTTGTGATATGCTGCCTATTCTGGCTCGATGGAAAAGTGCAAGGGATATCCTTCTAGCCCCGCGGCAAAGTGAGCTTTGTTGATGCGTTTTTCCGCTTCTGATTTGGGAAGCGTTTGTACGTAGGCTAGTCCAGAGTAATGCGCGCTGAGCATGATTTCAACTGCATCAGGTTGCAAAACAAAAAAGATATTCATTAGCACAGATACAACGAAATCCATTGGTGTGACGTCATCATTGTGAGTGATGACGCGGTAAAGCGGCTGCAGCTCAGTTTGCTCTTCTTGTTCTTCGATAATCTCAATTTTAGGCGCGACTGCTGCTTTCATTTATATATACGGTTTTTCTTCTGCTTTTGGATTTACTTCGGCAAATTACCACAGTTTACTCAGTGTTTTGAGCTCTTCCTTGGTAAGCTCGATGTCTACCGACGCAAAATTTTCTTTTATGTGCTGCGGATTGAACGACATCGGGATAGCGATGACGCGCGGTTGGGCGACCAGCCATGCCAACGCGGTTTGATACGGCGTCACGCCGTGCGCCTCTGCCACCGACCGGAGAACCTGATCCACTTTTAATCCGCCTTCATTTACGGGTGAGTAAGCTGTGAGGATAAGTTCATTTTGCTGGCAATATTCCAATACATCATTTTTTGCGTAGGAACGATTGGTGAGGCTATAAGGAACCTGGTTCGTGATAATCGGTGTTTCAGATAATGATTGTGATTCTTTGAGCAATTTCAAATTGAAATTGCTTACTCCCAGATGATGGACTTTCCCTTCACGTACTAGTTTGTTTAATGCGCGGAAGGTTTCTGCTAGTTTCATTCTTGCACTCGGCCAGTGGATTAGATATAGATCAAGATAATCCATTTTTAAGCGATGCAGGCTGGCTTCGCAGGACTTCAACACATCCTCATAATCCAAATGCCTAGGATGGACCTTGCTTGTAATGATTACGCTTTCGCGTTCTGTTTTTGTTTCCCGGATGGCCTGCCCGATTAATTCTTCTGAATGGCCGCCCGCGTAAATTTCAGCTGTATCAAAATGGGTATAGCCGGATTCAAGCGCGGAATGCAAGGCAAATAGGGAGCGTACATCCCGTGAATGGTCACGATAAGAATCGCCGCCGATACGCCACGTTCCAAATCCTATTTTGGGCAGAGTCATGGTAGGGACAGATTCATATTTCATGATTTTGAATTATAGCATTCTGAAAATCGTTATTACTTTTAGCCTTGAATGATGGCCGTCGCTTCTATTTCGATGAGCATGTCAGGGTTAATTAGAGATTGAACTTCTACCATTGTGGAAGCGGGTTTGATATGCTTGAAGTATTCACCGTGTGCTTTGCCGATTTCCTCCCAACGGGAAATATCGGTGACGAATATACGCGTCCGTACCACATCTTTGAGTGAGCTCTCAGCAGCTTGCAAGGCCCTTTCTATCTTCGCGATCGCATATTTAGTCTGTTCATAGGCATTGCCTGCCCCAACCAGGTTGCCCTCTTCGTCAAGTGCAGTTGTCCCTGCAACCTCAATCACATTACCAACTTTTACTGCGCGTGAGTAACCAATTATATCTTCCCACTTAACGCCAGATGAGATATTAAGCTTTTTATTCATCCTTGCTCCTTTATCAAAATCTAGACTAAGGGTTATAGCATCTAGAACGGTTTTTGGTGGATGAATTCTTCCCAAGTTAACTCAGCCATGTATTGATATTCGCGCCAGTATTTTACTAACCCCAATCCAATTTTGACAACTACGAGGCCATGATAGCGTCTGTGCATACAGAAACATCATATAGTTCAGCGGCAAGTTGTTCTGGAGTTTGCATCGATATAATTTACAAAAGACAAAGTCTCGCCAGAGCAGGTGAAATCAGTTGTATCATTCATCTAAATTAAATCTCTATCACGCGCCGAGACGGTTGATACCGTCAAATGCGGCAGTTTTATAGCATTCAGCCAAGGTGGGATAGTTGAATACGTTGTTGATGAAATACTCCACCCTGCCTTTAAATGCCATCACTGCCTGCCCAATGTGGACAAGTTCGCTGGCACCTTCTCCGATAATATGCACACCCAACAACTCATGTGTGTTTAGATCAAAAATCAATTTTAAGAGACCCGATTGATCACCAATGATCTGTCCGCGGGCAATCTCGCGATATTGTGCTTTACCGACTTCATAAGGAATACCCTGCTCGGTTAATTCTTCTTCATTACGTCCTACGGTAGAAATTTCAGGAATCGTATAAATGCCGTAAGGAAAAAGTTCGGGCGTGTGTTGTGCGGGAATATCAAAGGCATGACATGCAGCCAAGCGTCCCTGCTCCATCGAAGTGGAAGCGAGTGAGGGAAAACCAATGACATCACCAACCGCATAGATATTTGGGTTGTTCGTCTGGAAATGTTCATTCACTTTTAAAAGGCCGCGCTCGTCTGTCGCTAGACTTGCAGCCTCGACATTGAGCGAATGTGTTGCGCCCGTACGCCCAATGCTGTAAAGTGCCATTTCGGTAATGATTTGCTTGCCACTTGCAAGATGGATTTTTACGCGGTCGCCGTGTTCATCGGTGATTGGCTCAATTGCCTGCACCTCCTCGCCCAGCCGCAAAATGGCGCGTTCCTGATTCAAATGATACGCGAACGCGTCAATGATTTCTGCATCTACAAAAGGGAGCAGACGGCGGCGTTTGTCAATGATTGTCACACGCACGCCGAGGGCGGCAAAGATGCTTGCGTATTCGAGACCAATCACCCCCGCGCCAACGACGGCAAGGGTACGCGGTAAATGATCAAGCTGGAGCAAATCATCGCTGAGGAAGATGCGCTTCCCGTCGAAAGGGATGTGGTCGCCCTTCGTCGCGCGGGTGCCAGTGGCGATGACGACATGCGCGGCGCGAATGTCGCGCCAGCCGCGCCCATCCACAAATTTCAAACGTACTGTATCTGTATCTACAAATGACGCTTCTGCGGAGATAAGTTCGACTCGATTGCGCTGGAGTTGATGGCGTACGATGTCCAGTTCATGTTGAATGACGTGATCGGTGCGAAATAACAGATCGGCTATCGTAATGTCTTGCTTGACTGTGTACGATGCACCATAGAGACTGTGCTCGCGATAACCGGAAAGATGAAGAACCGCCTCACGCAATGTTTTGCTAGGAATGGTGCCTGTGTTGATGCAAACACCGCCGATGATCGCTTTGCGTTCGACAACTGCTACGCGTTTGTTGAGTTTCGCTGCCTGAATCGCAGCACGCTGACCTGCCGGACCTGATCCAATTACAAGCAAGTCATAATCGTATTCTGCCATTGCGAACTCCTATAAAAAAGACATGTCATTGCCCCGCTGATTACGAGCGGGGTTGCGAGCCCTGAAAGGGCGAAGCAATCTCCTCAGAATGACGGTACTTCACTTCGCTAGCGACTGGATATAGTCTAAGTCCAATTCACCTTTTGCGCCCCAGCCTTTTGTTCCCTCGGGTATCTCCGGGCGGAACTTTTCATATAGGTCATAAGCTTTGGCTTCCAATTGCTTTGGCGTGTAAGCTTTTGCTAACTTCTCCATCGCTGCGCGCGCATTGTCCAAATCTTCTCCAAACTTCTGCTCAAGATAAGTTTGGACGCTCTCCGGAGAAATTGCCTTTCCTTTGACTGTAGCGCGCATACCTTGTGGGGTTTTGACGGCTGGAACGCCTCGGCCCAGAATTTCTACGAATTCCAGTTTTACAGGTTTTGCTTTCTTCGCTTCTTTTTCTTTCTCTTCTTCGGTTTTCTCTTCATAAATCCCCAATCGCCGCCCTTTGGATTGTGCATTGAGACCGG
>WNFV01013376.1_pt1 | contig 13431 bp, 12 predicted proteins | sample 5400101 | NCBI WGS metagenome assembly WNFV01 (sample SAMN13153361, study PRJNA577476) | soil metagenome | isolation source: 115 cm soil or saprolite under grassland replicate 1 | place: USA:California | collected 2016-06-15
CGCCGCCGCTCGCACCCTGGCGGCCCGCGGCGCGCACGTCGTCGTCGCCGATCTCAACCTGGACGGCGCGCAGGAGGCCACCGACGGGATCGTCGAATCCTTCGGCCTGCGCCGGGCGCTCGCGCTTCCGGTGGACGTGACCGACGAGGAAGCGGTCGCGGAGACGATGCGCCGGACGGTCCTCGAGTACGGCGGTCTCGACATCCTCGTCGCCTCCGCAGGACTGGCCACGAGCGCACCCGTGACGGAAACCACGCTCGAGGACTGGGAGCGCAACTTCGCCGTCCTCGCGCGCGGCTACTTCCTCGCCGCTCGCGAGGCGTTCCGCGTCCTCATCCAGCAGGCCCGGGGCGGTTCCGTCGTCTTCGTAGCGTCGAAGAACGCCCTGGTGGCGGGCGCCAACGCGTCGGCCTATTCCTCGGCCAAGGCCGCCTCGCTGCATCTCGCCCGCTGCCTCGCAGAGGAGGGCGGCCCGCACGGCATTCGCGTCAACACCGTCAACCCGGACGCGGTCATCGAGGGCTCGAGCATCTGGTCGTCCGACTGGAAGGCGGAGCGCGCAAGCACCTACGGCGTCGCCCAGGAGGACCTGCTCGCCTTTTACCGGGAGCGTACGAAGCTCGGCGTCAGCGTCTACCCGGAGGACGTGGCCGAGGCCATCGCCTTCTTCGCCGGGCCGCGCTCGGCAAAGTCCACCGGCAACGTCGTCAACGTCGACGGCGGCGTCACGGCCGCCTATCCGAGATGAGCGCACGGGCCCCACTGGTCGACCTGCGGGGAGTGACCAAGAGCTACGGCGGCGTGCACGCACTCTCGAGCGTCAGCTTTTCGATCGATGCCGGCACCGTGCAGGCCCTGGTCGGCGAGAACGGCGCCGGCAAGTCCACCATCGTGAAGACGCTCACCGGGGTCGTCCATCCCGACGAGGGCGAGCTGCGGATCGACGGCGAGCCTCACCGGCTCGGCGATCCGCAGAGCGCGTACAGGCTCGGAATCGTCGCCATGTACCAGGAGCCGACGGTGTTCCCCGACCTGACAGTCGCCGAGAACGTCTTCGCCGGACGCCACCCGCGGGGCGCCGCCCACACGGTCGACTGGGGCTCGATGCGGCAGGAGGCGGCGCGGGTCCTGGACGAGCTCGGCGTCGACTTCGGCCCTGATACGCCGGTGCGAGGCCTCGGAGTCGCTGATCGGCAGCTGCTCGAGATCGCCAAAGCACTCTCCTCGAGCGCCCGCCTGCTGATCATGGACGAACCGACCGCAGCCCTGTCACCCCATGAGGTCGAGACGCTTTTCCGCGTGGTCCACAGCCTGCGCGAACGGGGCGTCGCTGTGCTGTTCATCAGCCACCGGCTCGAGGAGGTGGGTGCGATCGCGGATGTGGTGACGGTGCTACGGGACGGACGGCATATCACCACGCGGCCGACAGCGGAGCTGCCGCACGCCGAGATCGTCCGCCTCATGGTCGGCCGCTCGTTGGACGCTCTCTTCCCGAAGGAAGAGGCCGAGATTGGCGATGTGGTGCTCCAAGTACAGCGCCTGACTCACCGGGGCGTCTTCTCGAACGTCTCGCTCGAGCTTCGCCGGGGCGAGATCGTCGGGCTCGCCGGCTTCGTGGGCTCCGGTCGGACCGAAGTGGCGCGGGCGATCTTTGGCATCGATCGCATCGACGCCGGTCGACTCTGGATCGAGGGCCGTCCCTTCCGTCCGCGCTCGCCGCGCGCGGCGCTTCGCCGCGGCCTCGCCTACCTCCCGGAGGATCGACTCCACCAGGGGCTCGTGCAGCCGATGTCGATCGCCGTCAACGCGTCGATGGCGGTGCTGCCCGAGTTGACGCCGGGAGGCTTCCTTCGGCCTCGACGGGAGCGGGCGCTCGCGAGGCGCTTCATGGAGCAGCTGCGGATCAAGGCGACCTCGCCGGCACAGGTCGTCCGCAGCCTCTCCGGCGGCAACCAGCAGAAGGTCGTGCTTTCGAAATGGCTCGCCGCCGAGCCGCGGATCCTGATCCTCGACGAGCCCACCCACGGCGTCGACGTCGGGACGAAGGCGGACGTGCACCGCGCGATCTCGCATCTCGCCACGCAGGGGCTGTCGATCCTGCTCATCTCCTCCGAGCTCCCCGAGATCCTGGGCATGAGCGACCGGGTGCTCGTGATGCGCGAGGGCCGGCTCGTCGCGGAGCTGCCCCGCTCGGAGGCGACGCAGGAACGCATCATCCAGGCAGCGGCCGGGGTGGAGGGGGCAGCCGCATGAGGGTCGTCAGGCGCACCGTTTCCCTGCAGGAGCTGGCGGCCGCCGCCTTCCGGCTGCGCGAGATCGGTCTCATCGCCGCCCTCGCCGTAGCGGTCGCGTTCTTCGCCATCCGCGCCTCGCACTTCATGACCGTCGCCAACTGGCAAAGCATCTCCTTGAACGCGGCCATCGTCGTCGTCGTCGGGGTCGGCGAGATGGTGGTCGTGCTGACCCGCAACATCGACCTGAGCGTCGGGTCGATCGTCGGCCTGAGCGCCTATCTCTCCGCGGCCACCTTCGTCCACCACCACGGCGCGCCGATCGTGGTGGTCGCCCTACTCGCGGTGGCGATCGGACTGGGCCTGGGGGTCGTCAACGGCCTGCTCGTCGTCGTCGGCCGCATCCCCGCGATCATCGCCACGCTCGCCACACTCGCCATCTACCGCGGCATCGACGTCGAGATCACCGGTGGAGGAAACATCACCGCGTACGAGCTGCCGGACGATTTCCTGAACCTGGCTTCGAGCAAGCCCGCCGGTGTTCCCACGCTCGCCTGGGTCGCCGTCGGCGTGGCAGCCCTGGGAGCCGCTGTCCTGCGCTGGGCTCCGTGGGCCAGGGACTTCTACGCCATCGGCTCGAACCCAGGGGCCTCGCGCTTCGCCGGCATTCCCACGGGACGGCGCGTCATCCTCGCTTTCGCGATCTCCGGCGCGCTCTCAGGCCTCGGCGGGTTCCTGTTCGCCTCACGGTTCCCCACCGTGGACGCGGTCGCCGCCAAGGGCTTCGAGCTCGACGTGATCACGGCAGTCGTGATCGGGGGTGTGAACGTCTTCGGGGGCTCCGGCACCGTGCTGGGCGTCGTCCTCGGCGCGCTGCTCGTGGCGACGATTCAGAACGGTTTCACGCTGCTCCGGATCTCCGAGTTCTGGCGGCTCTTCTTCAACGGATTCGCCATCGTGGCCGCCGTGACGATCGACGCGCTCATCACGCGTCGATTGCAGGAGGCGTTGCGCAGACGCCGTGCGGAGGTGCTCGCAGCGCGCCACCGCGAGGCCGAGGCATGAGCTCCGCAGGACGTGTCGCCGCTTCGCTCCTCGCGCGCTGGGAGACGCTGCTCGTCCTCGCGATCATCGGCGTCGGCATCTGGAGCGTCACGCTTTCCCCCTTCTTCTTCACGCGCGTGAACCTGCTCGACCTGCTGACGCCGTACGTGTTCATCGGCCTGATGGCGTTCGGTCTGACGTTCGTCGTGATCGCCGGCGAGATCGACATCTCGATCGTCTCGAACCTCGCCGTGTCCGTCGTCTGCTTTGCCCAGATCTTCTCTGCTGGGGTGAACGTGTGGGTCGCGGCTGCTGCAGGGCTGGCGGTGGCCGTCGCACTGGGGCTCGTGAACGGCTTCCTCGTCGGCATCCTGAACCTGCCGTCGCTCGCGATCACCCTCGGCACCCTCGCGGCCTACGGCGGCCTGGCCTTCGTCATCTTCTCCGGGGAGGAGATCTCTTCGTTTCCGGCGAGCTACACGAAGCTCGGGGGCGGCTACATCTCGAATGAGCTTCCGAATTCGCTGTTCGTGCTGCTCGGGTTCGCACTGCTGCTCGGCTTGCTCCTCCACGCGTCCCGATTCGGCCGCTACGTCTTCGCGATCGGCTCGAACCGCGAGGCTGCGCGCTTCTCGGGGATCCCCGTCGCCCGCGTGCGCGTGGCGGTGTTCGCGCTCTCCGGCCTCATGGCCGGCATCGCGGGGGTGGTTTACGTCGGCTACTTCGCCTCGGCCCGAGCAGACGCGGGAACCGGTTCTCTGCTCGACGTCGTCACCGCGGTCGTGCTCGGCGGCGTCGACATCTTCGGGGGAGCTGGCTCGATGCTCGGCGTGTTCCTGGCGCTGGTCCTGGTCGCAGAGATCCGCAACGGCATGCAGCTCGCAAACGTCGCCGGCGACACCCAGGACGTCGTGATCGGGGTGCTGCTGCTCGCGGCGATCGTCGCCGGGAACCTCTTGCGCGCAGCGCAGGCGGGCGGAGTCCGGCCCCCGCGGCTCCGTCCACGTCGAAGGGAGGTGATCGGGCAGGACGCATTGGGGGCAGTCAATCCCTCCACCTTGGCACCGCAGAACCTGAAAGGACGGTAACCATGTCGCGAAAGAGATTGGGCGTGGCCGGCATCGCGGCCGCAATCGCCCTGGCTGCTGCTCTCACAGTCGTGCTGACGGCAGTGGCCGGCACGGGCAGGAAGCAGGCCGGCTACAAGATCTACCTGATCCCCAAGACCACCACGATCCCCGTATTCACACAGAACGGGATCGGAGGCAAGAAGGCGGCGAAGGAGCTCGGGGACACGCTCACCTACAACGGGCCGACAGACGTCTCGGGACCCAAGCAGGTGCCCTTTATCAACTCGGCTGCTCAGCAGGGCTACAAGGGGATCGTCATCTCGACTCCTGACGCAGCCGCGGTCGCGCCCGCGCTCAAGCGGGCGGCCGCGAAAGGCGTGAAGGTCGTCTCCTACGACGCGGACACGACGCCCGATTCCCGCGTCATCTTCGTGGCTCCGGTGTCGGCCTCGGGAATCGGCGCCACCATGGCCCAGGCGATCGGAAAGCAGGTCGGCTACAAGGGCCAGATCGCCGTCGTCTCGGCGACGCCGACCTCGCCGAACCAGAACACCTGGATCCGCTTCATGAAGCAGGAGATGAGGAAGCCAAAGTACAAGAACATGAAGCTGGTCAAGGTCGCCTACGGCAACGACCAACCCACCGACTCGGCGAAGGCGACGCAGGGCTTGATCGCCGCCTACCCGAACCTCAAGGGCATCGTCGCCCCGACGACTGTGGGAATTCAGGCCGCAGCGCAGGAGCTCTCGGTCGAGAAGAAGTGCGGCAAGATCAAGCTCACCGGCCTCGGCCTGCCGAACGACAACCGGAAGTACGTGAAGAACGGCTGTCTGGGGAACTTCTTCCTCTGGAACGAGCAGGACCTCGGTTACCTCGCCACGTACGTCGTACACAACGTCATCGCCGGGAAGCTGACCGGTAAGCTCGGCCAGACCTTCAAGGCCGGCCACCTGGGGACGTACAAGGTCGTGGTGAGCGACGGCAGCAAGCCGGTCGTCGTTCTCGGCCCTCCGCTGATCTTCACGAAGAAGAACATCGACAAGTACCACTTCTAGAGCCGGACGGGAGGGTGGAGGTACGAGCCTCCGCCCTCCCCCTAAGCCGGAGCTAACACTGGCGGGCCGGAGTGCGGGCTCTCTGCCCGATTCCGCAGCGGCTCTCTTCATCGCGCGGGAGTCCTGCTCTTCGCTTGAACAGATGGGAAAGTGGACCAGAGGCTTCGGCGCTTGCAGCGGCTTTGGCCTGGCGTATTCGGTCGAAGGGTTGGGATGATGAGCCACAGCCCGGCCGCAGTCAATAAAACCGCTGCTCTCTCCACTCAGCTGGGGGGCGGTTACGCCCGCACTGTAGCCAGCGGCTGAAGGAGCCTCTACACCTTTGTCGGCGGCCGGCTCGCGACTTCACGGCGACGTATTGCGGAGCGATGCAATCCTCGGCTACAACGTCGCGGTTGGTCTCTGCGTTCGCGCGGCGCAGATCAGTGTCGACGAGCAGGCTAGGCACGTGGTGCCCGAGGTCTCCGTATCCTCGATCCGCCTGGAATCGGCCGTGAGGATGGAGCTTTTTGCGGCCCACTCGTGAGGTGTCAAAGCCCAGCCGAGTCCATTGGTGCGCAAGAGCGTTCGGGATGACCTGCTATGCGGCGAGGTCGTCCTAGTCCTCGCCGACCTCGATGGGGTTGTTGCGCGGGTCCTGGCTCCACTCGTACCAGCCGCCGTCGTAGACGGCGATGCGTGGCCAGCCCATCAGGGAGGCGTAGAACCACGCCTCGCTCGAGCGCCAGCCGGTTCCGCAGTAGAAGGCGATCCGCTTGTCGGCGGTGATTCCGGCCTGCTCCCAGTTGGCCGCGATCTCCGGGTAGGGGCGCATGGTGTTGTCGACGTTGCGGTAGTGCTGCATGTGGTAGGCGTCCGAGCCGCAGTTGCCCCAGACGTCGCCAGGGATTCGGCCGGCAGGGCCGATGTAGCTGTAACCGCTGACCTTTCCGATCTGCTCGTCCCAGCTCCGGACACTGACGAGAGCCGCGCGGTTTGGATCGGACAGGATCTGCTTGGCGTCGTCGATGTCGATGATCACCTCCGGGTGCAGCGGAATCCGGACACCGAACGAGGTGGCTGCCGTGGGCTCGCGCCCAGTCGTCTCGAGCGGCTTGCCCGCCTGCGCCCAGGCGTCGTAGCCGCCGTCGAGCAGGCGGACGTCGTCTACCCCGGAGTAGCGCATGATCAGCGCCGCACGGGTGGCGGCGATTTGCCCCGCGCGCCGTCCCGGCCATTTCTCGTCGGCGTCGCCTTCGCTGTCGCGGCCGTAGAGGATCACGGTCGTGTCGTGGGTGATCCCGAGAGAGCGCAGGGCCGCGTCGAGCTCCTCCGGCGATCGTCGGTTCCAGTCATCCGGACTCTCGAGTAGGCCGGTGTCGAGGTACAGGGCCCCGGGGATGTGACTCCCCTCGTACTCCTCGGGAACCCCGAAATTGACGTGGAAGAGCAGGAACTTGCCCGCCGGGAACGCCTCAGGTCGCCTACCGTCGATCACCTGCTGCAGCCACTCCGTGTGGACAAGCCGGTCGTAGTTCGCTAGACGCTCGACGGGCAAGGTCATATCGGCGGCCCACTCATTCCAGCGGTGTTCGTAGAGCCAGACGCCCGTGTGGATGAGCTCCGCCAGCCTCGTCCTCAGCGCCAACACGGCCTCCTCGCCATCGCCGTAGAGGACGACCTCTCGGCCGGGACCGATGCCCTTGGAGGCGAGCAGCCGTTCGACCTCGCCGTCGTCGACGCTGCTCAGCCAGTCGCTGGGAAAGGCAACAGCTCCGGGGATGTGGCCCCCTCGAGCCGCCCCGCTCGGCCGCCAGCCGTTATACGCAGGGATGGGCCGGACGTCAACGACCGTAAGTTCCGGGTCGGTTAGCCGGCGATGCAGTTCGGCCGTGGACATGACCGAGCGCACGGCGACGATCCTACGCGGCTGCTCTCGCATTGCTGCAGGTCCCAGACGCGAGGACTTGATCTTCAACTCTTCAAGCGATAACTTGAGGATATGGCGAGTGGTTCGGCGAAGGCGGCGTTGTTCGACGCGCTCGCGTCGGTCGCGCAGGCGCTGGGAAGCGGTCGTCGTGCTGAGATCGTCGATCTGCTCGCGCAGGGGGAGCGCTCGGTCGACGAGATCGCGCGCGAGATCGACCAGCGCGTCGCCAACACCTCGCAGCACCTGCAGGTGCTGGCGCGCTCGGGGCTGGTGCGCTCGCGTCGGGAGGGGACGCGGGTCTTCTACCGGCTCGCGAGCGACCGGGTCGGGGAGCTGTGGGCGGCGGTGCGCGACGTCGCCGTCCGCCAGGTGGCCGAGGTCGGCGTGCTCGCCGACGACTACCTGGGCGAGCGCGACGGGGTCGAGCAGCTGTCGGCGGAGGAGCTCGCGCGACGGCTGGCGCGCGACCAGGTGGTTCTGCTCGATGTGCGCCCGGAGCGGGAGTACCGGGCGGGTCACATCGCCGGCGCGCGCTCGGCGCCGCTAGCGCAGCTTCCGTCGTTGCTCCCGGAATTGCCGCGCCAGCGGGAGATCGTCGCCTATTGCCGCGGTCCCTACTGCGTCTACGCCGACGATGCGGTTCGCCTGCTCCGGGCGCGGGGTCTGAAGGCGCGCCGGCTGGAAGTCGGCTTCCCGGAGTGGCGGCGGGACGGCCTGCCGGTCGAGACGGCGAGCTGAGAGGAGACCAGGTGCTGCTGCGACCTTTCCTGAACGACGTCGGCTCCTGTGCCAGCTACCTGTTCGGCTGCACCACGCACTCGAAGCTTGCGGTCGTCGATCCGCACGCCGATCTCATCGACGAGTACCTGGCTGCCGCCTCCGCGATCGGAGCGCCGATCGTCGCCGTGTTCGAGACGCACGTCCAAGCCGACCACGTGTCCGGGCTGCCCGCCCTCGTCGAGCGCACGGGCGCGACCGCCCACCTGCCCGCTGGGGCCGGCGTCGCGTTCGAGCACGTCGCGCTAACCGACGGTGAAGTCGTCGAGCTCGGGAACACACTCGTGAGCGCGATCGCGACTCCCGGCCATGCGCCCGCCCATCACGCTTACGCCGTCGCCGACCGCCGTCGCGGCAGCGAGGAGCCATGGCTTCTCTTCAGCGGCGACTCGCTCCTGATCGGCGACGTCGGCCGGCCCGACCTGCACGTCGCCGGCGACGCACACGGACAGGCGCGACTGCTGCACGCGAGCTTGCAGCGGCTGCTGGCGCTGCCCGATCCCTCTCCGGCAACCCGATCTCCTCGATCGGCTTCGAGCGCGCCCACAACCCGCTGCTCGCAACGGCCGACCCGGACGCGTTTGTGGATGCTCTGCTCAAAGACATGCCGCCCCGGCCGGTCGAGCAAGAAGCGATCGTCGCCGCCAATCGCTCCGGAACGGTGGGCGCTTCGGCGTGAGCGGGCCCGTGCAGCTCGGGCTGCGCGCGAACGCCGGCCAGTTCGCCCTGCTCGTGGGGCTGAACGCGCTCGTCGGCGGCATGGTCGGGCTGGAGCGAAGCGTGCTGCCGCTCGTCGGCAAGGACGACTTCGGGCTGCGCTCGAGCGCGGCGATCCTCGCCTTCGTCGTCGCTTTCGGCGCCGCCAAGGCGGTGACCAACCTCGCCGCCGGCGAGCTGGCCGAACGGCTCGGACGCAGGCGCCTGCTGGTCGCCGGCTGGCTGGTCGCGCTGCCGGTGCCGCTGCTCATCGGTCTCGCGCCCTCCTGGTGGTTCATTGTCGCCGCCAACCTGCTGCTCGGCGTCAACCAGGGACTCGCCTGGTCAATGACCGTAGTGATGAAGATCGACCTCGCCGGTCCGCGCCGACGCGGCCTCGCGCTCGGCCTCAACGAAGCGGCCGGCTACCTCGGCGTCGCCGCCGCGGCCTATCAGCGTCTTCGCCGTCCGCGACACGGGCGCCCACGTCGCACACGAGCAGGACGCCTACGGCGATGCGACCCGACTGCATCGCGGGCTGCGGGACGCGTTCGCCCACGCGAGCGTGCGCGACCCGATCCTGCGCGCCTGTAGCCAGGCCGGCCTCGTCAACAACCTCAACGACGCGCTCGCCTGGGGGCTTGCGCCGCTCTACCTCGCCGCGCGCGGCGCCAGCGTGCGCGAGATCGCCGTCGTCGCCGCCGCCTACCCCGTTGTCTGGGGTGCAGGCCAGCTCCTGACCGGCTGGCTCTCCGACCACACCGGCCGCAAGCCGCTGATCACTGCCGGAATGCTCGTCCAGGCTGGCGCGCTCGGCCTGCTCGTCGCCGGCGACGGTGCCTTTGCGCCTTCGCTCGCCGCCGCGGTGCTGCTCGGGCTCGGGACGGCGCTCGTCTACCCGACCCTGATCGCCGCCGTCTCCGACGCCAGCCAGCCACGCGACCGCGCCCGCGTGGTCGGCGTCTACCGCTTCTGGCGCGACTTCGGCTTCGTCCTCGGCGCCCTGATCGCCGGCATCGGCGCCGACGCCACCTCGGCCCGGACGGCGATCGTGATCGTTGCCCTGCTCACCGGCGCCAGCGGCCTCTTCGTTGCCGCAACCTCCTGGCAGCCCCGAGGCGCCCTACACCCTGCCCCAGTCCCTTAGGCGCGACGGAGACCTGTGAGATCCTGCACCCTGCACATACCGAGGAGGCGTGATGGCCGTTGACGTGGAGATCGATCTCGAGGTACTGAAGAGCGAGATCAAGAAGACCTACGCCTCCGTCTCGGAGGAGCCGGACAAGGACTTCATCTTCCCGACCGGGCGCGCGTGGGCCGAAGACCTCGGCTATCCCGAGGAGCTCGCGAGCGTTCCCGAAGCGGCGGTCGAATCGTTCGCCGGCGTCGCCAACCCGTGGGCGCTGGGCCGGCTGGCACCGGGCGAGCGGGTCCTCGACCTCGGCTCTGGCGCCGGCACCGACTCCCTGATCGCCGCACAGATGGTCGGCGAGCAGGGGCATGTAACGGGGATCGACATGACGCCCGAGATGCTCGCCAAGGCTCGAGCGGCGGCAGTGGAGATTGGGGTAACGAACGTCGAGTTCGTCGAGGGCGAGGCGGAGCGGCTGCCCTTCCCCGATGCGAGCTTCGACATCGTGATCTCGAACGGCGTGATCGACCTGATCCCGGACAAGGACGCCGTCTTCACAGAGCTCTTCCGCGTGCTCGCTCCCGGCGGGCGCATCCAGGTCGCGGACGTCACGATCCAGAACCCGGTCAGCGCCGAAGGGCGACGCAACATCGACCTCTGGACCGGCTGAATTGCCGGGGCGCTGCTGGAAGCAGCGTACGCCAAGCTCCTTGAAGTACACGGATTCGAGCGGATCGAGACCGGCCAGCTCGTCGACACCTACGCGCGCTCGAAGTTCGAGGACACGCGCCGCAAGGCGCAAAAGTTCGGCGCCCGCGGCACGACCCTCAAGGCGTACAAGGCTAGCGACTAGGACATCGATGAGCGCAGTCCTCGACCGTGCGGGTAGAGGCGCTCGCCCGACCAAGGACAAGCACGGCCCGGCCGCAGTCAATAAACCGCTGCTCTCTCCACTGACCTACGGGCGCGTCCCGGCCACGTCGCCCCGATCCGTGCGCTGTTCGAAGAGCACTTCGCGCATGACGAGATCGACCCGATCGCCGAGATTCTCGGCAATGCTGCTCGGCCCAACGGCTGATCTGTTCGAGCGCCGGCAGCAGGGCACAGAAAACCGCGGTGGCACTCGTCCCTAGCCCACGGGCTGAATGTGTGAGATCAGCTCGCCGTCGAGGACGGCGTGCACCGCGAAGCCCGCAGGCTCCGCGGCGAGCTCGAACTCTTCCGCACGGAAGTCCAGCCGTGCCTGCACGTACGTGCTCGGAACGGTCAGCACGGCGCGACCCGCGAGCTCGGCGGTGATCGTGCGGTGCACGTGACCGCCAGCGAGCCGTCGCACCTGCCGGTGGCGCTCGACCACTTCGGCGAGCGCCCACCGATCAGCGACAGGCAGGCCAAGCTCGTCCCACGCCGGGACCCCGGTGGAGAGCGGCGGATGGTGCATGGCGATCAGCGTTGGCACCTCCGGCGTCGCGGCCAGCTCGTCATCGAGCCAGGCGAGCCGCTCCGCGTCGAGCGCGCCAGAATCCTCTCCGGGGCGCGTGGTGTCGAGCACGACGAGCCGCAACGGACCGAGATCGACGGCATACTGCACGGGCTCGCCGTCCGCGCCCGGCACGCCGAAGTGGCGATGCAGTGCGCGGCGGTCGTCGTGGTTGCCAGGCAGCACGTACAGCGGCGCCCGGAGCGGCGCGAGGAGCTCGCACACCTGCTCATACTCGGCGTCGGCGGCGTTGTCGGCCAGATCGCCGGAGACGAGCACCGCGTCCGGCTGCGGCCGCAGGGCGCGGACGGACGAGACCGCCGCGGCAAGCCTCGCCACGGGATCACCGTCGGTCCACTCGGCACCGATGTGAGGATCGCTCAGTTGTGCGAGAAGAAACGGGCGGTTCATGACACGACAATCATCGCCGCTCGCCGAGCACCGTGACCCAGGCCATCTTCGGCCCGCGCTAGGCTCGCCCAGTGTCGGAAGCCGAAACCCCGAGAGCCGGCAACCCGTCGTTCATCCCGTAGAGCTGCCAGCCCACGTTCATGCGAACGGGACCCTGGTGGCTTCCGGGACCGTAGAGCGTGGGCTGAACGATACCCGCCTCGCCGTGCTCGGCATCCTCGTGGCGATCCGCCTGACGGTCGGGCTTCGGCGTAGAGTGCTCGTGGTGGGTGTCGTCGCTGGCGGGCCTCGGCAGCTTCGTCCTTGGCTGCGCCTTCATTCGCTGGAAGCACTCGCGTCACTACCTCATGGCCTTCATCTACGATCGCTATGAGTCTCTTCATCGCGCAGAAGTCTTTAACCGCTCTCACGCCCCAAACGGCGTAAGATGTTCTGAACTGGCTCTGCACTCAGGTTTCAGCCCGAGCCCGCAACCCACCGACGCGCTACGCGCGCGAGGCGAGGAGCTTAAGGCGAACGGAGTCTGATTGCGGGGCCAGCCTCTTGTTACGGGCCTACGCCGCGAGCGGAACTGCTCGCACTCGATTCCTGGTCTAGCTGTTGGTCCCAACTACGTTGTTCAGTTCGCGGAGGCGGCTGAGTGGTGGCTGTCGGCCGATTGAGCGGTGCGGTCTGAGTCGGTTGTACCAGTCGAGCCAGCCGCGGAGTGCGGCGGTTCGCTCGCCGCTCGTGCGGTAGACGGCGCCGTAGGCCCAGCCGTCGACGAGGGTGCGGATGAAACGTTCGGCTTTCCCGTTCGTGCGCGGCCGGTACGGCCGGGTGCGCAGGTGGCGGATGCCGAGCGTCTTGCAGGCAAGCGCGTGCACGATCGCGCGGTAGCAGGCGCCGTTATCTGTGAGCACCCGCTCGACCCGGATCCGGTAGCGGCGAAAGAAGGCGACCGTCCGGCGCAGGAAGCCGACTGCGGTCGCTGCTTTCTCGTCGGCGAGCACCTCGACGTAGGCGAGCCGGGTCGCGTCGTCGACGGCCACGTGCACGAACTCCCAGCCGATCCCGCGCGTCCGGGTGCGACGGTCGCCGTTGACGCGATGGCCGGGCCGGCCATCTTGCCGAGCTTCTCCACGTCGATGTGGACGAGCTCGCCCGGACGCGGCCGTTGGTAGCTGTTGGCCGGCTCCTCCGGCCGCAGCCGCGGCAGCTTGCCCAGCCCGTACCTGCTCAGGACGGCGCCGACCGTCGAGAGCGGCATCCCGAGCGACTCAGCGATCTCGGGACTCGTGAAGCGCAACTCGCGCAGGCACACGATCGCCTGCTCGCGGTTGTTGGGCGTGCGGCCCGGCACCCGCTGCGGCGCCGACGAACGATCCTCGAGTCCCCTCACACCCTCGGCCCTGAACCGATCGACCCACTTCCAGGCCGTTCGCTTGCTGACCCCGGCGGCCTCGGCCGCCGCCGCCAGCGACCAACGCTCAACCAACACCCGCTCCGCGAGCAGCCGCCTCGAGCGCGGGCACGTCCTGGCGTTCCTGTGCAATGTCATCACCGACCTCCTTGGAGTCGCTGGGTGACCTCAACAACCCCCAGCCTCCAAGGCAGGTCGGACGAACAACGCTTCTGGGAACTACA
>WNFV01023020.1_pt1 | contig 13431 bp, 9 predicted proteins | sample 5400101 | NCBI WGS metagenome assembly WNFV01 (sample SAMN13153361, study PRJNA577476) | soil metagenome | isolation source: 115 cm soil or saprolite under grassland replicate 1 | place: USA:California | collected 2016-06-15
ACCTGCGCTTCGCCGGCCGATAGCCCGCCGCTGCCGGCCAGCACGGTGTCGAGCCCATTCGCCAGCGACTGGTACCACGGCAGCAGCTCCAGCTGCTCCAGCACCGCCAGGATGCGCTCGTCGGGGATGCTCGGATCGAAGAAGGTCAGGTTCTCACGCACGGTGGCGTGGAACAGCTGCACATCCTGCGTGACCATGCCAACCCGCTGGCGCAGGCTGTCGAAGCGCAGGTCGCGAATATCGGCATCGCCCAGCCGGATCGCGCCGGCGGTCACATCGTACAGGCGGAACAGCAGCCGCGTCAGGGTGGTCTTGCCGCTGCCGGTGCGCCCCAGAATGCCCAGCGTGCGCCCAGCCGCGATCTGGAAGGAGATGTCGTGGAGCACCCGCTCCGACGAAGGACGAACGACCAAGGACGAAAGATCACGTTCAACGACATTTGGTCGTTCGTCCTTGGTCGTTCGTCCTTCGTCATCATATTCGAACGTCACGTCCGCGAACTCCACCGCCAGTGATCCGGCCGGCAGCTCGCTCGCGCCATCGGCCAAGCCGGACGAGATCGCGTACAGCTCGCGCACGCGCACGATACCGGCGCCGGCCTTCTGGAGATCCTCGATCTGGCGAGTGATCTGAATCACCGGCCGCAGCAGCGCATCGGTGTAGAAGAAGATCAGATACACGGTGCCCAGCGTCATCGTCCCGGCGGTGAAGAAGCGATAGCCCAGCCAGTAGGTCAGCGCGCCGGCGATCGCGAAGAACAGCAGCGGCGTGAGCCAGGTCAGCGATCCGAAGACGGCAGCGCGGCGCACCGTCAGACGCTGCACGAAAATCAGCGTAAAAAACAGCACGGTCGCCAGCACGGTCATCACCGCGCCGATCCGGTAATCCTCGATCAGCAGCACGATCAGCACGCCGAGCATCAGAATGACATTGCCGAGCACGCGCACAACAAACTGCGAGAAGAAGTTTGCCAGCGCGGTCACATCGCCATCGATCCGCTCGATCAGCTCGCCGGGCGTGCGGCCTTTGTGGAACACCATATCGAGCCGCAGGCAGTGCAGCGCCAGATCGGATCGCAGGTCGTTGGTGGCGCTCCAGGCCACGATCTCGCTGACATACGTCGCGCCGAGCGACAGCAGCTGCGTGGCCAGGGCGATGCCGATGAACAGGCCGGCTGCGATAAACAGCGACCGCAGCTCGCTCCGCGGGTTCTGCGCGGTGTCGATGAAGTAGCGCAGCAGCTGCGGGTTGGCGATCTGTAGCGCGATGCTCGACAGCAGCAGCGCTGCCAGCGCTGCGACCCTGCGCCGCTGCGGGCGCAGGTAGGTGATCAGCAGATTCCCGTATTGTCCGAAAGGGAGCTTCATTGCTATTGTACCTATAGTTGGGCTGCGGAAGGCCTGGCGCAGGGGCGGTGATTCGGGTGCCGTGAAGCACAAACTATAGCTGGTGAGCCGCCAGGCTGCCAACAGTCGAAAGGTGGAGAAGTTGTCGGCGGATTTGGGGAACAGATTGAGCGGATTAGTGCATCAAGGCGGCAATGATCGCGATAACCTTCGCGGTATGGATCATCGCCATCATCGCGATGTAGAGGCGAATCTCGAGTTCGCCCGCGATGATGGCGATGTGGTGCCATGCGATCATCGTTCATCGCCGCGTGGGAGCGAATCGCATCCGCCCCATAGATCATCGTCGTTCATCGCCGCGTGGGGGCGAATCGTATACGCCCGCCGTGATCATCATCGATCCGCGCGCGTCACATACGCGAGCATATCGCACAGCATCACCCTGGCCACCGGGTGATTGTGCAGGTGTTGGCTGAGCTGAAAGGTTGAGATCAGCAGCCGGCCGCCGGCGATCTGCCGCTCGGCCACCAGCGCGACGGTGTGGTGCAGCCAGCCCACGAACAGCCCGGCGTGGACATCGCCCGCGAACTCGGCCGGGCCAATGCCGGTGATCACCGTGTCGGGGATCAGGTCGGCGAAGGCGAAATCGACCGTGCCGCCGGTGGGGATGTGCTGGAACATGCGATCCTGCCTGATCCAGTTGAAGTTGCTGGCCCAATCGCCCTGCCAGCCGTGGCCGGCGCGCGGGGCGATTCCCAGATCCTTCAGGTAGGCCTGCTGCGAGTTGGCTTGCTCGGCCAGCCACAGCACGCGCCCGCCCTGCTGCACATACTCGCGCAGCGCGTCGGTCATGGTTGTCGCCAGCGCGACATCGGCCTGATCGAGTGCGTCGGTCGTGTGGTAGCCCAGCTCGCGCAGCGCCGCCGCCAGCGTGGGCGCATACACCCGCAGTGCGCCGTTTGCCTCGGCCGCCGTGGCGCCCGCGCTGCGCGGCAGCACGTACACATCCTGGTGGTTGGCAGCCAGCGTCGCGCCGCGCGCGTCGATCAGCCGCAGCTCGATCCGCGCGCGTGTGCCCTGCTCGACTGCTGGTGCATCGAAGGCGGCCGTGCCGCTATAGGCGACCTGGCCCTGCGCGCAAGTGATATTCTCGAACATGCCGCCGATATCGGGCCATCGATCGAGCCGCCAGACTAGCCGCGCGCCGGCCAGATCGTGGTGCGAGAAGTGCGACAGCGACAGTCGTACCGCGCAGCGCTCGCCCTCCCATACCGCCGCGCGCGCGATCTCGGGCACAATCACATCGTCGGCGTTGAGGTTGCCGATCTGGTCGTGGAATATCTTCGGGTTGCGGCACATATCCAGCAGGCCGTTGCATTCCCAGTGAACATCGGTGAACTCGGTGATAACATAGCCGACGATGCTGGGATGCAGGCGCATCTGCTCGATCTCGTATTTCAGCGCCACGAACTGCATGCGCTGGCTGGCCGCCGTCAGGTCGGCTAGCGTCGGGAAGACTTTGTCGAGATGATAGCGCTGGAAGCGCTGATCGATTCCATGTGGGTAGACCTCGCCGCTGCCGCGCTCCCAGCCGGTCTCGAACCACCAGGGATCGTTTCCGCCATAGCCGGCGCGCAGCCTGGCCATGTCGGGCAGGCCCCAGTTGCCGAACTCCGAGACGATCAGCGGCTCGCTGCCGGTGCTGCGCACCTCGGGCGTGTGCATGCGCGGCCCGTTCTGCCAGAAGTCGCCGCGCAGCTTGCGCCACCTGGAAGTTGCCCTCGCAGGCCGAGTTGCCGACCACCAGCCGGTGCGGGTCGAGCGCCTTCATGTAATCGTAGGTTTCGGCCAGCCAGGTGCGGTGGTCGGCGTTGACGCCCAGATCGGTGCCCCAGTTCTCGTTGATGATCGTCCAGATCACGATCGACGGATGGTTCCAATCGCGCTCGACCATGCCGGCCAGCGTGGCGCGGGCGCGCCGCTTGGCAGCGTCGGTCAGGTTCTGCCAGTTCGGCAGCTCGGTCCAGATCAGCAGCCCGGCGCGGTCGGCGGCATCGTAGTAGCGCGGGTCGGTGATCTTGATGTGTGTGCGCAGGCAGTTCAAGCCCATGTGCCGCGCCTGGGCGAACTGCGCATCCAGCTGGGAATCGCTGAACGGCGTGTAGACCAGGTCGGGATAGTAATCCTGATCCAGCGCGCCGCGCAGGTAGATGCTACGGCCGTTCAACAGCAGCTGGCCGGTGGGCGATGGAGCGATCGTGCGCATGCCGAAGGTCGTGGTCAGGCTATCGCCTGTTGACGAAGGACGAAGGACGGAGGACGAAGGACTCGCAGCAATCCGTGCTTCTTCGTCGTTCGTCGTTCGTCGTTCGTCTTCCAAAGATATTTCTAATTGATACAGGTTCGGCGTCCCGATATCCCACAGCTGCGGCGCGGGGATCGGCAGCGCAACCTGGAGCTGCGCCGCGCTGGCGTCGAGCGTATGCTCCTGGCTGGATACCTGCCCTCCTGGGTCGGTCAGCGTGAGTGTCAGATTCCGTGCGCTGCCGGCCGGCTGGCTCAGGTACACCGTGACGTGCGCCTGCTCGCCCTGCACATCGGGTGTGACCTGGATGCGGGCGATGTGGGATGCCGCGCGCGCCTCGATGTAGACGCTCTGCCAGAGGCCGCCGATCGGGCCATACCAGCTCTGCTTGCCATGCGGAACCTCGGCGAACGGGAACTCGGGAAACTGCGTCGCGTCGGCGCCAGGGTCGGCCACGCGCACAACCAGCTCGTTCGGGCGATCGTAGCGCAGTGCGGCCGTCGCATCCAGCTCGAACGGCAGATAGCCGCCCTCGTGCTCGCCCAGCAGCTGCCCGTTCAGCCAGACAGTGGCATGGTAATCGACGGCGCCAAAATGAAGCACGTAGGTGTTGGGTGTTGGGTGTTGGGTGTTGGTAGACAGTGATTCCAACACCTGATCCCTATCACCCAACACGTCGAAGGTGCGTCGATACCACGCCAGGCCGCTGTAGTCGCGCAGATCCTCGAGCTGCGCCTGCCAGGGGCCGGGCACCTGAATGGCGCGCGGCGGCTCGTCGGCCAGCGTATCCTGGCGCAGGCGCTGCTTGGGATCGAGAAAGAAGTGCCAGGTTCCATCGAGATTGAGCCGTGATCGGGACATGGGGTCGCTCCTTAATATTCCTGAGAATCGCTGAGCCACTGAATACGTGAGTGCGCTGAATTCAGTATCGCAGCGCTTCAGCGGTGCCATCTGCCCGAGAATCGCTGAGCCACTGAACACGTGAGTGCGCTGAAGCGGTGGCTCCTCAACTTCACCGTCTTCAGCCCGTCAGCGCTTCAGCGGTTCTCAATCGCCGCCGGCCGCTGCTGAATCGCGCGAATGCGATCCAGATCGAACTTGGCGCGCCGATCGAAGCTGTAGATGCCGTTCTGCTCCTGGTACACGTCGGTCAGCTGGGTGTAGCAGTAGCCAAACATCAGCGGGTCGCTCAGCAGCGCGTCGAACAGGCCCTCGAAGCGGGTATAGAACTCGTCGAGCGATTTGACGCGCTCGCCATAGCCCCACGAGTCTTCGCCTGTTTTGGCGGCCGGGTTCCACCAGATGCCGCCGAACTCGCTGACGAAGTAGGGCTGGCCGCGGTAGGCGATCGATTGGTCGCGATCCTGTGCCTTGTTCAGGTACGGCTGGCCGTTCGCCAGGCCGGCGTGGCGGGCCTTGAATGTGGCGGGGTTCTGGTCGTAATCGTGGCTATCGTACACATCGGCCTCGGGCACACGGTGCGCGTAGCCCGATGTGTCCAGCACCGGCCGGGTCGAATCCATGGCTTTGGTGGCCAGGAACATTCCGCGGGTCACGTCGTCGAGCACGGTGGTGCGGTCGTTCAGCTGCTGCCAGGTCTCGTTCAGCGGGCACCAGCCGATGATGCTGGGGTGCGAGTAATCGCGCTCGATCGCCTCCAGCCATTCGGTGATGTAGCTCGGGCCGGGCCGCTGGTGATCCTCGGTCGGGCCGAAGTGGCTACAGCCCCAGTCGGGGAACTCGCCCCACACGATATAGCCCATCCGGTCGGCGTGGTACAGGAAGCGCTCCTCGAATACCTTCTGATGCAGTCGCGCGCCGTTGAAGCCGGCGTCCATGCTCAGCTGGATGTCGCGGATGAGCGCCGCGTCGCTTGGCGCCGTCATGATCCCATCGGGGTAGTAGCCCTGGTCGAGCACCAGCCGCTGGAAGATCACCTGGCCGTTGAGCTTGATCGCCTTGCCGTCGATCGTCACGCCGCGCAGCCCGGCGTAGCTGGCCACTTTGTCGATCACCACGCCGCTGTCGAGCAGCTCGATCTCCAGATCGTACAGAAACGGGTCGGCGATCGACCACAGGCGGCGGCGCTCGGCCGGGATCGGCAGGTCGATCTGCGGCGCAAAGTCGGCGTCGGCGGCGCAGCTGATCGAGCTGATTGTGCCAAGGCGTGATCCGCGTCCTCTGCAAGTAGGTCGCCGGCAGCGGCTCCAGCCAGACCGTCTGCCAGATGCCGGTGGTGCGACCGTACAGCGCGCCGTGGCCGCTGTACTCGCGCGATTGCTTGCCGCGCGGCTGCGGCGGCCGGTGGTCATCGCGCGCGCGCACCACGATCACGATCGTCGCGCCGCCGGTGGCGCCGGGCACCTCGACGCTGAAGGGCGTGAAGCCGCCGCGATGCCGCCCGACCTCGACGCCGTCGATCCACACAGTCGTGTCGTAATCGACCGCCTGGAAGTGCAGCAGCACGCGCCGGCCGGCCCATTCGGTCGGGATGGCAACCGCGCGCCGGTACCACACCGCCGGCATAAAGTCGGGGTTATGAACGCCCGAAAGCTCCGACTCAGGGCAGAACGGCACGGTGATCGCGCCGACAAGGTCGCGCTGAAGCAGGCCGCGCTCCAGGCCGCTGTCGCCGCTGTCGATCTCGAACTGCCACTCGCCGTTGAGGCACAGCCAATCCGGGCGGGCGAACTGCGGTCGCGGATATTCAGGCCGGGGGATAGACATTGGTGACTCCTTCTCTTGTAAAACCCACACAAATGATATATACTAAAAGTATATACTTCTTGCGTTGAGGTGAAACATGGATACCGCGAAAATCTTCAAAAACGGCAAAAGCCAGGCGATCCGGCTGCCCAAAGAGTATCGCTTTCAAGGCAGCAAGGTTTACGTGAAGCAGATAGGGAATGTTGTCGTTCTGATCCCCGAGCAAGACTCGTGGCAAACGCTGATCGAGAGCCTGGTGCAATTCTCCGACGATTTTATGCTCGAGCGCCAGCAGCCGCCCACGCAAGAGCGCGAAGGCGTATTCGAATGAACTATCTCCTTGATACCAATATTTGCGTTCTACTCATCCGGCAAAAGTCGCCCCAGGTACTGGCCCAGCTCACCACGCATGGGATCGCCGATGTGGGTATTTCGGCTATCACTGTTGCCGAGCTACAATATGGCGTGCATAAGAGTAGCCAGGTACACCAAAACCAGCAAGCGCTTGATCAGTTTCTGCTGGCTTTGACTATCCTGCCGTTTGATGAGGCCACAGCGCTGAGCTACGGGCAGATTCGCGCAGCTTTGGAACGGCAAGGTCTGCCGATTGGTTCGCTCGATACCTTGATTGCTGCACACGCGCTGAGCGCTCAGCTCACCCTGGTCACTAACAATGTTCGTGGGTTTTCACGTGTAGCTGGGCTAAAAATCGAGGATTGGACGAAAACATAAGCTCCCTTAGCCCTTCCCAAGCACATACGCTCGATATGTTTCCACCAGCGGCGTCGTCTCGCGCACCAGCACACCGTGCTCGTCGAAATGTGAGTCCCACAGGCCCAGGTGCAGCAGGTGATCGGCCAGTGGCAGCGCGCTGGTGCGGTACGTCCACTCGACCATGGTGATGAGCGGGAACCAGGTGTAGCCGATCACCGGCAGGCCGGCAGCGCGCACCTCGCGCACCGCCGCGATGGTCTCGTCCATCCAGGCTGCGCGCCCGGCAAGATCTTCTTTCGCGCTGGTCTCGGTAACGATCAGCGGCACGCCGGTGTGGGCATGGCAGCGCCGCAGCACATCGGCCAGCCGCCGCCCATCGCGCGGAATCGGCCGCGTGCTGATGGCGCCGCCTTCGTCCAGCGATATCTCGCAGGCCGACCAGGGGTAGAAGTTTACGCCGAACCAATCTTGCTCGGTCGCGCCCGCGCGTAGCCGGGCCAGCTCGATCTCGCTCGCGCCATTGGCCAGCAGTTCGGCATACAGTGGGTGAGCCGCATCCACCGCGCCACGCACCAGATCCCAGGCCAGCAGCTCATGCTGATCGCGGCGATGCGCGGCCGGCTGTGCATCCGGCGCGGCTGGACGACACCAGCCCACAGCTTCGACCGCCACCAGCACGGCGTCGGGGTCGGCCACGCGGATGGCCTGCGCGCTGAGCTGGATACCGCGCGCGATCGGCAGCAGCACGCGTAGGTAGCCGGCTTCGCCGGCCAGGTATGGCGGCCACTCGCCGCGCCGCCCGCACCTGTCGGCATTGACGGTCGGCTCGTTCAGCGGCGTGTAGTACCGCACCAGCTCGCCATAGCGCGCCGCGAACGCGCCCGCGTACATGGCCACGCGCTCGGGATAGTCGGGCGCGATGAAGCTGCCTTCCAGCCATAGCGGCGTGCCATAGTGCATCAGGTCGACGATCGGCTCGATATGCAGATCGCGCACCATATAATCGAGCACCGCGTCGATCCATGCCCAGTCGAACACCCCCGCTGCGGGCTCAACACGGTACCATGGCACGCCCCAGCGCAACGCGCTGATGCCGAGCGACGCCGCGCGCGCCAGGTCGTCGCGCCACTGCTGGTAGTGCTGCGTCAGCTCGTACTCCTCCAGCGTGCGCAGGCCGGGCCGCTCCTGCGGGATGAATGTGTCCTCAATGCCGCCGGCCCAGATGAAGCCTACGGTACGTGAGCCATGTTGGGGAGAATTCAACGTCATGCTCGACTCTGACAAGATGACAATACGTGAGCCATGTTGGGGAGAATTCAACGTCATGCTCGACTCTGACAAGATGACAAGATGACAAGATGACATCGCAGCCGAAATGTCATCTTGTCACCCGGTCATCTTGTTCTCTTGTCACGTTTTCTGGCGGTAGTGTTCGGCAGGCTGCGTGCGCAATCGCTCGGCCGCGCTTTCGGCGGTGATATCGCGCTGCGGCTCGGCCAGCAGCTCGAAGCCGACCATGAACTTGCGCACTGTGGCCGAGCGCAGCAGCGGCGGGTAGAAGTGCGCGTGCAGGTGCCACTCCGGGTGCGCCGCGCCATCGGTCGGCCGCTGGTGGAAGCCCATCGAGTACGGGAACGAGACCTGGAACAAGTTATCGTAGCGCGTGGTCAGCTGCTTGAGGATGTCGGCTAAGCCGGCGCGCTCATCCGACGCCAGGTCGGGCAGCGCACCGACCGGCCGCCGGCTGATCACCAGCGTTTCGAATGGCCAGACCGCCCAGAACGGCACCAGCGCCACGAAGTGTTCATTCGACACCACGATGCGCGTACCGCCCTGCCCTGAGCCTGCCTGCTCTGAGGTGGCCCCTGAGCCTGTCGAAGGGCTTGTCGAATGGGTCGAAGGGTCTTCCAGTTCCAGCGCCAGGTAATCGGCCAGCAGCGTGCGGCCATTGGCGGCGAAGTACTCGGCCTGGGCATCTTGCTCGCGCGCGACATTCAGTGGCAGGTGCTCGGTGGCCCAGATCTGGCCGTGTGGGTGCGGGTTGCTCGCGCCCATCATCGCGCCGCGGTTCTCGAAGATCTGCACATAGCCGATCTTCGGCAGCGCGCCAAGCTCCTGGTACTGTTCGACCCACACATCCACCACGGGCGTCAGCTCGGCCGGTGTCATCTCGGCCAGCGTCAGGTCGTGGCGCGGCGAGAAGCAGACCACCCGGCCGGTGCCGCGCTCGCTTTCGGCGCGTATCAACCCATTTCCGCGCTCAAAGGCGCCACCCGGCGTGTCGAGCAGCAGCGCGGCGTAGTCGTTTGTGAACACAAACGTGCGATCGTAGGCCGGGTTGCGAGCGCCGCCGGCGCGCTGGTTGCCGGGGCACAGGTAGCAGGTTGGGTCGTAGGCCGGTCGCTGCTCCGGCGCGGTCTGCTCGACCTGGCCCTGCCAGGGCCGCTGCGTGCGGTGCGGCGAAACCAGCACCCACTCGCGGCTGAGCGGGTTGTAGCGGCGGTGCGGGTGATTGCTTAGGTTGAACATAACAGCCTACCTTGTTCTTCTGCGAGCCTGCGGCAGCCCCGGATACTTTTTGTAGGTTCTTTTTTCACTCTGCGGAGTGAAAAAAGAACCTACAAAAAGCCCAAAAATCCTCGAATATGTGCGTCAGTTATCCAGCTGATACACCCGCACGTAGTCGAAGTTGGCCATAAAGCCGCTGCCGCCCATCGACACCAGCCCGATTCGCGCGCTGTCACCAAGCTGATGCGTCCATACCCCGCCGCGCACCCAGTTCTGGCCGTCGGCGCTGGTGTAGGCGGTGTACAGCTCCGCCCCAGCGTGCGTGCGCTTGACAATTCGCAGCCAGGTGGTTTCGGCCGGTGGGCCGACGAGCATGCTGCCATAGTGCGCTCTCCCGCTGAATGGATCGATGAACTCTTTGCCGAACTCCGTCTGGCGCGTCTCCCAGATTGACACGTGCGTCAGTCTGATGTAGTTGTCGTCGCCGCCATAGATCACGAGGCCGGCCTGCACATAATTAAAGCAACACCCCTCCGGCGGCAGATTGAGCGTGACCTTCGTCTCAACGACGTAGTTGTCGTCCGGGGCCGCCTCGGTCAGCACGGAGGCGCTGTTGTTGTCCTGGAACAGATCGGCGGCCTGGGTGTTCCACTGAAATGTGCCATCGGCAAGCCCGTAGGTGTCGGGGGAGGGCTGGCGCACCCAACTCCACTGCGGGCTGAGCATGCTGGTGTCAAATTCGTCCGAGAGCAACTCGATCAGATCACCCGGCTCGTCTTGCTTGACGAGTTTGGTCTTGTACTGGCTCTCCTCGCCGGGCTGCGCCGCGGGCGCGTGCTGAGGCGTGTCCGAAGGTCCCTGGCCGCCGCGCACGGTCGGCCAACCGTCGACCCAGTCAAGCGCGTCGAGCAGCGCCGGGCGCTTGGTGAAATCGACCGTGCCGGCGAAGTAGGGGTCGTTTCGGTCGACGGCGTGATAGATCGTCCAGTACTGACCCTCCAGATCCTGGATAACAGTGTTATGGCCGGTGCCGACCCAGCGGTTGCCGTTCTGGCTAAGAACCGGCGTGCCGCCGACGCGGCCAGCCAGCAGCGAGATGCCCTGGCGGTCCACGAATGGGCCGGTGGGGCTTGGCGCGCGCCCGGCGAAGACGCTGTAGCCGGTGACCGGGCCGTTGCAGCAGTTCCCGGCCGACGCAAACAGGTAGTAGTAGCCGTCGTGCTGAAGGACTTCCGCACCCTCGTAGCGGTTCGGGATTGTCACCTGCACCGCCGTCGCGGGATCGGTCGTGAAGCCATCGTCGGAGAGCGGGCGCATCTGGATGCCGCCATAGTAACTGCCGTAATAGATGTATCTCTGGCTGCCAACCGTGATGACGTCTGGGTCGAACGTCCACAGGAAATTGCAGCCAGGGCCACCGCGGCGCGGCGCGACGATGGGGTGCCCCAGATCCTGCCAGGGGCCGATCGGGTTGGCGCTGGTGGCGACGCCGATGGCAGGCTCGAACCCGCAGTTCGGCTCGCCGCTGATCTCCTCCTTGGGGTCGGTCATCGTGTAGTACAGATAGTACTGGCCATTGAAGAACTGGATCTCCGGCGCCCACATGCCGGACGTCGGCTCGCCCCAGGACGGGACCGTGCTGAACGCGTCGCCGACATACGTCCAGTTGATCAGGTCCAGCGACTTCATCATCGGGATGTTGTGAAAATTGAAGTCGCCGCTGCTGTTGCGGTCCTGGTCGTTGAGCGGGTCCTTGGTGCAGTACATGTACCAGTAGTTGTCGCCCGGTTGCTGCCCGCGTATGACGGTTGGGTCGGCGCAGCTCTCGACTTTCCCGTCGCCGGGGATCTGGATGTTGAGCGGGTTGCTGTAGGTTCCCGTGCCGCTGTCGGCCGATGCCGCGCCGGGCGCCAGGCCCAGCAACGCCAGCATGAGCGCCAGCACGCCAATCGTGCTCCATCGCCAATGGAATTTCCCGCGACCTGCCATGGTTGCACTCCTTCTGCGGCATCTTCGCCGCCCTTGGGCCACCCGACGCTCTCTTTTCGACGGGTAGCTCGTCATCACCCGCCGTTCATTCGCGTCGAGCGGTAGCCGATCCAGAGCACGAGATCCTGCGGGTAATTGCCGAACCGGCTGCCGAACAAATTGATGCCGCCGACATGCTCGGCGTCGGCCTTCACACCGATGCGAATAGAGATAAAGCCCGATTCGTTCAGGGCCAGATCGCGTATGGTGGTCCCCGAGACGCGCATGCCATCGACCTCGGAATCGCGCTCGCTGACGTGCCATACCTTCAGTAGGCCATATTGTGTGTTGCGCGGCGACCACCATTCGGGCGTGAGCTGGCCGCGCTCGCCGCCGAAATCGGATGGCGAGGTCCATGTGCCGATCTCGACGCCATTGATCCAGACAGTAATGTCGGATGGCCAATCGAGATTGTACAGCGGCGCCTCCGAGCAGACCTCCATCGTCAGCCGGAGCGCCTCCGGGCGAACCCCGGCGGGCAGGCGGTTGGGAAAGCGATACTCAAGCGAGCCGTGCGAGAACCAGATCAGCTGGGCGTGAATGCGATCCGGCTCGTAAAACGATCGCGGATCGTCGAACAGGCCAATAATCCGTGTTTCGGTGGCGATGCCGCAGGTCGGCAATACCTGCGCATCCACAAACGCGCCGATCGGCATAGTCAGCTCGATCGCCTGCTCGGGCGGCGGCGCCTCGTAGGGCAGATCGAGAATGATCCGATCGAAGTTGCGCGAGCAGATCTTGCGTAGCCCGCGGCTGGCCGGCTCAAGCTCGGTGCGGATCAGCCCGGCCGCCTCCAGAGTATCGACATGTAGCGCCGTGGTCGACGCGGGCAGATCGAGCGCGAGCGCAATATCGTTGACACTGGCCACGCGGCTCGCCAGATAGCGCAAAATCCGCAGCCGGTTGGGTGAGTCGATCGCCTTGAGTACGCGCTCCAACTGCGCGCTATCAATGCCGCCATCCAGCGTCAGCACTCGATCTTCCAGACGTACAGGCACGTTGTTCTCGCTTCCATCTGTAGCATTTCAGATGCCCCCATTCTACTTGAAAATCGGGCATGAATGAAATCAATTCCAGCTTTTCTGATTCGTACTTGCAATACTACTTGCATAGTGTGGTATAATCTTTGGAACACAACAGGATTATTAGAATACTACGCCGTTCGGACCGTTTTGTCAATAAATCGGCGCGAACGAGAATAGGTTGACACTGCGGCGTATGCACGGATATACTACCGGGCCAGCACTGATCGAACATTCTTAGCACGGTCATGGTTCAGGTAGTGTAGCTAGAAAGGAGGTGATGATCGGATTCAAGGTTGGGGTAGATATATCGGTCTACAAAGTTGAAGTGCAGATGCCTTTAGGGCGTTGTGGCCCGCTCGGGCCGCGCACCCGCAACCATCAGGAGGACCTAACATGACTACCGATCCTGAAACCAACCGTACGCTGCCCTTGAACCGCCGTGATGCAATGAAGGCGATCGCGTTCGGCGCCGCCGGGGTGACGCTGGCCGCCTGTGGCGGCGCCACCACCCCCGCCGCCGCGCCCACCGCCCCGGCCGCCGAAGCCGCGCCCACTGCTGCCCCGGCCGCTGCTGCCGCCACCGCCGCACCCGCCGAAGCCGCTACCGCTGCCCCCGCCGCCGAGGCGCCCACCGCCGCGCCGGCCGAGGCCGCGCCCACCGCCGCACCCGCCGCCGCCGAGCCGACGCCCGAGCCCACGCCCGCAGTGGCCGCCATCGGCAGCGGCGCCAAGACCGTGGTGTTCTGGCATGGCCTGGGCGGCGCCGATGGCAAGACGATGCAGGAGATGCTTAAGACCT
>WNFV01016274.1_pt1 | contig 13430 bp, 8 predicted proteins | sample 5400101 | NCBI WGS metagenome assembly WNFV01 (sample SAMN13153361, study PRJNA577476) | soil metagenome | isolation source: 115 cm soil or saprolite under grassland replicate 1 | place: USA:California | collected 2016-06-15
CAGGCCGCCGCGCACATGAGTTTGGCTGCGCTACACCTGATCCAGGATCGCCACGACAAGACGACCGAGCACTACACCCTGGCGTTGAGCTTCACCCGAGAGGCCGGCTGGGTTGAGGGTGAATCGACGGTCCTGGGCAACCTGGGTGTCGCGTACTACGACCTAGGACAGTCCACAATGGCCGTTGAGCACTTGGCCACGGCGCTGACACTTGACCGGCAGACCGGCTGGCGCGCCGGCCAGGCGATCAAGCTGCACAACCTGGGCCTGGCGTATACGCAGCTGGGCAAGCTGGGACAGGCCGCCGCTCATCACGCAGAAGCACTTGAGGCGTTCTGCGAGGTGAAGTCCCGAGCCGGCGAAGGGCTTGCGCTCGCCGGCCTGGGCCGGGTGTACCACAAGCTCGGCCGTCTCGGCGATGCGATCGCCTGCCTGGCTCAGGCGATCGCCGTCGACCGGGAAGTTGGCGATGCGAACAACGAAGGCTATGCCACCCGCGTGCTGGCCGAGGTACACCACGACGCCGGCCGGCAAAACGAAGCCCTCAACCTGGTCAAAACCGCGCTCACCCTGGCCCGCGAGACGTCCGATCGTTGGCTTGAGTCTGACGCGCTTGCCACCCAGGCCAAGATCGACATGTACCTGGGCCGACCGCTGCGAGCCCTCGATGGCCACCGGCACGCGCTCGAGCTGGCTCGTGACGTCGGTGACCGCTACACCGAAACCGAAGCGCTCATCGCCCTGGCCACTACCCATCTCCACAACGGCGGAGTGGACGAGGCGATCGTCCATGCCGAAGCGGCACTCGCCATCGCCCAGCACAGCGGCTACCGGATGCTCGAGGGCAATGCGCGCACCGTCGTAGCGGCCGCTCATCTCAACCTGGGCGACACCGACCAAGCCGTTGCCGACGCCCAGATTGCATTGGCCGCACACCTCGAAACCGGCCACCGCCTCGGCGAAGCCCGTACCCGTGTCCTCCTTGGCGAAGCCATGCGCCGCATCGGCGGGGCGCAGGACGAGCAGGCCCACCGAGCACAGGCGACAGCCACCTTCGTGGAGATCGGCGCACCCGAACCCGACAACGTCCGTGTCCTACTCGACAGGCCCGCGCTGGTTGACATACGGCAAGAAGACGCTCCGGGCAGGGCGGACGGAGCGTGTGGGGTGCCTTCCTGAAGGGGCAGGGGCGGTCAACTCCCTGAGACCGGGAAAAGTTGTGGCGGTCTTTCCGGAGTCCCGGGGCAGGTGGTAGCAGGTGTCATCAAGGAGTCGGGGTCAAACTCGCCCGGAGGGCGTGTGCGATGTACTGCCAATTCTAGCGTCGATGCCTTTGAGCTGCTGTTTTACGTTGGTGGTCAGGCTGCTCGGCGGTACTCGTTGATGACGCCGCCGCGCACTTGTTTCGCCGTACGGGTGCGTCGATCGGGATGACCACGCGGGGTCATGAGCTACCGGGTCAAGCAACCCAGCGACACCGGTGTTACGCGGCGCTCTGAATGAAGACGTAGCGCCGTGCTTGCGTCATCGGCGGTGAGGACGTTCGGCGGCCGGTCTGGGGCGGCGTGCTCGTCATGACCCTGAGGACGAAGGCGGTCGCCCGAGCGCGGCGAGCGGGGGACGCCATAGCACCATCCCCACCGTGACCAACGTCATCGGTCGATGCGGTCTGTCGCATGTGGACGGTCGAGACCGACCGCGATCAACACCAGGTGACCCCTTCCCGGCCGTGGCGTGGTAGACAAGGCTTTCCCAATGCCAGGAGCCTGTGAGGTGCAGATTCAGCCTTCGGGGTGTGAGCAGGCATGATGTTGGCCTGGCAGGCTGGTGTCGTGGTCGTTCGCACGCTCGCCTTCGTGATCGTTCGGCGGCTGATGGGGCTGGTCGGGTTGGGTCCGGCGCCGGACGCGAAGGATGTGGAGATAGCGGTGTTGCGGCACCAGTTGATGGTGCTGCGTCGCCAGGTGGCCCGGCCGCGGTACACCCCGACCGACCGGATGGTGCTGGCCAGCCTGGCCAAGCTGATGTCCCGGGAGCGGTGGGCGGTCTTCCTGGTCACCCCGGCGACGTTGTTGCGTTGGCATCGGGAGCTGGTGTGTCGCCGCTGGACGTATCCGGGAGGTGGCCGGCCGGGTCGTCGCCCGTTGGAGCCGGCCATAGTCGAACTGGTGCTGCGGCTGGCACGGGAGAACCTGCGCTGGGGATATCTACGGATCGTGGGAGAGTGCCGCAAGCTCGGCGTGGCGGTATCCGCGACATCGGTGCGTACGATCCTGCGCCGGCATCGTCTCGGGCCGGCACCCCGGCGCAACGGTCCTACGTGGACACAGTTCCTGCGGGCGCAGGCCGCCGGGATCCTCGCCCGCGACTTCCTGACCGTGGAGACGGTCGGCCTGACCAGGCTGTACGTGTTGTTCTTCGTCGAGGTGGACCGGCGGCGCGTGCACCTGGCCGGGGTCACCGCGCACCCGACCGGGCAATGGGTGACCCAGCAGGTCCGCAACCTACTGATGACCCTGCAGGACAATGCCGGCCGTGCCAGCCGCTGGCGGTTCCTCATCCGGGATCGGGACACCAAGTTCACCGCCGCGTTTGACGCGGTCCTCGCCGCCGAGGACATCGAGGTGGTCAAGATCCCGCCGCGGGCGCCACAGGCCAACGCGTACGCGGAACGGTGGGTACGCACCGCACGCACCGAGTGCCTGGACTGGGTATTGATCTGGAACCGTGGCCATCTGCACCGGGTGTTGACAGCGTTCGTCGCGCACTACAACACGGCCCGGCCGCACCGCAGCCTGGATCTCGACGTTCCCGCGCCTGCCACCGATGCCAGCGTGACGACGTTGCCGACCGTTGGGCGGGTGGAACGCGTCGACGTCCTGGGTGGATTGATCCACGAATACCGTCGCGCCGCCTGACCGTTCGGAGGCCACGCACCTCCCGTCGGCCCGTTTGAGCGCAATGCCACGTCCGCCACGCCGACGGCCAGCTTCGGACCGCGACTCGCGGTTCGAATATCAGGCAAGTACCGGCCGACCACTGCGAAGCCTGTGAGGCGCGCCTCGCAAGGGCTCGACCGCGATTTTGCACCCCACAGGATATGGTGCGGACCTGGGCGCCGGATGAGTTGTGGCAGGTGGCGCAGCCGTTGATTCCGGTCCCGCCGCCTCGGCCGCAGGGCGGCGGCAAGCGGCGGGCCGACGACCGGGCGGTGTTCGCGGCGATCGTGTACATGGTCCAGGCCGGCTGTTCGTGGCCGAAGCTGCCCGGGGTGTTGTTCGGCTGTCAGCCGGGCCACCGTGCACCGTCGGTTCACCGCGTGGACCACGGCCGGGCTGTGGGAGCGGCTGCACCAGCAGTTGCTGCACCGCCTCGGCGTGATCGGTGAGATCGACTGGTCGAGGGAGATGGTGGACTCGATCAGCGTGCGGGCCGAAAAAGGGGCGCTGAAACCGGGCCGAACCCGGTCGACCGTGGCAAGCCCGGCTCGAAGATCCACGTGCTGTGTGACCGGCGCGGTGTCCCGTTGACGGTGCTCATCTCGGCGGCCAACGTGCACGACTCGCAGCGGTGTTGCAGCGCCAGATCTGCGGACAGCAGGTCCGGTTCGAGTCGGCCGATCGGGCGTTGCTGGCCGCGCTGTTGCACCCGCCGCCGCGGCTGACGTTGCGGGCCTGCGGTTGCTGGCGCGGCCCGACACGATCCTCAAGTGGCACCGCGACTTGTAGTGCGTCCGCCACACCGCGGTGCCGCGTCCTTGGCGGCGTGGCCGGCCTGGCACGCTGCGCTCGATCCGTACGGTGCGCCGGTCACCCGGACCTGGTCGGTGAGCGCGGCAGCCTGGCCGGCGAACCGGGAAATGCCGACGGTCGGCTGATCTTTCATGCCCGTATGACCGTACCGTCCCATTGGTTGGTTCGATTACGGTGCGTGCCGCGAGCAAGGGTCCACGGCGTCGGACCATGGCGGTGTCGGTGCTCGGTGGCTGGCCGACCAAGGCGTTGCCTGGGGTGGCCGGCATAGGCAATTACCATGGGAGAACCGGTCGTCGACCTTTGACGGAGCGCCGTGACCAACCCTCCTGATACCGACGGTGGTGTGCTCGGCGCGCTGCTGACCGACGCGGTGACCGGTGCGTTGGCGCGTGGTGGCCTGGATGGCTGTCTGGACGGGGCGGTTGAGCGGGCGCGGCTGACGGGTGGCTGCTGTTCGGTGTTCCTGTTCGATATCGATCATTTCAAGATGGTCAACGATGCGTACGGCCATGCCCGGGGTGATGGCGTGCTGCGGTTGATCGCCGAGCGGACGATGGCCGTGGTCCGCGCCCCGGACGTGCTGGTGCGTTATGGCGGGGATGAGTTCGTGCTGGTGTTGCCGGAGACGGCTGCGGTGGAGGCGATGCGGGTCGCGGCGCGGTTGGTGGAGGCCATTGGCGGTGAGCCGTTTGCGGGGGATCCGCCGTTGTCGGTGTCGATCAGCCTGGGGGTGGCGACCTATCCCGACGACGCGACCGACCGGGAGGGGTTGATCGAGGTCGCCGATCGGCGGAACTATCTGGCCAAGCGGCGGGGCCGCGGGCGCGCGGTCGGTGATGACCTGCCGGCGGGTGGGACCGGGTGTTCGGGTCGGTTGTTGGAGCGGGACGTGGCCCTGGCGGTGGCCCGGGAGTTCCTGGTGCGGTTGGACGCGCGGGGGCGGGGTGCGTTGCGGGTGGTCGGGGAGCGGGGAGCCGGGCACAGCCGGTTTCTGGNCTGCGTGGGTTTGTCGTCTGCGGCATCGGCGACGCGGTCGACGGTGCGGTTGATGGCGGCGTGGATGCGGTCGGGCAGGCCGGGCGGGTGTTGGTGGTGGCCGACACCGACGCCGACACCGCCGAGGTGGGTGGGCTGGTGCGGCGGCTGGCCGAGCCGGGTGGGGCGCGGGTGGTGGGTCTGCTACAGGCGGTGCACGATCCGGGTGGGCCGGTCCCACCGGTGCCGCTGCTGGGCACGGTGGTGCTGGCGCCGCTGTCCGGGTCCGGGCTGCACGTGTGGCTGCGCTCGACGTTGCGTGGCGAGCCGACGCCGGAACTGGTGCGGTGGCTGGCCCGGCGCAGTGGTGGGCTGGTCGCCCGGGCCGAGCGTGAACTGACCCGGCTGGCCGATGGTGGGCATCTGGAGCAGGGCGGTGACGGTGGCTGGGGGCTATCGGCGGCGGTGCTGGCCCGCGCCGAGCGGGCGCGGCGGCGGCTGCCGGCGACGGTGAGCAGCCTAATCGGTCGGGAGCGGGACACCGCGCGGGTGGTCGACCTGGTGGCCGGGCGGCGGTTGGTCACCCTGACCGGGGCGGGTGGGATCGGTAAGACCCGGCTGGGGTTGGCCGCGGCGAACGCGACGGCGGAGGAGTTCGCCGACGGGGCGGTGTTCGTGTCGCTGGCCGAGGCCACCACGACCGACCTGGTCGTTTCTACGCTGGCCGGGGTGCTGGAGGTGCCCGAGGTCGCCGACGAGCCGCTTTCCGACACGGTCATCCGGGCGCTGAGCGGGCTGGAGCTGCTGCTGGTGCTGGACAACTTCGAGCAGGTGCTGCCCGCTGGCCGGTTCGTGGCCGACCTGCTCGCCGCGGCACCGGGGGTGCGGGTGCTGGTCACCAGCCGGCAGCGGCTGCGGCTGTCCGGCGAGCAGGTCTACCCCGTGCCGCCGCTGCCGGTACCGGATCTGGATCGGCTACCCGACAGCCTGGAGGAGGCGGCCGGGGTGCTGGCCGCCTCACCGGCGCTGGCGCTGTTCGTGGCCCGAGCTGAGGAGGCGGTCTACGGGCTGGCGTTCACCCCGGCCGACGTGCGCGCCGCCGCGCAGGTGTGCTGCCGGCTGGACGGCCTGCCGCTGGCCATCGAACTTGCGGCGGCCAACTGCGACGTGCTCCCGCCGGCTCAGATCCTGACCCAGCTGAACCAGCGGCTGGACCTACCGGCCGCCGGGCCGCAGGACCTACCGGCCCGGCAACGCACGCTGCGGGCCACCATGGACTGGAGCTTCGCCCTGCTCGACCCCGACGACCAGAACCTGCTCACCCGCCTGGCCGTCTTCGCCGGCGGCTGCCCAGCCGAAGCCATCCCGCTCGCCGCCCCGGGCGACGACCAGGTACCCCGCCGCCACGCCGCGTACTTCGCCGCGTTCGCCGAACGCGCCTACCACGGGCTGGCCAACGCCGAAGGGGCGACCTGGTATGCGCGGGTCAGCCGCGAGTACCTCAACCTACGGGCCGCGTACACCCGGGCGATGGCCGATGGCGACACCCCCACCGCCGCCCGGATCGCCCTCGGCATGCGACGGTACTGGCGGAAAGGCTGGCACATCCGCGAGGGCCGGCAATGGCACCACCGGCTGCTCACCACGACGACGGGCCGGCCACTGCCGGACGACGTGCGGGGATGGTTGATGGAGTCCGCGGCATTCCTCGCCGTGATGCAGGACGACTACCCGGCCGCCCGGCCGCTGGGCGAGCAGAGCCTGCGACTCGGTCGCCAGCTGGCCAACCCCGACCTCGTCGCGAGGGCGCTCAACACCGTCGGGCTCATCCTCAATGCCACCGGTGACCTCGACGGGGCCCGTGGCTGCTTCACCGAGTGCGTCGCGATCCAGCAGGCCCGCGGGCACCACGACAGCCTGCTCGCCGCGGCGCGCGGCAACCTGGCAGACATCGCGGCCTTCGACGGCGACCTGGACACCGCCCACGAACTGTGCCTGCGCACCATCGAGCTGAACCGGGAGCTCGGCAACCTCCGCGGGCTCGCGATAAGCCTGGCCATCCTTGGCAACATTCACCTGCAGCGCGGCGACCCGGCCGCCGCCCGGCCACTGCTCACCGAAGGCATGGCGATCAGCCGGCAGATCGGTGACCCGACGGTCGAGGGGTACTTCACCCGTGACTTCGGTCGGCTGGCCCGGCTGGAGGGCGACCCGGTCGGGGCCTACCGGCAGTTCATCGCGGCCATCCGGCTGGGTCACGAAGTCGGCGAGCGGGTCGTGGCCCTGACCACCTTCGTCGACCTCATCGACCTGCTCAGCACCACCGACCCGGCCCGGGCCGCCCGAATGCTCGCCGCCGCCGAGGCGATCCGCGACCACCACGGCATGCCCATGACCAAACGGGAACGCACCACCCGGGACACCACCCTGCACCGCATCCGCACCACACTCACCGAAACCCAGCTGGCCGCCGCACTCGCGGCCGGGCACGCCATGGACCTCGATGCCCTCGTCGCCGACGCCAGCGCGGTGGATCCAATCAGCTGCGCCTAGCCTGCGTCTTTCGCGGTGATCACGTTGTAGGGCCGGGTTTCGGCGTGTAGATAGACGGAAGTGCCGCTCCTGTAAGGGAAACTGTGATTGCGACATCGACAGTTCTCTCAACGGGAGGGGCACTTCCAAGGTGCAGTTTACGGCGTGGTCGAAGGATCTGCGGGTGACTGGCGACGGGTCTGGCGTGGCGTCGCATGTTGGGGTGGTGCTGCTGCGGTCGCTCGCCGACCGGGTCGGGCTGACCGGCACCTTGTCGAGGGCGTTGGTCAAGCGGGGGTTCTGGCCCGGGCATGACCGGGGTCGGGTGCTAACCGACGTCGCGGCGATGATCGCTGATGGTGGGGAGGCGATCGCCGACATCGACGTGCTGCGCCACCAGGGTGAGGTGCTGGGTCCGGTGGCCGCACCGGCCACGGTGTGGCGGGCGTTGGACGAACTCGATGGGCCGGCGCTGCGGAAGGTGGCCGGGGCGCGGGCTGCGGTCCGCGCGCAGGTGTGGTCGCAGTTGCCGGTGTTGCCCGGCTCTGGCTGCGCCGGCGGCACGATCGACGGGGTGGTCGTGCTCGATGTGGACGCCACGCTGGTCCTCGCCCATAGCGAGAAGGAAGGTGCGGACAAGACCTATAACCGTTAACTGAACTACTCCTGGGTTCTCCCTGCTTGGGGAGGCGGAGAGGTCGGGCGAGGACTACGGTCGCCGTCCATGACCGGTGGTGATGTTGATGAGCGTGATCTGGCGGCGTTGGTGGTGGCGAGGGTCGGCTCGGTTGAGGAGACCGGGGACGTGTGGCAGCCGTACCGGTTGAGCGATGTGGCGGGTGCCTCGGTCGTGGCGGTGACGGCGTTCTTGATGGAGTTGCAGGCGTCGGGTCGATCGGCGGCGACACAACGGTCGTACGCGATGGACTTGCTGCGCTGGTTTCGTTTCTTGTGGGCGGTGGAGGTGCCGTGGGGGCGGGCGACTCGGGTCGAGGCCCGTGACTTCTGCCGCTGGCTGACGTTGTGCGACAAGCCGGCCCCGGGTGGGCGGGTCGCGTCTGCGGCGGCGGGCGCTGGCGGGGTGCGCAACCCGGTGACCGGCAAGCCGACGTTGGCGCGCACGTACGCGCCGGCGACCCGGGCACACTGCGAAACAGTGGTGCGGGGCTTCTACACGTTCCATCAGGAGGCAGGGTCCGGGCCGATGGTCAACCCGTTCCCACTGGTCGCGCAGCGGCGGGAGGGGCGGGCCCACGCGCATCACAATCCGATGGAGCCCTGGCGCCAGGAGCGGTCGGGGCGGTATCGGCCCCGGTTGGCCCAGCGGATCCCGCGTTGTATCCCGGATGAGCGGTTCAACCAGCTGTTCGCCGAGTTGGGGTCGCACCGTGATCGGGCTCTGGTGTCGTTGTGGGTCTCGACCGGGGCGCGGGCAGCGGAACTACTCGGGGCGCGCTGCGGCGACATCGACGCTGGGCAGCAGTTGGTCACCGTGGTCCGGAAGGGTTCGCGGGCGGTGCAGCAGTTGCCGGCGTCGCCGGACGCGTTCGTGTGGGTGCGGCTCTACCAGTGCACGTTGGATGCATCGACGCGCGTCGGCCGCGACGATCCGTTGTGGTGGACTCTTCGGCGTCCGTTGCGGGCGTTGACTTATCCGGCGGCGCGGGCGATGTTCACCCGCGCCAACCAGGCGTTGGGCGCGAACTGGTCGTTGCATGACTTGCGGCATACGGCGGCCCACCGGATGGCTCGCGATCCGCAGCTACCGCTCAGCGACGTGCAATGGGTCTTGGGACATGCGCACCTGTCCACGACACAGCTGTACCTGACGCCGATCCCCAGCGAGGTGATCGCCGGTGTGCTGGCCCACCACCGACGCGTTCCCCATAGCCCACCGCCCTCGCCTGCACACGACTGCGCGGGCGCGGGCGAATACCGTGCGGAGTCCCTGGACACGCTGTTCAGCCGGCGTTCGTCGTGAGCCCGGTGAGCCTCGCCGAGGTCAAGCAGCGCACTCAGGCTGCCGCGCTGGTACTGGGCGCGGACATGCAGCAGCTGTGGCAGCGTTTCCCGCCACGCACACCACCATCGAGGTGGCCGGCCACCGAAGGCGACCGCGACCAGGTGCTCGCCCGGCTGCTGGCGCCGCCGTTCACGGTCGATGCTGCCGATGCGCAGGAACGCCGACGCCGCGGTCTGATGAGCGTGGTGAACTGGCTGGCCGACCAACCCGGGGCGACCTGGCAGCAGCGGTGGTTGGCCAGCGGGGCTGAGGCTCTGGGTAATGCGGACTGGTGGCGGCCCTGGCTGGGGCATCTGCAGTCGGGCAGTCAGCGACGCGGGCAGTCGGTGACGGTGACCAGCAACCTGCGGGTCTGTCTGCTGTTGTTGGTCTGCGCGGAAGTCATCCGCCCCGGTGTGGGCTGGCTTCTGACCCCTCGCGCACCGCAGAGCCTGGTGACCGAGCTGGCCCGCACCCGTGACCCTGACGGCTTCGCCGAACTCGCGGCCCTGTGCGACGCATCCCCGACGGGGCGGACGATGACGATGAGCGCCATGCGTCGAGTGGCCACCATCGTCGCGGTCAAGGGCGGCACCGTGCGCGACATCACCGTGGGCGACTGTCTGGAGTTGAGCCTGACCCTGGACGGTGACACTCGGCGCAAGAACAAAGGGCTGGGCTTCTACCAGCTACTGCACCAGATGGGGGTCTTCGCTCCGCACGCGCCCTCGACTCTTCGGGCGTTCGCCACCCAGGGGCAGCTCAGCCCCGCGCAGATGCTGGAGCCTTATGGCATCCAGTGCGTCCCGATCCGCGAGCTGATCCTCGCCTACCTGCACGAGCGCCGCCCGACGCTAGACCACACCACGCTACGCAGCCTGGCCTTCACCCTTGGCCGGCTGTTCTGGCGGGACTTGGAGATCCATCACGCCGGCATCAACTCCCTGAACCTGACCGCCGAGGTCGCCGCGGCCTGGAAACAGCGGGTTCTGACCAGAACCATCCGCACCACCGGCCCCCGACGGTCAGACCGTCGAGGAGCGCCGGCCTCGCGCCGACGGCCGCAGCCAGCTCACCCTGGTCCGGGCCTTCTACCTCGACCTGGCCCAGTGGGCGATGGAAGAACCGACCCGATGGGGGCCGTGGGCCGCCCCGTGCCCGGTGCGCCGGGAAGACCTGGTCCGCACCAAGGAATTGCGCCGACGCAAGTCCCGCATGGACCAACGCACCCGCGAACGCCTGCCAGTCCTACCCGCCCTACTCGCTCGGGTCCAAGACGAGCGCGTGGCCAACGCCGCGCGGCTGAGCGCGGCCCAGGCCGCCACCCCCGGGGACACATTCACCGACGCCGGGCGGCTGCACCGTCGAGCGGCGATCAACAGCGGACCCGCCGCCCGGGTCTGGGTCGAAGACCCCGACACCGGCACACGCCAGGACCTCACCGGCCAGGAAGATAGAGCGTTCTGGACCTGGGCCGCGGTGGAAACCCTGCAGCACACCGGGGATTCGCATCGAGGAACTGACAGAACTCAGCCACCACAGCCTGATCCAGTACACCCTGCCGACCAACCGGGAACTCATCCCGCTGCTGCAGATCGCACCGTCCAAGACCGACACCGAACGTCTACTGGTCATCAGCCCCGAACTTGCCGATGTCCTGGCCGCCGTCATCCACCGCATCCGCGACTCCACCGGAGCGGTGCCCTGCGTGACTTCCTACGACCCACACGAACGCCAATGGAACCCACCCCTGCCGCTGCTGTTCCAACGCCGCTTCGGGCTGGGAACCCGGTCGATCCCCGCCGGCACCCTCCGCGACTGGATCTTCGGCGCCCTGGACGGCAGCGGGATCACCGACGTCACCGGCAAGCCGCTGCGGTTCACCCCGCACGATTTTCGGCGCTTGTTCATCACCGACGCCGTGCTACACGGCATGCCACCACACATCGCTCAGCTCGTGGCTGGGCACCGGGACATCAACACCACCATGGGCTACAAAGCCGTCCATCCCGAAGAAGTCATCAACGGCCACCGGGCCTTCATCGCACGGCGGCGCGGGCTGCGACCCGGAGAAGAGTACCGCGTGCCCACCGACGCCGAATGGCAAGAATTCCTCGGACACTTCGAACGCCGCAAGGTTGCTCTTGGCACCTGCGGACGCTCCTACTCCACCCCATGTATTCACGAACATTCATGCTTACGCTGCCCACTCCTGCGGCCAGATCCCGCCAGCCGCACCAGAATGCAGGAGATCCGTGACAACCTCCTCGCCCGCATCGACGAGGCCCGACGCGAAGGCTGGCTCGGCGAGGTCGACGGACTCCAGATCAGCCTCATAGGAGTCCGCCAGAAACTTGCCCAACTTGACCAACTCGTCGCCCAACGCCAGACCGTCAACCTCGGCCTGCCCAACTTCTCCAGCATCGCCGGGCGCGGCTCCTCGACCGCCGAAAACTCCTAGTTCGGAGAACAAGTCGACGTTCGGGTTCCACCCCCTCGCCGTGTGGTGCGACAACACCCGCGAATGTCTGGCGCTCAAACTGCGGCCGGGCAATGCCGGCGCCAACCATGCCGGGGATCACCTCGACGTGCTGGGTGAGGCGTTCGCGCAGATCCCCCGCGCGCACCGCCGACGTCTGCTGCTCCGCGCCGACTCGGCCGGCGCCTCGCACAAGGTGGTGGACTGGCTCACCGCCCGTAACACGCCACGGCGAAGGGTCGAGTACTCGATCGGCTGGCGCATCGACGAGGACGAACGCGCCGCGATCACCGCCCTGCCCGCCACGGCGTGGAGCCCAGCGTTGGACGCGGACGGCGAGCTACGCGACGGGGCGGACGTCGCTGAACTGACCGGCCTCCTCGCGTTGACCGGCTGGCCGGCCGACATGCGGGTGATCGTGCGGCGGGAACGCCCGCACCCCGGCGCCCAGCTGGACCTGTTCGAGACCCGCGACGGCTGGCGATACACGGCCTTCATCACCAACACCACCACCGGAACCCGGCAGTGGCTGCAGGTCCGCCACCGCGCGCACGCCAGGGTCGAGGACCGGGTTCGCTGCGCCAAGGACACCGGCCTGCGCCGGCTGCCCTCCCGCGAGTTCGCGATCAACGAGGCCTGGTGCCTCGCCGCGGCGATCGCCTGCGACCTGACCGCCTGGCTGCAGCTGCTCGCCCTCACCGGCGACCTGGCCAAGGCCGAACCGAAACGCTGCGCTACCGCATCCTGCACGCCGCCGCCAGGGTCACCCGCGGCCAGCGCCGCCGCTGGCTGCGCATCCCGTCAACCTGGCCCTGGGCACAGGCCATCGCCGAGGCATACACCCAGATCATGGCTATCCGGACACCGGGATAGCCGCACAGACCCGCCGAACCGACGACAGGAGACCTCAAGGAGCCCACGCCCACGGCGCGACAGCCGCCGATCCGCTATGCCCAACGACCAAACACATTCATCAATAGCGATGAGACCGAGTTGGGCGCGACACAACGCCACACCCGTGAATGATCGAGGCTAGTGTCGCGTGATCCCGGCTCCTTTATGTTCGGCAGGCAACCGTCACGAACCTGACCAGGGCAAACGGCTGGTCACCAAAAGAACGCCAGCACGATCACGCGACACTAGCGCCACGTATCCGAGCTCTATTCGCGATTGGCACGACACTGGGGCGTAGGAGCCGTGCAAGGACGGTGGATTCGGGTAGGTGTGATGCAGACGGGTCAGGTGTTCGTGAGCCATTGTGCTTGCCGGAAATCTCATCCGGGCAGGTCAGGCGGCATGTTCGTACTCGTGCAGGATGCCGCCGAGACGATCGCGTCGGCGGATGTCGAGGCGGGCGAGCCGGTCGGGTCCGTGATCGATTCGGGTAGCGGCTCGCGTGGTCTGGCGTTAGCGATGCCTTGGTGCGGCCGGTGTTCGTTGTAGAACTCCTCGTATTCCCGCAGGACGTGCAGGAGATGGCGCTGGTTCCAGATCAGCGTTCGGTCCAGCAGTTCCCGGCGGCAGGTCCGTACCCACCGTTCCATGATCGCGTTCATCCGGGGGATCTGGACGCCGCTGCGCACGACCGTGATCCCGGTGTCGGCGAGGACCGCGTCGAACAGCTCCGGGTACTTGCCGTCCCGGTCGCGAATCAGGTACCGGGCGGTCGATTCCACGTCCTGCAAGT
>WNFV01010988.1_pt1 | contig 13426 bp, 13 predicted proteins | sample 5400101 | NCBI WGS metagenome assembly WNFV01 (sample SAMN13153361, study PRJNA577476) | soil metagenome | isolation source: 115 cm soil or saprolite under grassland replicate 1 | place: USA:California | collected 2016-06-15
CCTTCTTGATGGCGTCTTCGGCCGCCTTGATCTGGACGGGACAGTTCCACGCCAGAGCCGGACTCGACCCGAGGGCGAGCACCAGCGCTCCTATCCAGGCCGCCCGCAGTGACCGCGACATGAGGTCCTCCTCGGTGGATGTGCCCGCATGGACGCCACCCGCGAAACACAGCGTCTCGTCCACTGAACGGGCACCCGGCGAAGCGGGTTCCGGGCCCCGCGGAAATGTGGAGGTGGTCGGGGTGAGAGGATTTGAACCTCCGACTCCCTGCTCCCAAAGCGGATGGGCGGGACGGCCTGTTCCGTCCTAACTGGTCCTGAATAAGGCCGTTGCCGATCCGCCCCCGCCCCGGCGGGTCCCAGTATCACACGACAGATCCCTCCAAAACCGTCCGAAAAACGTCCGAACGGAAACGGGCTCCTGGAGGGGAAAAGGAGGCCGAGAAGCTCCGGATGAGGTTGTGGGCGAGGACGCTGAGTTGCTGCCCCGCGGTATTGGCCCCGTAGTGCCGCGTCGGGAGGACATCGAGGGCGAACTCGCCCTTGAGCTCGGCGAAGGTCTTTTCCTGCGCTCCGCGGCTTTCGTGGGCGACGTGCTTGCGATACATCATCACGCGGAGCCGGAGGTGCCACTGCGAGATGTACAGGTCGTGGAAGAAGCCGGCCACGTTCGGGGCCACCGGGAGGCATCGTTGCCGCTCGGCCGCCAGTTGCTTGAGGGGCAGCCAGCTCCAGTAGCCGACCTTGATGGCATAGGCACAGCGCCGGGCGGTCAGCAGGCGGAAGATGTCGCGTTGGAAGAAGGCGTCCATACAAGGTCGATCCGTCTCGCGGTAGCGACGACGGGGCCTCGGGCCTCCTCATCGAAATAGTGGCCATCATCTCCCGGGCAGGACCACTGTCTGCCGCAATCCGCCCTGGGGCCGGTTGCTCAGCGTGACGTCGCCCCCGTGTTCACGGATTACGGCGCGGGCGACCGCGAGGCCAAGACCGACCCCGCCCGTATCGCGGCTGCGTGAACGCTCGAGGCGATAGAAGGGCGTGAACACCTTCTCGGTTTCCGACGCCGGGATTCCCGGTCCCTCGTCATCGATGGTGATGGTGATGTTGCGAGGCCTCTCCGTCACGCAAAGATCGGCGTGACCCCCATAGTTCACCGCATTCTCGACCAGGTTCCGGAGCGCCCGCTTGAGCGCGAGTGGTCGGCCCTCGCACAGGGCGCGCGGTGGCCCTTCCAGGCGCACTCGGTGGCCTGCCTCGGCAAGCTCCATGCGAACTTCCGCGAGGAGAGTGACGATGTCCACGGCGACCGGCGACTCGTCGCCTCCATCGCCTCGCGCATACGCGATGGCGGCATGGATCATCGCTTCCATCTCGTCCAGGTCCTTCAGCATCTTCGTCCGCTCCTCGTCGTCCTCTACAAACTCGGTGCGGAGCCTCAGGCGCGTGAGGGGCGTGCGCAGATCATGGGAGACAGCGGCCAACATGTGCGTGCGGCCATCCAGCAGTCGACGGATCTGCTCCTGCATGGTGTTGAAGGTGCGCGCGACCTCACGGATCTCGCTCGGCCCCTCCTCGTCGAGCGGCTCGGCCGCGGCGACGTCTGCTCCGAATCGGGCCGTCGCCTCCGCGAACCGCCCCAGGGGCCTCGTGACGCGTCTCGCCACCCAGACGGCCAGCGCGGTGAGGCCGATGCCGATGACGAGGAGGATTGGCACAAGCCGCCCCATGAGCTCAAGCGGAGACCACCGTTCGCGTGCAAGCACTTGCAGCCGCGTCCCATCGGACAACTCGACCAAGACGAGAATGGGTTCCCACGATGGCCAGTGATGGCCAGGCGACGATTCGCCGGTACCGGCCAAGTGGCCGATGGCCAGCACACGAGCGCCCAGAGGCGGCAGTTCAACGGCCAAGCGCCCACGGAGCCGGTCGGTGAACCAGTCTGGCGACACCGCGGGGCTCGCGTCCGTGCCTGCGAGGTCCCGGATACTCAGGCCTGCTCGCTCGACGCCGGCAAACACGGCCGACCGGGCAGCCGCGGGTGTTGCCTCGGCGGCGGCCACGAGCGTGACCACACGGTCGACGAGACTTGCTTGGCCCCCGCCCATCGTGACGGTGCCTACCGCGATGCCCGCCACGACCACGAGCGGCAGGCCAGCGACCAGAACCAAGGTCATCCGGCCGGCGAGACTCCCCGGCAAGAGGCTGCTCATTCCCGCTCCACAACCGGGGTGAACACGTAGCCGCCGCTGCGCACCGTCTTGATCAGCACGGGCCGGCTGGGGTTCGGCTCGATCTTCCGCCGCAGGCGGCTCACCTGGGAGTCAACGCTGCGGTCGAAGGGGGCCGTCTCCCGCCCGCGGGTGAGATCCAGCAGTTGGTCGCGGCTCAAGACCCGGCCCGGCCGCTCGGCGAAGGCGAGCAGGAGATCGAACTCACCGCCGGTCAGTTCGGCCTCGCGCCCGTCGGGTCCGACAAGACGCCGACCTCCGGGCTCTAGGCGCCAGCCGGCGAAGCGCAGAGTCGCGTTCCCTTCGCCGCGCGGCGTTACCGCACCGGTCCGACGGAGGACGGCGCGAATGCGCGCCAGCAGTTCCCGCGGGTTGAATGGCTTAGACAGGTAGTCGTCGGCGCCCAGCTCGAGGCCGAGGATGCGGTCGATGTCTTCACGCATCGCGGTGAGCATGACAACCGGCAAATCCGATTCCGCGCGCAGTCGGCGGCACAGGCTGAGGCCGTCCTCCCCCGGCAGCATCAGATCGAGGACGACCAAGTCGATGCGCCGGTCAGCCAGGGCTCGCCGCATTTCCTTCCCGTCGGCGACGGTGGTCACTCGGCAGCCGTGCCGTGTGAGGAACTTGGCGACCAGGTCCCGGATCTCGCGATCATCGTCGACCACGAGAATGTGAGGCGAAGTCTCCATGGCGACCATTCCATCCTAGGGCTTCGAGCTACCGGCGTCACGCCAATCTCTGTCACGAAACGTTGCGGCGAGCCGCCTAGCAACGTTTCGCCAAGAAGACCCCCAGGACCCGACACCTGCGAGCCACGAAAGCCATCGTGGGGCCACATCGCTCCGCTACCTGTGGAGCCATGATCCTGCTTTCGTCGGAGGGTCCCCCACGATACCGTCGCACACTCGCCGCAAGCGATCTGGCTGCGCGGTACGATGCCGCGGCGCCCCGCTGGCACAGGACGATGCAGCGGCTCGGCTACCCACACGCCTACGCCCGACTCTTCGACGAGCTCCGTCGAAGCGGGGTCCTGGATCGACGGCCGCTGGCTCCCCGCGTGCTCGACTGCGGTCTCGGTACGGGCACCCTCTCCGCGGCCTTCGCCCGTGCCGTTTCCGGCGTGACCATCGTCACTGGCATCGACATCTCGCTCGCGATGCTGCGCCACGCCGCCGTGAACCTGGCGGCCGTCGGTGCCACGGCCGACCTCCAGCGGGCGGACGCGCGGTGTCTGCCGTACCGGGACGGTGCATTCGACACGGTCCTCAGCGCGCACATGCTCGAGCATGTGCCGGCACCACGTGTCGCCCTGGCTGAGATGGCGCGCGTCCTGAGGCCCGGTGGTCTCCTCATCGTCGTCGCCGTCCGCGCCACTGTCGTGGACGCCGTGACTCGCCTCAAGTGGGGGCACGCATGCATCTGCCCGGGTGATCTTGGCCGCTGGATGACGCAGGAAGGTATCCGTGATGTTCGCCGCCAGCTGCTGGGCTCAGCCTGGAGGCCCGCGCGGTGGCTGAGCCAGGCCTTCGTCGGCCGGAAGGGAAGCAGCCGCCGCGAGGAACAGACCTCTTGGGTCGTCGGTTCGGCGAAATGACCGGCCGTCAGCATGAGAACCCGGCGGCCCGAACTGCGACCGCTGCCAATCTCGGGATCGTTCGTCCCCCGCTCGTGTACCTGTCTTCAGTGCTGACCGGGATCGTGCTCCACATCGCGTGGCCCCTCCCATTCCTTCCTCCTGCGCTCGCACGACCGGTCGGGAGTTCACTCGTCGTGGTCGCGATAGCGCTGTTCGCGTGCTCGGTGCGGGAGCTCTGGGCCGCCGGCACACCGGTGCCCGGCAGCAAGCCGACCACTGTCATTGTCCGGACCGGCCCCTATCGCTTCAGCCGGAATCCCATCTATCTGGCGTTCTCTGTGTTGCACCTCGCCATCGCGATCTGGGTAAACAGCCCGTGGCTCGTCGCAACGCTGATGGTGACCGTGGCCGTGATGGCCATCGTAGTGATCCCGAGAGAGGAGCGGTACCTGGAAGGACGGTTCGGGATCGAGTACCTGACTTACAAGGCCGCAGCGCGTCGTTGGCTATAGGCCTCGGGCCTCGGCCCGCGCGCACCGCCGCGAGTAGCAGAAAGGAGACAGCGGATGCGGAATAGAAGAGGAGCGACGGCGATCATCCTGTTGGCCGTGCTCCTCGGGGCGGGCTGCAACTGGCGTGGCTTTGGCTTCCGCGCCAGTGGACCCGAGATGGCTCGACTCAGGCAGGTGCTTGCGCTCAAGCCGGGTATGTCGGTGGCTGACGTCGGCGCCGGCAAGGGCGAGGTCACGGTGGCGCTCGCGGCCGAAGTCGGGCCGCGCGGGCACGTGTTTTCGACGGAGATCGACACCGAGGCCCTGGAGCAGATTCGCGCGGTGGTCGCCGCCGCAGCACGCGAGAACGTGACGGTCGTGCAGGCGCACGCCCACGAGACTGGCCTGCCCACCCGCTGCTGCGACGCCATTCTCCTGCGCCGTGTCTATCACCACTTGACCCATCCGGCGACGACCAACACCGACCTCCTGCGCGCGCTGCGCCCTGGCGGGGTGCTCGCGGTCATCGACTTTCCGCCGACGCTCTCCTGGCTGTGGCCATGGCCGCCCCGGGGTGTCCCGCAGAACCGACGTGGCCACGGCGTCGAGGCGCGGCTCGTAGTTGAGGAAGTCGTCGCGAGCGGCTTCGAGTTGATCCAGGTCATTGACGATTGGCCCGGCCGGGCGCCGCTCACCAGCTATTGTGCGGTCTTTCGCAAACCGTTGGACGGCGCCCCGTCCGGGCGCACTGCTCCAGCCACACATGCCACGGCGTCGGCAGCGTCAGGGAGGATCAGATGATGGGCGTCCACGTGATCTTCACGTGCGAGACGTACCACCACCTCACCGATCGGAGTACATACTTCGCGCGCGCGGCGCGCTATCTCCGGCCCGGCGGTCGCGTCGCCGTCATCGACCTGAACGGCCAAGGATGGTTCGCACGCCTCTTCGGCCACTTCACCGCCGCCGACGTCATCCGCCGAGAGATGGAGGCCGCGGGCTACCGCCTCGTCAGCGCTCCTGACTTCCTCGAGCGGCAGACCTTTCAGATCTTCGCACGGCAGGGCGGAGGACGACCCTGACGGACGCCGCTCCCACCGGCGTCGCGCCGGCGGGGCTCCCCGCCTCGCTCGGCGCAACCGCGACCGGCACACCACGACGGATCGGGTTGGCGAGCGCCACGGCGCTGGTGATCGCGAACATGATCGGCGCCGGGGTGTTCACCACGTCCGGATTCGCGCTCGCCGATCTCGGTCGCCCCGAGCCGGTGCTGCTCGCATGGCTGATCGGTGGCGGGCTCGCGACCTGTGGTGCGCTGAGCTACGGGGCGCTGGCGCGCCGGCTGCCGCTGTCGGGAGGGGAGTACACCTTCTTGGCTCTCACCGTCCATCCCCTGGCGGGCTTCCTCGCGGGGTGGATCTCTCTACTCGGTGGTTTTACCGCTCCGCTCGCCGTCGCCGCACTGACATTGCAGGCGTATCTCGGGGAGTGGCTCGGCACGGCGATGCGCCCCGAGTGGGTCGGCACCGGGGCGTTGCTTGCGGGGGGGCTGATGCATGGCGTTCGCTTGCGGATCGGGTTGGCCCTGCAAAACGTCGCCGTCGTGCTCAAGCTCCTCATCATCATTGGCTTCATCGTGTTCGGTTGTACGCGCATCTCGCCCGAGGTCAGGGTTTCGGCCGTCGTGCTCGCTGACAACGTGCCCGCCTTCGCGGCCACGTTGGTGTGGGTGTCGTTCGCCTATTCGGGCTGGAACGCAGCAGTCTACGTCGCCGGCGAGGTTCGCGACCCCGGGCGCAATCTTCAGCGCTCGCTCGTACTGGCCACGGCGCTGGTGACGGTCACCTACCTGGGCTTGAACACCGTGTTCCTCTACTCGGCGCCGCCGCAGGTGCTGGCAGGTCACGCCGAGGTCGGTGCGATTGCCGCCGAGGCGCTCGGCGGCATCGCTTTGAGACGGGTGATCTCGCTCGCCGTCGCGGCTGCGCTGTTCACATCCATCTCGTCGATGATCATGGCCGGCTCACGCGTGTACGCCCGCATGGCCCACGACGGTTTCTTGCCGCCGCGCCTGGCAGCAAAGGGCGAGGTGCCGTCGATGGCCGTGCTCCTGCAAATCGGCCTCGCGATCGTCGCGGTGTGGAATGGCGGTCTGGTCGAGCTGCTCGGCTACGTGGGCTTTACGCTGAGCCTCTCCGCGGCGGCGACGGTCGCCGGGCTACTCCGGCTGCGGCTTCGGGAAGGACCACGGGGCGTGCCCGTGCCCGGCTATCCCTGGGTGCCCGGCGTGTTCATCGCGAGCACGGTGGCGGCGGCGATGTTCATGGCGTTGCGCGAGCCGCGCGTTGCCGCCATCGGGTTGCTGACAGTCGCGGCGGGCCTTCCTGCCTATTGGCTCCTGGCGCGAGCTCAGACGACCCCTCCGAAGGTCACACGATCGCCCAATGCCTGACCGTTCCATTCCGTCATTCTCGCGAAGGCGGGAATCCAGTCGTTTCACTACTGGCCGTCCGTGAGCTCAGACGCGCGGCGACACCGCTTGGGTCCCGACGCCCGGTGAGGACACTCGGGCGCAGCGTAAGTATGGTCGGGGTGAGAGGATTTGAACCTCCGACTCCCTGCTCCCAAAGCAGGTGCGCTACCGGGCTGCGCCACACCCCGATGGCTTATAATCCTACCACTTACGTGACACCTGTGTCGCGTCGATCTTGCCCGCTGACGCCACGCTGACGGTCCGCCGGGATGGGCCGCGCGAGCGGCGATCCACGTCTACACTAATTCCAGGGGAGGTCACTGTCTCACTATCGTTGGCACAGAGGGCTCGTGCAGTCTCTCACCACCTGCGCCTGGATCGCCCAGCACCGCAACCTCCTCCTGATCGGCCCCACCGGAGTAGCGACATAAGCCCTCCTTTGGCTATGTCGGCGAATTGACAAGCGTCAGTTGCGTTTCTGGCTCTGGTAGCGGAAGCCGCCGCCCCTGCTTGACCGCCTCGACCGCCCGTTGCACGCCCGCGAGCGCGAGATCCTCGGTGCGGATGGCCCACGGCGCGTAGGGCACCGGTTGCGTCGCGGGCAGCACCTTTTGCGTGATGAGCCGGCGAATTGTCATCGCGCTCACGCCGAGCACCCGCGCCGCATCGTCCATGGTCAGGAGCCTTGGCGACGCGGTACGATCGACCACGGGAATCTGGTAGCCGTTGCGAAGGCTCGCCACCCGCGGCGCAGTCCAGGAGTTCCCGTGACTCGTCTGATAGCCGAGGCGGTTGAGGATCCGCGCGATCTCGCCATCCGGTAGCGACCGCGCAAGGTCGCGGACCACGTCGATGATCGCGCGATCCGTGCAGTACCGGTGACCGCCCGTCCGATTCTTCTGGACCACGAGCCGTGTGTGCCGACCGCCCTTCCAGTGGACGATCAACGTGATGTGCGGCGGCTCACTCGTCATCGTGGCGATGATTTCTTCGATCAGCAGGCGCACGATCCGCTTCTTGAGCGCCATGTCGGTCGCCGGATTCCGCCACACCGCGGGCAGGTCTTCCGCGAGGGCCAGGAGCTGCGCGCGATCCACGGGCACCGCCTGCGCGTCCGTCGCCGTGAGCGCCGCCAGGCGCTGCTCGAGCTCGGCGACCCGCACCAGGGCTGCATTCCAGCGCCGCTCCAGCGTCTCGACTACCAATCGGTGCTCCGGTTCCACGGCGTCGTACTGCCGCTGGGCCCGCTCGGCTTCGTAGCGGGCCTGGCACAGTTCCAGCTCCAGCGCGCGGCGGGTCGCGTCGGTCTGCCCGTCGACCTGCTCCGCCGCCTCCAGCGCGGCTTCGATGGCCCCGGGCGCGATGACCCGGAGCACCTCGCGCTCGATCGCCTCGTCGACTCGCAGGCCGCCGAAGGCCAGACAGCCCCGCTGCAAGCCATGATTCAGCTTGCCCCCGAGACACGCATAGCGCGCGGGCCCGCGCCGGTTCGGAACGACGTGCAAGCGCCGGCCGCACTGGCCGCATCGCAGAAGACCAGCCAGCAGGCTCTGCCCTCGTCGCACCGCGCCTTTCGCCATCGGCCCCCGCTGGTTCGTATTGTCGGCCAGCATCTGCTGGTGGCGCTCGTAGCCCTTCCAGGAAATATAGGGCTCGTGATGATCGCGCAGCAAGACAATCCACTCGTCGATCGGCCGGTGATAGCCGCGAGACTTATGCGCCTGGCCCTCCTCGACGTGAATCCGGGTGCCGGTCCGGCCGAACGCGTAGGCGCCGGCGTAGGTTGGGTTCTGCAGGATGCGCAGGATGGTGTGGTAGACGGGCAGGCGCCACACGATCTGCCTGCCTCCGCGCCCGTCGCGTTGGCTCACGGGGAGGGTCATCCCCTCCTGTCGGCACCACAGTAGGACCTGCCGAGCACTCCCCAGCGACACGAACCGTTCGAACACCAGGGCGATCGCCTGCTGGACCCGCTGATCCGGATCCTTCTCCACGCGGCCGTCGGAGCCGCGGACATACCCGACCGGCAGCCCGAGGACGAGCTCACCGCGCCGCGCCTTGGCCAGGAGGCTTTCGTGCGCGCGCTGCCGCAGCCAACCGATCTCGGCCTCACTGATCGTGCCCTTGAGACCGAGCAAGAGCCGGTCATTGAGCTGGCGCGGGTCGTAGATGCCCTCGGCATCGACGATCAGGGTGTTCATCAGTCCGCAGAGATCGAGCAGCTGGTACCAATCGCGGTTGTTCCGGGCCAGGCGCGCCACCTCGAGCCCGACCACGGCGCCCGCCTGGCCGAGCCCGACCGCGGCGACGAGACGCTGAAAGCCCACGCGGCTGGTCGCCGTCGTGCCGGACTTCGCCTGGTCGTCGTCGATGACGATCACCTCGCGCCAGCCAAGCGCGCGGATGTGCTCCGCCAGCCCGTATTGGCGCCGTCGGCTCTCCTGGTGCTGCCGGACCTGCTCCATCTTCGATTGGCGGACATAGACAAACGCGGGGCGGGCGAGATGTTCGGGTTGAATCTTCTCTCTACTCATCGTGGCCGCTCTCCACGCTGCCGTCGTCGCGCGCGGCGCCTCGGAGCAGGTCGCGCAGCACCGCCCGCACCTCGCCGCGGAGTGGTGCGGGCACGTCGTCCCATCGCAGTTCGTCGGTCCACTCCAACGCCAGCTGTGCTCGTGTGGCTCCGCCCATGGCCAGCCTCCTTGTCGAGGTGAGAAGCCTCGACGAGCATCGTCGCATCAGCGGCGGGCCAGCGAAGCGTATTCAAGAACAGCCGGAGCTCGGCGAGGGCGGCGACCGAGAGCTGAGGCACATCGACCAGGTGCAACGGCGCGCAGCGCTCCTGGGCAGTCATCCACTCCGGCACGAGTGTCCAGGTACCGTCAGGCAGCAGACAGATGAGGTAGTCGTCGGTGGGCGCGCGTTTCCGACCACGCGCCGTCAGTGACTGCCCGAACCGCGGGTGCCACTGATAATGGACGACGACCGAGCGCGGAAACTGCGTAGTATGTCGTTGTTCCGACCGGCGCGCGCATCCCGGTCCTCTGCATCGACTTATGGTGAGCAGTCAGTAATGTGGAGCAGAAGACGCCGCCGCGCATGTTTGCCGGCGATCCTGTCAAGCGACTCCACATTACTGAACGGTGCTACAGCGCCTCGAGCCACTCGAGGACACTCGCATCGCGGCGCCACGGTGCAGGACATGAGCGTGTGGTCCCGAGCGGTGCGGCGCGTGCGAGCGCTTTCCGCTTCAGCTCCAGATCGACGGTAACGTACCGGTTGGTCGTGTTGACGCTGGCGTGGCCGAGCCAGTGGGCGATCGTGGGCAGATCGACGCCCGACTTCAGCAGGTGGACGGCGGTGCTGTGCCGGAGGCTGTGAGGATGCAATCGCTTGGCGGCCAGGCTCGGCTGCTGCTGGGCGGCCTGCCGCACGTGTTTGGCGAGGATGAAGCGCACGCCGAAGCGCGTGAGCGGGAGGTCGCGCTGGTTGACGAAGAGGGCGGCATCGGAGCGGAGATCGAGTTGGCGTTCGGCGCACCAGGTGCGCAAGAGCTGGGCGGTCTGGGGCCACAGGGGGCACCACCGCACCTTCCGTCCTTTCCCCATGAGCCGGACCTGATACGGCTTGGTGAGCTGGAGATCCCCGGCCCGGAGATCGAGGATCTCCTGGACGCGGGCGCCGGTGTTGAACATGGCGGCCAGCAGGGTGTAATCACGACGCCCGGCGCGGGTCGAGCGGTCCACGCTGGCCAACACGGCGGCGATCTCCTCGTACTCGAGGTACGCGATCGGCCGCGGGCGAGCGCGTTTGAACGGAATGGCGAGGATGCGCTGGGCCTGGTCAAGGTAGAGGGGCTCCTGGGCGGCCAGGAAGCGGGCGAACGAATGGATGGCGGCGAGCCGCACGTTGCGCGTGGTCGCGGTCACGCCGCGGTGCTGCTCGACGTGCTGGAGAAAGGCCACGATGTGCTCCACCGTGACATCGGGCATGTCGAGCGCGGCCACCGGCCGCCCCGTGGCGGTGGCCAGGAAGCGGAGGAGCAGCGCGAGGCCGTCGCGATAGCTGCGGATCGTATGGGGACTCAGGCCACGGATGGTCGGCAGATGGTCACCGAAGAACTTCCGCAGGGTGCCGGCCAACGCATTCGGCGCCGCGGTCATCGCGGGCCCTCCGCGCCGACGAGCGCGCCGTAGCGGTGGGCGAAGCGGGCGCTGGCCAGGGCCCGGAGCGGCTCGATGAACGGCAGGTAGTAGGCGGTGGAGACGATCGAGACGTGCCCCATGTAGGTCGCGAGCAGCGGCAGTTTGGCTTGGACGTCGACACCCGTCCGATACCAGCGGACGAGCGCGTGCACGGCGAAGGTGTGGCGCAGATCGTGGATCCGCGGCCAGCGGCCCTCCGGGGTGCGGATCCCACTGGTCATGAGGAGTCGACGGAAGCCAGCACCGAGGCCGACGCCGGTGTAGCCCCGCAAGGTCGCGACGCCATGCGCCAGCAACGGCGTCGTCGCGGAGATGGAGAGGTGATGGTGCCGCCGTGCCTGAAGGTAGCGGCCGAGCTCACGCGTCGTGGTGGGGGACAGCGGCACCCGGCGCGACTTGTGGAACTTGGTCTCGTGAATCACGAGCACGTGCTCGTCCGGCGCATAGTCGTCCAGGGTCAAGCGGAGCAGCTCGCCGCGGCGGAGTCCCGTGGTGTAGAGGAGCACCACCGCCAAGTGGAACACGTGCGGCCGGAGAGGACACTCCGGTGTCGGGGAGAGCGAGGACGCGGCCCGGAGCAATCGGCCGATCTCGCTGGACGTGTAAATGTAGGGGGCTTGGGGCTGGTGGGGTGCGGGAAAGAGCGCGAGATCGGGAAGGAACGAGGCGGGCTCGGTGCGACGTCGATAGAGGCAGAGATTGCGCACGATGCGGAGGCGATTTCGCCGGACCGTGGGAGCGAGGTGCTGGAGCGTCTGGGCCCACGCCTCGAATGTCTCGGGAGTGAGTTCGGCCGCCGGGCCCGTGGTCTGCAGGAAGGTCTCGAGCGTCTCCAGGACACGCCGCTCAATCGCGTACCTGCGTCCCAAGGCCGTCTTCAGCGCCAGGTAGCGCGTGATCACTGGACCGATCGCGGAGGGGCGGGCCTGGGCGCTCATCGATGTCCCCTCGTCGAGCCGGCGGAGCGGGGAACGGCCAGCGCCACCTCTCGGAGATCGTCCGTGGCCAACCGGAGATAGGCGCACGTGCTCTCGGCCGTGCGATGCCCCAACAGATCGCCGAGCGTCTTGAGGCTAACCCCCCGACGCAACAGCGCCACGGCGTACGAGTGACGCAGGCAGTGGGGCCCCTGGAACGGGATCGGCAGGCCACTCCGCCGGACCCACTTCTGAAAGAGCTCGGTGACAGCGGTGGGCTTGAGGACACCGGCCGGGGCTCGCTCGCGCAGGAACAGCTGCCGATGAGGCGACGCCGGGCGCGCGCGACGCAGATAGCGGAGGAGCACCGTCCCGACGGCATCGGTGAGCGGCAGCACCAACGGCGTCCCTGTCTTGCGCTGCGGGACGTGAAGCCGACGGCCGCGCCAATCGACCGCGTCCAAGGTCAGGGCGACGACCTCGCACGCGCGCAAGCCATAGGTGGCGATGAGGAAGAGCATGGTGTAGTCGCGGAGGCCCTGCCCGGTGCCGCGATCGATCGATTGCAGCAGGCGGCGAACGGTCGGCCACGGCAGACTGCGTGGCAGGTGCTCCTGGCGATAGACGCGCGGGGTGTCGATCTGACGATCCAGGTCAGGGCGCACGAGGCGATGGAACGCGAGGAAGCGAAGGAAACCCCGGAGCTGAGCGACGGTATGCTGGAGCGAGGCCCGGCTCAGGCGCTTGCCCGTCTCACGGACGAAGGCCTCGACGTCGGAAGCCGTGACCCCAGCCAGCCGCTCGGGCGCGATCTGGTAGTCGAGATGGGCGAGGAACTGCGCGGCGGTGGTGCCATGTTGCCGGATCGTCCCGGGCGCCAGGCCCCGGAGGTCCTCGAGGGCCGCCTCGTAGGTGTTTGCCAGCGCGGTGACCCGAGTGATGGCGACCGGAATCGGGGGCAGCAGCGAGCGCTCCTGCGCGAAGCGGAGAAGGCCGCGCACGGTGCCGGCGGTATCTGGATCGCGCCGACGATACCGACTCCAGCATGCTTCCAGATTGGCTGACCTCACGCTTTGCCACTGTCGATGGCCCTGGCGACGGAGATCGCGATCGATTCGGACGAGCGCGCAGGCTTGCTGACGCCTCGTGCCTCGTCGATACCCCTGCTCCGATAACCACGTGTCGAAGTCATCCGCGATCGGACCGAGCAAGGGGAGCGCAGAATACCGGGTCGACTTCCTGGGGAACAGTTCGGTGAGCATCGGACCCTCCTGGGGGAGTGATAGGGCTGAGAGCCCGATGCTTGAGTAATGTGCAGTTACGCGTGCGTAAAGGCTGATGACTCCTGCGATGACGACCTCTCACTCCACATTACTGACTGCTCACCATAAGTCAATGCAGAGCAGCGGGACGCGGGCGAGGCGATCGATCAGTTTGCGTGAGGAGCGATCGGCGAGCGAGGCATACAGGTCGTCGAAGAGATCCTGGGCCTTGATGAACAGGGCCCGGTAGCCGTTCTGGAGCGCCTTG
>WNFV01008042.1_pt1 | contig 13425 bp, 8 predicted proteins | sample 5400101 | NCBI WGS metagenome assembly WNFV01 (sample SAMN13153361, study PRJNA577476) | soil metagenome | isolation source: 115 cm soil or saprolite under grassland replicate 1 | place: USA:California | collected 2016-06-15
CCCGGTGTTGTGCAGGAGGCCCTCGCTTTCGGGAAGTCCGCTGACGAGCGGATCAACACCCCAGACGTGGTCGTAGAACACCGCGCGCTCCACCGGCTGGCGGGCCACTGGCAGCAGTGCCTGATCGATGGTCACCAGTGCCGAGAAGACTGCCGCCAGCACGAGAACGCCAGCCGCGAGTGGGCGTCGCGCACGTGGCACGACGATCAGCACCCAGGGCATGAATGCGAAGCCCAGGCCCACCAACCCAAGCAGGAAGCGCGGCTCGTGCAGCGTCACGATCCACCAGGCAGGGAGCATGAAAGCGACCATCAGCGCGTACAGGACCCGCGGTGCGCGTGGGCGGCGCAAAGCACCGAACGCTAGGCCCGGGATAAGACCGACGAGCACCAGCGCTCCGAAGCCAGATCGGTCGTCATGTGCCTCGAGGGCCGGATACAGCGGCCACAGTTTGGCCGACGGCACGAACGAAGTATCGACCCGACCCAGGTCACCGATGAAGACGCCGCGGCCGAGAACGGGTATCGACGACGGGAACACCGGGTTGCCGTAGCGCACGATGTTGCGGGCCCACCACGGCCCAACCGCCAGCAGGAAGAGAAGACCAACCAGCGCCACCCGAGGCGCGCTGCGCTTCACATCGGCATGCACCACGGTTCCAAACACAAAGAGCCCAGCGCCGCCGACGGCAGGCAGCAGCGCCAGCTTGGTGACGGCGGTCAGGCCGAGCCCAGCGCCGATCAGGCCGAGCCGAGCGCAGGACCACCTGTCGCGAGGTGCGCTGGCCAGCGCTGCGACGCTCATGAGCAGTCCCGCGCCGACGACGTCGTTTGCCTGCCCACCGACTTGCAGCACGACCATTGGCACCAGAAGGTACGCGCAAGCCGCAAATGCAGCTGAACCTGGACCCAAACGGATCCGTCGCGTGAAGACCGCGACCGCGACGGCTCCCAACAACGCAAACGGCAGTTGCGCGAGGTCCGCCAGCGCTTCGCCGCCGATCACCAGGAGCAGGCCACTCCACAGCTCCAGGAACACGGCCAATGGCGCGTGGTAGCTCAGCGCGTCGCCGCTGTTCGGCGGATGCGTCAGGCCGATGAGCAGGGTGCTGCCATGGAGCACGGCGGCCAGTGCGCCCAGCGCCAGCACCAGCGGTGGCACGCCGCGTACTCGGGGCCGCGCCAGGCGCGGTCGCCAGCCGCGCGCCAGCCCGAAACAGACGATGACCAGCGACGGAACCGCCGCGACGAGCGGCCCGAGCGGTGGCCGCAGCCACGCCTGCGCCTGCCAGTAGCCCAGGCTTCCCAGAGCCGCCGCGGGGACCGTGATCAACCCGACAGCGCTCAGACCGAATGCCAGCAGCCGCTCGTCGGCGGCCGCGTGGAAGGCGGCGCTGAGTACCCATGCCGCTACAACCGCCGTCGCGACCAGCGCCAGCCCGGCCAGTGGACTGGCAAGCTGAGCGAGCGCGGCGGCGTCGAGACAGAAGTAGCACCCGCGCGCCTGTGTACCCGCCAGCGACGCCACCAGCGCGCGGGCTGGGGAGTGGAGCAGCACAGCAGCCCAACCAGGCCCACCACGACCAGGCCGCGCCAGGTCGTCGTGCGCGCCTGGGCGTCCATCATCTGGCCTCGCCCCATCGCGCCGCATAGCGCGCCCAGACACGGCCAAGCGCGTCGGTCAACACGGCCTCCTGAGAGCGCGTCGCGTCCACCACCTCGAGTTGCCGCACTTTGCCTCGCAGCGCCAGGAAATGCTGGCGCCAATCCTCGAGCATCTCATCCGTGTACTCACCCTTACGCGCGAACATGACTGCGCCGGGCGCGTCCAGCAACAGCACCAGGTCCGGTGCTGGACACAGATGACCGTCCAGCCAACGATAGAAACGTCTCAGTCGACTGAGCGGTCGGGGTGTCGGAACGTGCGCGTCGTACGTGTAGCGGTCGAAGAGCACTAGCCGTCCGCGTGCCTGGTGATAGAGCGCCCGCAAGTAGCGGACCCAGAAGACCAAAGCGCGGCCAGGCAGCACCAGCATAGGCAGGCGCAGACGGTCCACGTGCGGCAGCATGCCTCCGGTCAGGCCCATATAGATCGACTGCGCCGGCAAAATGAAGGCGGCCTCCAGCCCGCCGATCAGTGTCGACTTCCCGGCTCCGTCGGGCCCAAGCACCGCCACGCTCAGGCCGCGCCGCCGCCGCAGGTGCCGCAGCCCGGCTACGATCAACATGCAGCGACGCGCGAGGAGCGTCGCTCGACCAACGTGCAGTCGGCTTTTCCAGGCATTGGCAAGCGGCCGCCCGAGAGCCTCCAGAGCAGCCCAGTCGCCGGCTGTGACGCAGTTCAAAATGTAATCAGGGTCGCAATCCGGAGGTGCGATGTTCGCAATGAGCTGAGCCAGCGGTCCGTCCGCCCGCGCCTCCTGAACAAGTTCTTGGAGGCGAAACGCATGGCGGGATGCGACGTGGCCCTTGTCCAGCAGACAGTGCAACAGCAGTTCCCAGAATGCGTCGTCGGCCGCGAGGGTGGGCACCTGCGCCTGTCGAACTCGGCGATCCAGGCAACCGGCCTCATGATCTGCGGTGAGTAGCGCATACGGGCCGAATGCAAGCTCGGCCATGATGTGGATCCACAGCCAGCCGTCAGCCGGTCCGTCATAGGCGACGAAGTGGAGGCCGGGATTCCAACCAGGCACAGCGACAAACCCATTGGACACAAGTACGTCGCATACGGCCGGCAGGTCACCGCGATCGACCAGCAGATCGATGTCGCCGCCCGACTTGCCGGTCCCGTGGGGCAGGCGCAGCATGCACCAGCGTGCCTCGGTTCGGCTGAGCTGCTCGAACACGGCACCCAGCCGCTCCGCCAGCGTCACGCTGCCGGCTTCGCCCACAACGCGCTATACAGGCGGTCGTACACGGCAACGGAGCGGTCCCAGCCCAGGTTGGCGCATGCCCAGGCTCGAGCACGGCGAGCCAGAGCGAGCCGATGTTCTGGCGCATCCAGCAGTTCGCCCACGCGATCGGCAAACTCCACGTCATCGTCGGCAATGCACAGTTGGTCCCCAGGAATCACATCCAGTCCCTGAACCGCCAGGCGCGATGCGACTACCGCCTTGCCCGCGGCCAGCGCCTCGAGCACCTTGACTCGCATTCCACCGCCAAAGCGGAGCGGGACGACAACGACGCTGGCTCTGTCCAGGTATGGCTCGACCTGAGGTACGCGACCCGTCACCTGCACTTCGGCGCCTGCCAGCCGACGGACCGCATCTGGCGGGCTGTCGCCGACGATGCACAGGCGCGCGTCAGGATGGCGGCGTCGCACCAGCGGCAGAATCGTGCGCGCCAGTCGAACCGCGGCATCAACATTCGGCGGATGGATGAAACTGCCGACGAACAGCAGCGTGGGCGGCTGTTGACCAACTGGATCGAGTGGGCTGCTCGGCAAGGGCGTGCCAAACGGAATCCGCCACACCGGCGTCGCGGGGGCCAGCTCAGCCACTGCTGAGCGATCCTGGTCAGTGAATACGACCACTGCGTGCACCTGGCGTAGTACCTCGCGCTCGAAGTCGCGCCACGCGCGACGGTCGAGCACATGCAGCGCTCGAGCAAGCCAGGGGTAGCCGCGCGCGATGAACGGCGCTGCCCGCACGCCCGGCTCGTATTCAGCCAGCACGCGCGGCGCTGGACAGTCGTCCAGGGCCCGTACGTACTGGCCCATCACGTGGACCTCGATGTGCAACACGTCAGGCTGCCAGGTCGTCGCCAACGAACGGATCCGGCGTGCGTATGCGCGGGACGCGCAATCGGTGACCCACAGTGGCCGTCGCCCAATGAGCAGCGCAGTCACCATCCGAGCCGCGCGGAGCGCTTTGTGGGCGACTGACCGTCCGCTCCAGGGCCGGGCGATTTCTTCGACGATGTCGCAGGCTGCACGGAGCTCGGCGTCGATCGGCTGCTCCTCGTCGCCACGGAGGTACGCGACAGCAATCGAATGCCCGGTCGCGAGTGCCGCGAGCAGCTGGGCGGCCACGCGTGCGCCACCGTGCGTCGCGTCCAGCCGCGGTGGGAACGGCAGGAGGAATAGCAGTCGGCGCTCGGCAGAACGCGTCGAGGTGCTCATCGGCTCAGCCAACTCGCTACGTCCTCACGATTCGTGGCCAACCACTGCGCAATATCGGTGAACGGTCGCGCAGTGGCCGCCTGGACAGTGGTCGGCTCGTTCAGGGCGTGGTGGATAAAACACGCGTGCAGGCACAACTGCACCAGCTCGGTGGATGCGCCAAGCGCGTGCCCGGCGCGGCTGAGCAGCGGGCGCACGATTGCCGCTTCGGCACTATCCGGAGCGAGACAGGCCTGGAGTGCCCGCACGCGCTCGAACCGTTGCGGCCCGCCGCGGCTCATCGTGACCGCGTCGCTCATCACGTAGAAGAAATCCACGAGCGGCAGCGCGCAAGCCTGCGCCGCTTCCCAATCGACCACTCCGAGTCGGCCGTATTCGTCCTCGAGAATGTTCCAGGTCGTGAGATCGTGATGAGCCGCGACGAGTGGCACCGGCCCGTGGATGCGAGCGCAACGAGCTTGCAACCACGCGCGGTACGCTTCCCCGCCGTGCAAGCGCGGCGCGAGCCGTGCCGCCGGCTCGAGGATCAGGTGCTGCAGGTGCACCCGCGAGTCTTCGCCGCGCGCGACTCTGGTCAACAGGTTCCACCGCTCCAGCCAGTTGGCCACGCGGCGAAGCGCCGCGGCGAGGCGGCCAGGCTCCGCCATGAGTACGTTCGCAAGCGATCGGCCCGGGACAGCCGTCTCGAGGATGATCTGGTGATCTGCGAGCCTGCCCGTTGCCACTACACGCGGCACGCGCGCGCCTGCCGCCGCCGCGGTCGGTGCCAAAGTAGCGAGCGCGGCAGCCTCGTCTGCCTGCTGCCTGGGATTCGACTGCCGCAGTGATACCTTGGCAACAGCCGAAGGGGTACGACCTGAGACTCGGTGCACAACGGCCGAGTCGCGCTCGTCGCGCCAGCTCACGCTGATGATCGCGGTTGAAGACGGACCAGCGTGCGCGTCGATGCGCGACAGCCACTCCATCGGCGGCCGACCCTGGCTCCGCCGGGCAACAAAGCCAGCCGACGGCCAGACGCGGCTTACCAGCGCTTCCGCACCGCGTATGCGCAAGCCAAGCAGACCGAAGTTGCGCTTCCACGCCGCATTCGGCATCAACGCGCTGAGCGCGTACTGCGCGTCAGGCGCTCTGAGCGGCACGAGATATCGGCTCGCGGCCACGCTGGGGAGATGGGCCACCGACCCGTCGAGCGCCAGGCCGCGCGCCCTCAGCCGCTTCTGGATCTCCCATCGCCAGCGAACCGGCGCAAGAACGTATGCAATCCCGTCCGCGGCAAGTTGGTGCTCGACGGCGTTTACCGCGCCCGACAGCCAGCCGGAGCGTCGGCACTCACCGGCGCTGGGCGCCAGAATCAGCAAGTCGGCCGGGCTGCCCAGTTCTGGCGGTCGCGTCGGCGCGAGGCGAGGTGGGCAGTTGCTGCCCACCACGTAGGTATTTCTGGCGATGCCGTCTGGGTGCAGCAGCTCGAGCACGCAGAGAGACACGCCGTCCGACCACCGTGGACTAGCTGCGTGCCAGGTTGCGAGTTGCCAATCGCGCCGACGCACGCCAGTCCCCACGGAGCAGCCGCAACCATGCTTCTATGTCGCGGGCCAACTCTTCCTTGTATCTCGTGTCGCGCGCAAGATATCCACGCAGACTATCGCGAGCCAATCGCACGACGGCAATCAAAGTCACGATCAGGTGCATCTGGTGGTGCTGCGGCCCGGCGTAATGCCGCTCGTAGAAGTGGTCGAGGCTGGTGAAGAAACGCACGGCCATGTCATTCCGCCGCTTGCGAGTACTCACGCCGCCCACGTGAACAACATCAGTCACCGGCGCGAAGTGCACCTCCCAGCCCGCCTGCGCAAGTCGGTAGCACAGATCGACCTCCTCGAAGTACATGAAGAAGGATTTGTCGAAACCAGCTATCGCTTCGAAAGCCTCACGACGAATAGCCATAGCCGCTCCGCTGACCCACCGCACCGCGCGAGCGTCCTTGTGCGCGCGCGTGCCGAGCAGGCTGGCCGCGAGTGGTAAAGCACGAAGCAGTTGGCACACATTGCTGTAATCCACGAGCAGATTGAACGGCGTCGGGAACCCGTAACACGAGGGCTGAAGTCGCCCGTCGGCGTGGACGAGCCGCGGCCCGAGAACGGCCACGCCAGGTCGCCGATCGAGATACGCAGCGACGGCAGTGAGCGCTCCGCAGGTGATGGTTGTATCGCTGTTGAGCACCAGAACGTAGGGCGCGGTACAGGCGCCCATCGCTTGATTGACCGCCGACCCATAGCCCACGTTGGTCGCGTTTGCGAGTAGCCGCACGTGCGGAAACTCGGTGGCCACCATGTTCCGGCTGCCGTCGTCTGAAGCGTTGTCGACGACGACGATGTCGTGCGGGGTGGCCATGCTGACCGATTGCAGGCATGTCCGCAGCACATCGCGCGTGTTGAAGCTCACAATGACCACGTCGACAGCGCGCGCGCTAATCATTGGCGGCTCATCCGTTCGGTTTTGGTCCACTGCAGTGGTCGCCCCAAGAACGCGCTGAACAGGCCGTTGATCGCGGCCAGGACGTCGAGTCCGAACATGAGGGGGACAAGCGGCAGCCGCAGCCACATGCCACGGTCGGCACGCTGCTCCGCGAACAGGGTGGCGATCTGCGCCGCGGGCGTCAGGAGCACGATGGCGAGGACCGCTGCAGGGAAGTTGATCAGTCGCGGGTTGAGGGCCGACAACCCCGTCAGAACCATCGACCCGATGAGCGCGGCTCGGTCCAGGTAGCCGGCAAGCAAGATGAGCAACTCGAGTCGAACAGCGGCCGAGAGTCCGCGCTGGGTCGCCACCCCCCACGCGTGGTTCCGGGCCACGGCGTAGATGCCACGGCCCCAACGCACGTGTTGCTTGAGATATCCGCGCGCGTGCTCGGGCACCTCGTGATACGAGACCACGTCCTCCGCGAACCGGACTCGATAGCCCTGGCGATAAAACGCGAGTGTCAAATCGTAGTCCTCTGACAGCGCTCCAGGCCGAAACAGCCCGCATTCCTGTAGTGCACGTCGCCGATACGCGCAGTTCGAACCGAGGAGCGCCGGCGCCAGGCCGAGCCGATCCTTGGCACGCATCGTTACGAGCTGATGAATCAGACCTTCGACTGTGGCGTAGTACGCAACGGCGGACGCTGTGGCGTTGCACGCGACCATCCGCCCGTTCACGCCAGCAACCAGGGGATCATCGAAGTAGCCGACGACGCGCTTGAGTGCACTGGGATCCGGCCGATGATCGGCGTCGAGCACGTACACGATCTCGCCAAATGGCTCGCCGCGGAGAGCTACGTTCATCGCTGCCGCTTTCCCCACGCTGGAGTCGAGCGACACGACGCTCCAACCTGACCGTCCCTGACAGGCCTGCTCCATGACCTGCGCGGTCGCGTCTCGCGAACCGTCGTTGACCAGGACGAGGCGCCGCTTCTCAACCGGATAGTCGAGAGCGGCAATGTCGCGGCACAGCCTGTCGATCGCTTCTGCTTCGTCGCGGCATGCGACCAGGATGAGCACGTTAGGCAGACTGTCAGCCACGGCTGTATAGCCCACGGAGTGCCTCCCACTCGGGCGGCGCAGGATGGCCAGCGCGAACAGGACGCGCCGCGCGGTGAATGTCAGCAGGACTGCGTAGATCGCCCCCGCGAGCACGTGCAGGGCCACGCGCGCGGTGGTGCGCGTCCGCGATGCCATCATGCCGCCGCTGCCTCTCCAGCCACTCAAACGGGGCACCGTATGCGCGCGCGGTTGCGGGGCGTGCTGGTGCCGCGTTGAGACCGGGTTGAGCACGCCAAGGCTCACGCAGACTCGGCCAACGCGAAGACCTGGATTCGAGTGTCAGGTTCTGAGTGCACCAGCGTCGCCTGACCTTGTTGGGTGAGTACCTCGAGCAACTCGAGCACGCGGGTCGCCGCTGGGCTGTACGTCATGTCGTGAATGGGCTGCCAGGCGGCATCTGGAGCAACAAGGACGTATTTCACGCGCAATCCGCGCGCGTATCCCCACAGCGTCTGGGCACTCGCGAAGGCTCCCTGGTCGGGGTATCGAACAGTTTGATGGGCCCCGTACACGAAATCAGTCGTCGGCCGTTCGGTCATCACGACGTCGGTCGATGATCCCTCGCTTCTTAACCACTGTGTCCGACTGGCGAGATCGCCCACATGCCAGCGGCTGTCTTCAAGCCGCCAGCTTCCCAGGACCGACAGAGTCATCAGGCCAGTAATGGCGATGGCGAACACGCTTCCCGCAAGCGCCCGACGCGGCAGGGCGGATCGAATCGGCGACACCGAGTAGCTTGCCACCAGTTCGATGCCGCTCAGCAGGCCCCACAGAAGCACAGGCAGAATTGGATATAGTAGTCGCTCGTCCTCCCCACGCCAGAGCAGCAGCGCCGCGGTATATGCGAGGGTGAACCACACGGCGACGCGCGCGGGGTCGCCTACCAGCCGTCGCGCCAGCCCTGCGAAAACCAGCGCGGTGACAAGCAAGCTCGCGACGGCCGAGAGGCCTGGTAGGCCGAGTTGGGTCACCATTGCTTCCTCGCCAGGCCCAGCACCGGAGCCGACCACCGCATAGCGCACGCCCCTGAACAGGTAGAACTGCAGGGTCTTGCCAACACTGTCGAGGAAGGGTCGAGTTACTGGGCTGGCCGGAGTGGATACCGTCGCAGTGGGCGCTGCGCTGTCTCCCTCCGTCGCACGCTGCAACGTGGGCGACTGCGTCAGTCGGATCAATGTGCTGGCATGCGGGTCGTTCAGATAGCCGACCGGGATCAGGTCCGCAACCTGAACGGATGTCGCACTGACCAGGAGCGCGGTCAGCGTTGCCATCTGTACCAGAATCAGCGCCGCTTCCCTCCAGAAGGCCTTGCCGATCCTGACGAAAAGAAAGAGCAGTACGGTCGCCACGAGGACCACGCCGATCGTGCGGGTGAACAGCGCCAGCGTGAGTGCCATACTGAGCCCAAACATCGAGCCAAACCCACGGTTACCGTCGGCGCGGCGTTGCGCCAACAGCAGTGCAAGAATGCACAACGCCAGAAATAGCGGCTCCGACATGACCTTGCGCGCCAGGTCGGTGACCATGCGTGAGGTCACGAAGAGTGATACGGCGGCCAGAGCCCACCAGTATGATCTGTTGCCGGTGAACCGCCGCCACCCCCAGAAGAGCAAGGCTGTCACCAGCAGGGTGGCCATCAATGACGGCACCTTCAGCGCCTCCAGACTGTCAGGAGCAAGAAGGAGCGGCACCGACAGCACCAGCGGGTAGACAAAGGGATAGCGTTCTGGTCCGGCAAGGTCTGGCCCGGTCGTCATCCGGTATGGCTGCAAAGTGATCAGCTGGTGCGCGAGGATGACGTATTCGGCGTCATCGCTGGTGCTACCAACTTGATAAGAGCCGAATGCCGAGACCGCGGTTGCCAAAGCGACCGCGACAATTGCGAGCCACAGCGCAATCTGCGTTCGTGTGGGCCCGCTTCGGGCGATGCTGCCGTACGCCGTGCTAGTCGCCACAACGTGCGGCCAAATCGTCCATGTCAGAGCATTTCGGAGAGCGCTGACGGCCGGCGCGAAGGCAGCGCAGCCATCCGCGAGCGACTCCACGACGCGCGCCTCTCGGTTAGCAGGTGCGAGTTGGTTGACGCGGAAGCCTACTGCCAACATCCCGTCCTGGGAAGGCAAGGCTACGCACTATCCGCTGCCAACCGCGACTGCGTTCGGCGCGAGTTGGAGGCCATTCCTCCAGGGGGAGCGATCCTTCGCGTCCGAGCTAGCCTCCTCCAGATACTCATTGTCAGCGTTCACCTGCCAGACATCATTCGCCTCGCCCAGGGCGAGGTTCCGCGCCGCCCATATTCCGGTAATCATGGCGTGATCCTGGTTATTGTAGCGGTGCAGTCCGTTGCGTCCGATCGTCTGGAAGTTGTGGAACGAGGCCACGAATTCCTTGAGTGTGTCGAGAAATGCGCGGTAGCCCGAGTCGTATACAGGGTAGGCATGAGGGACGCGAAATACGCATCCATCCGCCACATCCGAATACCTCGCCAGGCCGAGGTGTTCGAGTTCGTGTTTCGCCTGCTCGATCAGCGCCTCGTCCGTCATCGTCCACAATGCGTCGCCCGCGTTGCAAAAGTACTCGAGGCCAAGACTCGTGGTCGCCGCGTCTGGCACCATGTCGGCGTTCCAGTTCTTGAAGTTTTGAATGCGGCCGACCTTCACCCCCGGATCGTGAACATAGATCCAGTTGTCGGGGAACAAGTCAGTCTTGTTGACAACGAGGCAGACGGTCAGGAAGTCGCGATAGGTGAGGCGGCTCGCGGCCTCCAGCACTTCGGCGGGGGCGGGCGGCTCGAGCTTACGCACGAACTCGGTAATCGGCATGCTCGAAATGAAGTCGCTTCCCGCGATGACCTCCTCGCGCCCGTTGTGGTCGACAACGATACTCTGGAGCGTCATGCCGCTGCGATGGATCTTGACGACGCGGCTGTCGGTCTGAACTCGGCCTCCGCGTGCCTCGATCCGCCGCCGGAATGCGTTCCACATCATGCCCGGACCGAAGCGCGGATAGTGAAACTCCTCAGTTAATGTTCTGATCACATTCTTGGGTCGGAAGAACATGTTCGCGATGAGAGCCTTGACCGACAGATCCTTTATGCGCTGAGCAGCCCATTCCGCGCGCAGTTCGGAGCACGGGATTCCCCACACCTTCTCCGTGTAGCTCTTGAAGAAGATCTGGAAGAGCCGGCGTCCGAATCGATTCGTGACCCACTCCTCGAACGTCTCCTCGACGTTGTACGGGAAGAGGATCCACCTGAGATAGCTCAGCAGGATCAACAAACCTTGCCATGGGCCCAGCGACGCAAGCGCATTCAGGGGCTTGAGCGGGTATGAGAAGAACTTGCCGTTGTAATAGATCCTCGAGGTTCGAGGGCGGAGCAGAAAGTCCTCGCCAAGCACCTCCGACCACAGAGCGCTCACGTCTCGGCTCTTCGTGAAGAACCGGTGGCCACCCATGTCGAAGTAGTAGCCCTTGAAGTTCTCGGTGCGCGCCAAACCACCTACTCGGTCATTCTGTTCGACGACGATTGGCTGGCAACCGAGCCGCGTGAGCTCATGGGCGGCTGTAAGACCCGCCGGACCAGCCCCGATCACGACCACGCGCCGGGCCGCACTGGCATGTCCGGCATCGGTCATACGGTCAGACGTCTGTTTGGCAGCGGGTCGTTCAGCGATCAGCATGGGGGAGTTGCCACATCTTCCTGGGCCGGTGGCAGGGATTTTGGCGACCGGCGGTTGAGCGGAGGTTGAATCGGACACTCGACGCGTGTTACGCGTGCCGGTTTCGATCGCGCAGGCATCAGCGCTCGGCTTCGCCCGTCGCCAGCACGCGTGGACGCCACCAGGCGATCCACAGTTGCATGCACGTTCCCGCGGCAAACGCAAACGTGCTGTAGCAGTAGTACAGCAGCAGGAACGGCAACATACTCAGCGCGAACAGAGCCCCCCGCTTGCGAGCGAAGAACGCGTAGACGTTGAAATTGAGCGCAAAGACGAGCCCAAGACTCGCGACCAGGGGCACGAGCAGCAAGGCGGGCACGTCGACAAGCACGAGGACCATAGCCGCGGCAAGCGCCGACACCGCCAGCGCCGAGCCGGTCCGAGTGCGCAACGAACTGAATCTTGGGATGCGGCGCGCAATCAGCACCGCTGCGCCCGCGGCCACAACCAATAGCGCCACATCGAAGCGGGCCGTCAAAACCGCGATCAATACGACAGCGCCCAACAGGGCGCACACGCCCATCTCAACACGCCAGTTGGGCGGACGACTTGCCCCGGGCGCCGCGGGCCAATACGCGACAACCAGGAGCATGAGTGCTGCCAGCAGCGGTGGGATGGCGAAGGCGACGCTGTGCAGCACTGTCGCCACCGCGAGATCGAGCAGGGCGAGCTGGAGCAGCACGGCACTCGCTCGGCTGCTGACGCGCACGTTCAGGTCGTTGGGCAACGTCCTGTCGCGCATGATGAGCAACGTCCACGGGATGGCGCGCTTGAAGACATCGGTCTCGACCATCTGCCGTAACGTCCACTTCTTTAGATGCTTGGCTTGCACCTCTTTGTTGAGCGCGATCCGATAGCCGTGATTGCGCAGGCGATACCCGAGATCGATGTCTTCGATGCTTGGCTGCGCATAGCGCGCGTCGTCGAAACCGCCCACGTCCGCGAACGCGCTGCGGCTGACGGCGCCACAACCAGTCCAGAATGTCTGTCCGTCGTTACGGGCTTGCTGATGCACGAAGTGGTGGAACAGGTTCTTGAATTGCGATACGAAATCTGGCGCATCGGGCGTGTCGTCATACGAGCCGAACACGGCATCAACGTCCGACGTCATGAACGTCTCGACGAGGTGATCAATAGCGTCAGCGTGAATCACCACGTCTGCATCGATGAAGAAGAGAATGTCGCCGGTTGCCGCGGCCGCCCCCGTGTTTCTGGCATGCGCTGGGCCGCGTGGGTGACCGTGCAGACGCGCCAGTCGCACGTCGAAATTGGTGGCGATTGCGCGCGAGTCGTCGTTCGACGCATCGTCGACGACGATGCACTCCAGCAGCGGATAGTGCGTTGCGAAGACTGCGCTCAGGCAGCGCTCGAGGTACGCGGCGCCGTTGTGCACAGGCACAATCACGGATACGCGGGGCAACGGGTTGAGCCGCTCATGGCCCTGCGCGCCCACGCACAGCGTCTGCATCCTGTGAAAGATAGAAACGCGCCCCCCCGCACCGGGGTCGCGATGGCGTTGACACACGGTTGAGCGACGCGGCCCCACGAGCAGTCGCCAGCGCGTGGACGAATACGCCCACGAGCGAGAGGACGACGGCGATGACCGCCTATTGCGCGGGTGAGTCGAGCGGTGGATTCAGGCGTCGGGTTGGGCGGGAGGTGAACGTCATGGTGATGTTGCGCACAGTCTTCGACCCGAAGATTGGAGCAAGCTGAGAAAACCAGTCAGGGCAGGTAAGCGACGACGCCTTTCAGCAGCATGCCCGCGCCCAGCAAGGTGACCACCAGCGCGCTGCCAACGGGCAGGAACCGCTGCATGCGGACGCCGAGGGTGCCAAGGTGATCGGCCAGACCGCGCGCGCGCGGACCAGCAGCACGCCGAGCACGCACAGGACGATGGCCAGGCCGAGGCTGGAGGCGGTGATCAGGCCCAGGCCAGGTGCGACGCGGTTGAGGCCGATGGCGACGAGCAAGATGCCGATCGCCTCCGGACAGGGCACCAGGCCGCC
>WNFV01010545.1_pt1 | contig 13424 bp, 16 predicted proteins | sample 5400101 | NCBI WGS metagenome assembly WNFV01 (sample SAMN13153361, study PRJNA577476) | soil metagenome | isolation source: 115 cm soil or saprolite under grassland replicate 1 | place: USA:California | collected 2016-06-15
GGCGATTGAACCGCCGGACGTTGATCTCTCCGGCGTCGATCGTGGTCACGGCGGCGATCGCCGGCGGTCTCCTCCTGAGCACGAAGCTCGCGGACAAGCCGGTGACCTTCCTCGCCAGCCTCTACAGCTTCGGGATCCTAATCGCGTTCACGGCGGCTCAGGTGGCGGTCGTGCGCCTTCGCTTCACGGAGCCGGCGCTCGAGCGACCGTTCCGCGTGCCGGGGAATGTGCGGGTCCGCGGGACCGAGGTCCCGGTCGCCGCCCTCATCGGCGCGCCGCTGACCTTCGCGATCTGGATTGCAGCCCTGGCGACGCACGATGCCGCTCGCGTGGCCGGTCCGGTCTGGCTTGTCCTCGGGGCGGTCGTGTACACGGTCTCACGCCTTCTCGCCGACGAGCCGGTGCTCGGGCATGTGACCCCGGCCGTCGGCGATCTCGTGCCGGAGCTCGAGGGTCTGTACCAGCGCATCCTCGTGCCGATGAAGATCGGCCTCATCGGAGAGGCGATCGTCGACGAGGCCGGCGAGCACGACGTCGACCTGATCGTGATGGGCTCGGCGCCGCGCTGGCGGCGGCAGTCCCGGTTCTTCAGCCCGACGGTGGACTACGTGCTGCGCAAGGCGCCGTCCGAGGTGATGGTGATCGCGTATCCGCAGGGTGTGCTGGAGGAGGAAGACGTCACGCTTTCGTGACGTGATCAGACCGCTTAGCTGGTGGACCGTCCTGGTTCCCCCGAACCCCCTCCCCACGTCTGCCTTCGGCACCGCAGACAGGCGGTACGCGCCGGTGTAATCTGAGCGAATGAAGGCGATCATCGTCGGCTGCGGCCGCGTTGGATCGGCGGTAGCAAAGAAGCTCACGAAGAGCGGCTGGGACGTCGTTGCCATCGACGAGAACGAGGAGGCGCTCGCGCGCCTTGGCGACCATTGGCCCGGCGGGTTCGTCGTCGGGCACGGAATGGACGTCAACGTGCTCCGCGAGGCCGGCATCGAGGAAGCCGACGCCGTGGTCGTGGCCACGAACGGCGACAACACGAACATCGTCGTCGGCCAGGTCGCGCAGAAGCGCTTCGGGATCGAGTGCACGGTCGTCCGCATCCTCGATCCTGCTCGCGCGGAGCTCTATGCCACGCTGGGCCTGCGCACCGTCAGTCCGACGTCGACCGCGATCGAGGTCCTGTCCGAAGCGGTCAAGTCCTGTGCAGTCAGGCCGGTTCGAGCTCCAGCAGCTGCCTCCTGATGTTCGTCCTCGTCGCCGGCGGGGGCAAGGTCGGCTCCAATCTCGCCCGGGCGCTTCGCCGCATGGGCCACGAGGTGACGATCATCGAGCAGAACCGGGAGCGATACACGCACCTCGAGGAGGATTTCGAGCACGCGGCGATCGCCGGCGACGCAACCGAGCTCTTCGTGCTCGAGCGCGCAGGGATCGCCCGGCCGCCGGACCTGGTGGTCGCGGTCACCGGCGACGACGAGGACAACATGGTTATCTGCCAGGTCGCGCGCGAGCACTACGGGGTTGAAAAGGTGATCGCGCGCGTCAACGATCCACGGAATCAAGCGCACTTCGACCTGCTCGGGATCTCGCCGACCGTGAGCGCGACGCAGACGATCATGGCGCTGATCGAGCACGAGGTCCCCGAGCACGAGCTCATCCACCTGCTCGAGCTGCGCAAGGAGAACCTCGAGATCGTCGAGGTTCAGATCGACAAGAGCTCGCCGTCGGCCGGAAAGCGCATCTCCGGGCTCAAGCTGCCCGCCGGCTCGCGGCTGATCTCCGTCATGCGCGAAGGGCAGGCAGAGATCCCGGATCTGGACATGGAGCTGCAGCCGGGCGACCAGGTTCTCGCGATCCTCGAGCCGGGTAAGGAGGACGAGCTGCGGCGGGTCCTGCTAAAGAAGTAGCAGGTGCACCGGCTTCTCCTCAGCGTTCTCGGGCTTGCCATGCTCACGACGGCCGTCGCGCTCGTCGCCCGCGGAGGCTCCGACCGGGCCGCCTTGCGGCTCGTGCTCGTCGCCCGTGTCGACGAGCCGGTGTACGTGACGGCCCCGCGCAGCGAGCCGGGGAACCTCTACATCGTCGAGAAGGGAGGGAGGATCCGCGTCCGGATCAACGGCCGGCTGCGGGCACGGCCCTTCCTCGATCTGAGCCGTTCCGTCTCGACCGGGAGCGAGCAGGGGCTGCTTTCGATGGCCTTCCACCCCCGCTACGCCCGCAATCGCCTCTTCTACGTCGACTACACGAACGGCGCCGGTGAAACCCGGGTCGTCGAGTACCGCTCCCGCGGCCTGACCTCGAGTCCGAGGCGCACGAGGCAGATTCTCGCTGTCGACCAGCCCTATTCCAACCACAACGGCGGGCAGCTTGCCTTCGGCCCTGACGGCTATCTCTACGTCGGCCTCGGAGACGGTGGGTCGGGTGGCGATCCCGAGAACAGAGCGCAGAATCTCGGCTCGCTGCTCGGCAAGATCCTCCGCCTCAACGTCGGCCTGCGTAACCCGCAGCCTGTCGTCGTCGGCTATGGGCTGCGGAATCCGTGGCGCTTCTCGTTCGATCGCAAGACCGGCGATCTCTACATCGGCGACGTCGGCCAGGACAACTGGGAGGAGCTGGACTACACCCCGCGCCGGAGCCCCGGCCTCGAGAACTACGGGTGGCGCGTCTACGAGGGCAGGGAGCGGTATTCGAGCGAGGCGCCGAACTCGGCCGGGCATCTCGTCTTTCCGTACATCGTGCTCCCGAACCCGCCGCACTGCTCGGTGATCGGCGGGTTCGTCTACCGCGGGAGCGCCGTTCCTGCGGCGCGGGGACGCTATTTCTTCGGCGACAACTGCGCGAGCCGGATCCGAAGCACTGCGGGCCGCAACAGCAGCCGGTCGCGCGACGAGCCGTTCAAGGTGGACGGCCTCTCGACGTTCGGCGAGGACGCCCGAGGCGAGCTCTACCTCGCGTCGGTTCAGAGCGGCAAGGTCTACAGGCTGAGTTCTTAGAGCGTTGTCAGTAGAGATCCTGCGGGTCGACCGGTCGGTTCAGACGGATGCTCGGGCCGAGCCCGAGCATCCTGAGGTCGGCGTCGCAAGCGCCGCCTTGTGCCGGCTAGCCGGCGCGGCGGCGGCGGACCTCGGGGCCCTGCCGGCCGAGTGCGGCGTACGCAAGCGTCTGGAGCGACTCGTTGAGCGCGTTCAGCTGGGCGACGATCGGGAGCAGGTGCTCGCCCGCGTCGAGCCGGCGGTTGAGAGCGCGCAGCTCGGCGTTGAGCCTGTCAAGGCGCTCGAGCAGGGCGTCGAGCTGGCGGTCGCCGACTTCGTTCTCTCTCACGGTCTCAATTGTAGGCCGAGCTCGGCCTGCTCATGGACGACGACCGTCTCGGGCCCGAGCCGTTCCAGTAGCCGCGCGAGGGCGGCTGTGCCGGTTTCGAGAGCCTCGATCCTCCGGTCGGCGCCGAGCTGGGCGAGCGCGACGGCGATCCTCGGCGAACCGTTGCAGCGCAGCGCGCCAGTCGCCGACGCCGGCCTCCGCCCAGCGGTCGAGCTCCGCGGCGGCCTCGCCCCGGTCTGCGGGGAGCGCCGCGGGATCGAGCGGAGCGATCGTGCGGAAGCGTCGGGACGCGTCCTCGAGCCAGTCGCGCCAGAGCGGCCGCGTGTCCCCGAGCACGGCGTCGAGATCGATTGCCAGCGTCCCCATCAGCCGTGTCCGGTGCCAGGCACCAGACGGGGCCGCAAAAGACGCCGGTAGACGAAGACGCCGATCGCCAGCCCGGCCGCGTCGATGACGACGTCCCTCGCCGCGGCATGGCGGCCGCGGACGAAGTGCTGGTGCAGCTCGTCTGTGGCCGCGTAGGCGATGCCGACGACGAGCGCCGGGAGCTCGTGGCGAAGCGCCCTCACGAGCAGTGCGCCGAGGATCGCGTACTCGGTGACGTGCGCGGCCTTGCGCAGGAGCGTGTCCCAGAAGCCGAGCCCCGTGCTCAGGCTCGGAATCGAGGAGAGCGCGAAGATCACAGCCGCCCAGGCGACGACCGGGAGCCACACCGAAAACGCCCGGGAGGTCGGCATCGGGCCATGATAGGGTCGTCTCCAACGGCACGCGGTAAGGGAATCCGGTGCGAATCCGGGACGGTCCCGCCGCTGTGAGGGGAGTTGCTTCTCCGCCGGAGACCACTGGCCTACGGGCCGGGAAGGTGGCGGAGGGGGGAGCCCCGAGTCAGAAGACCTTCCGCGCCGCCGCATCCGAACCCCTCGCGGAAGGAGGATTCGTGTTCCGACGACTCATCACCCTGGCGGTTGCGACCGCGGTCTTCTCGGTGCTCGTGCCGGCCGCGCTCGCCGAGCGTGTGCACGTGCGCGTCGAGGGCAAGACAACGACCATCTTCGGCGCCACCGAGCCGACGCTGACCACCGGGCCGAACGCGCTGACCGTGCTCGAGGCCGCCAGCCTGGCCGGCGAGTTCTACTACCACGTCAGCCCCGGCCCATTCGTGGATCAGATCGGGCGCTACCCGGGGCAGGGCTTCAGCGGCTGGAGCTACAAGATCAACGGAATCGCGCCGCCGATCGCGGCCGATCAGGCGACCGTCCAGAACGGAGACACGGTGCTCTGGTACTGGACGACGTTCAGCGAGCAGGGCGGCTCGCCGACCTTGCTGCTCAGACGCCGCGCGGCCCGCAACTGCTACTCGGCGCTCTCGCAGGACGACACCGGCAGGTCGTCCGCGGCGATCGGTGCCGTGCTGCTCGTCGACGGGCGGAGTGTCAGGACTCGCTCCGGCCGGGGCTGCGTGGGCCGCCACCGCGGGCTCGTGCGGGCCACTGCGCCGCATGCCGTGCGCTCGAACGCCCTGAGATGAGACATGCGCCCCTGGTCGCGCTCGCGCTCGCACTCCTCACGGGTTGCGGGCACGAGCGCGCCACCTCGGGCCGGGCCGCGCTCTGGGTGACGCGTGACCGAGGGGCGACCGTCGTCCTCGTCCGCACGGTGCCGGCCGGGCTGACGGCGATCGAGGCCCTGGACCGGGAGGCCGACGTCGACACCCGCTACGGCGGCCGCTTCGTGCAGTCGATCGAGGGCATCGAGGGCTCGGTGTCGCAGCGCCGGGACTGGTTCTGGTTCCTGAACGGAATCGAAGCCGACCGTAGCGGGGCGGACTACAGGCTGCATCCGGGCGACGTGGAGTGGTGGGACTTCCGCTCCTGGCGCGAGTCGATACGCGAGCCGGTCGTCGTCGGCGCGTTCCCGGAGCCGTTCCTGCACGGGTACGACGGCAAGACCCGGCCTGTCGCCGTCCGCTACGCACCCGGGAGGGAACGGCCTGCCCGCGCGATAGCGCGGCTTCTCCACGCGACCTCGGTGGGGCCTCTTTCCGACCCGGCCCCTCGAGACGCGAATGTGTTTTACACAGTAAGTGGCAGGGAGCGGTTCACGGCCTCGCTCCGCGAGTCGGACGAAGGCGCCGGCTCGCCGGTCCGCTTCACGCTCGCCGGCGATGCAGCCGAGCTCGCGCGGCATCCGGACAGGTTCCGCTACCGCTACCAGGTGCCGTGAGCCCGGCTCCCGCAGCGGCCCTCCTCGCCTCCCTCGCCGTGGTCGCGCTCGCGGCCGACCGCGCGTGGGTCATCGCCACGATCGCCGCCGGACTGCTCCTCGCCGCGCTGACAGCCTCCGGCGCGAGGCGGCTCCTCTATATCGGCGCGACGCTCAGCTCGGCGCTCTCCGTCTTCCTGCTCAGCCCGCTCGTCTCCCACACCGGATCGCACGTGCTCTGGGAAGGCCCGAGACCACCGGTCGTCGGCCTGCTCGACGTGACGAGCGAGGAGCTCGCCGCGGGAGGGATCCAGGCGCTTCGGCTCGCCGCGGTCGGGCTTGCGTTCGCCATCTACGTCCTCCTGCTCGACCTCGACCGTCTCCTCCAGGCGGCCGGGTTCGCACGACATTCCGTGCTGGCCGTCGGTCTCGCGACCCGCCTCGTGCCGACCCTGGAACGGGACGCCGCCGGCTTCGTGGAGGCGCTTCGCGGCCGGGGCATCGAGGTGCGGGGACTCCGCGGGCGGGCACAGTTGATCTCGCCGCTCTTGGCCGGCTCGCTCGAGCGCTCCCTCAACCTCGCGGAGGCCATGGAGGCCCGCGGTTTCGGGCGCCCCGGCCGGACGCGTGCGCCTGCGCTCCCCTGGACCCCTCTCGACCGGCTCGCCGTCGCCGCGGCGCTCCTGCTCGCTCTGGGGGCGGCGTGGCTCTAGCGCAGATCGAAGGGCTGAGCTTCTCCTACCCGGGCGGGCAGCCCGCGCTCACGGACGTCTCGCTCCGAATCGAGCCCGGCGAGATCGTGGCCGTGCTCGGCGCTTCGGGCTCCGGCAAGTCGACGCTTCTCCGCGCCCTCGCAGGGCTCGTCCCCCATTTCCATGGCGGCCGCTTCGCCGGACGAGTCGAGATCGCCGGGCGGGACACCCGCCGCTGCCGCCCCGCCGAGCTCGCGGGCACGGTCGCCTCGCTCTTCCAGGATCCGGAGGAGCAGGTCATCTTCGGCAGGGTCGCGAACGAGGTCGCCTTCGGCCTCGAGAACCTCGGCACGCTGCCGCCGCTCATCCGGACGCGCGCCGAAGCCGCCCTCGCCGAGGCCGGCATCTCGCACCTCGCGGACCGCCGCACGGAGGAGCTCTCGGCCGGAGAGCTCCAGCGCGTCTGCCTCGCCTCCGTCCTGGCGCTGGACCCGGCGCTGCTCCTGCTCGACGAGCCGACGTCTCAGCTCGATCCCGACGGCGCCGAGGCCCTGCTCGACGTTGCCTGTGGGCGCGGGGGCGCGGTCATCGTCTCCGAGCAGCGCCCGGCCCTCCCGCTCGAGCGCTGCGATCGCGTCCTGTTCCTCGATCACGGTCGCCTGCTCCTCGACGAGCCGCTCGAGCGGGCGCTGGCCTGGCTCGAGGCCCATCGGCCCGACTACGTCCCTCGCGAGGCGCTGCCGCCGATGGGGGAGGGCGGAGAGGGCGAGGTGCTGTGCGCGGTGGACGACGCGAGTTACGCGTACGGCGCCGAGCCGGCTCTGAGCGGGCTCTCGCTCGAGCTCCGGCGCGGCGAGATCGTCGCGCTCATCGGCCGGAACGGGATCGGCAAGACGACGCTTGCCAAGCTCGCCACGGGCCTGCTCGAGCCGCAGAGCGGAACGGTCACACGAAGCGCGCGCGCCTGCTATCTCTCGCAGGACCCCGGCCGCTACCTCGTGACAGAGCGGGTGGAGAACGAGGTCGCGCTCGCCGTCGGCGGTGACCTCGCCCGCGCGCGCCGCGCGCTCGAGGAGGTCGGCCTGGCGGGCTTCGAGGACCGCCATCCGCGCGACCTGTCGAGCGGAGAGCGCGAGCGGCTTGCGCTGGCGGCGGTCCTCGTCGCCGATCCCGAGGTGCTCGTTCTCGACGAGCCGACGCGCGGAGTCGATCCGGCGCGCAAGGCCGAGCTTGCGGAGCTGCTCCGGCGCGAAGGCTCGCGTCGGGCAACACTTGTGGTCACCCACGACCTCGTCCTCGTCGGGGACGTCGCCGACCGCGTCGTCACACTCGGTGCGCGGGAGGCCGCACTTGTCTAGGACCAGCCTCGCGGGCGCGGGCGCACTCGCTACGGCATTCGCCGCGGCGGCCTGGGTCGCGGTCGCCCCGGATCAGTCGGGCCTGCCGCTGCTGCTCGCCGCGATCGGCCTGCTCGCCGCCGGAGCCGTCTGGCTCGAGACCGGCTCTGGAGCGTCGAAGGAAATCGTGCTCGTCGCGACGCTCGCGGCAGTCGCCGCTTCGGGCCGGGTGCTCTTCGCGGCCGTGCCCGGCGTCCAGCCGGTGACCGTGATCGTCGTCGCGGCCGGCGCGGGCCTCGGAGCGCGCGCGGGCTTCGCCACAGGCGCCCTCGCGGCCCTCGCCTCGAACTTCTTCCTCGGCCAGGGGCCGTGGACGCCGTGGCAGATGCTCGGCTGGGGCGCGTGCGGTCTCGCCGGCGCCGCGCTCGCCACGCTTCTCCGGAACCGGGTCGCCTTCGCCGCCGCCTGCTTCGTCTTCGGCTTCGCCTTCAGCGCGCTGATGGACGTCTGGCTCTGGGTCACGTACTGGCCGCACACCTGGCAGGCGCTGGCCGTCGTCCTCGGACAGGGGATCTGGTTCGACGTCGCGCACGCGGTCGGCAACGTCGTCATCGCGCTCGCGATCGGCCCCGAGCTGCGACGGTTGCTCGAGCGGTACGGTCGGCGCCTGCGGACGGAGGTCGTCTGGGCGTGAGGCTCGCCGTCGCAGCCGTCGCTCTCGCGCTGGCGGCCTCGCCCGCCGATTTCGTCGCCTCGCACCAGCAGCAGGACGGCGGTTTCGCCGAGCCCGGCCGGGAGTCCGAGCCGAACCTGACCGCCTGGGCCGTGCTCGGCCTCTCGGCTGCCGGACGAGAGCCGGCCCGCTCTCCCGTTCAGTATCTCGCCGGCGCCCCCGCCCCGAGCGCGAACGATCTCGCCCTGCGCATTCTCGCCCTGCGCGCTCTCGGCAGCGACACGGACGAGCTCGTCGCCCGGCTCGAGCGTCTGCGCCGACCTAACGGCCGGATCGGCCCGCTTGTCAACTCCACGATCTGGGGCGTGCTCGCTCTCCGCTCGGCCGGACGGCCCGCAGGGACGAGCATCCGCTACCTGCTTCGCGCCCAAGCGCGATCCGGCGGCTGGTCCTGGTACCCGCGAGGCAAGCCCGATTCCAACGACACCGCCGCCGCCGTCCAGGCGCTCCACGCGGGAGGAGTCGGTCGCGGCTCGCAGGCGGTGCGCCGGGGGCTCGCCTACTTGCGGAGTCTCCAGCGGCGCGACGGCGGCTTCGCGCTCCTGCCCGGCCGCACATCTGACGCGCAGTCGACGGCGTGGGCGATCCAGGGCTTCCTCGCTGCCGGCAGAGCTCCCGGACGCGGGGCGTTTCGCTACCTCGAGACCCTCCGCCGGCCCGACGGCAGCTATCGCTACTCGAGGCGCTACGCGGCGACGCCGGTCTGGGTCACCGCCCAGGTGCTGCCCGCCCTTGCCCGGCGTCCGTTTCCTTGACGTACTAGGCTCGCCGTCATGGCCGCGCGAGTCACGGCAGCGATCGTGACGATCGGGAACGAGCTGCTCTCGGGCGACACGGTGAACACGAACGCCGCCTGGCTCGCTCAGCAGCTCGAAGAGCTCGGCGTCGTCGTCACGCTCATGGCCTCTCTGCCCGACGAGGTCCCCAGGATCGCCGACTTCGTCCGGACCGAGGCGGCGCGGGCCGACCTCGTCCTCGTCACGGGCGGGCTCGGCGGCACCCCTGACGACGTCACGCGCGAGGCGATCGCCGCCGCGTTCGAGGCGGGCCAGGACGAGGTCTCCGAGCTCGCGGAACGACTCCGCGCGCGCTTCCCGGCGAATCCGGAGTACGCGGCGCGCTGGGCGAACCTTCCGGCGGGCGCGCGGCCGCTCGAGAACCCGCTCGGCGGAGCGCCGGGATTCGTCATCGCGAATGTCTACGTCTTTCCGGGCCTCCCCGCGGAGATGAAGGCGATGTTCGGCACGATCGTGCCCGAGCTGCGCACGGAGCGCCCCATCACCTCCTGGCGCCGCGTCTACGAGACGACCGAGGCGCGCATCGTCGACGTGCTGGAGGCGATGGGCGACCGGTACCCGGGAGTCCTCGTCGGCTCGTATCCGAAGTTCCACTCCGAGGGAGCGACGGTCGAGGTCGTCGTCAAATCGGCCGATCCGGCGGCGCTCGAGGCGGCCGTGGCCTGGATCGAGCAGGCGTTGGACGAAGCGATGCGCTAGAACGCGTCCGGGCCGGCCAGGTGGCCGTCGCGGCCGACGTAGCCGTCCTTCGCGCCGACGACGAGCAGGACGAGATCCTCGTCGCCGACGCTCGTCAGGCGGCGCGGAGTCGTCGACTCGACGTGGCAGAGGCCACCGGGACCAAGCTCGCGCGTCTCTCCGCCTACCTCGAAGCGCGCGCGGCCGCGGTGCACGAAGTAGAGCTCGTCCTGCTCGTCGTGGTAGTGCGGCCGGCCGACGACTCCCGGGGCGAGCACGAGGACGTTGACCCCGAACGCGGTCACGCCGAGCTCGCGGCGCACTTTGCGGAAGACGCCGTCACCCATCTCGTCGATCGACCCGAAAGAGTGGCCCATGGCTACCATCGGCAACGCGATGCCGACCCAAATCTACCGGCGGGTGATCGTCGTCCTCGTTGCGGCCGGCGCGCTGACCGCGTGCGGCGGTGGGGGCAATCGCCAGTCGAGCCCCGACCAGCCCTTCGCCTACGACGCGTCCAGGCCGCTCGACCTGCAGACGAAGCAGAAATCTCGCGAGGGTGGGGTCGAGCTGCGCGACATCTCGTTCAAGGGCGCCGCCGGCGAGACGATTCCTGCGTACCTGGCCGTGCCGCGGGGAAAGGGACCTCATCCGGCGGTGATCTACGCTCACGGATCGTCCGGCAGCCGCCGCGATCTCCTGCCCTCGGCCGTCGGGCTCGCGCAGCGAGGTGCGGTGACGCTCACGCTCGAGATGAGGTACTCGGCCGCGCGGGGCGGCACAGATTCGCTTCCGTCAGGAGTTCAGGGTCTGAAGACCGCCACCGACAACGAGATCGAATCCGTGGTCGAGGTGCGCCGAGCCGTCGACCTGCTCGACTCGCTCTCGTACGTCGACAGGGGCCGGATCGGCTACGTGGGTTGGAGCGCCGGCGCTCGGACCGGGGCGATCATCGCCGGAGTCGAGCACCGAATCCAGACATTCGACCTGCTCGCGGGCGGCGCCTTGCCGGTCTCCACGTACGTCGCCAACTCGCCGGCGGACACCCGCCCGGAGCTCGAAGACCTGCTCGACAAGACCGACCCGCTCCGTTACGTCGCGGACGCAGCGCCTTCAACCCTGCTCTTCCAGGACGGCCGGCACGACGAGGTCGTCCCCCGCAAGGCGCTCGTGGGGCTTGTGCGCTCGGCGAGCAACCCGAAAGAGGTGCGCTGGTACGACTCCGGTCACGTTCCGAGCACGAAGGCGTGGGTCGATTCGCGCCGCTGGCTGACAGACCGCCTCGGCCTGACGTAGAGAATCCACATCTGTTGTGGGTTGACGTTGCTTCTGCTCAAGCCTAGACTTGCAATGCTTTGCGATCCGAGGTATTGAAGGGCCACGTCGACGTCCTGCTTCTGGCGACCCTCGAACGCCAGCCGCTTCACGGGTACGGCGTCGTGGAGCGCCTCCGAGAGACTAGTGAGGGCGCATTCGACCTTGGCGAGGGAACCGTGTACCCCGCGCTCTATCGGCTCGAGAGCGCGGGCCTGCTCACGAGCGCCTGGATGACGGCCGAGGGCCGCCGGCGCCGCGTCTACCGGCTCACGCGTCGAGGGCGACGCGAGCTTGCAGCGGGCCGCCGCGAGTGGAAGACGTTCTCCAGGGCGGTGCGGACGGTTCTCGCATGATCGAGAGCTACCTCTCCGACCTGCGCCATGAGCTCGGCGCAGTTGGCATCCGGAGCCGTCTCCGGCGGCGCATCCTCGCTGAGTCGGAGGATCACCTTCGCTCCGATCCGGACGCGCTTGCCCGCTTCGGCGAGCCACACGAGCTCGCAAACTCCTTCGCAGCCGAGCTTGGCGCTTGTTCGCACGCTTAGGCGCCGCGAAACGGTCTTGCCGACGGCGGAGTTGACGGTCATCAACCGCCGTACGGCGGTCGCGCTTCTGAGCGGACTGGCGACGATGGGCGCCCTGGCTCTCTTCGGATTTGAGCTCAGAGGAGAGCTTCCGGGCAGGTGGGTGACGTTCGTGCTCGCGGGAGCCGCGGCGGCGTCCGGGCTCCTACTGCTCGCGTGCGTTCCGGCGATCGGTGCCGCTTTCCCCCGCCCGCACATCGCGGGCGACGCCGGTGACGTGTTCGACGATCTCGGTTTCGGCCGCACCAATCCCTGGCGGTTCGCGCGCCGTGTCTCGCTCGCGGTCGGGCTCGCCGTCTGGGCCGCGGGCGTCGTCCAGGGAGATCCGCTCGACGGAGCGATCCGCGGTTTCGCAGAGGCTCTGGCCTGCCTCGGCGGCTTCGCCGTCTTCGGCCGGTTTCTCGCCCTCCGCCGCTAGCATCGGCGGATACCGAGACGCCGCTTGCGGTGCCGGACTTCAGGACGCGCAGGGCTTTGCCCGTGCATCGGTCTGAAATGATCGGTCGACCCGCCGCTAGCATCGCAACCGTCAATGAGCGTTGCCTCGCCCGAGCGGTACCTCGCGGACCTCAATCCTGCCCAGCGCGAGGCCGTCGTCACCACGGAGGGCCCCCTCCTGGTCGTCGCCGGAGCGGGGTCAGGGAAGACGCGAGTGCTCACGCACCGTGTCGCGCACCTGATCAATGCGTGCGGTGTGAAGCCGCAGGAGATCCTCGCCATTACGTTCACGAACAAAGCGGCCGGCGAGATGCGGGAACGGCTCGAGGACATGCTCGGCGGCGTCGCCCGGGCGATCTGGATTCTCACCTTCCACTCCGCCTGCGGCCGCATCCTGCGGCGCGAGGCGCCGCGGCTCGGCTATCGGACGAACTTCACGATCTACGACCAGGCCGACCAGATCCGCCTGACGAAGGCGTGCCTCGAGGAGCTCGAGCGCGACCCGAAGCGCTTCGTGCCCCGCGGCATCCACGCGCAGATCTCGACGGCCAAGAACAACCTCGTCGGCCCCGACGAGTACCGGACGCGCGTCGCGTCCTTCTACGACCAGACGGTCGCGGACGTCTACGACCTCTATCAGCGGCGGCTGTTCGCCTCGAACGCCGTCGACTTCGACGACATGCTCTTCCTCACCGTCCAGGTGCTGGAGAATTTCCCGGAGGCGCGTGAGCGCTGGCAGAAGGCCTTCCGCTACATCCTCGTCGACGAGTACCAGGACACGAACCACGCGCAGTACCGGCTGCTCCAGCTCCTGGCCGAAAAGCACATGAACCTTTTCGCCGTCGGCGATCCGGACCAGTGCGTCGTTGAAGGGACGCTCATCACGATGGCCGACGGCTCAAAGAAGCCGATCGAAGCAGTGCGCGCGGGTGACGAGGTGCTGTCCTGCTACGGAAGCGGGGTGTTCCGCGCGGCGAGAGTGACGAGAACTCACCGATCCTCGAGGAAGCTTGGAACCGAAATCTCGACAGCGAGCCGGCGGCGCATCGTCACTACCCCGGAGCACACTCACTTCGCAGGCTTCAAGGCCGGCAAGACGCCCCAGCTTTATATGACCTACCTCATGTGGAAGCGCGGCTGGGGCTTCCGGATCGGTACCTCGCAGACCTACGCGCGTGGACAGCGGCGCTCGCTACCCGGCCCCGCGATGCGCATGAACGCCGAGCACGCGGACGCGACCTGGGTCGTGGCCGTCCACGCCTCTGAAGCCGAGGCGCGAATCAACGAGACCCTGCTCTCGTTGCGCTACCAGCTTCCGACGCTGCCATTCGT
>WNFV01010788.1_pt1 | contig 13422 bp, 11 predicted proteins | sample 5400101 | NCBI WGS metagenome assembly WNFV01 (sample SAMN13153361, study PRJNA577476) | soil metagenome | isolation source: 115 cm soil or saprolite under grassland replicate 1 | place: USA:California | collected 2016-06-15
ATTACTGGATCGGCGGCCAAACGTGGCATGGCGACCTCCTATCTCCGCTCCGGATTCGTCATGCCACAACACAGCCGATTCGACTCCTCAAAACTCTCCACCCCAGGTGGAGTCAAAACTTCCGCTCGGATGTACTAGTCCTTCGACACAAATGGTTGAGCGCGGGGCCGGAATCCAATCGGAAATGGGCGCCAATGACCATTGGGTTTTGATCCATTGGGTTCGTTTGGCCAAATGGTGCGAACGACTCTGGCATCGCACCGGGAGATATTCGACCCATGGCACTGTAACATTGGATTTTCACTCAATGGGTTTGTGTGGCCAAAATGCAAGTTGGGTTCGTTCCGCCAAAACGCCGGCCGAGCGGCGCGAATACCTCGACACAGATCGATTGAGCGCGGCCGGAATCCAAACGAAATGACGGCTCGATCGCGAACGCGCAGGTGACACGTGAAGCTCTACTCGTATTTCCGCTCGTCCGCCGCTTACCGGGTTCGCATCGCCTTCAACCTCAAGGGGCTGACCTGCGACATGATCTCGATCCATCTGCAGAAGGAGGGCGGTCTCAACAAGAAGCCGGAATTCCGGGCGGTCAATCCGCAGATGCGCGTGCCGGCGCTCAAGCTCGATTCCGGCGACGTGCTCATCCAGTCGCTCGCGATCATCGAATATGTCGATGAGATCCACCCACAGCCGCCCTTGCTGCCCCGGGACGCGCTGGAGCGGGCAAAGGTGCGCGCGCTGGCGCAGATCATCGCCTGCGACATCCATCCGCTCAACAATGTGGGGCCGCTGCGCTATCTCAAGAACCAGATGGGCCAGGAGCAAGCCAAGATCGACGCATGGTATCACCATTGGATTCTTGACGGCTTCGATGCGATCGAGGCGATGCTGCGGCCCGGGCCCTATGCCTTCGGCACCGAGATCACGCTCGCCGACATCTGTCTGGTGCCGCAGGTCTACAATGCGCGGCGCCTCAAGGTGCCGCTCGATCGCTTTCCCAAGATCGTCGCCGTCGATGCGGCCTGCGGGAAGCTTGCGGCCTTCGACAAGGCGCGGCCCGAGAACCAGCCGGATGCGGAGTGACGGCGATGCATGGCATCGCCGCCGGCTCGGCTCGCAGCTGATCCCGACGCGCTCCGGACCCATCCCTCGTGGCTCCCAGGCACCTCGTTCGCGTCGTCCTCTGGATGACCGGGGCGCTGCTGTCGTTCTCGTTGATGGCGGTCGCCATCCGCGTGCTGGCCGGGACCTTGAGCGTCATGGAGATCCTCGCCGTGCGCTCGGGCCTCGGTCTCGCCGTGATGATCGCGCTGTTGATCCTTCGGCCGGAGCTGCGGCCGGCGATCCACAGCCAGCGTCCTGCGCTCCACCTGTTTCGCAACACCATTCATCTGGCGGCGCAATATCTCTGGGCGATGAGTATTTTGCTGCTGCCGCTCGCAACCGTGTTCGCACTCGAGTTCACCTCGCCGGCATGGGCATTGCTGCTCGCGGTGCCGGTGCTGGGTGAGCGCCTGACGGCGAGCCGCATCGGCGCGGTCGTGCTCGGTCTCATTGGCGTGCTGGTGATCCTGCGGCCTGGGATGGAGACGTTCCGGCCGGCCGCCCTCCTGGTGCTGGCGGCGGCGATCGGATTCGCCATCACGCTGATCACCACCAAGAAGCTGACGAGGACCGACAGCACGTTTGCGATCATCTTCTGGATGAACGTCATCCAATTGCCGCTCGCCTTGGTCCCCTCCGACCCGCTGTTCGTCATGAAACTCGGCCTTGGCCAGCTTCCGGCCTTTGCCGCCGTCGGGTTCACCGGGCTCGCCTCCCACTATTGCCTGGCCAATGCGTTTCGGGCGGGCGATGCGAGCCTTGTGGTGCCGCTCGATTTCCTCCGCATCCCGTTGATCGCGGTGATCGGCTGGTGGCTCTACGGCGAGGCGCTCGACGTCCTCGTCTTCATCGGCGCCGGCCTGATTATCGGCGGCGTGCTGTGGAATTTGCGCAGCGAGACCCGGCGGCCGGTTATTCTGCTCGCCAATCCACAAGAACCGGCAGCCGGGGAGACCCGCTCCGGGCGACACTAGCCGCTAAACTATTGCGTGCAGGCCCGAAATGGGGGTGTTCACACTTTGGTCACCATTCCGGGGCTTGATCGCCAGTTGCGAGCTTCGGGTCGGGCTCCCGCTCCATGATTGAAACAATGATCTCGAAACCAGTGCGCGGATTGGGCGCCGGCGTGCTGCTGCTTGTGGCCTTCGCGGCACCGGCAGCGGCACAACTCGGATTTCCCCCCTCCTCCGCTCCCGGTGCGGCGCCGCGCAGCCAGACCTGCCTTCGGCTCGAAAGCCAACTCGCCGGGATCGATCGTGGGACGGTCGATCCGGCACGCGCGGATCAAATCAAACGCTACGAGGAGACCATCGCCAAGCAGCAGGGAGAGCTCGACCGCGTCGGCCAACAGGCCCAGCGGATGGGTTGCACGGGCGGCGGTTTCTTCGCGCTGTTCAGCGGGCAGCCGGCACAATGCGGTCCGCTCAACAACCAGATCCAGCAGATCCGGGCGAACCTCGACCGTCTCCTGGGTGAGCTGCAGCGGGTGCAGGGCAACAGCGCCGACCGCGAGGGCCAACGCCGCTCCATCCTGGTCGCGCTCGGCCAGAACGAGTGCGGCCCGCAATATCGCCAATATGCGACCGCACCGGGCGGCGGCTTCTTCGAGAGCCTGTTCGGGGGGATCCGCGCACCGGCGGGTCCGGACGCTCCGCTGGCCGGCACCTTCCGGACGGTCTGTGTGCGCACCTGCGACGGCTACTACTTCCCGATTTCCTACTCCACGGTGCCGAGCAAGTTCGCCGAGGATGAGAGGCTCTGCCAGCGCCTGTGCCCGGCCAGCGAGGTCGCGCTCTACAGCCACCGCAATCCCGGCGAGGACGTGACCCAGGCGGTGTCGAGCAGCGGCCGATCCTATTCCGAGCTCCCGAACGCCTTGAGCTATCGCAAGCAGTTCAATCCGGCCTGCAGTTGCCGCGCACCGGGCCAGTCCTGGGCGGAGGCGCTGCGGCAGCTCGACGACCACACCCTCGAACGGGGCGATATCGTCGTCACCGAGGAGCAGGCGAAATTGTTGTCGCAGCCGCGCACCGACGCGCAGGGCAAGCCGATCAGGCTCGACGCCAATCCCGCCCGCGGCGCGCCGGCGCCGAAAAACGCCACCGCCAACGCACCGAAGAGTGCGACCGCCGCTCCCACCTCGACTCCGGCCGCAGCGGCCGCCCCGGCTTCGCCGGCACCCGAAGAACAGCCCGAGGAAGACCGAGCGAAGCGCAAAGTGCGGGCGATCGGACCGGCCTTCTATCCGGTGCGGTAACGTGGCGTTGCCGGCGCTGCGTCGCGCGCCGTGGCTGCGCGTAACACGTCATTGCAGAATTCCGACTTGAGCCAGCCGGTGCCCATAGACACCGGCGTTTTTTCGGATGCTTGTCGGGGCGGGCGCAGGTCGCAGCCGCCTATTTGCGCGATCGTCGATGCCCGCGACAAGGTGCGGCCAGCGCATTACGCTGATGCCTGACGAAACGTGACAGGAACGACATCATGGGCAACATCACCCGCCGCACGGTGATCGTCGGGCTTTCGGTGTCCGCCGCGCTGCCGGTTCGTGCCCAGACCGCTTGGCCCGAGCGGGCAATCACGCTCGTCCACGGCCTTGCGCCGGGCGGACCGAGCGACATCATCGCGCGCATCATCGCCGAAGGTCTGGCGCGGCGCCTTGGTCAGCAGGAGTCTCCCCTATCGGACGATCGACGATTTCTCGATGATCAGCCTGCTCACCGAGTACCCGTTCGTGGTGGTGACCCACGCCGAAAATCCGAGCCGGACCTTGGCCGATCTCATCAGCACGGCGCGGTCGCGGCCAACGCCGCTGCTGTTCGGCAGCGCCGGCAACGGATCATTGCAACACCTGGCGGGCGAGCTTCTCGCCAAGACGGTGAACGCGACGTTCCAGCATGTTCCCTATCGCGGCAGCGCCCAGGCGATCACGGACTTGCTGGCCAAGCGCATCGACTTCATCGTCGATTCCCCGACCGCCGAGCTCGAGTTCATCCGCGCCGGGCGGGTGCGCGCGCTGGCGGTGACGGGCGCGAGCCGGTTCTTCAGCCTGCCGGACATCCCGACGACCGCCGAGGCCGGCATTCCCGGCTACACCTTCACCTCCTGGCAAGGACTGGTGGCGCCCGCGGGCCTGCCGACGCCGGTGGTCAATCGTTTGACTACCGAGATCGCCGGAATCCTGGCCGAGCCCGCGACCGTCGAGCGGATCAGAATCGTCGGGAATGATCCGAGCCCTTCGAGCCCCGACGCCTTCAGGGCCCGCATCGCCGCCGATATCGACAAGTGGACCAAGGTGGTCGACGCCGCGAAGATCGAGCGGATTTGAACATAGCGTTTTCCGCCTGCCCCGGACGTGATCCGAGGTGGGAACCGGTTCACCAGCCGAAGTCGGATGTTTCCGACTTCGGCCGCGTTATTGAGCGACCGAACTCGAGTAAACTCGAGTTCGGTTGGAAAACGCGTCAAACGCAAGAAAGCTAAACGCGGAAATCCTTCAGCACCTCCGGCTTGAACGCCAGTCCATGACCGGGCCGTTCCGGCGCCGTGATCATGCCGTTGACGACCGGCACCGGCTCGACCCAGAGATCATTGGACAGGCCCATGTCCTCGATCCAAATTCCGTTCGGGATCGAGGCGAGGAGCTGCACGTTCAGCTCCGGGAACAAATGCGGTGCGAGCGTCATCCCCCAGGTGTCGGCGAGCACCGCCGTCTTGCGCAGGTCGGTGAAGCCGCCGCGCATCGGATCGGGCTGCAGGATCGGCAGACGCGGATTTTCGAAGAACGGCCGCAGATCGAAGCGGGTGAAATGCGTCTCGCCGCCGACGATGCGCAAATCGAGCGCCTCGGCGATGCGCATATAGCCCTTGAAATCGTCGGCCACCACCGGCTCCTCCAGCCAGTAGACGTCGTAATCCTCGAACTTTCGCCCCATCTGGATGGCGACGTCGGCGGTCCACCCCATGTTGACGTCGATCATGATGTCGATCTCCGGGCCCACCGCCTCGCGCATGCGGCGCACGTTGTCGAGATCGGTGCGCAGATCGCCCACATGTGCGACCTGCATCTTGATCGCCTTGTAGCCCTGCTGCTTGTAGTGCAGCGCTTTCGCGATCATCCCGTCACCGCCGGCGCCGCGGAAGCAGCCGCTGCCGTAGGCCGGCAGCTGCGATCGGAAATGGCCCCACAGCCGGTGCAGGGGCAGGTTCGCGCGCTTGCCGACCGCATCCCACAGCGCAATGTCGAGCGCGGACATGGCCATGGTGGCGATGCCGCCGCGGCCGTAGGTCATGGTCGCACGCCACAGATCCTGCCAGATCGCCTCGACCGCCGTGGCGTCCTTGCCCAGCACGCGCGGCACGATTGCTTCCTCCAGGCACGTGAGCACTGTCCGCAGCCCGGGCCTGAACGCGAACAGGTAGCCCATGCCGACAATGCCGCCCCTGGTCTCGGCCTCGAGCACCAGGATGTTGCGCGCCTCGCCGAAGGCGTGGCCTTTCAGCCAGGGGCTGTCGGGCCACGGCACGCGCAACAGGGTCGTGCGGATGGCTTTGATCGTCGTGTCGGTCATGGTCGGAATCCGTTCGAGCGTGGGCCCAGTCGCAGCGCGATTTCGGCTACGTCTTGGTAGCGGTCAGCGAATAGCGCTGTTCGGCGGCGAGGCATTGCGCCTCCGGCAGCCCGAGCTCTTTTCTCACGATATTGGTGCCGAGCACCATTGCGACCATCTTGTAGCCGGCGTGGCGGCGCCCCATCCCCTCGCGGCCCATCCCGCAATCGGACGAAATGATCAGCCGCTCCGGCGGAATATGCTTGAGCGCCTCGCGGATGAGCGCCGCGATCTCGTCCGGCCGTTCGACCTGCAAGGTGTGATGGTCGATCACGCCGATGACGACCTTCTTGTCCTTGATCACCTCGCCGATCGCCTTGAGGTCGCCGGGGCCGGAGGAGCAGGTCTCGAAGGTCAGCGCATCGGCCTCGACCTGGTTGAGCGCCGCGAGCGTGGGCTGGTAGCTCTGCACGTCCCGGAAGATACGCTGTTGCGAAGGGTTACCCCAGCAGGTGTGACACCACACTTCGGTCTTGCTGCGCAGCCCCTTCACGGTGTTGTTGAAAATCTTCACCAGGTCCTCCACGTCGAGCTTGCCGAAGGTCTTGCCGCGCGCCGGGACCATGTGGATCTGCGGCTCCTCCATCTGAACGACCGGGCAGCCCGCATCGGCGAGCTCATTGAGCTCCTCGTTGAGCGCGTTGCTCACCGCCCAGGTGCGCTCGACCGGATCCTTGTAGTAGTCATCCTCCACCGAAACCGCGATCAGCTCGGGCAGGATGGTTCCGAACTTGACCGGCTTCTTGGTCATGCGCTGCGCGACCTTCCACATCGCGGTGTATTGCAGCCGGCCGCGCCCCACCGGCCCGACGATCCTGGGAAAAACGCGCGCTTCGAGAAAGTCGTGCAGGATGTGGCCGCGCGGATAGGCGACGGCGCCGATCTTGTAGGTCATCGGCTCCGGCAATTCCGCAAAACCGTCCATGTGAGTGAGCGGATAGCCCTGCCAGCTCATGCCCCCGACTTCTTCGTCGTAATGGGCGTCGCCGTCGGTGCAGATGTCGAGGCCTGCGATTTCCTGCGCTCGAAGAAAGCAGGAGACCGCATCCTCGTACTGCTCGCGGTAGCGCGAATTGACCATGGCCTCGAGAAAGCTCCGCGAGCCGAGCACCGCGTTGTACCAATATGGCCGTGGCAGGGAGCCGATGATGGAGGTTGGCAGGGTCACACCAGCTGACGCTTTGTACATCGTTCCCTCTCTTATTATCGGTGGTCTGGTGCCGCCGATGCCAACTCAAAAATCGAACGCTTCGCTCTTTGCCCCCGCCTGACCGTCCTTCAACAGCGAGCGGTCGGGCTCCGGCAGCGGCGCGCCGGAATCGCGGAAACGGTTGACGATCGGATAGCGGCGGTCGCGGCCGAAATTCTTCAGCGTCACCTTGACGCCGGGGGCGGCCTGCCGGCGTTTGTACTCGGCGAGATCGAGCATGCGCGCGACCTTCATCACGGTCTCGCGGTCGAAGCCTTCCTCGACGATCTTGGCAATCGGCTGCTCACGCTCGACCAGCCGTTCGAGAATTTGGTCGAGGACGTCATACGGCGGCAGCGAGTCCTGGTCGGTCTGGTTCTCGCGCAGTTCCGCGGTCGGCGCGCGGGTGAGGATGCGCTCGGGGATCACCTCTCGGTCCGGGCCGAGCGCCCAGTCCGGCTTCCAGCCGTTGCGCAGACGCGCCAGCCGATAGACCTCGGTCTTGTAAAGGTCCTTGATCGGGTTGAAGCCGCCGTTCATGTCGCCGTAGAGCGTGGCGTAGCCGACCGACATTTCCGACTTGTTGCCGGTCGTCACCACCATCAGGCCGAATTTGTTGGAGATCGCCATCAGGATGGTGCCGCGCGCGCGCGCCTGCAGGTTCTCCTCGGTGACGTCGCGCGGCATGCCGTCGAACAGCGGCATGAGCGTCTTCTCGAATCCGAGCACGGCGCTTTCGATCGGCACCACGTCGTAGCGGACGCCGAGCGCCTTGGCGACGGCGGCGGCATCGTCGAGCGAGTCCTGCGAGGTGAAGCGATAGGGCAGCATCACGCAGCGCACGCGCTCGGCTCCGAGCGCATCGACCGACACCGCCGCCACCAGCGCGGAGTCGATCCCGCCCGACAAGCCCAGCACGACCCCCTTGAAGCCGTTCTTGTTCACGTAGTCGCGCAGCCCCAGCACGCAGGCGCAATAATCGGCCTGGTCGCCGTCCTCGAGCGCGACGATCGGACCGTCGACGCAGCGCCAGCCATTGCCGGTGCGTTGCCAGCGCACCGTCGTCACCGCCTCGCGGAACGCCGGCAACTGGAAGGCCAGCGAGCGATCGCCATGCAGCCCGAACGAAGCGCCGTCGAACACGAGCTCGTCCTGGCCGCCGATCTGGTTGGCGTAGATGACCGGCAAATCGCTCTCGGTGACGCGCGCGACTGCGACGCTCAGGCGGACGTCGTCCTTGTCGCGCCAATACGGCGAGCCGTTCGGCACGATGAGCAGCTCGGAGCCAGTCTCGGCCAGGCATTCGACCACGTTCTCGTAGTCGCCCCAGTCGGTCCAGATATCCTCGCAGATGGGCAGGCCGAGGCGCACGCCGCGGAAGCTCACCGGGCCGGGCACGGGTCCCGCGGCGAATACGCGGCGCTCGTCGAACACGCCGTAGTTCGGCAGGTTGACCTTGAAGCGGACGGCCGCGATGGCACCGCGATCGAGCACGCAACAGGCGTTGTAGAGCTTGCCGTCCTCGAGCCAGGGCGTGCCGATCAGCAGTGCCGGGCCGCCATCGGCGGTCTCGCGCGCAAGCTCCTCGATCTTGGCCCGGCACGCGGCCTGCAGGGCGGGCTTGAGGACGAGGTCCTCCGGCGGATAGCCGGACAGGAAAAGCTCGGAAAAAGCCACCAGATCCGCCCCATCGCGGGCGGCCTCGGCGCGCGCCTGGCGCGCCTTCTCGGCATTGCCGGCGATGTCGCCGACAGTCGGATTGATCTGGGCAACCGCGATCGCCAGGCGGTCAGTCGGACGGGCGTTCATGGGCTTAGGTCTAGCGCGTCGTGCCTGCGTGCCGCAATCGCCGCGGAAGCGGCGATCAGAGCAGCCCAAAACGCTCGGCGAGCGCCAACAGCCACGCTGCCCCGGCAATGAGCAGCGCGAGTCCGACCGCCGCCGACCCCATGTCCTTCACCCATGCGATCTGCGGATCGATTTCACGCGTCACCCGGTCGGCGAGCTTTTCGATCGCCGTGTTCAACAGCTCGACAACGAGGACGAAAACCACGACGCCGATGAGCGCCAGGCGCTTCCACACCGCGTCGGCAACGACGAAGGCAAGCGGTACGGCCAAAACGAGCGCGATCAGTTCCTGGCGAAAGGCCTCCTCGCTGCGCGCCGCGGCGAGCAGTCCGTGCCAGGTATTGATGGTGGCGCGCAGCAGTCGGTCCATGATCGGCCTGTCACCAGCTGGTGCGGCCGAGCGGTAGCCGCCCGGCCAATCTATCGCCGTTGCGGTTGGAATCCAGCGGTCCCGGCACGTCTCGCATTGGGCTATGCAGGCCGGCGCAGCCGATAGGGGCGATATTTCGGCGTCCACATCTTGGCGGCGATGCTGCGGTTGATGGCTTCCTCGTCGAGCGGCGCGCACAGTCCTTCGTCGCGCGCCGCCCGTGCGACGGCTTGCGCCACTGCGACGGCAACTTTGCAAAGGTCGGCAATAGGCGGCAGCAGATTGGCGGTGGGATCGAGCCTGGCCGGCGATACGTCGGCGAGCGCGCCGGCGGCCGCCTTGAACATGCGCTCGCTCACGCGACGCGCCCCGACCGCGAGCACACCGAGTCCCACTCCCGGAAACACGTAGGCATTGTTGGTCTGGTCGACCTTGCAACGCTTGCCATTACGCGTGATCGGCGGAAACGGGCTGCCGGTGCCGATGACGGCCCGGCCACCGCTCCAGGCCTCGATATCGTTCGGTGTCGCCTCGCTGCGCGAAACCGGATTGGACAGCGGGAAGATGACTGGACGCGCGACGCCGGCCGCCATCGTGCGCACGATCTTTTCCGTGAATATGCCGGGCTGGCCGGAAACGCCGATGAGCACGGTCGGCTTGGCGTTCGCCACCGCGTCGAAGAGGCCGATCCGGCCCGGATGCTCTAGATTCCAGCCCGCGACCGCCGAGGCGGACTGCACGAATGGCTCTTGGAAAGACAGCAGGCCGGGCATTCCCTGCACCAGCAGGCCGTCGCGATCGACGGCGAAGAACTGCGCTCGCGCCTGCGGTTCGCGCAAGCCGGCATCGATCATTTCACGCAGAATGAGTGCTCCGATGCCACAGCCGGCGGAGCCTGCGCCGACAATGACGATACGCTGCTCCCGCAGCGGGAGGCCGGTGACCCGCACCGCGGCCAGCAGGGTTCCGGCGGCAACGGCCGCCGTGCCCTGGATATCGTCGTTGAAGGTGCACAAGCGGTCGCGATAGCGCGCGAGCAGACGTCCGGCATTGGCCCTTGCGAAATCCTCCCATTGCAGGAGCACATGCGGCCAGCGCGCGTCGACCGCTGCGACGAAGGTCTCGACGAAATCATCGTATTCGCGGGCGCGGATGCGCTCGTGGTTCCAGCCGATATAGAGCGGGTCGGCGAGCCGTTCGGGATTGTCGGTGCCGGTGTCCAGCAGGATCGGCAGCGTCGTCGCCGGATGCAGGCCGGCGCAGGCGGTGTAGAGCGACAGCTTGCCGATCGGGATGCCCATGCCGCCCGCTCCCTGGTCGCCGAGACCGAGGATGCGCTCGCCATCGCTCACGACGATTGCCTCGATCTTGTCGAAGCGGGGATGCGCGAGAATGTCAGTGATCCGCTTCCGATGCGGCCAGCTCAGGAACAGGCCGCGCGGCTTCGACCAGATTTGGCTGAAGCGCTGGCAGCCTTCGCCGACCGTCGGCGTGTAGAGAAGCGGTAGCGTCTCCTCCAGATGCTTCGCCACCAGAGCGTAGAACAGCGTCTCGTTCGAATCCTGCAGCCCGCGCAGGAAGACATATCGCTCGAGGTCGGTTTCGAACGCACGCAGCGCTTGCATCCGGCGGCTGATCTGCTCATCGAGCGTACCGATATGGGGAGGCAGAAAGCCATGCAGCTCGAAAGCGTCGCGCTCGCTCTCCGTGAAGGCCGTTCCCTTGTTGAAAAGCGGATTGGACAGGAGATCCGGGCCGGTGAGATCGACTTCGATCACTTCGTCGTCAGCCATATGCGATCCCATCCAGGCAGGCTCCTTCCCTGGGAGACCGCCGTACCATCAGGGCTTCGACCGCCCAGCCAGTGACAGGATAAGCGTCAGTGGAGAGCCAGATGCCGCCGGGCATCCTATGGGGCCTAATCGTCGTTATGAAGATCTAGTTGCCGCCGAAGACCGCATAGGGCCCGAGCTTGAGGCTTGCCTGGAGGAAGACGCCGTAATTCTGGGTCTTCCATTCGACCACCTGCGGCGCGGCGGTGAACCCGACGACGTGGTTCTCGAAATGGGTGAAGCCGCGGGTCTGCATCTGCCAGTAACGGCCGCCGACGCCGAGGCTCAGCGCCTCGTGCACGCGATAGGAGATGAATCCCTCGATCTGGAAGCCCCAGCCCTTGCCGTCCTCGGGAATCGGGCCGGTGAAATCGCCGGGCAGACTGCCGATGCGCAGCCAGTGCGCGTCCGAACCATAGAGCCACACATAGGGCACCCAGGCCGCATCGACGCTGAGCTTCCAGCGATCGATCTCGACCGACGCGTCGACGCCAAGTCGCACCGAATACCAGTTGTTGTCCTGGGTAATGCCCTTGACTTGGTTCGGCAACGGAAAAGCGCCGCAGATCGCCGGGTTGAACGCGATCTGGGTGCACCCATAGGCGCTGACGGTTTCATTCATGTAGTGGAAGCCGGCGAACAGCCCGACGCGGAAATCGCCGCCGCGCAAAACGTTGAAGCCGGCGTCGACGCTGGCATAGATCGGCGAGCCGTTCTCCTGAACGCTGAGCGTCGCCGAATAGGGCGCGACGACCGGCGGGAAGTCCTCGTCCTTGAGGCTGCCTTTCCGGAAGCTGCCGCCGCCCGCGTAGCCCTTCAAGAACCAGCCGCGATCGAGATCGAAGCGCCCGTAGGCCTCGGCGGCGAAGATCGAGAGGTCGCCATAGGTCAAGCGCGAGATCAGCAACGCGCCGGTATTGTCGTAGAGATTCTTCGCGGTGGTCGCACGCCCGTACCAGAAGCGAACGCCGAAATCTGCGGTGTACGTGGGAGCTTCCTCCAGCCGATAGCTCCAATCGACGGCGTGCACCGGCGCCGCGGTCACCACGCTCGACGCGAAAGCGATCGCGAGCCGCGCACAAAGAGACAAGAGCGGTCTTGTTGTCGGCACGAGACGTCCCCCAGCAAACGTGGGGCCAGTCTTCGGCCGAATGATTTTCGCAATCCTTACAATTCGAGCGATCCCATTAGGGAACCGGGCCTATTGTTAATGAGCGCGTAGGTTCTAGTGTTAATGCGCGGATAAGCGCGAATGCGTTTACCTTCACGGATGGTGAAGAAGCGCAAGGCAGCGAGTAGCGAAATAGCGAATGGCGAATAGAGCCGCTCGCTACTCGCCACTGTTACTCGCTATTCACTATTCGCCATTCGCCATTTCACGGCTCGGCGGTGCGGATGCCGGCCGGGCCGGCATTGACCTTGATCGATCCCGCCGGCTTGAGCTCCTTGCCATCGAAGCTGAACGCCATGATCTCCCTCTCGACCATGCATTGGACCAGGAGCGTGCGGTTGCCTTTGCTCCACGCAAGACCCTGGCACCAATGGCCGACCTTGGCCTCGGCCAGCGGCGCCAATTCCTTGCCCTTGACGCTCAGCACCTTCACCAGGCCGTAGTCGTTGAAGAAGGGCGAGCTCTTGGGCTTGTTGGAGCCGTTCATCACGCTCACCGCCGCATAGGCGCCATCGGGAGACAGCGCGATGCCTTCCGGGGTTTGCCCGACCGTCAATGTATGGGCGACCCGCGGCGGCTTGGCTTCGAGATCGATCAGGCTCGCGGTATCGGCATCTCCACCGCCGTTCCGATATTCGCCACCACCGCGACCTTGCCGTTGGGATGGATAGCGAGGCCATAGGGTCGCAGCCCGGCCGAAACGTCGCGCTTGGTGTGCTCGACCTTGGTGCCATCGATCGACAGCACGGAAATCTTGTGGTCGCCGTCGCGCGTCACCAGCGCGCTCTTGCCGTCCGGCGAGAAGGCGACGTGGCTCGGGCCCGACTTGTCGTTGCCGAAATCGACCTTGCCGACCGGCGTGAGCGCGTTGCCGGCGATGGAGAAGACTGAGACCGTTCCCTCCGCCCGGTTGGCGACGAGCGCAAGCGTTCCGGCGCGATTGATCGACACGCCGGCCGCCCCTTTGCCGGCCTGGTGCTGCGCCAGCACCTTGGGCGGCGAGGCCTTGAGATCGATCACCGTGAGCTTGTCGTCGGGAACGAGCTTCTTCGGATCGGCAGGATCAAGCTTGGTGGCCGAGGTCACCAACGCAAAGCTCTCGTCGCGCGCGATCGCCACGCTCGACGGCGGACCGACCACGCTGGTCGGCGCGGGGACCTCGGCGACGATCTTGGGTGGCGTCGCGTTGAGATCGATCACGGTCACGGAATCAGGCGCCGGATTGGCCGGCACCACATTCACGCCGTCGACGAGGACGGCCTTTCCGTCATTGGCGGAGAGCGCAAGCTGGGCGCCGG
>WNFV01014870.1_pt1 | contig 13415 bp, 8 predicted proteins | sample 5400101 | NCBI WGS metagenome assembly WNFV01 (sample SAMN13153361, study PRJNA577476) | soil metagenome | isolation source: 115 cm soil or saprolite under grassland replicate 1 | place: USA:California | collected 2016-06-15
GCGTGCTGGCCCAGCATGTGGAGCTGGAGAGCCTGCGCTTTCACGACATGGCCAGCGACTTCGCCCGCGCCCATGAGGAGCGCCTGATCGAGGGCGTCTGTCTGCCCAAGGCCTCGAGCGCCTATCTGGCCATGGTGGATTATCTCCGCGAGATCGTCCGCCATGCCCGCCGCATCGGCGCCCGCATGGTGCCGCCGCCGCAGCCGACGGGCCGGGTCAGCGAGCCCGCCCGCCAACAGACCTGAACCTCGGAGCCCGTCCGGCGCATCCAATCAGCAGCGAAAGGGAGGCTCTCATGCGCATTCGCCCGGCCTTGGCGCTCCTGCTGCTGATCCTGGCCGCCAGCCCCGCCCCCGCTGCGGCCATCAGCAGCCCCTCGGGCATTCATCCCCTGCTCCGCTTCGAGTGGGAGGTGGCGCAAGATCGCAAGGGCCGGCCCGAGATCGAGGGCTACCTCTACAACGACTACATGCGCGCGGCCATCAATGTGCGGCTGGTTGTCGAGACGCTCGATGCCTCAGGCCAGGTCACGCACACCACCCTGGCCTATATCCCCGGCCTGGTGCCGCTGCTCACCCGTACCTATTTCGTCGTGCCGATCAAGCACCCGGGCGCGAGCTACCGCCTGCGCCTCGTCAACTACGAGTGGCGCGACGGGGGGTAAGACACCGCTCCGAGCCCCCTACCGCCGCCGTGCACGGTGTGACGCTGCAGGAAGACGGCGACCTCGGCCTTACTGACTCGGCCTGTCGCGACCCCGAGCACCAGACCAACGAGCTCCGTCTCCGTCGCGTCCACTCGCACTGAGTTCAAGCCGAGGAAAGCCAGCATCGCCATGAGGCCCACGCGCTTGTTGCCATCAATGAAGGCATGCCCCTGGACCAGGTGAAAGAGATACGCCGCGGCCATCTCGTGCAGACTCTCGTGCAGCCACCGGCCTCCGAAGGTCGCGCGCGGCATCGCCAGCGCCGAGTCGAGCAGGCCCATGTCCCGAATGCCGGGGCTTCCTCCGTATCGCGCGATCTGGTCGGCGTGCAGTGCCAGCACTTCGTCAAGCGAGAGAAAGACGACCCTCACGAATCAGCCAGCCGTCTGAACGCCCCTCCGTAGCGCCGGTGGGCCTCTGCCACCACCTTCTTGAGCTTGAGCGTCCGCCGCCGATCCCGGACGGGCGAGATCACGATCACCTCCCCGTCGGTCGAGACTTCCAGCGGAGTGGCGGCGTCGATCCCAACCTGATCCAGCAGCGGCTTATCGAGTACGAGGGCCAGACTATTGCCTGTCTTTGTCAGCTTTTTCCGCATCAGTTGAGTCCTCCGTACTGACAGTATCTCATTTTCGTCCGTACAGAGCAATAGCCCCTTTTGCTCGAACGCACAACCTATCGTTCGCGGAGCGCTTCCCGCGCGTGGCGGGTGAAGGGGCTCAGGAAGAACTCGATGAGGCGGCGCTCGCCGGTCTTGATCTCCACGCTCGTCGCCATGCCGGCCAGCAAGGGAACGGCTACGCCGTCCACCTCAATGGCGGAACGATCCACGCTCGCGCGGGCGGCGTAGACCAAGCCGACCTTATCGACCTGAACGGCGTCCTGCGAGACCACGGTGATCCGTCCCGAGATCGTGCCGTAGCGCGTGAACGGGAAGGTATCCAGCTTCACCTCCACTCGCTGTCCGGGGGCGACGAAGCCGACGTCTTTGTTCTCCACCCACGCCTCCACTTCGAGAGACTGCTCGCGGGGGACGATCACCAGCAGCGGCTGGGCCGGCGTCACAACGCCGCCAACGGTGTGCACCGCGAGCTGCTGAACGACACCGTCAACCGGGGCCGTGAGCCGCTGGATCTCGGAGCGCTGGGCGGCTTTGACGACCTCCTGAGCGAGCGAAGTCGCCCGCGTCTCCCACTCCGCCAGCTCGCCGAGGCGGCTCTTCTTGAACTCGGACTCGAGCGCGTGTAATTGCTTGGTGGCCTCGGCGAGCGCTGCCCGATCCTGGACAATGCGCTCTCGCTGCATGGCCAAGGCCTGGACCCGCGTGACCCGCTGCTCCTCGATCTCGAGGTACTGCATGCGCGCCACATAGCCGCCATCGAGCAGCTTCTTGAAAGCCTCGGCTCGCTCCGTCATCATCGGAACCGTTGTCTCGAGCCGTTCGATGTCGGCCTGGGTCCCGGCGACTGCGGCGCGGCGCTGATCCACCAGGAGCTGCGCCGCCTCCCGGCGGCTCTCGTACTCGCTCCACTGATCGTGGAACATCTGCTGCTGGAGCGCGACAAACGCGGGGTCCGCGTTCCCTGGTGCCTTGAAACCACGCCCGCCGTCAAGCAAGGCCCAGAGGCGGGAGATCTGAACACGGCTCGCCGAGTGCTCCTTCACGAGCCGTTCATGCTCGGCCCCGCTGGTGGTGGGGTCGAGCTCGATAAGGAGCATCCCGGCGCTGACTTCCTGGCCGTCGCGGACATGAATCGCCCGCACGATCCCGCTCTCGAGCGGCTGGATCACCTTGGAATAATCCCCGGGGATCAGCTTCCCGCGAGCCACCGCCACCACGTCAATGCTGCCGAAGCAGGCCCACAGAATAGCGGCCACGAATACGAGCACGACGGTCCACAGCACCGCCCGTCCGAGCGGTGAGGGGGGCGATTCCTCCACCTCCAGCGCGGCCGGAAGGAACTCGAGCTCCCGGTTCCGGTAGAGGAGCGGCCACTTCATCGCGCGGCCGCCCGCACGGGCCCTCCGTTCTGGCCGTCGGATGCGCCGTAGAGCCGCGCGTAATGCCCGTCGAGTCCCACCAGCTCGGCATGGCTGCCGTGCTCCACGATCGTGCCATCGTCGATCACGAGGATCCGATCCGCCGGCTGCACCGTGCTCAGCCGATGGGCGATGATGAATACCGTCCGCCCCGCGCAGATCTGCGCCAGGTTCGCGTGGATGAGCCGCTCGGACTCGTAGTCGAGCGCGCTGGTGGCCTCGTCGAAGATGAGGATGCGCGGGTCGGTGACGAGCGCCCGCGCGATGGCGATGCGCTGCCGCTGCCCGCCGGAAAGCGAACAGCCATGCTCCCCCACCACCGCGTCGTAGCCTTCTGGCAGCGCGACGACGAAGTCATGGGCGCCTGCCAGGCGCGCTGCCTGAACGACATGCTCGAAGGGCAGGCCAGGATCCGCGAGCGCAATGTTTTCACGCACTGAGCGGTTGAAGAGGAAGTTCTCCTGCAGCACGACTCCCACCTGACGACGCAGCCACACCGGGTCGATCTGGGCCAGGTCGAGGCCGTCGATGAGCACGCGACCGCTCTCGGGAATGTACAGACGCTGGATGAGCTTGGCGATGGTGCTCTTGCCCGAGCCAGATCGCCCGACGATGCCGACGACCTTGCCGGCCGGCACGGTGAAGGACACGCGGCGCAAGACCTCGGGCCGGTCGGGGCGGTAGCGAAAGGTCACGGCGTCGAGCTCCACGTGACCGGCCACGGTCGGCAGGCTCGTTTGCGTCGGCCGGTGCGCGGGCTCGGCCGGAGCGTTCAGGACGTCCGCCAGCCGCTCCACCGAGACTCCCGCCTGCTGGAAGTCCTGCCAGAGTTGGACGATGCGGAGCACCGGCCCCGTCACTCGGCCGGCCAGCATATTGAACGCGATCAGCTCGCCCACGGTGAGATCGCCACGCATGACCAAGTAGGCCCCGGCCCACAGGATCGCGATGAGCGTGACCTTGTTCAGAAATGACCCGAGCTGCCCGGCGACATTGCCCAGGCTCACCGTGCGAAGGCTGGCGCGCACATACCCCGCCAGCTGCTCTTCCCACCGCCGCTGCATCTGAGGCTCCACGGCCATGGCCTTGACGGTCTGGATCCCATTCACCGACTCGACTAGGAAGGCGTAGTTCTCGGCGCCCCGGTTGAAGCGCTCGTTGAGTCGGGCGCGGAAAATCGGTGTGGCCACCAGCGAGAGGATCACGTACACGGGCAACGTCCCCAGGACGACCCAGGTTAGCAGCGGGCTGTAGAAGAACATGACGGCGAGGAAGACGCCGGTAAAGAGGAAATCCACGGCGAGGGTCACGGTGGAGCTCGTCAGGAACTGGCGGATGTTCTCGAGCTCCCGCACCCGCGCCACCGTATCTCCAACCCGCCGCGCCTCGAAGTATGCCAGCGGCAGGGAGAGGAGATGACGGAAGAGCCGGGCGCCGAGCTCGACGTCGATGCGGCTCGAGGTGTGATAGAGCACGTAGGCCCTCAGCCCGCCCAGGACGACTTCAAAGAGTGTGAGCGCGAGCATGCCCACCGCCAGCACGTGAAGCGTGGTCAGCCCGTTGTGAACGAGGACCTTGTCGATGACAACCTGGGTGAACAGCGGAGCAAGCAGCGCGAAAACCTGAAGGAAGAACGAGGCAAGGAGAACCTCGCCCAGCAGCTTGCGGTATCGGATGAGCGCGGGGATGAACCATGCAAAGCCGAACCGCCGGTCCGGTGAGGGGTCGGTCGCGCGACGGGCAAGCAGGATCAGCGAGCCCGTCCAGACCTGCTCGAAGGCTTCGCGGGTCAGAGAGGCGGGCGCCGGCTCGCTAGGGTCCTGGAGGAGGACTCTGTCGGATTCTGCTCGCGCCACGACAAGATAGGCCCCACTCTTCAGGAGCCCGATGGCGGGTAGCGGCGTGTTCGCGAGCCGCTCCCATCGGCTCGTCATCCGCCCAACCTTCAGGCCGAGGGACTTCGCCGCCCTGAGGATCTCCGTATCGCCGAAGGGACGGCCCGGGACTCCGAAGAGGTGCCGCAGCTGCTCCGGGTCGGCGGCCAGGCCAAGGTAGCGGGCCAGCAGCACCAAGCAGAGGAGCCCCGAGTCCGCGCCTAATGGTCCAGGCTCGGCCGATGGGGCTCCATCGGCCCCGGCGCTCACCCTGTCTCCTCGAGCCCCGGTGCCTAAGACGGTGGCGGCCAGTAGCCGGCCAGGACGGCCTGGACCTCCTGCGGCCGCTGGTCGATGGCTTGGTCCCAGGTGAGACCGGCGCTCGCGGTATAGCTCGCCATGGCCTGGATCAGCAGGTCCACCTGATTGCTCAATAGCCTGCTACCGTCTCCTGCCTGGATGACCTCGGTCTGATAGGCCGTGCCCGAGTACCAGCTCTGCACCGTCGCCTTGTCCGCGGAGCCATGGAGAGCGATGGCCAGATTATTGGCCGCACGGCTCAGCACCATGTCCAGCGGCCACAGCGGGGCGCCGAAGAGCACCGTATCCGTATTGCCGGCCGTGGAGTCGTTCTCCACGATGGTGTCCTGCCCCCAGCCCGGATTGAAGACGTAGGTGTCATTCCCGGTCCCGCCGGTGAGCGTGTTGGCGGCCGTATTGCCCGTCAGTCTATTGTCGAGGGCATTGCCCGTGCCATTGATCGCCGAGGTCCCCGTGAGCACCAGGTTCTCGACATTGCTCCCCAGCGTATAGGTGAGCGCGCTTTGGACGGTTTCGGTGCCTCCGCCGGCGCTCTCGACCACCGTGTCGCCCGCTCCTATCACATAGGTGTCGTCCCCCGCGCCGCCCGTCAGCACATTGGCCGCGCTATTGCCGGTGAGCGTGTTGGCCAGCGCATTGCCCGTGCCGTTGATCGCGCTGCTCCCGGTGAGCACCAGATTTTCGACATTGTTCGGGAGCGCATAGGTCACGGAGCTCTGGATCGTGTCCGTTCCCCCATTGGCGTTCTCGACAACCGTGTCGCCCGTCCCCACCACGTAGATGTCGTTCCCCGCGCTGCCAGTCAGCACATTGGCCGCGCTATTGCCCGTCAGCACATTGTCGAGGGCATTGCCCGTGCCATTGATGGCCGAGGCACCGGTCAGCGTCAAGTTTTCCACGTTGGCCGACAAGGTATTGGTGACGGCGCTCTGTATCGTGTCAGTCCCTTCGCCGGGGTTCTCCACCACCGTGTCCCCGGCGCCGACGATGTAGATATCGTCGCCGCCACCGCCCGTCAACATGTTGGCGGCGCTATTGCCCGTGAGCGTATTGGCCAGCACGTTGCCGGTGCCATTGATGGCCAACGCGCCCGTCAAGGTCAGATTCTCAACATTGGCATCCAGGGCATAGGTCACTGCGCTCTGGACCGTGTCCGTGCCCTCGCCGGGATTCTCGATGACGCTGTCCCCCGCGCCGACCACGTAGATATCGTTTCCCGCGCCGCCGGACAACACATTGGCCGCGCTATTGCCGGTGAGCGTGTTGGCCAGCGCATTGCCCGTACCGTTGATCGCCAGCGTGCCGGTGAGGGTCAGGTTCTCGACATTGGCGGCGAGGGTATAGGTCACCGCACTCTGGATGGTATCCGTACCCTCACCCGGGTTCTCAATCACGCTGTCCCCGGCGCCGACGATATAGATGTCGTTGCCGGCGCCCCCGGTCAGCACATTGGCCGCGCCATTGCCTGTCAGCGTGTTGGCCAGCGCATTGCCAGTGCCGTTGACGGCCAGAGCGCCGGTGAGGGTCAGATTTTCGACATTCCCGGGCAGCGTATAGGTGATCGAGCTCTGGATCGTGTCCGTGCCTTCGTTCAGATTCTCGACGACGACGTCGCCCGGATTGTCCACGACGTAGATATCGTTGCCGGCGCCGCCGGTCAGCACATTGGCTGCGCTATTGCCCGCGAGCGTATTGGCCAGTGCGTTGCCGGTGCCGTTGATGGCGAGGGTGCCTGTCAGGGTCAGGTTCTCGACATTGGCCGGGAGCGTGGAGTTGATGGAACTCTGGACGGTGTCGGTCCCGGCGCCGGCCGCTTCAGTCACCACATCGCCGGCGTTATCCACCACATAGAGGTCATTGCCGGCGCCGCCAACCATGGTGTCTGCCCCAGCACCACCGTTGAGCGTGTTGGCGGCCGTATTGCCCGTCAGGTTATTGTTCAGGGCATTGCCCGTACCGTTGATCGCCGAGGTCCCCGTGAGCACCAGGTTCTCGACATTGTTTGGCAGGGTGAAGGTGACGGAGCTCTGCACGGTGTCCGTGCCTTCACCGGCATTCTCGACTACCGTGTCGCCGGCCCCGACGACATAGATGTCGTCCCCAGCGCCGCCCGCCAGCACGTTGGCCGCGCTATTGCCCGTGAGCGTATTAGCCAGCGCATTGCCGGTGGCGTTGATGGCCAGCGTTCCTGTTAGGGTCAGATTCTCGACATTGGCCGGAAGCGCGTAGGTGATGGAACTCTGAACCGTGTCCGTGCCCTCGTTGGCGTTCTCTGTCACGACATCGCCGGCATTGTCCACGACATAGCTATCGTCCCCGGCGCCACCGGCCATCACGTCCGCCCCGGCGCCGCCGCTCAGCACATTCGCGGCGCTGTTCCCGCTGAGGCTATTGTTCAGCGTATTGCCCGTGCCATTGAGCGCCGCCGCGCCGGTGAGCGCCAGGGTCTCGACATTGGCCGGCAGGGTAAAGGTGACGGAGCTCTGGACGGTGTCCGTGCCTTCATTGGCATTCTCGACCACCGTGTCCCCCGCCCCGACGATATAGACGTCATCCCCCGCGCCGCCCGCCAGCACATTGGCCGCGCTGTTGCCCGTGAGTGTATTGGCGAGCGCGTTTCCGGTCCCGTTGATCGCGGCACTGCCGGTGAGCGTGAGATTTTCCACATTGGCCAGCAGCGTATACGTGACGGAGCTTTCAACGGTGTCCGTCCCATTGCCCGCCGTCTCGACGACCACGTCCGCCGCATCGTCAACGACATAGTTGTCGTTGCCGGTCTCGCCGTACATCGTGTCGGCGCCGAGGCCGCCGTCGAGCCGATCGTCTCCGGCTCGTCCCCAGAGCGTGTCATTGCCGTCAAGGCCTTGAAGCGTGTCGGCCGTGGTATAGCCGGTCAGCGTATCGGCCCCGGCTGTCCCGATGAGCACCATCTGCATGATGGTCTGCAGATCCCAGATCGTCCCGTCGTCGAAGCGGATCTGCTCGATCTGGTTGCCGGGTGTTTCCGACCAGAAAAAGCCCCAAACCCCCAGTTGATCGGTGCTGCCATAGAATGCCGGGGCCCAACTGGATGGTGTCGATGACCCCCGCGGTGTAATCGTCATCCCTTATCGTCACTGAGCCACTACCGAGCCCGAAGAGGTAGGTGTCGGGGCCGATCCCGCCATCCACATAGTCCGAGCCACCGCCGCCGTCCAGCGTGTCGGCGCCGACCTCACCATAGAGCGCGTCATTCCCAGGGCCGCCGATTAAAATATCGGCCCCGGCCGCCCCGCGGAGCGTGTCGTCGCCCGGCCCGCCGAGGAGAGTGTCGTCCCCATTTTCGCCATAGAGACTGTCATTGCCCGGGCCGCCGTCGAGGGCGTCATTGCCATCCCGGCCATAGAGCTGATCGTTGCCGTCCAGGCCGCTGATGGTGTCCGGGGTGCTGTAGCCGGTCAGCACATCGTCCCCCGCAGTAGGCTGGAGCACCATCTGCATGATGGTCGCCACATCCCAGACCGTCCCGTCTTCGAACCGGATCTGCTCGATCTGGTTCCCGGGCGATTCCGCCCAGAAGAAGTTCGAAACCCCAAGCTGGTCGGTGGCGCCGTTGATGGCCAGATGCAGGTCATAGCCCGGCCAGCGTCGCAGCGTCACATCAGGCGGCAGGATGCCCGAACCCAGCTGGATCGTATCGATCACCGCGGGGATGGTCGTATCGTCCTCCCGGATCGACACCGAGCCACTGCCGCGGCCAAAGTGGTAGGTATCGGTGCCAGGTCCGCCGGCTAGGTAGTCCGACCCGCCGCCTCCCTCCAGATCATCGGCCCCGTTGTCGCCGTAGAGACTGTCATTGCCGGGACCACCATTGAGCGTGTCATTCCCGTCTCCGCCGTACAGGCCATCACTCCCCGCACCGCCAAGTAGGACGTCGTTGTCGGCCCCGGCATAGAGCCAGTCATCGCCGTCGCCGCTCTCGAGTCGATCGCGTCCGCCCTCCCCATTGAGCGTGTCGCCGTCGGCGCCTCCCACGAGCAGATCATCACCGAGGCTGCCCCAGAGCAGGTCCGTCCCGGCATCGCCGTAGAGGACATCAGCTCCCTGCTGCCCCCACAGCGTGTCATTGCCGTCTCCGCCCCGGATTGCCTCCCGCAGTGATGTGCCGTTGAGGCCCTCGGAGGCCCCCGTCCCAATGATCTGATTGCGGCCACCCAAATCGATCACCCACTGAAGTGACGGATCCTGCGCTGCGAAGGCGTCCCGGAAGGCCCAGAAGCCCAGCATGTCCTCGGCCTTGAGGGCCACGACCGAGCGGGCGAACTCACTCAAATCCTGCCGCCCCGAGACCGGGTCCGCGGCCATCCGCGCCTCGAGCTCGGCCTTCACCGGCGCCAGGTCTCCAACGAGCCCCTTCTGCGCGTCCCAGGAGAAATCAATCAGCCGGTAAAGGTCGGCCAGATGGGTCTGCACGTCCAACTGAGCGTAGGTCCACTGCCTAAGCACTCCGTAGGCCTCGGTGAGGAGCGCAGCGCCATTGGGATTCATCGTCCCATTCAGACCCACATAGCCCTGCCCCATGAAGGCTTCGAGCACCGTGAGGAGGCGGGCGTCGATGAGCCCGCCCCGGCTCGCCGGGTCCACCGTGTCGGCGCCGGTCCAGCGGAACAGGATCTGATCGACAAGGGCCTCGCGCTGAGCGGGATCCCCTTCGACCACGAAGGCCTTCACGAAGCCGCTGAGCGTGCCCGCTGTATCCCGCGCCATGGCCTGGCGCAGGCTGTAGAGCGTACCGAATCCGTTGAGGTCCGGCAGCGCCGCCACAATGGCCGGCACCGGAATCGGGTCAGGCGAATTCGCGTGAACCGTATCGGTCTTGAACCAGACGTCCTCCGCCGCCCCCGTGCTGCCGTCAGCCTTGGCAAAGCTGCCAATCTGCCGGTGGTTGTTGCCCTGGGCGTCGACCGTACTCGAGGTCGTGTAGCCCGTATTGATGGCCGTGATGCCCAGATCCGTGGGCGTCACGAGCTCGGCCGGCGTGCTCACGCCGTCCGAATCAGCGTCGCGCCAGATTCTCAGGCTCGTCCAGATGGGATCATTCGCGTCGATCTTGCCGTCGGTGTTGGCATCCCACGCCGCCAAGGCCGCAAAGCCATTCGCGGCCGGCGTCACGCCGTCGGGCAAGAGCGTCCGATTGCCGAACAGCTCGCTGCCGCCAGTGATCTGACCATCGCCGTTTCGATCCCAGGCCAGCAGCCCATCGTCGGCTCCCGCCCAGCCTGTGCGCTCCTTGAAGCCATCGCCGGCATGATCGAAGTGCGCACCGGCGTTCACGCCCCGCGTCTCCACCCCGTCGCCATCCAAGTCCAGTACGATCGGGCAATCGATCGTCTCCGCCTCGCCCCAAATATCGATGATCTCGCTCAGGGTAGGCCACGTCGTCGGAATGGCGTATGGGTGCTGCAGATCGGAGACGATTTGCCACAAGTCATCCAGCGGCGGGCCGCTGTCCCCCAGCGGATCCCCCGGCGGCAGCGGCTCCGCAAGCTTCAATATGTCTTCCCAGGTCCACACGGTGCCATCATCGAACTCGACGCGCTCGATGCCGCGGTTGTTGCCCTGCTGCCAGTACACCTGCACCATGTAGGGTGCGATATCGGGAGTGAAGCGCACAGTATCAACGTTGCGATCATCGGGAGTCAGATCGTCATCGACAATGTGATCGTTCCCCAGCCCGTCCGCGACGTAGACGTCGCTGCCATCACCGCCCTCGAGCAGGTCATCCCCGGGACCGCCAGTCAGGGTGTCGTTGCCCGGGCCACCCACCAGCTGGTCATTGCCGGATCCTCCGTACAACTGGTCCGCGCCGCCCAGCCCATAGACGGTATCGTCCCCGCTGCCGGCAAGCACGACGTCGACACCATCATCTCCAGTTATCAGATCCGCACCTTGTCCGCCTACGTGCAACCACGTCCCTGGTTGGGACAAAGCGGTACTGCCGTCGCCGAAGTCGATCAGCGCGAAGCCATCAGCGCTTAGGTGCAGACTCGTGGCACCTATCCCCGCGGCTGGATTGATCTGCAAGTCGACTCCGCCATTCGCTTCGCCACGGATACTCTCGAGGGACCCGAGAGCCGTCTCAAGGCTGAGCTCGGCGTTTCGATCCATCGAGACCATCATCCCCTGTTCGGGCGCTTCGGTGGGGAACGTTATCAGTTGTGCCGGATGATTGTCTTCGCCCAACAGGAGCACGTAGGCCTCGCCGGTCCCTGGGAGATCGATCTCGATGGGATCAGGCAATTCGGTAGTGGTTGAGCTTGCCGCTGCGTTGATGGCATCCGTCAGAGCGTCGGTGTTCGAGGGGGTCTCCACATCAGGGTCCCAGTCCCCTGGCAGCAAGATCGTGGACGGCTGTATCTGGTCGAGCAACTTCTCGTAGTTCGACCAGCTGTGAAAGAGGGCCATGCCAGGGAGAAGAGTGAGGATGTCGGGCGTAGCCGCGTCGATGAGACGCCAGATGTCGCCCGCATCTCCTAGGGTCAGCGTTTCGCCGATCTGCGGCTTCCAGGTGGCGACAGGATCACCATCGTTCACGAGATTGAGGATCTTGCTCGCCGCTTCGTAGCGATACGCGCCGAGCCCGGCCGCGTCCAACGTCCTTCCAGCGCCCAGTCCTCCAAAGGTCACCCCCAGGACGTTGTCGTATCCTCGGCTCAGCAGGTACGCGACGCCCGTCTGGACACCCCAACCTCCAAGTGACGGACCGGCCAGAGCGTATTGGACATCCGGGTAGTTATTGACAACTGAATTTAACAAATCCGTGAGTTTGGAGAAGTATTCTGGTGGCACTTGGTTCCGGAAGATAGTCAGATCGGTCCCAACTGTAGCCGGATTTAAAAAAAACTGCGTGCCGGCGATCACAATAACCGCTTCGCTCGCGCTACTATCCATGTAAACGCTTCCCTTGAAGCCTGATTGGAGATCGGTAATCCCATCAACCCGTATCCAACCAGGAGGAGGAGACGGCGTATTGCCGTACGCGTTTGGGATAAAGGCGCCCAGTTGCTTGGCCTGGAGCAGGGTCGGCCTTGGCATATCTGTTGCCCCCTCTTCAGTCGGGACGAATCAGCGACTCAGTTCCCAGAGGGTGATCACGTCTCCGCCAACAGCGGCCAATAGGCTGCCGTCTGGGCTGAACGCGACTTTCTCGACCGATCGGGGTGCATGATCTTTCAGGGAAGCGACCTCGGCCCAGCTCGCGGTCTCGAAAATCCGAACCGTCCTGGCAATCGCGACGGCCAGAAAGCGGCCATCCGACGAGTAGGAAAGGGAGTAGATCTGATACGGTGACACGGGCTGCAGGGTCTTCCGCAGGGCGCCACTGTCGGGATCATAGAGTGCGAGGTGCGGGCCGCTCCCGACCGCCAACTCACTACCGTCGGGAGAAAAGGCGATGCTCGGGTAACCGAGCTCCTTTGCTGGCATTAGGCTTGGCCAGCTCAGCAGTGTGCGCCCTGTCGGCACTTCGTAGGTTCGAATCTGCTGACCAGAGTTGCCAGCGAGTCGATTGCCGTCGGGGCTGAATGCGATCACTAACGCCCCCAGCGCCAGTGCTCCGATCCGGCGCCACGCCGCTCCGTCATTCTCGTAGAACGCAATCTGTTGGTATGTAACGGCGAGACGCCGACTGTCCGGGCTGAATGTCATCGAGCGCCCGCCGAAGAACTTGATCTCTTCGGCCTCATCTGGGAGGTTCTGGACCCATGAACCAGTGTGAGCGTCCCACAGACTAACGACGTAACGCTCTGGGCCGACAGCCCGTGTTTGCCCCGGCGGTGGCTGGCCGAGCGCTCCTCGCTTTACTGCCAGATAGCGTCCGTCGGAACTGTAGGCAAGCGCTTCCACCCCCCCAGACTGGTCGGGCGGCCCGGGTAACCGTTGCCCCGTTCGGACGTCCCATACGCTCATCCGCTTGTCTAGGAGCCCCCCAACGGCGAGCCTCCGACTGTCAGGCGACCAGGCCATCACGTGCCCAAAGGAAGGAGCATCGAGGCGAATCTGGCGCACGTTCTTTACCTGCACCCCGCCGCGTCCGCCGGCGCCAGATCCCGGGTGTGACTCAATGTCCGACGGCACCCCGTGCCGCCACGCCAATAGCACGCCGAACCCCGCGAGAAGCGACCGCCGACTCGTCGCGCTGTGTCCTCGCCCGTGTTGAGAACGAACATCGTCAGCCATCGCGATCCTCCAAGTCTTCGGATTCGCCCGGATGCAGGCCCCATGACGGCCGAACCCTAGACCCCTGGGCGCTGCGGTGTCAACGTATCCCTTCAGATACGCACGCGTATGAGAACGGCGCGATGGCATGCGCGCACGCTAGGGCCGCGCCGGCGGACTCGTCAATGTCTAATATTTGATACATCTGTCGGTCCCCCTGCGACCCGCCTATACTGCGCGCACCATCACGGGAGAGTCGGCGGACCATAGACATGACG
>WNFV01006798.1_pt1 | contig 13413 bp, 13 predicted proteins | sample 5400101 | NCBI WGS metagenome assembly WNFV01 (sample SAMN13153361, study PRJNA577476) | soil metagenome | isolation source: 115 cm soil or saprolite under grassland replicate 1 | place: USA:California | collected 2016-06-15
CTCACTCGGCCATCCGCCCGAAGCGCCCGTGCCACCAGTGGTACCAGACGGCACCGGCGGAGGCGTTCACCGAGAGCATGCCCACCACTTTCCCATCCCGCTCGCTCTGCAGAGTGTAGTGACCTGGGAGGCCCTCGGCTCGACCGGCCTCGAGTTCCGCGCCAGCCAGCGGTGAACCAAGGAGCACTCAGTCAGGCTCGAGCCGAGGAGGCGAAGGCCGAGCTCGCTAGCCGCTGCACGGCTCTCTCTCGCCGCCTCGAAGACTTCATGCCCCCCTCACCCGGGTTCGTAGTCGCTAGGAGGAGTCCTCGGCTTTCCGACCATCGCCCTTCCTTCCATTCCGGCGCTGGCAGTCGACCGCCGCCAGGTACTCCGCCTCGCTCAGGAACGGCTCACCCTCAAGGAACCACACGCTTCCGAGAGCCCGACTCGGGGCATTTCGCGGGCCGCGGCATCGGCTTTGAGCAGGCTCTCGGATCGAGCGCGGTCCGGAGGCGCATTCGGTGGCGGCGCTGATCAGTGTCTTGCGCCGGTCGACAGGGATGACCGACGGTGGTCCGTCGAGCGTTAGAACGGAACAGGACTCAAAGCAGCTCGCCTCAGGCTGCACTCGGCTCGCCGACGCCCGCGCGCAGTCTGCCGTCCCTCAATGCCGATCGGCTACGTCCCGCCTCGAAGGTTGACAAGCACGAGGGGCGGCCGATGGGGCCGCCCCTCGTCTGAATTGGCTATCGGCTACGTGCCCGTGTAGCGGAAGATAAAGATGCCGAAGTCGCGGTCGGAGCCCGCGAAAAGGCGCTCCCCTTCAAGGTCTCCAGCCGCACTGGTGTTGGGCACGAACGTCTCGACTCCCCAGAAGTTGTTTCCCTGGTCGTCGATGTAGTGCCCGACTTCCTGGATGCCTGATGCTCCAAAGCGGAATACCCGCATACCGCCCGCATAATACGAGCTGTAAGCGAGATTCTGGCCCGGGTCCATCGCGATCTCGTGGATGGAAAGGTCCCCAAACCCGAACGCGAAGGCCGGGTCAAGGGCTTCCGGGATCGCATAGGAATCGACACGCTCGATCTTCCCTGTCCCTCGGCGGTAAAGACTCACATAGCCCCAACCGTCGAAGATCGACGTGGCCCGCACGCGCTCGACGCTGACCGCCCCGATGGCCGGTGCGTCGGTGGACGAATACGGGATCGTGAATTCGGGGGTCGTTCCGAACAGTTCGTGGTACGCCGCGTGCGTCGTGCACACGGTGACCATCGGCTTGGCCGGGTCGAATGCCCCCGAACCGCAGAAAGGCACCTCGGTGGAATCGTCAGCTCCGAAGTGACGATTGACCAGGACGATCGCGTCCCAGCCCGCGTCGAACGCCTTGGCAGCCTTCTCGCCGGGGAAGCAGGCGTCGTCCGTGAGGTCGCCGTTTCCGTTGTAGTCGGCGCTCGGATCTCCCGATGGGCCTCGCTGCATGAGCAGGATCCTCTCGTCACCCGCCTGGAGCCCGAGCTCCGCATCCGTGTAGTCGCTTGCCTGTGGCAACACGGTCGGATCAAGTGGGCAGCCGTAGCCCCCGTAGACGACCTTGCCGCTCAGCGTCTGGTCCGGCAGAGAGGCGGGCGATGTACCTCCGCCCACTTCGACGGCAGGCCGCTCTTGGTCGCCAACGAAGAACTTATCCGAGCGGTACGGATTGAAGTCCTCGTCGGTTCCAAGGAAGTACGTGTTGTCGTGCGAGAACTCAACCTGGTGACCGTTGCCCTCAGGCGGCGAGATTCCCGGTACAAGCGGATCCTCATCTTCGAAGTCGGTGTCGCCGATGTACGTGGCTTTCGCTGGGTTCTCTACGTCGATCATGAGATAACCCGCATCCCAGTAGGCGTCGAGTAGCACGTCACGGCCGTCCACGACCTTCACCACCATGTCGTGGTTGAAGATCTCCGACAGACGGGGGTGCTCCGCTGCCTGAGAGATCTGAGGCCAGCTCGCGAGGGCGTCGTATTCGGCGACCGGCTTCGGAGCTCGGGGGTTCGTGATGTCGAAGATGTCGATGTCGTGGAGTTCTTCGTTATCGGTTCCGACGAGGTAGACCTTGCCGTCGTCCTTCCACATGAACACGCTGTGGTAGTCGTTCGACGGCTGAGTACCGTTCATGCGGCCCTCACCGCCGTGGTCGCCGGCTCCTTGAATGAGCGTGCGCGGACCGCGCGGATTAGTGACGTCGTAGAGATCGAAGCCGCCGCCCGCCTCGGTCGCCGCGCAGTGCTCGTTGTTAACGGCAAGGAGATCGCCGCTGAACGTCTTCGTGTTCACGCTGATGACCTGGGCGCCCTCGCCGTGGTAAGTGCCGGCCTGGGCTGGGATGAAGTCGACTTCCTGAGGGCTCCTCGGATTGCGGATGTCGACGACGTAGGTGCCGCCCTTGGTGCAAGTCTCCTCGTTCCAGGAGTTCAGGTAGGCGAAGTTCTTGTACACGGCCAGGTCAGCTATCTGGCCGGGGACGATCGGGCCAAACTCATCCGTGGGCTCGAGCTTGCCGATCAGCTCAACGTTCGCGCTTGAGCCCGGGAGATGCCCTTCGTCGCTGCCGTGCTGATGCGCACCGCCCGAGAACGAGCTGTCGCCCGAGGCTGTAGACCCGCCCTTGGTCGGGAACGGGGCCCGATCGGCCGGGCTCGTCTTCGCGGGCACGGCGCCCGCCACGCTGGCAAGCGCGAGCAGAATCGCCGCCACTGCCACCGTAATGGCGATGCGCGGCAGAACCTCTAGGTACCGCATGCAACCCCCTCCTATTAGGCGAAAGACCGGTTTCATGACCACCTCCGTTGACCTCTCTTGGCGATCGAGTCGCCCCGGGGCGACTCGCGATCACTCGTCGCCGCAGTGCATCGCCTTCGACGTGGGCAGACGCCGGTCCGGTGTCCGCTCGCGTTCGGGTGGCTCCAGAGAGCAACAGGCCAGTTCCCTCCACGCTGCGAACAGCGGATCAGGCGCCCTGAGGGCGCACTACCCCCTCAACGCCGAAGCGGGAAGCAGTACTGGTGCGCTGAGAAGCAGAGGGAGGGTGCTCGAGAAGGGGAGGGCTGCGGTCGCTTGGGCGCCGGGCTCTCCAGACGCGGCGTCGGCCCCTCCCCCATTCGTGAGACGACGATCGCCGCCGTGAGGACAATGACCTCGCACATGAGAGCCGCCTCTTCGACGAATTCGTCCGACACCGGGTGGACCGCCACTAAGGCGAGGAGCACAAGAACCAACGGCAAGACTGCCAGTCCAGGCCAGCGTCGCGAAAGGGCGCGCTCAAGCATCCCCCGAGTCCCGAGCACGGCGGCACCGTAACCATTTCCGACTGGAATGTCCATCTCCGCCCAGAATGAACGGCGAACCGAGAAACGAGACATTCCAGGTCAGGATGGCGGCGAACAGCGACTCGGGCGGGAAGGATGTCAGCCGTTTGGCGAACGCCGCCACGAGCAGTGTCTTGAAAGTCCACAGTCGCACCGGCTCCTTCATGGCCATAGATGTTCAGGATTTCGAGATCGATGCTCGCCGGTTCTCAGCCCTTGTCCCTTGATACTGACTCCGCTAGCTCTCGCCGCAGGCAAGTCCTAGGCGCACTCGCGATCATCGCGTTCGCGGCTGTTTTTGCGTTCGCGGCCCTTGCTCTGCGCTCTGATGAAACAGGTGCGGACACAAGCACGCCCGCGGCGAAACAGGAGGACGCCGGCCCCGCCACGCGTCCGCTGTCTCCCACACCCACGCAACTACGCAGCGCGCGCCTCTTCGCCGGCCAACGACTCGGCTCGATCTCGTTCGCCGTCGTCGATACGTGGGGCGAACTCGCCTGCTACCGGTGCCGCGTCAGGTATCAGTCGGCCAGCGTCATCAAGGCGATGCTCCTCGTCGCCTACCTGAACCGGCTCGCCAACGAAGACGAGCCGCTTCCCGCCGACCACGAGGCATATCTCCAGGCGATGATCCGCGTGTCCGACAACGATGCCGCAAGCGCGGTCTACGCCCACGTCGGCGATCAGGGTCTCTTTGAGCTCTCCCGTCAGGCTGGAATGGCCGACTTCGACGTCTCGGGTAGCTGGGGAAGCGCGAGGATCACGGCCGCTGACCAGGCACGCTTTTTTGCCCGCATCCCGGAGCTGACGGCGCCGGCGTACCGGGATTACGTGCGAGCGCTGCTGTCTTCGGTTGTGGCGAGACAATCGTGGGGCATCCCGCAGGTGTCCCGACCTGACTGGCAGACGTTCTTCAAAGGCGGCTGGCTGACGACGCGGCGCGGAAGCCTCGTCCACCAGGTCGCGCGTCTGGAAAGCGGAACCTCTGCGCTCACGATCGCGATCCTCACCGACGGCAACCCAAGCGATGCGTACGGCCGCGAGACGATTCGCGGTATCGCCTCGCGTCTGCTGGGCGGCTGAGCTCCTCAGCGCAGGGCTTCAGCTGCTCTCGTCGTTGCTTCCGCGGCTCGGCAGGTGCAGCCGCTTGAGCGCGACCGCGTTCAGCGCGACGAGGATGCTCGATCCCGACATCGAGAGCGCGCCGATCTCGGGCCGAAGGACAAAGCCGAACGGCTCGAAGACGCCGGCCGCGATCGGGAGCGCGAGCGAGTTGTAGCCGATCGCCCACCCCAAGTTCTGGCGCATCTTGCGCAAGGTGCCGCGGCTGATCGTGAGCGCGGTCGCGACGTCGAGGGGTCGGAGCGCATGAGCACGACGTCAGCGGTCTCGACGGCGACGTCGGTCCCCGTGCCGATCGCGATCCCGACGTCGGCCTGGGCGAGCGCCGGGGCGTCGTTGGGGGAACGAGGGATGCGAGGAGTTGCCGCGCGTAGCCTCGGTACTCCGGCCGCGTGAGCCCGTCGGACGACTGCCGCGTAGATCGCCGCTGAACGGTTGCTGTCCGCGGCGGACTCACCGGAGTCTCTCGCACCGGGCGTCGGCTGCTGACCTTCTTCCGACCCGCCCCCACACCCGACCGAAACAGGTAGGGCTAGGTTTCGACCCCACTGTCGAAAGTCACGCACAAGCGACCCGAGCTGCCGGGCCAGCGCCCTTGGGCTTGAAACGCCCTGATGCTGAATGCCCCCGACGGCACCGTTCGGCTCGTCGCGCATCCCCTCAGCGCGCAGGACGCAACCCAGCCAGCGTGACCATGACGAGCCGGCGGACCGCCGCCTTGGACGGCAGGGTGCTGGCGGCTGCGAGGGCGTGGAGGCAGTAGCTCGCGAGCTCGTCCGGGGCGACGTCGTCTCGGAGCTCGCCGGCCTCTGCGCCCTCGGTCAGCAGATCTCGGATCATGGCACGAAGCTGCTCCTGCGCCCGAGCGACCTGCTCATCCCGATGCAGGAACGCTGCGAGTTCGGTGTCACGATGCCCTTGGGACTCGAGGGAGATGAGTGCGAAGGCCTCGAGCACAGCTTCGAGTCGCGCGCTAGCGTCGTCAGCCTCGTCTCGAACCGTGGCGAGATACTCGAGGTGGCCGGTGATCTGACGTTCGTGCCAGGCGAACAGGATCGCTTCGACGCCCGAGAAGTACTTGTAGAGCGTCGCACGGCCGACACCGGCCTCCTCGGCGACCTGCGACATCGTCACCGACCGCAAGCCGTGTTTGCCCACCAGCGCCGCCGTCGTTTCCAGGATGGCTTCCCGCACCTCGCGCCGGTGCGCCTCGATGGTCGCGTTCCACAGCTTCGGCATCACCTGAGTATACGCCGTGTCTGCGTTCGTTGACATGATGCCCTTACAACGACACGCTGTCTTGTAAACTACACCGGCGTGATCACCTTGGCAAGCACGCGCGGCAGAGGAGGCGCACACGGCTGACCCGCCTCGCTACCCAGACACGGGCGACGACAGCGGCGACGGCCGATCGGCCAGGAGCACACCGCGCTGGCTGACCGTGCTCGGGATCGCGATCGCGATCGCCCTGATCGTACTGTTTGTCGTCTTGCACCTCACCGGCACGCTTGGCCCTGGTGCCCATTAGGCGGGACCAAAACGCGGCCCCTAGTGTCGACGATCGGGGAAGAGCCCCGTCCGCCGACGCCGGCGGTGGTGATCCGGTGGTCACGGCGAGCTCGCTGAGCAAGCGCTACGGCGCGCTCGTCGCCGTCGACGAGCTCACGTTCTCGCTCCGCCCCGGCACGGTCACAGGCTTCCTCGGCCCGAACGGCGCCGGCAAGACGACCACGCTGCGGATGCTGCTCGGGCTCGCCGAGCCGACCGCTGGCGAAGCGCTCGTCTTCGGCCGGCGTTATCACGAGCTCGACAACCCGGCGCGCCGGGTCGGAGCGGTGCTCGAGTCGAGCGACTTCCATCCCGGACGCTCCGGGCGCAACCACCTGCGCGCGCTCGCGCTTGCGGCGGAGATCCCGTCCAGCCGAGTCGAGGAGATGTTGGAGCTCGTCGAGCTGCATCCCGCCGCAGACCGCCGGGTGAAGACGTACTCGCTAGGCATGCGCCAAAGACTCGGTCTGGCGGCAGCATTGCTTGGCGACCCGGAGCTGCTCGTCCTCGACGAGCCCGCCAATGGCCTTGATCCCGCGGGTGTCTACTGGCTGCGGAGCTTCCTGCGCCGTTTCGCGGAGCAGGGCCGGACGGTGCTCCTCGCGAGCCACATGCTCGCCGAGATCGCCCAGACGGTCGATGAAGTCGTGATCATCAATCGCGGCCGGCGAATCGCAAGCGGCCGGATCGATGAGCTGACTCGTGGCGGCAAAACCCTCGAGGACACGTACCTCGAGCTGACGACGGCCAGGGAGGCTTCCTGACTGCACAGCTGCGCTCCGAGCTGCTGAAGCAGCGGTCGACTCTGACCAACCTCGGCCTCCTCTCGACGATGCTCGCCCTCGTCCTGCTCGCCGTGCTGTTGCATGGGCTGGCCCTCCCCGCCGAGAATGTCGACAGCACCTCGGAGCAGCTGACAATGGTGATCGGTTGGGGGGAGAAGTTAGGGGCCGTTTTCGCCGGGCTTCTCGGCGCCATGTCGATGACGAGCGAGATCCGCCACGGGACGATCCGGCCGACCTTCCTCGTCACTCCGCAGCGGCACCGAGTCCTCAGCGCCAAGGTCCTGGTGAGCATGTTCTTCGGAGGTGCTTTCGGCCTGATCGCAACGGCCGTCGCGGTAGGCGCAGGCAGCGCGGCCCTGGCTACGCGCGGAATCGAGAGCCAGCTCGACGCGAGCGCGTACGCGCTTTTCCTTGCGGGAGGGACCGGGGCCGGGGCGCTCTGGGCGGCGATCGGCGTCGGTCTCGGCGCCGTCCTTCGCAACCAGGTAGCGACACTGATCGGCATCTGCGCGTGGCTCCTCTTCGTCGAGGGCCTGCTCGTCGGCGATGTGGCCGGCGTTGGCGAAGTCGGCCGGTTCGCGCCCGGCGCGGCCGCCGCGGCGATCAGCGGGCAGGACCCCGACAAGCTGGTCGCACCGGCAGTCGGCCTCGTCGTCCTCGTCTTCTACGCCGCTGCCGCTGCCGCGGCCGGCTCGCTTGCGACCGCCCGCCGCGACGTCGTCTAGGGACGGTTTGGCGAAGTTCGGTCCCGAGGGTCGCCGCCTACGAAAGATGGGTGTAGATCCAAAAGGCCGCATACGCCATCCCACCGAAGCCAATCAGCGTTCCGATGATGGCGAGCGTTAGACCCAGGCGGACCACGCCCGAAGTGTAAAAAGACCGCTCGTTTCGGAGCCGGTCCTTTCGGTCTTCGTGCCGCACGAGCCCTTAGTTGCACGCTCGTACATAGCCGACCCTCGGTTTCCGAACCTGACGCGTTCGGCTGCGCAAGCTTCACCCGCCTGCGTGCGGCGGGCGGCGCGAGAGCTGGCGCGGCGAGGGCTGTCGTCCGAGCTGCTAGTAGGCGGAAGCGCCTCGCCATCGACGACACGTGCCGCTTGGGCTAAACGGCCCCGCTGATCGACAGACTGTCAGCCGCTATGGAAGCCTCGGCCAGGTCGGTCGGACTTCTCGCCGAGTCTCTTAGCGAACCAGTACGGGGGTGTGGGCGCGGTGCGGGTCCACCGACGGGGCTTCGACTAACGCGCGTCAGAACCCGAACGGACGGAGGATCAGTCGGGCGCAGGCGATTGCGACGACGCTCGTCGCAATCCCGATCACCCAGGCCCACGTCCCTTCCGCGATCGGCCAATCGTGGATCGCACGCGCCCTCTTCTCGAGCGCGTCGGCGGCACCGAGAAGCGTGTGCTGGCGCTCGAGAGCCTCAAGCGTGCGCGCCGCACGGACGGGCTCGTAGGCCTCCGCATAGAGCGCACGAGCGAGCGCGAGCTCGTCCTCCTTCACCTCGACCATCTGCCGGTGTAAACCCAGTAGCGAGATGAAGAAGATTGCAAGGCCGCCGCCGAGCACGAGCAGACCGATCACAAGTCCGACGACGTCGGGAAGGCCTGTCGCCAACGCTGGGACGAGCCACGCGAGAAGCATCCAGAGGCCCATGAAGGCGACGGCCCCGAGTGGCTGGAGGCCGAGACCCGGATCTACTAGAGCTGCATCCCGTCGAAGATGTCCGCGTCCGAGACGGTTGAGCCCGAGTTGAAGGCAAGCGTACGTCCAGAGGAAGGTCCAGAACGCGATCCCGAGCACGAGCCACGTCGTGCCCCGTAGCAAAGCCGAGGCCCAGTCATCGCGGACAAGCGCACTGATCGCAAACGCGATAGCTGCTGCCACGGAAACCCCGAGTGGTCCGATGGTGCTGTTGATTTCAGTGAACGACGCGTTCGCGTCGGCGTCCAGGACCTTCGACGTCTCCGCCCGAACCCTTTCCACCCGGCGTGCGATGCGCTCAGTACCCCAGAGCGTCACAACGACGGCGAAGCTGAGCGCCGCATAGTTCAAGACGACTAGGACGTCGCTCTGCTCCCACACTGCGCTCGTCCCGTCGGTGTCGAGCAGCAGATTCGCACCGGCATTCGCCCACGGCACCAGCGCCCACGCGGCGATCCAGAGCAGGGACGGGCCGGGAAGCCGTGCGAGGATTCGGTCGGTAAGGGGTCTCAGTCGGCCTGCCAAACCTCCAGTTGTAGACCAGCCGGTCGGATCGGGGAAGTTCGCGGCTCGCGCGGCGACCCGATCGAGGGTTTACGCGACCATGGCATCAACCGCGGCGGTCACGCCAAAGCACAGTCGCGGACGGACTCGCTTCCGCCTGAGACGAGCAAATGTCGCCCGATCGCCGCGAGACACGGCGTTGGTGTGCCCGTGGAAGATGAGCGGGACGTGGAACGGCGGTCGGCTATCGAGACAGTGCGCGTTCTTCGCGGTCGGCGGGCTCGACGGCACGTGCAATTTCCACCCGTGAGGCCACGCCAAGCTTGCGGAACATGTTGTGGATGTGGGTCTCGACGGTCTTACGGCTGAGGAACAGCTCAGCGGCTATCTCGGGGGTTGGTTTTGCGGTCGACGACTAGCCGGGCGATCTGGAGTTCGCGCTCGGTAAGCGATTCGACGCCGATCCCGCATCCACCGTCGGACGCGATCCGGGAAGGCAGGCGGCGAGGACGTGAGCGGCCGACGCGAGTGGGTGCTGAAGGCGATCCGAGCGCTCGTCGACGAGAGGTTCGCCTCCGAAAACGCCGACGGCGGGATCATCTCCGAGCGACCTTTCCGAGAGGGCGACGATGCCTAGGGTGGTTCCCGAAAAGACGGGAACCGGTTCCCGTCCTAGTTCCCAGGCGGTTCCGGGTGGTTCCCGGGCCGGTTCCCTCCTCGGTTCCCACGGTTCCCCCCACCACCCCTACGGGGGTGGGGAACCGGGAACCAGGGACAGGCCAACGGCGGAACCCTCCGGTTGGCCCTGACGAAGACGGAGGCAGCCGAGGCGCTCGGCGTCCCGCTGGACTTACGGCCTTTACTCCACCCGAAACGAACTAAGGATTTGCTCACAGCCACGCTTCATGACTTGCTCCAAATCAGAGTCACTGAACTGGCAATTCACCTGGTACTGAGTCCTCCCACCCCACGCCCATCTCACCAGCATGCGGAGTGGGCTTCCCTCCAGCTCGCCCGCGACCTGTGCCTCATAGCCCGGAAGGCCAGCAAGACGCCTCATTTTCGGGCGAGCCGTCACCTTCCCGCCGTCGAGGTCGTTCGCCAAGTCACGGGCCAGAGCCGCGACTTCCCCCTCGCTGGCAGCAAGGCTTGCTTCCGTAAAGGAGGTCGGCCCCGTCTCGTGGCTCACGCTTACGAGATCGAAGTCCGCGATGGGACCAACGGCGACGTCAACGCGTGGGCCTTCCTCAGGCTGTTTCCCAAGCTCAGTCCAGTTTCCTGGGTAGGCGAACGAATAGTCGTCCCCGTGGAAGGTCTTGCTTGCGGGGGCCCCCTCCACAGGCGAGGGGAGCGAGAAAGAACGCGGCGGCGGCCAAGAGAGGCGGAAGTTTGCTCAGCGCAGACCAAATCTAGTTCTAGTCAGCTCGAGCAGCAACCAACGCTTCCTCGCGCCGCACGCATCACATGCCTCCTATTCAGGGGGCGGCCTTCGCCATGGTCTCGCGCACGCGCGCGCGAGGGAGGGCCGATCGTGAAGCGCCCCGTACCTCGGTTGGCCCTGCGCGTAGACGAGGCGTCGACGCCGCGTTGTCTAGCTGAGCAACTCAGCGCGGACACAAGACGGACACATCAGAAACGACACTCGCGACGCCTCGCGACGCATGGTTCCTGCCCGAAGTGGCCGATTTGCAGGGAAAAGTGTGTCGTTAGTGATCGCGTGATGGTAAGGAGGGGGTCTCCGGTTCGAGTCCGGAAGAGGGCTTCAAGCGATTAGCAGGGGCTTTTGCTTCCCTCCCCGCTATTGGCCGCTCCGTCCGTGCCCAATCCGCGCCCGAACGCCTACTTTTTCCTCGGGGCCTAGATGATCCAGGGGATGAAGCGTCGCGGCGTCGCTTCCCGGTATGCGGGGTATTCCGGGTAGCGCTCCGCGAGCCAAGCCTCCTCGCGGATCGACTTGAGCCAGAAGACGATTGCGAGCACCGCCGTCGGCGCGAGAACGAGCGGCGAGCGATGGAACGACAGTCCGAGGCCAACGACGAGGAGTCCGCCGTAAAGGGGGTGACGGGCGCGGGCGTAGATGCCCGTGCTTCGCAGCGTCGAACGCTCACGTGGTCGTGGCAGCAGGGTAAACGACCGTCCGAGGGCGATCCTGCTCACGATTAAGATCCCCACCCCGGCTGCTTCGAGCACGAAGCCGACTACTCGGAGCCAGGTCTCGACGCCGGGGGGCCAGCGAGGGCCGACGACGGCACACGCGACCATCGCGAGGATGACGATCGACTGCAGGACGACCCAGCCTTCACCGCGTCGTCCCAGCGCCGGTGGGTCCACGGCGCGATGCTACGCCCTCCTTGGCGCGGGCGTCGTAGGCGTTGAGGAGAGCCCGCTCAGCGGCCTCTGCGTCGGGTGCCAGGTGCCCATAGGTCTGGTCGATCATCTCGAGCGACGTACCCATGCGCCCCGAGAGCGAGAACAGGGAGACGCCGGCCGCGAGGCTCATGGTCGCGTAGGTGTGGCGAAGGTCGTAGATCCGCCGCGTGGCCCTCTGGTTCGCGTCGACGAATCCGGCGCCCTTCACGGCTGGGATCCACTCCCGCGCCCGGAAGTTGTGCAAATCCACGTAGCCGCCTTTAGCCGCCGAGAAGACGAGCGGTACGTCTAGGCGCCGGGGAACGTTTTCCGAGGGCGTCTAGGACGCGCTGGCGCAACGGTACGCGCCTTCGGGAGCGCTCGGTCTTCCCCCACTCTTTGAGTCGCCCGCGGGTATAAGCGCGGCGGACGTGGACGACGCTGGCCTTGCGGTCGATGTCGCGCCACTCGAGGGCGAAGAGCTCTTCCGGCCGAAGACCCGTTCCCGCCGCCACGATTGCCACACTGCCCTCGAAGTCTTCTAGCGCGCTAACGGGCGCGTATCGAAGCGGGAAGGCTTGCGGAAAGGCCGCGGCGGGCTGGACCTTCCTACGCGTGCCGCTCGTACCTCGAAGGTGATCCGTACGCGACTCACCTGGGTCGTTCTTGGCGGCGTCCTCGCACTGGCTGTGGCGGGGGCCGTGTACGCGCTTCGCGGCAGCGGGTCGCCAGGCACCGCGTCCGAGACGGGGGCCGGGCAGCGGCGATCAGCGGATGCGTTCAGCGTTCCTGTCGAGAATACGACTGCTCCCCTGCCTCGCTGCTCCGCCGAGCAGATCGTTGCTTCGATTGACGTCCTTGGCGGAAGGGCGACGATCGCCGTACGCCACGCTCGTGGCAGGGCGTGCCGTCTCGCTCGCCTCCCGGTTCATCTGAAGATGTGGGATCGCGCGGGGAACCCCGTACGCCTGCCAACCACTGAAGGCGCTCACATTCCCTCTCGGGTCGGGGGTGACTTCTCGTCGGGCTTCGAGCGGCTCCTTTGGATACACCGCGTATTTCCGGACTGCGACCAGCGAGGCCCGTTCCTCGTTGTCGTCAAGGTTGGCCCCTTACGTCGTTCGGCGGACGCTTTCCCGTGACGAGGTTGCCTGTTTCAGAGGAGGGTGACGGACGTCGGAACGCTTGTCGGAAGCCGGCGGGGGCGGGCTAGGCGGGCTGCTTGAAGATCAGCTCCACGTCGGTTTCGTTGAGCCGGCCGAAGTGGATCAGCTCCCATCCTTGATTGCCGCGCATGTTGAGGAACTCTTCCAGAGTGCTCTCGTTCAGCTCGGGAAGCCTGCCGGGGAACGAGTCGATGAGATAACGCCAATTTGGCATTTGGTTCTCCTCGCGTAGTAGCGGGGTCGTCCGGGCTTGCGGAAGGGCGGCGACCCGACCGTCGCCGTCAGTCGAAGCGTCAGGTATACCGGCTGCGCGGCTGCCGCTCGAACTCCCACTCTGCGCAAATGGGCAATAGAGGCCGATACAGCTCTCCGCGTCCGAGTCCTCATCGTCCTCGATGAGCTTTGCGATCCAGTCGCGGGCGCGAGGTTGCGGCGCATCTCCGGCAATGCGCTTATCTGCCCGGCGGCACGCTCTACGGGGACGCAGTCGGCGACTGACGCCAACCTCGAAGTCTGCAGCAGGGGGCTTCGATTCCTCCCGGGGCCACTCTGGGCCGCGTGGCCATGCGAAACCGCATGGTTGCGTGAGTCAGGTGTGCCGGACGTGCCAGGACTGCGCACCTGGTGCAGACCCCGGCCAGGTTTCCTGCTGCTGAGGTACGCACCGGGGTATGTACCGTGCTCACGCTTGGACTAGTTAGGAGCGACCGAGCGGCCTCGCGCGTGCGGTTGTGCTCCCTGCCGCGAGCGATTCGCCTCCTCAGCCGTAATTGAGGCCGGGGCAGCTTCTACGGTTGCGGCTTCCGTAGCCACTTCCTTCCTCGGGGAGAGGTGAGGTTGTCCCGACCTCGCTCAAAGTGTGCCAGTTCCCGGGGTTCGCCGGGAGCGCGCGCCGCGCGAGCG
>WNFV01011807.1_pt1 | contig 13411 bp, 16 predicted proteins | sample 5400101 | NCBI WGS metagenome assembly WNFV01 (sample SAMN13153361, study PRJNA577476) | soil metagenome | isolation source: 115 cm soil or saprolite under grassland replicate 1 | place: USA:California | collected 2016-06-15
GGCCCTGCTTGCAGTTGCGGCAACGGCCGCAGGCGATGTTGAACGGGACGCTGACGAGGTCGCCGGTCTTGATGAACTCGACGTCGCGGCCGGTCTCGATCACCTCGCCGGTGATCTCGTGGCCGAGGGTCTGGCCCTGCGGCGCGGTGGTGCGGCCGCGGACCATGTGCTGGTCCGAGCCGCAGATGTTGGTCGCCACCACCTTGAGGATGACGCCGTGCTGCAGCTGCCGGTTGTGCTGCTCGGGCAGCTCGAGCTTGGGGTAGTCGAGGTCCTGCACCTCGACCTGGCCCGGACCGGTGTAGACGACGCCCTGGTTGATGTCCGCCATAGTTACTCCCTCCATCGGCGGCCGAAGAGGTCAGGGCGGTCGTGAGGTCGACCGGGAGGGGCGCGCGCGCGGCGGCCGGTTCGTGCCAGTCCCCTGCAAGCTTGAATCGCACCCACCTCCCGTGCGCTCGCAGGGCGTCAAGCTACTCCGATGAGCGGGGCAGTCAAGAACGCAAACCGGGGCGTATCGGGTCAGCGGATCCTCGGACGCCAGGATCGGGTTGGAGGCGGCGCCGCGACCGCGATGGTGCCGGCCGAGGGCAAGGAGCCGGCCCGCAGGGCGCTGCCTGGTCGGGCTGGGTCGGCCGGTCGCCGAGCTGAAGCCGGCACACGGCAGCACGAGCCGAGCTGGCCGGCTCAACGCCAGGTAGCGCGACTGCGGCGGGCCACCAGCGGTTCGCTACACGGGTCGACGAACTGGTCGACCGGATGCAGGCGTTGCGGCAAGAGGCCAACGCCAAGCGGACCCACTCACCGAACCGCTCGGCGGCAACCCCGCCGGCCGGCCCGAAAGCCGGGTGCGCCCTACAGGACCCACGCGCCGACGGCCACCGGAAGGGGTTGACGAGGTGGTCATGGTTGCGGCCGGCGGCCTGCCCGGACTGCTGCGGGAGGGGCTGCTGCTAGAGCGGGTCGCACACCAGACCGCCCCCGAGCCTCGCCGCCGGTCAGGCCACCCAGGTGGTCTCACACGGCCGGCACCACCACAACCGCTTGAGCGTCGTGAGCGTGCCCTCGTTCAACGGCTTGAACGCCCCCGCTGGCTCGCCGCAGAACAGGCACTCCGATCCACCGCCCGCAGGGCCCTCGATCCACCCCGTGGTGCTGGCCGTGGCGGCGTGCATCCCCTCCAACCTGGGCGTGCGGTTCACCCTCGTGCTCCATGATCAACTCTTGTACCCGACTACCCGCGACCCGCCGCGACCCGCAGTCTCGCCCGACCGTACCCCGCTGATGTTGCGGCCAGGTTGTCACCCGGTCACAAGCCCGTTGCGCGTGGCCGGCGCCCGGGTGCAGCAGCGTGGAGGCTTCTCACATGGCTGGCAGCGGCGATGTCAACACGCACTCCTTCCCACCCGCTGCTTGAGAATTGCCGGGAAGAACGACCCTCCCGGAGCTTGGGAATCTTTGCGTTCCGCGTCGCTGGCCTCAGTCGGTCTAGCGCGAGGTCTCGCTCACCACGGTACAGCGCATGACTTCGCCCTCTACGGATGGCGGCGACCTGCGAAATCGTTGGCCGGTCTTGCTCGCGGCGTCCGCCCTCTGCCGTATACGTCAACGGGTGACCTCTCGTGTTTCGGGGTTATGCGGCGTGGTCGAGTCCGGTGAGCAGGGCGTCCGGGAATAGGTCAAGGATGTGCTCATTGGGAAGACCGTGCTGATATTGGGCGGCCAGCAGGGCACGCCGCAGCGAGGCGAGCATCTCGGCGACCGAGACGGCGTGCTTGTGCGGTACCAGGGCGCGCGGGCGCGGTGGGCGGCAAGGTCGTGGGCGGGCTGGCCGTGGTGGGCGTACCAGATGATCGCCAGGCTCAGGCAGACCAGGCCGAAGGGCACCAGGCGCTGGACGGAACGCTTGGTGCGGGTGCGGGCTTGGCCGACGCCGGCCAGGTGGCGGGCGTCCAGGAACATGGTCTCGGCTGACCAGCGGTCGGCGTAGCGTTCGATGATCGCGGCGGGGGTGGCGGCAAGGTCGGTGGTGACCAGGGCGAGCTGGTAGCCGTCGGGCGCGCCATCGCAATTGGCGGCTTGTTCTGGTGCTCACCTGGAAGTCGACCCTCTACGCCCTCCTGTCTGCCGTCGTCAGCGCCCTAGTGTTTGCCGCCATCGCTGTGCTGCTCTCACCGATCGGCATGCCGCCCTCACCGCCCCGTTCGTGCTCACCACCTTGCTGTTCCTGTGGCCCAAGGCAGGCTTCCCGGCGCTCGAGCCGGTGGCGCTGGCCGACGTCACCACCGCCGAAAGCATCCGGGCAAGCTATCGGGCCCGTGCAGCAGGCCCCAGCGCAACCTCCGAGCCCGGCGAGGCGACATGAGCGAGCCCCAACCGTCCTGGGAAGACCGTATGCCAAGACACGGCGGCCCCTGGCGGCTCTGGAGGTGATGGCCTGCCCGGACCGGCACGTCGGCCTGAGCTGATTCGCTGCTGGGGTCCTTGGCGCGCGTTGACAGTTGCCGTCTGGTAGTCCCGCTCCGCCAGCGGTGCCGCTCCCGCCAGCCGCGTGATCCCGCTCGGCAGCGACGGCGCGAGCGAGATCGCCTGTCGTGGTGCCCTGGATTTCGAAGGACGAGGAAGGACACTGAGACAAGACAAGATCAGCGTTGACTTCCCCGCGGGCTGGACAGCGTGGTCATGCGGTTCTCGCCGCCGGGCGCAGGATCACAGCACCCCTCAGCCGGTCGGCGCCGGGGCTGGTTCGGTTGCGGCCGCCTTCTCCAGCGTGCAGAAGGCGTTGAAGTCGGGGATGCCTGCCTGCGGCGAGCGGCGGTGGCGGTCGATGAGCACTTGGCCTTCTGGCCAGTGGACCTGGAGGCTGCCGGGGGTGACCGGGGCGATGTGGACCCGGCCGCGGTACTCGCCGACATCACTGTGCAGCACCACGGGATCGCCGTTGACGAGGCCGAGCCGCTGTTCCGGGTGGCGAGACCAGGCGGCCTGGTGGCGATGGCCAACTACTCGAGCATCGGGTTCCTGGGCCGGATCAGCGAGCTGATCGGCAGCTACGGTCCGCCTGCACTCGTCGAGGTCGTGTCGCCATTCCAGTGGGCGACCCCGACGAGGTCCGCCACAGATTCGAGGGCCTGGCGTCCTCGATCGAGGTGAAGCCGCGGACCCTTACGTTCGAGTTCGACTCGCCCGAGGAGGGATGGGCGTTCTGGGAGCGGACCAACCCCCCGCTGATCGCGCTCGGCACCATGCTGCCCGCCGACACCTACCGGGAGCTGCAGGAGCAGGGCGCACGCCTGACGCGGGAGCTGAACCGGGCCGACGACGGCCGGCTGGTCCTGGAGTCGGCGTACGTGCTGGTGCTCGCCAGCAAGAAGGAGCTTCCGCCAGGCTAGGGCCCGGTCGGTCCCCTGGGCGCCGATGCTGCCGAGGACGCTGTCGACCCTTCCGAGAGGTCGTCGATAGGTCACCGATGTGGGATCCCCAGCGTGTCCTGGCGGAGCGTGCTTGCTCGGGTCGACGAGCAGGTCTGCCGAACCACCTTTGCACGCGGGCACGCGCTCGAACGCGAGCGGGGGCAGAGTAGTGAGCATGAGCGACGCCGTGGGCAGTGTCTTGAAGTCTGCTGTGGTCAACACGTCGGTCGCTTCCGGTACCCGTCCCGACGGACCTTGGCGTGGCGCCTGGCCAGCCGGACCGCTGGACCCTCAACCAACGGTGGAAGGTTCGTATGCTGGCCAGTTGGGACCACCTCGGCCTGCTGGCAGCGACCGCCTCAGCAGGTCACATGGAGCAGGCCGATCACGGCCCCCTCGGCCTGGTTCCAGGCCTGGATCGCCTCGGGCATCGGCAGCAGCTCCACCTGGCAGCGGTTGCGCTCGAAATAGGCGGCCGCCTCCTCCGACAGCCCGACCGTGCCGTACTGCCCCGCACCGATGAGCAGCCGCGCCGCGCCCTTCTGGTAGACGTGCCTGGCCTCGGCCAGCGAGATGGTGTGCGAGGTGCCATAAACGGCCTTGGACAGCTTCTTCTTTCGCTTTGCCACCTCGCCGCCGAGTCGGATGACGACATCGTGGTCGAAGACCGTCCCGTCGAGGGTGACCGAGCCGAACTGGGTCCGGTCGATCCTTGGCTGCATCGGGACCTCACCACCCTCGCCTTCCATGCTGCAGCGGAGCCGCAACACACCGACCGCCCAGAGCCGACCTCCGCAAGGGCCTCCACGCAGCACCAACCATGGTGCAGGAGCACCTGCTGCCCCTGGATCGCCCTGGACTCCGGTGGTCCTCGCCGGCGTCGACAACCACGCCAACGTACACCCTTCGCATGGCGGCCCAGGCGCAACTGTCGCCTTGCCCGGTCATCGCCGACGGGAGTCACCGCGGGCGCCCATGAAGGCGGCGAGGAACCCGGCCAGCTGGCCGTCCTGGTCGCGCACCGGGGTTGACGACGAGGACAGCGGCGGGGTCCCGGCCCGGCATCGTGCCGCCTTTGTCACCGGGGACGGCGTGCGGCGGCGGCCGCGTCGGGTTCGGCCGCCAGGCGTTCGGGCAGGGCGTCGCGGCTTCGCTCGGTGACCCGCACCGCGCGCACGTCGCGGCGCCGCTTGAGGGCGTCGGTGAACGGGTGTGCCCGTGAGTGGGCGCTGGGGATGCAGCTGGCTTCTTCGTCGGATCGACGGACACCGTCCTCGACGAGGCGATGCAGTGACATCGAGGAGCGTCCGCATCAACCTCGACCTTCCCGGCCAGGCCATCGACGTCAGCTTCTTCGGCACCTGCGACAAAGCAACTCGCCCTGGTCGAGCGCTCTGGCCGAACCCACCAGGTGCGACGGCAAACCGGCTGCCCGTTGAGTTCCTAATCGCTGTCAAGCCCGGCTGCTGACGGTAGGGTGGTGGTGGGGGCAGTGTTGCGTTGGCTGTGACCGCGGCCAAGCAGCGAAGCTGCCGGCATGAGAACCTGCCGCTCTCGTCCTGCTGTCCCGCGGTCGGCCTTCGCGGGCTTCCGCTTCCCGCCCGGCGCCATCGTGCTGGCCGTCCGCTGGTACCTGCGCTCCGGCCTGTCCGACCGTGACGTCGAGGAACTGCTGGCCGGGCGCGGCATCGAGGTTGGCCACGTCACCGTCTTCGGCTGGGTACAGCGGTTCACGCCGCTGCTGGCTGACGCCGCTCGGCCGTGTCGGCGCGCCGTTGGGGATCGCTGGTTCGTCGATGAGACCTCCGTGAAGGTCGCCAAGGGCTGGCGCTACGTGGACCAGGCGATCGACCAGTTCGGACAGGTCATCGGCGTGTTCGCCTCCCAAGCAGGGACGCCGGAGCCGCCTGGCGGTGCTTCCAGCAGGCGCTCCGCACGACAGGCGTCGCGCCCGCCAAGGTCACCACCGATCGGGGCCGGTGTACCCGGCGGTGTAGAGGAACTGCTGCCAGCGGCATGGCACCGCACCGACCGGTACGCCAACAACCGGTCGAGGCCGACCACGGCCGGCTGAAGGCACGGCTGCGACCGATGCGCGGCCTCAAGCAGGACCGCAGCGCCAGGGTGATCATCACCGGGCACGCGTTCGTCCAGAACCTGCGGCGCGGCCACTACGAGCCGGCGGTCGAGGAGCCACCGAACCGGCGGCTGGCCGTCGCATTCGACGAGCTCGTCATGGCGACCTGATCCCCAGCGGAGCGTGGCGCTTCAGCATGCCCGGGTTGGCGCAACGCAACACCGCCATCCCGTCTACCCGTTCAGGCGTGCCTGACAGAGGGCCGCCCGGAGCGTCTGATAAGTCCACCAACTGGCACGACCGCACGGCTCCCTCCGACCGCGGCCATACCGCCCGCTGCAGCAAGTCCGCTCGCGGGCCCTGGAGGAGGAGTCCAGTTCTTGTCAGCTACCTGCTGACCCTCGCGGCGCGGTGGGCTGGGATCCAGGGCCCCGGCAAAGTCGCGGTCTGCACCAAATGCCCGAACTTGCCTGTCGCTGGAATCTGGCTCCCGGCCTGGACCAACGCGGTCGCGTGGCGCCGGGCCACGACGTGAGGCCAGCGGACAAATAGGGGACGAATCGCGACTTTGCCGGGGCCCTGCCTCGGCGGGATCCTTGGTGGGCGGGCGTGCCGCAGCTTGGGCATGTGGGCTCCTTCAGCCCATGCGTCTGGCAGCTTCCCTTAGCGTATTACGCTACCTATTTCCGAGTTGAGGAATTGAGCACTGCTTAGTCTCCCATGAGACGGCCGCGGCCATTGACATGGTCCGACCGCCATGCTCTCATTGCGACGATCCGGAGGCTGCCGGAGCGACCCGGGAGGGTGGCCCGGGAGATCGGCATCGTGGACGTTGGCTGTGGCAGCACTCCTGGTCGGCGCCAATCGGGTGCGATCCCTCCCCTCTTCCCTATCCCCCTTTTTCGATCACGCTCGATACCGCGGCGCGGTAACGGCGCCGCGGTCTCAAGTGCTCAGCGTCATCGCGGCACCCGGATCTTGGGGGTGGCCTATGGGCCGGCCTGTTTATGTCCGCCGAGCCATAATCGTCTGCTGTGCTCTGCTGTTGTTACCGCTGCTGTCGGTCACGGTGCTGGAGGGGGCGGCTGGTGCCGCACCGGCGGCGCCGCCCCGCTACATCAGCAGGTACATGACGACCGCAAGCGGTTCGACCCTGTACGATTACGGGTGCGCGCAGGGCACGTTTGACCTGAACCGAGCGGGGACGCAGCACAGCGCCGTCGTCCTGGATTTCGGGGCGGTGTACTACAGCAGCAGTCGCGGCACGTACATGGCGACGCTCTTCGGGGGCACGGATCAGCCGCTGAGCACCGTGCGCGAGGGCGTGAAGCAGTACGGCCGCGGCTATTGGATCTGCACTGGCGCTGACCTCGCCTCTACGACGGAGGTGGGGATGGGGACGAACACCTCCGCGGGCTCGGTGACCTACAACGCCGGGGCGTTCTTCGCCAATCGCGTGGACGAGGTCGGCAGCTACTACGCCACGATCGCGCAGGTCTCCGCGGCCGGCGCCAACGATATCGAGCTGGGCTTCTCGGGACCCACGGCGGCGCGTAACTGGGTGAACGGGTACGGCAGCGCGAACAACCACCGGATGTTCAACTACGGAGACGCTGCCGGTTGTCCGACCGACCACATTCCCAGCTCCACCGAGTGCGGCACCGCGGCCCATCCCGAGTGGGGCGCCGAGGATGTGTGGTATGTCTCCTGGGGTGCGCCGCCTGCCTGGCCGGTCCCGGAGATCTATACGACGTCGGGCTCCCAGGCGCGGCAGTGGAAGTACCTGTCGCTGTACGGGTACACGCGCCACGGCTCGAGCATGAACTTCGTCGCCTCGCTGACCCAGTACTACGCCTGCCAGCAGGTGGGAGGCTGCTCGGGCACGAACAACACACCGGCGCAGGGCTGGTCGCAGCTGTGGGACCAGCTGAACTCGGACAGCCGGTCGGCCGACACCTCCTTCTACTCCACCGACATCCGGTACTAGCGGGGTGGGTAATGGCCACGAGAACGCGCACCGACGCTCATCGCCGTCGTTTGCTTGTCATCCTTGCCCTCGCGACCGTCCTTGGCGGAGCGACGGTGATCGCCGCGGTCGCGGCGACCGCCGGCGACACCGCCGCCCAAGACGAGAAGGCGCGGCAGCAGTACGCCGCCGAGCACCCTGCTGCCGGTCAGCTCCCCAAGCCGGACCCGGCGATGTCGCGGCCGGCGGAGCAGCCGGAACCGCCGTGGCCGGCGGGGATCTTCCAGGATCGCGAGGCGCCCATGCCGGCGTCGGAGTTCCAGGCGGTGAACCGCTGGCAGGGCGAGGTCGGCAACCGCAGGCTCGCCGTCTACGCCGGCTACCAGGGGACCGACCCGACCCGGGGCCTGCTGCTCGTCCTCTCCTACGACAACAAGTCGGTCGATGCGCAGGCGAAACTCATTGAACGGCCAGGGGATGGCGCACTTCGGATCCTCGGCGCCAGCGGCCACGTGCTCACCATCCGGTCGAACTCCCAACGGCAGTACCGCTACGACGCTGCGACGGGGCAGCTGTCCTGACCGCAGGTGCGGGCCTAGCAGCAAGCTTTGGGTGCCACTGGCGCTGGCAGCGCTCGTAGTGGGCTGCACGCAGGCTCCACCCAAGGCCACCACCACGACCGTGCCCCCGGGCACGGGGGCTGTGACGACGGCCGCCGCGTCGTGCGCGTCCCGGCCGTTTCGGCTCAGCGAACTGGCGGCGCTGCCGCCCGCCGCGGCGTTCAGCGCGGTCGAGGACCCGACCCGCCGCTGTGCCCTGCTCGTCGCGGGGCAGGCGGCGGGCCCCTCGGGGGTGCCCGTCCGACGGGTCTCGATCAGCGGATCCGTCGAGGTCATCGGGTCCATACCGGGTGCCGAGCGAATCACGGCGATGGCGGCCCACGAGGAGGACCTGTGGGCCGCCGGCGCGGACCCGTCTGGTGCTGCCCTGCTCGCCGAATCCACCGACCAGGGGCGTTCGTGGCGGCGTCGCGCGCTGCCCGGCGGCTACTCGGTGGCCCAGGCCCTTGCGGTCACCGCCGGCGGGGAACCCGTGGCCGCGCTCCAGCGTGACGGCAGCAGCGACCTTGTAACGATCATGTCCGAGGGCACCGGGTTCAAGACCATTGGCCGCGGCACCGTGGTCGTGACGGCCATAAGCCTCCGGGACGGTCGAGTCCTTGCCGCTGGCGCCACCGACCGGCGATCGGAAGCACTCCTGCGACGAGCTGCCGGACAGTCGATGGCCGTGCTCGAGCTGCCTCGGGGAATGAGTGAGGTCCGGGCAGTTCTCATCGAGGGGGAGGGGACGCTCGCGGTGGGCGGCGTCACGCGGCGAGCGGACGGCACGACCACGGCGATCCTGGTCGAGAGCACCGACGCGGGAGGGACGTGGCGACCGTCCAACCTCCCCGCCGGCAGTGAACTCCTGGACATGACGGGCGGCGAGGGAGGCGTCTACGTGCTCATCGCTGGGTCGAACGGACCCTCGGTCTACCTTCGTTCTGCGCCTGGTAGCACCTGGGAGGCCCTACCAGCCCGCAGCGGTGCGGCCGGCCCCGACCTTGCCCACCTCCTGGCAGGTCGCTCCGCGTTTTGGGCATACGGGGATCACGTCTACGTTGGCGTACCGGCTCGGTGACGCTGCGTGTGGCGCCGCTGCCGTCGGGGCACAGCAGGACAATCAGGAGGCAAGCCAGCGCCTGGCCGGCAAGTGCCCACGACAATGCGAGGAGCTTCGCCAGGTACCGCGACGGTCAGCAAGACCAGCTCGCCCCCTCGGGCTCGGTGCTGGCTCCTCACCAGCGTGCGAGAGGGTGGGATGCTGCCCGTGGCGCCGCTCCCCTGGGTCCCCGACGCTACCCTGCGCCGGGCCACGGCCACGGACGCCTGCCCGAGCATGGCCAGGGTGATGTGGATGGGCCGGTACCACGCGACGAACCGGCGCCTGGGTGAGTGCCTGCCCCTGGGCGGACCGGCCCGGAGCCGCACCACGCCCGGCGTCCGCCGGACGCCACACTCGCCCCGGAACCATGCCAACCTGAACCTGAACAAGCAGGGCGGGACGCGGCTGTGATCAGATTGTTACGTTCGGGACGCAGTCCCGCTCGGAGGCCGGGCGTGTATCTCGGGTGACGGACGCCGCGCCAAGGTGGCCATGATGACCGGCGGTGGGGACTTCGAGGCCTTCTACGCGGCCACCTACGAGCGGCTGGTCGGTCAGCTCCTAGTCGTCGTCGGCAGCCTTGAGGAGGCCGAGGACGTCGTCCAGGAGGCGTTCGTCCGCGCCTGTGGCCGCTGGTCGTACGTGCGCGACTACGAGGTCCCCGAGGCGTGGGTGCGGCGCGTGGCGCTCAACCTGGCCAGCAGCGGCCTGCGGCGGGCGCGGCGCCGCGCAGCGCTGCTGGTCCGCCTCGGCCCGGCGGCCGACGTGCCGGCCCTGTCGGTCGAGGGGGTCGCGCTCACCCGGACGCTGCGCAGGTTGCCGTTGCGCGGCCGGGAGGCGCTGGTCCTGCACCACGTCGTCGGCCTGTCGGTGCAGGAGATCGCCGGCGAGCTCGGGGTCCCGGTGGGGACGGTCACGGCGCGGCTGTCGCGCGCCCGCGCGCGGCTCGCCCGCCTGCTCGCCGCCGAGGGGGAGGAGGTCGGCCATGCGCACGGATGAGCTGGACGAGCGGCTGGGCGCCCTGGTGGAGGAGGGCGCGCGCCACGCCCGCCCGCCCGCGGCGGCCACCATCGGCCGCCGCAGCCGCCGGCGCCGCCGGCGCCAGGTCGCCGGGGTGGTCCTGCTCGGCCTCGCGCTGGTGGGTGCGGTGGTGGTCGCCCGGGCCAGCTCGCCGCTGCCAAGCGGGCCGGTGACGCCGACCCCCACCACCCAGGCGCCGACCAACCCTGGCGGGATCGTCCCGTGGACCCCGGCGCCGCCCCGGCCGGCGGCCCCGGCGCGGCCTGCGGCGGTCCCGCCTGGCACGCCGGCCTGCACGGCCGACCGGCTTGGGGCCACGGCCGGGTGGGAAGGGGCGACCGGATCGCTGGTGGGCAGCGTGCGCTTCACCAGCCGGGGAGGGGCGGTCTGCGCCCTCAACGGCTACCCGACCATCCAGCTGCTCGACCAGCAGGGCCGGGCGCTGCCGACCAGGACGGGGCGCTATGGCCGCGGCCAGGCCACCGGGGTGCTGGTGCGCCCGGGAGCGGCAGCCACCGCCCCGTTCGTCTGGGCCAACTGGTGCGGCCCGCAGCCCGGGAAGCTCGGCCTGCGCGTCACCCTGCCAGGTGGCGGCACCCTCGTGCCGACCATCGCGGGCGGGACGCCTAGGGAGCTCACCGCCCGCTGCGACGCGCCGGGCGCCCCGTCATCGTTGTCGCGCGGGCCCTTCGCCGCCGAGCTGCCCGAGCCACCACCGTCGCCGCTGGAAGGGCTCACCGCGACCATCGGGCTGCCGCCCACGGTCGTCGCCGGGCGGCCGTTGCGCTACACGGTGACGCTCGCCAACCCCACGCCGCGCCCCGTCTCGCTGCGCGACTGCCCCAGCTACACCGAGGCGGTCCTGCTCCGCAACGACGCCAAAGCCGTCGAGCGCCACCTGCTGAACTGCGGCCCGGTCGGGGCGATCGGCCCGGGCCAGCGGGTGACGTTCGCGATGGTCCTCGACCTGCCGGCCAGGCTGCGCCCCGGTGCGGGCGTACTGACCTGGGTCGTCGAGAGCGTCGGTGTCGGCACGAAGGTGCCGGTCACGGTGACCGGCCCGTGAGTATCGGGCCAGGCCGGCGCTGACCCCGGCGAGCCGGTCGTTGCGGGTGGCCAGCTGCTCGGTGTCGAGGCGGTCGAGCAGGACAGGCTGGGCGCGGACCGCGATCGTGGTGACCTGCTCCCGCAGGCCGCGGCCTGCGGGAGCAGGGCGCCGACCTTGATGCGGCGGTCGGACGCGCGTCTGCCCAGCGACCAGGCCGCGGGCCTCGAGGCGGTCCGCCGTCTCGGTCGCGGTCGGGCCGTGGCACCGCACCGCCCTGCCCAGCGTGCCGACCGGCGCCTTGGTGGTCTGGCAGCTCCCGAGGAGCCACGCCTGCTGCAGGCCGAGCACGAGCTGCTGCTGCACGCCCGCCAGCAGCAGACACAAGCGAGTGGCAGCACCGCTACGCCCTGCGGGCCGGCGTCGAAGCCTGTGGGGTGCGCAAACTCGGACGTGAGCCGTGAGCTGCGGTTTCGGGGGACGCGTGGGTCGGTATCGTGGCGCTTCTGCTCTCTCTGCTGAGGACACCTGGTGCCGTCGAAAATCGCCTACCTCACGCTGTGCCGCTCCATCCAGCTGCTCGCCCTGCTCGCCCGCGGCGACGCCGCCAAGGACCTGGAGATCCTCGTCCTGCGTCACCAGCTCACCGTGCTCCGCCGCCAAGTCCCACGTCCCAGGCTCCACAACCCGCCGACCGAGCCCTGCTCGCTGCAGTCAGCCGCGTGCTACCCCCAGCCCGCTGGTCCTGCTACTTGGTCAAGCCCGAGACGCTGTTGCGCTGGCACCGGCGGCTGGTCGCCGGCGCGTGGACCTACCCGCACCGCCAGACCGGCCGGCCGCCGCTGGACCAGGAGGTGCAGCAACTGATCGTCCGCCTCGCCAGGGAGGACCCCCGCTGGGGCTACCAGCGGATCAAGGGCGAGCTCCAACGGCTTGGCGTGCCCGTCTCGGCGACCGCGATCGGCACGACGCCGCGCCGCCACGGGCTCGATCCTGCGCCACGGCGGATGGCCACCACCTGGCGGGCGTTCCTGCGCCGACAGGCCGCCGGGATCGTGGCGTGCGACTTCTTCACCGCGGACACGGTCTGGCTGCGACGGCTCCATGTGCTGTTCTTCATCGAACTGGGCACGCGACGTGTGCATCTGGCCGGCGTGACCGCCAACCCGGACAGTGCCTGGGTCACCCAGCAGGCCCGCAACCTGCTGCTGGTGCTGGGGGAGCGGGGACGACAAGTGCGCTTCCTGCTGCGTGACCGGGATGCGAAGTTCAGTCGCGGGTTCGACGAGGTGTTCCGCTACGAGGGCGGCGAGGTGCTGGTGACACCAGTGCGGGCGCCGACGGCGAACGCGTACGCAGAACGGTGGGTCGGCACCGTCCGCGCCGAGTGCCTGGATTGGCTGCCGATCGTTGGGCGCGGCCATCTGGAGCAGGTCCTGCGGGTCTACGTCGAGCACTACCTGCGCCACGAGGCGCTACCACGACCGGGCGGGGATGGAAGGGCCCCGCCGCCGGTCTGTCGCAGCAGGCCGGCGGAGCTGAGGGCAGCCTGACCGTGGAGACGTACGGGAGGGTGGGAGCAGCCCTGACAACGTGTACGCGAGGAACCAGCGTTGACGCTCCGTAAGCGACGTGCCGGCTCCAACCTGGCGGATGTGGGCCGGTGTGCAGTGCACGCCCGTCGCGGTTGCGGCGAGCGACTCCGGAGCCGGTAGGTAGTGGCCGGTGAGGAGGCCAGGGAGAAGGGCTGCGGCGTACCCCTGGCGAGGCTGCCGGGGTATAGCTGGGCACCGACCTCGTCGACCGGGTGGCAGTGAACGTGGGAAGCGACCCATCGCCGCCCTCCCGCCTTCGGGCGGCGGGCAGGTGCGTCGTCCGCTGTTGGTGGCGGGTCGTGGCGGAGTGCCCGTAGTAGTCGGAGGTCCGGGAAAGCCGGCCACAGGGCGAAGGGGCACAGCGAGGCTGCGGGCCGTGTCGGCAGGGCAGGAGCCGCCGGTGAATACCGGTGTCCGACCTGGCAGTCCAGGCCGGGTACTGCGGAGCCGAGCGTCAACGCAACCGTTTGTTGGTAACGGGCCTCGTGGAGAGCCCGGTGCCGGGAGACCGGCACGCCGGGTTCGGAGGGCGGTCCGGGGAAACGGGCTCGTCGAAAGGCGGGCACCGCGCCCCGGGCCGACCCTGCAACC
>WNFV01006802.1_pt1 | contig 13407 bp, 10 predicted proteins | sample 5400101 | NCBI WGS metagenome assembly WNFV01 (sample SAMN13153361, study PRJNA577476) | soil metagenome | isolation source: 115 cm soil or saprolite under grassland replicate 1 | place: USA:California | collected 2016-06-15
GCCTTTTCGAGTTCCGTCGTGATCGCAGCGCCGCTGCGAGTGCTGGTCCCTCACGTCGAGGTGAGAATGATCGCGTCAATGCCCAAATGTTTGGCTTTGTCGGCCATTTCGCGTCCCATCCGGCGAGTATTCGACAGCGGGTTGGCCAAGCCCGATGTTGAAAGAAACTCATCATACAGCTCGCCGACAACGCCTTCCCGTTCGAGGTCGCGCATGACGTCGAGCGGCACAAGCCGGTCGGGGTCCTGACGAACAAACTGCGGGTCGTAGCCGCCATGAGAAATCTCGTAATCGTCGCCGCTGAGATCAGCGCAGTCCTTGATATTGTACGAGCCCCAGCGTGTCGCTGCTGAGCCCTGAATCTTGTCAGGGTTGCCCTTGGGCACAAGGCCGCCATCAGTAATCAGCATCAATTTGGCTTTCTTCAAATCTTTTATCCCCGGGGGCATGGGCACAGGCGCAAACGCGGTCGGCATCATCTCCGATTCGAACGGTTCCTCTTTGACCTTTGCCAAAACCATTTCGACCAGCCGCTGCGCCGCAGTCTTCTCAACGAACTGATCGCGAATCAAACCGCGCGGAATGTAACCCTCTTCTCTCGGCAAACCGACGACCTGTTTGTCGATCAGCTTTTTTGCCAGGCTTGCCATTAGTGTCAGCGCGTCGCGCATCTTCGCGGCGTTGTCACCCGAATCAATGATGTGAAACATCTCTCTGTACAAATCGGCGCCCGGGTTTTCTTTCGCCATAGCAGCAATAACGGGAATGCCGAGTTTTGACTGCACTACCGAGCACAAAGCGCCGGCGGCCATCCCATACCGCCCCGCCAGAAAACAAGGACCGGCGACGAAGAGATCAGCGTTGGCCGCACGAACTTTTTGCAATGCCGCGACAATCATCGACTCCTGATCCTCTACGGCGTAATTGTCGCCGCAGATGAGCGTGAGTACGACCTGCGCGTCAATGCCGAGTAACTGTTCTAAAAGTTTTCCGGGCCCTACGGCTCCTTCATGCGACTCCAGCGGCGCCCCCGCTTTTTCCTCGCCGCCGAGACCACCGAAAAATTGGTTAACGTAATGTACGACGCGCATGATCAATTCTCCTTAAATTGCGTTCTGTACGGCCAATTTCTTCGTCTTTCTCATGCCGAAAACCTCGAGCGTCTCGGCTAATATACCATCGAGCGCAAGCGCGATGCGCCCTGTTGATTGGCTACCCCGACCACATTGAGCGAATCGACCTCCAATGGACCGGCGAGCATTTCCGCCAAGCCGCTGTTGGCGGCGATCACCCGCGCGACCGGCGGCACCGTCCATTTCGTGCTGTTTCCACCGATGCAAACAATCGCGTTGACCTCGGGAAAATTGAACAGCAGCGCCGATTCGACCCGTCGATCGCGCGCGAGATCAGTAACCTGTACCGCGGTTTTAATGCCATCGCACTCCAATAGCCGCGCAGTCTCGGATAGATCGGTGTGAGGCACGCCCCCGCCAAATTTAGTCAACACGGCTGCATCGGCCTTCAGCGCCCACTTGACAAGACTGGCGGCAAAACGCGTGCTGCGTTCCCGATCAAAATTATCGGCCGACGCGATGGTGGCCACCGTGCCAGCAAAGTTCAACTCGCGCGCCTGGTGGCGCCGGTAAAGCTCGGTGATGACCGGATGATTCTGATAGAAATAGGTCTCCGCGCCGCCCAACGACACGTGATAGGAAGGCAGCAGCGCGCCGTCCAACCACTCGTTGGGATGAAGCAAAACGGGAAGCATACCGTCGGTGTCGGCGCCATAAATAATCGGCTCGTCGGGTTCGGGCTTTCTCTGGCGCGAAAAAATTTGCCCGACGTAAGCGACATGTGGCAGCTTGGCGTGATCTTCTTCGATCAAAGTATCGAGCATTTGTATCCGCTCAGGCACCGTGTCCAGCGCCGCGCGCGCAAGGTGCACGGCCACTTTCAATTGGATCATGCGGTACGCCCTTTGCTGGATATGGACCGGCAAGCCCGGCTTGGTTTGCGGAATAACGATCACATGATGAAGCGTCGAATAAAGCGAACCCGCTGCGGCAGCGCCGCTCATTTCCAAGACGTAACCCGTCGCACCCCGCGATTCGCCTGGCGATTGCTCGCGCAGCAACGTCACCGCTGCACCGTGGAGAACATGGGTGGTTCCTCTGCCGGCGGTCTGAGGTGCACTGAGAACGCCCGGCCAATCGGGACTTCCTCCCGGCGCCTTGGCGCGCGGCTCGACGATGTCGAAGACCGGGCCGGCTCGACAACTCTCGCCGGGACAAACGATCGCGAAATCAACGGACTCTAGTCCTGGAAGTTCCAACGCCACCCGTAGCTCCTCTTTAGCGACGAAGAGAGTGTCTCTGTCCAAGCGCGTATTCTCGCCGAAACGAATTTCCCTAATCGGATGAATGGCTAACTTGAGTTGCATAGAAAAGCCCACCGACAAGCCAATCTTTTATTATCGAACTTAATCGAACTTAATTCCTCCAGGACTCCGTTGTCAATTCGCTGAATCGGCTTGACATCATGCCTTTGGCGGCATTACGCTCTGAAATTAACAGGAGTGATTATGGCGAAAGGCAAATTTAAAGTATTCGACAGCGACATGCACATAATGGAGCCTCCCGATCTTTGGGAAAGATATATCGATCCTGACTTTCGCTCCAAAGCTCCGCGCGGCAGGACGTCGGACAACGTGCGCGATCTCGGCATGATATTTCCCAACGTGGGGCCCCAAGCCAGGCGCACCAACGGCACTCCTCATCGCGGCCGGAACTTCGACAAGAATCAGGAAATCTATCGTGACCACGCGGCGCGCGGCTGGACCGGCGAGGTTCAGCTCGAGGCGATGGACGCTGAAGGCATTGACGTTGCAGTGCTGTTTCCGACGCGAGGATTGGGCATCCTCACCTATCCCGATCAAGACCCGCGTTTCGCCGCGGCGATGGCGCGCGCCTACAATGACTGGCTGCATGAATTTTGCCGAGCCGATCCGAATCGACTGCTCGGCGCCGGCATGATTTCTGTCTATGATATCAATGACGCCATTAGCGAAACTCGGCGCGTCGCCACGGAATACGGCTTTCGCTCGGTGTTTCTGCGCTCCAACATCGTTAACGATAAGAACTGGTATGATCCCTACTACGAGCCGCTCTGGAATCTTTTGGAAGACCTCAACCTGCCGGTCGGTTTCCACGAGGCGAGCGCGTCGCGGTCGCGCCAATGCGCCGACAATTTCGAGCCTAACTTCGGGCTTCGCCGTGTCTACGCTCAGCCATTCGAGCAGATGCTCGGACTGGGAAGCTTTCTCGGTGGCGGCATCCTCGAGCGCCATCCGAAAATGAAAGTGGCTTTTCTTGAAGCAAATTGTTCCTGGCTGCCGTGGCTGCTCTGGCGCCTCGACGAAGGCTACGAACGGGAAGGCGATATTTTCATGCCGGAGCTGACCATGCCTCCGAGCGAATACTTCAAGCGCCAGTGCTTCATCTCCGTCGAGCCCGACGAAGCGCCGGCGCGCCATACCCTCGATGAGTTCGGCTGCGACCAGCTTGTCTTCTCGACCGATTATCCCCATGGTGACTCGAAATATCCCTACGCCGTGGAAAGCTTTCTTAAGCTATCGCTCTCCGACGACGATAAGCGCAAAATACTGTGGGACAACTGCGCGCGCTTCTACGGCGCCACCCAATCGCCGTCCACAGGAAAATCCGACGATTTCAAAATTAACCAACAACCGCTCCATCAATAGGGAGGTTCCATGGAAACTCAAACTGAGATGCAGACCCAAACCCAAAGCGAAAACGCGCTGGAGCGTTTTGTCCGAAAAACTCGCGCGCTATTCGCCAAAGAGCCGGACCTCGACAAGCGGTGGACCGCTTTGCGGCCGATACTAGCGGAACTTTTGGCCGACCCGGAAGTCCAGGACGCATCGAAACGTTGGCCGGACTGCGTTCCCGCTAACGGCCGGGCGGAAAATCTGCTGTTCTACGAAGATCCGGATTACGGCTTCGCCATAAACGGCCTCACTAAAGGCGAGGCGCGACAGGGCCAGCGCGCGCGCATCCATGATCACGCCCATATCTATACTCTCTACGGTGTACTCGACGGACGTGAACGGGTCGTGCGTTACGATAGGCTCGACGATCGGTCCAAACCAGACTATGCGGAAATTCGCCAGTCGAGCGACCTGTTGGTCGGGCCGGGCGAGATCGATTTAGTAAAGCCCTACGAGATTCATACGGAAATCACCGTCGGCGAGCGCACAGTGGCGGTCATCATCCGCAGCCAGAAGGGCGGCGAATTCAATCAGGGCCGCTATATACCTGAGAAGAATGAATACTACGAGAGCCTGGGACCGCGGCAAACGCCTTGTGAAATGCTTCTGAAGAGGTAATGTTTAACTAAGAAACCGAATAACCAGCGGAGAAGTTTATGTCCCGACCTGAACGAATCGACGATTCCCCGCCCGTGCTTGAAGCCTTGCTCAATTACTCGGTCGATACCGGGGAGAAGCCCGCAAGCTACGGCGGCATCAGCTCCAATGAAGCCGACAAAAAACGCACCGGCAGGTACCAAGAACACAAGATGGCGATATCCGACGGCCGGGCTGTCGTCGACAAACTGTCACTAGAGAGAGAAGGCTTTATCTTCGTTCACCATGATACCAAAGTTAGAGATTTCTATGACGAAGTTGAAGTGCGCTCGGTTTACTACCCTGAGGTCGAACGGCTGGTAAAGGAAACTTCGGGCGCAAAACGTGTTCTGGTCTTTGACCACACGCTGCGCTCGGCAGACAGCGCGATGCGTGAAGCGAAACAAATCAGCGGCCCCGTACGTAACGCGCACAATGATTATACCGAGTGGTCCGGCCCTCAGCGCGTGCGCGACTTGCTTCCCAACGAGGCCGACGAGTTGCTCAAGCGCCGATTTGCCGTCGTGCAGGTCTGGCGTCCGATTCGAAATCCAGTCCAACGAGAGCCATTGGCCATTGCTGACGCGAGGAGCATTGGCACGAAGGAGCTGATCCCCAGCTCGCGCGTTTACCCGGACCGCGTCGGCGAAGTATATCACTGCACATTTAATCCGGAGCATCGTTGGTATTATTTCCCGAATATGCAGCCCAACGAGGCGGTAGTTTTTAAAACCTTTGACTCGAGTAAAGATGGCCGGACGCGCTGGACCGCTCACACCGCCTTCGACGACCCCACCAGCCCGCCGGATGCGCCGCCGCGTGAAAGTATCGAGATGCGCACGCTGGCGTTTTTCTAAACTTGAATTTGCCATTCAAAACAAACACAAAAGGCCGGTCTTCAAGACCGGCCTTTTGTGTTTTTCCAACGAACTGCAACAAAATGCAATTCGAGATCTTGCGCTTAAGATCTATGGATTTTGAACTTGACTTACTATTTACTGCGCGGTTTTTTCTTCGGCCGCTTCCGGCAGGTCATGCAGTCTATTTTTGCAGCCATCTCATCCTCCATCTTGCCTACATTACGAATATCACCCAATCATTAGACGTCAATCGGTTGAGACTTTCAAACGCCCGGCGATTTGCCTATTTTTGCCAATAGTTTCAAATAGTTGAGCAAACGTTTTTAGTCTGCACTTAACACTTAGCCAGGTATGTTTTATCGACAAACTTAGAAATGGTAAGACATCCCTTGGAAATTGCAGGCTTTAGAGTGAACGGCAACGACTGGCAGAAGACTGAGATTGGCAAAGGAAGGCTCTACCCGATCGGCCCTCGATCGGGCCGCACCATCGCTTGCACGACGACGCTTACATCCTGTAGATTCAACAGCGGAAGAAACTCATTGCTCCGAATTACACTTGAGGAGGGATTCGATGGAGAAAATTAGCAAAATTACAATTGTCGACGCGGAAAAGCAGGCCCAATGGGGAAAGCCCACCGGCCGCAACTATGTTCGTCCAACGCAAACGGATCGCGCCCATATCGCGCTGAACTGCTATGAACCGGGGATCAACGACGAGCTGCACTGCCACCCGGGATCCGATCACACGTTTTTCGTCGTCCAGGGCGAATGCACGATGAAAGGCCTCAAAGACGGCGAGGAATTCCACCTCAGCCAGCACCAGGCGGTCCATGTTCCCGCCGGCTTCTTTTATCAGCTCAACAATACCGGCACCGAGCGCCTGATTCTTTATCAGGTCAGCACCGAGCCGAAACCGAGACCGAAGATCGGCAAAGTAATCTACGGCGTCCATACCGGGTTGAAAGATCACTTGCTCAATCCCGTCGATGCCGTTGGCACGAAGACAGAGCGGTCATGACGTTTGCAGACGTGCTCGATTGGTGCAAAAAGAACCACGCCGACGTTCGCGGCGTTTACCGCGGCAAAGATATTTCTATCTCGCACAAGGATACGGAGCTACCCAAAGTTCTGCCGTCGATCGGCGAAATTTTTCACTGGGATCTCGAGATGGCTGAGCTGAACCATTACGTCAGTAGCTCGGACTTCGAGCGCATGGTGACCGGCAAGCTTACGATTGACGGCTTCAAAAGCACGCTGCGAGGGCGAGAGTAGGAAGAGGAAGAATTGCGTTTGCCTATCGAGCCGCGTGCCTAGGATTGCCAGGAAATTCTTATTTGGGCGCGGAGTGAATTCCCTAGTTTTGCAAGAACCCAATCGCCACCTGCGGATGGGATCGCAGGTGGCGATTTTGTTTTAGATCGTCCGCCTACGCCGGCAGATTCGGATTTTCGACTTGCGGCGAATTCCATTTCAAGTGACGCTCCAGAAAGTCGGCAACCAAGGGCCAAGAAAGATCGGCGGCGTGGCCATTGTACCCTGGCGCGCCTGGGTCGACATATCCGTGCCCGCCGAACGGAAAGAAATGCCATTCCAGAGGCTGGCCATTTTCTTTGAACGCTTGCCACATTTTCTCTTGGACCGGAATCACCGTTGTTATATCGTCGGCGCCGTAAAGATTGATTGAAGGGCAGCGAATCTTTCTCGCACTGACCGACGGGTGAACCGGTCTAAGCGGCGTCTCGGGTTCATCGCGCACGGTCGGATAATAGCCGACGAACGCGCGCACTTCCGGCGTCGAAGCGACAAAATGAATCGCAATGCGGCCGCCCATGCAATAACCGCAAACCGCCACCCGATCCTTATTGACAGTGAGCTGCTTCAGCAAAAATCGCCACCCTTCCGTTAACACGCGGGTAAATTCTGGGTCCGGCGTCTTGGCTTGAATCTGCGATCCCGTAACAATGTGAGTCGGCTCGGGATAACCCAGCTGCTCGAACACGTTAATGGCGAACGTCGTGTAACCGAGCTTGGCGAACTTCCGCGTCTCGGTCTTTATATATTCGCCTAAGCCACCCTTGGGATGGATCAAGAATAGCGCCGGCCCGGGCTCTGACCGCTCCGGATACGAAAGATATCCCGCGACGCCGTGCTCTTTGGTGCTAAAGGCCTTCTCGATAATCCGCATTGCCAACTCCTCGAAGTTCAGATTCCGCAACCTAACATGATCGATCAAGATCGGTAAAGAGCCGGCGGGATCCGATCAGCCTTTTTGTGAAAAACTTGAAACCATCTGCAAACGTATCATGGAATCAATTAGCGACAGCGTTTCTCGTCCCCTAACGATCGCAATCTTACGCATCACCTGTCGGGTGGAGGCCCACTTTGTAGTCGCACAGCCCTCTTCCAACGGCAGCCTCAGCGCGCGATCGAAAACGTCGTGAGCTTCATTTGAGTATTCGAGGCAACTGCTCTGCTCGCGTTTCGAGCCTCGCCTTTTCTACTGGATACCCGCTAGTTTGTTGTGCAGGTTGAGCGATGGGACGATTGAATCATTCCCCCTGAATGACTACTTGCCGGCTTCATCCGGTACAGTATTTCCGGTACCCTTTGCAGGAAATACCCTCCAGCCTAACCTTAGATTGACTCCTAACCGACGAAATATCGAACACTTTTGGCCTATTCGATGTACGAAGGCGGTGCGGATACGAAAAACTGTTTGAAATCTCGGTGCGCATTTTCCATAACTTACAGAAGTTATCTAAAGAGACATCTAATGGAATAAGAATTGCTCCAAAGCCTGTCGGGATGGAAACACGAGTTCAGCGTAAGAATGGGGAGAATTTGCTCAATGCAAAATGATCGACCGGCACGGACCATCGTTCAGCCCATCAAATCCCACGGGAACATGAAGGAACTGGTAGCCCTACCTGCGGCACCATCCTTTTCTCTTGCTGAAGCCAATTCAATTCTCGACATCGAAATCCAGGCCGACCAACTGCTAGCTTACATCAATAAGCTCACTTCACTCGCCGACCGGGCCTGCAGCACGGCGATAAGCCAAAACGAAACGACGCATCTAATCGAAGAGAACCGGCGCAGCGAGATGATCAACTTGCGCCATCATTTGGATCAGCAGAGCGCTCAACTGCGCGAACAGCAAATTGCCTTGATCCGCCTCGAACATGAATCAAAATCGAAAATCGCAACATTGGAGATACAGTTACAACAGACCAAGTTCCATCGAAGCGAGGAAAGGGAACTTGAGTTGTTGCGCAGCAAGAATGCCAAACTTGCCAGCCAGCTCCACGAAGCCGAGGCGCTCGCCAAGCAGGCCCAGTCGCGAGTTCAAGGAGACTTCGCACCCCTCGAACAAGAAGTCGCCGAATTGAGGCTCCAGCTCGCCAAACGGGACGCGACGATCCAAAGTAAAAACAGCACGATCAAGAATGTCGAACTCGACTTTCGGGCTAAGATTCTCGAGCTGGAGAAAAACCTGCGGGCCGCCCAAGCTGAATTAAAAAATCAGGAAACGAAACTCGCGGAAAAAGACGCTCTCATTCAAGCAACCGCCGGCAAAGAAGCAGAGATCGGCAATTTCATAAAACGACTTTCCGCCGAGTGTAAAAACCTCAGCACCGAGCTCCAGGAAAAAACCCGTCGTCTTGCCCAACTGGAAGGTAACAAAACCCAACCCGCAGCCGAGAGCACAGTTTGGCGTCGGGTGATCAGCCGCTTGCAGGAAGAATCCACCTGACGGTGTCTCATCGATCAGGCCGCTTATCGCTCGGATCGAGGATCTAATCTAACCTGCTATCATTGCTAATTTCGTCGCCGTCCGGGTCGGGCTTCCCGTGCAATGCGTTCCGCTTCAGCCTCTATCCTCACCATCGTAGTTATTGGCGCTGGTCCCCTCGAAGGCGAGAAAGCGCGCCCAGTGCTGACCTTTGAGCGTAGCCTCTATGCTGGGTGCGGCCGGCGCGCAAGGCTACCGATTGACCTCCGATCCGCGGTGCGCCATCGCTCTCCAACACGAACAGCGATTCTTCGTTAGTGCAATGAAAGTTGTGCGGAAAAGCAGGCTTCCGCGGCGCTACTTCATACCATGAGCCACCGATAGCGCGGGCGCCGGTGGAAAAGCCGAGTCGCTTCGTTGAAGCGCCGAGAAGCGCCGATCTTGCTGCCCGGACCGATATTTCTCGCTGCTACCTCGCTTATGTTTATGACCTGAGAACGTCGCATCACGTTAGCCATGGTTTTGCCGCCCGGATCGAATTAGGGCATTTGTTTGCGTCGATTCACACTATGCTGAGCATGCGTTCGATCGGCAGCCGGGCGCGGGCCGCGAGCTCTGGATCGACACTGATCTCGTAAACGCCGTCGCGCAGGGAATGGAATACTTTACGTAGCGTGTTTTGTTTCATGAAGGCACAAACCGCTTCCGGACTTGCGGCAACGACGGTCTTGCCCGGCGCAGCTTTCGAAAGCGGATAAATATTACCGACCTCGGTTGCCATAATCACGACTTTCTGAGGCGTCTCACGCACGAACTGAGCCATGCCCTGAGTCGAACGAAACTGCATCAGGCTCGCCGGCGTCGTCCCCTCAGCCATTTGTCGCATGCATGCGCTCGTACAGCCGCACTCGGGATGAACCACGACCGCAGCATCCGGATAAAGTTGGCGCTGACGTTCGACGTGATAGGGGCGAATTCGATCATGGACGTGGCACGCGCCCATCATGAGCCACAAGCGATCGACCGGCTGATTCTGTTGCTCCAAGAGCTTGGCCGCATAGAAGCCCAGAAAGACATCCGGCAGAAACAAAATCGGTTGGGTAGCAGCGGAATTTTCCAGCACGTGCAGAATAACTTTTGCGGCATTCGCCGAGGCGCAACAATAGTCGCTCTCGGCTTTCACGTCCAGGTAGGTGTTGACGTAACTGATGATGACGCCACCAGGGTGCTCATTTTTCCACCGGCGAATTTTTTCCACATCGGCATGCGCCGCCAACGAGCACAGCGCGCCGAGATCCGGCGCCAACACTCGCTGGTGCGGTTTCTTCATGATCGCCAGGATCTGATTCATGAACAGCACCGATGCCTCCAATAAAATTTCCGCGTCGGACTCTGCGCCCTTCTGGGCCAAATAGAGCGAATCACCGACGGCGTCGGCGACGTCTTGAATATCCGGCGGCGCATAGTTATGCGCCAGAATATAGGCGTTGCGCTCTCGTTTGAGCCGAACGATTTCCGCCAGCAGCCAGCGATGTTCCTCCAAAGGCACGTTGTCGGGCTCGGCCTCGGCCGGTACTGGTGGAATTTCGATCGGTAGGGACAAATCAACCTGGTCGATCATGTCTATTGCTTGCTTGGCGGGGTAAATATCGCCGGATACAAGACCGTCCATCTTTTACCTCAATGTCAAAGGAGTCGGGAGCAATCGCCGCGACGAAAAAAACAACTGATTCAAGGCCGCTGTGCCAAGCCAGCGTTGACTACGCCAGGTCCAAGCGCGACCTCACGCCGTGCCCGACTGGCCTTTCCGTCAGCCCAGCGGCTTGAGCCCATAAAAGCGTTCCGCGTTACCATGAAGCACGGCATGTTTATCGTCGTCGGTAAGATGCTCGTTGTCGATAATTTCTTCGATCTCGTGCTTACAATATTCGTTATTCACCTCATGGGGGAAATCGCTCGAAAACATAAACGGCTTGTTGCCGACGGCTTCGACCAGGTGGTGCAGAGCTTTCTCGGTTCCCTCGCAGCCGACGAAGATTTGACCCGCCTCGACATGGCGGCGGATATATGCGCTGACATTTTCCCCCGGCTTTAGCTGAATATACTCTTCGCGCGGATCATACTGGATGTGGGTCTCCCAACCGCGATCGAAACGCTCAAGACAGGTTTGCAGCCACGAAACACCCGCTTCCATGAAACCGATGCGCAGGTTCGGATACTTGTCCAGGATTCCGTTGAACACGATCCCGGCAAACGCCACCATCTGGCCGAACGGATGACCCAGACCATTGATAGGAGCGTATGGCGTAAGATAATCCATTCCCAAGCCCTCATGAGCGCCGCCGTGAACGCCGATGCAGCAACCGAGGCGATTCGCTTCGCCGTATACCGGCCAATATTCCTTGCTGCCGAGGTGACCTTTGAATCCCGTCGACGGCAGCATCGCGCCGCAAAAACCCAATTCCGTGACAGCGCGCCGCAGCTCTTTCACCGCTTCCTCGGGGTCCTGCAGCGGAACCAGCGCCAATCCTTGGAAGCGCGGGTTCTTTTTTAAATAAGTATCGGCAAACCAGTTGTTCCACGCGCGGGCAACGTCCACGGCGAATTCCAACGTGATGACCTTGCCGAAGGCCAACCCGCCGGTGGTATAGAGAACGGCGCGCTCGATGCCGACGTCTTCCATGAATTCCAACCAGCCATCGGGCCCGACCTGCCGGAATGCGCCTGGCACCAATTCAAATAAACTCGCCGAGTGCAGATGATCCAAAGGCGGAAAGATCCGGCCTTTGAATCGGCCGCTTTTGATGTAAGGCTCGGGCATGTATTGCAACAGCTCGTCCCAGTTCTCCATCACATGGCCGTCACCGTCGACAACTGCAATTCCGTTCCGAGCCATAATCAGTCTCCTCTCGCCTGCAGTAGTGATTCTCTCTACCGCGAATTCCCTGCCGTAATCAATAATTCGCAAGTGAGAAATGCACGACCGTCGCTCTCCAGCCGAGAGCACAATACCCTTGACTGCAATACTATCACGGCCCAAGCCCGCGACTAAATCCCCCCCATCACCACAGCACCAAAGGATCAGCGATGAAAGCGCCGAAGGTCATAAGGGCTTTCGGCTATCCCGAATTCATCCCGATCTTTAGCGCGGCGGAAGAACCCACAAATTATTAGAGAAAAGCGCGCTGCTCGATTACGCTCGCACCGAGCAGTCTCTTGGCAACGCAAGCTATCTTTCGCTGTTCCACAAACGCCACGGCCGACTGATGCCAGGCCCGCACGCGATAAATTGAGTTTAGGAAATGGACTCTTTGGGCGAAAAATGCTTTACGGCGATAAGAGGCTTTCTACGGTAACGTTGAAACCTCTTAATGTCAGCATTCGTAGAGTTCCCCGGGGCGTTAGTCAGAGAATTTCGAAGTCTCGGCAATCGGTCGATTATCGCCCGGAGCATCATGCGAAGATTGCGAATCCTCGGGAGCCAGGCCGCGGCTCGCGGGCCGCACGGGTAAGGTTACAATAAATGTCGACCCTTCAGCGAATGCGCTCCGCACCACGATTCGGCCGCCAAGCAGTTCGGTAAATTTTTTGACGATATAAAGTCCCAGCCCCACGCCGCCATACTTTCTCGTCGCAGAGCTGTCCACCTGCTGGAACATGTTAAAAATGGAGTCGACCTTTTCTTTGGGAATACCGATTCCTGTGTCCGTGATTTTGAATTCAACTTCGTTCGGTTCGGCAAGGTGTCGAACGGTTATCGTGACGACCCCCTGTTCGGTAAATTTGATGGCATTATTGACCAGATTTTGGATCACGGCTTTCAGCTTCTCGTCATCCGTCCGGATGATCGGCAAGTCGGTCGGGTAATCCCACTTGACCGTCAACTCTTTGCCGAAAGGAATGTTGTAGTTCGTGCGCAGCTCATCGAGCAGACTACATAGATTGACTTCCCAAGTGGCGGCCTGCACGGCATCGGCTTCGATTTTCGTAACCTGCAAGACACCGTTGATCATGTTGAAGAGTTCCATCGACTGATTACCGATGGTTTCGAGCGCTTTTTTCTGTTCTGCGCTGACGCTGCCAAGAACTTCTTGGATCATTATTTCCGTGTATCCTTTGATCACGTTCAGCGGAGTTCGCAGCTCGTGAGAGATAACGCCGAGAAACTCATCTTTTCCCTTGCTGGCCCTTTCAAGTTCCATAGTTTTCCTCTGCAATTGGGAAAAGAGCCGCGCATTTCCCACCGCGACGCCCAGGTGATACGCGATCGCGTTGATCAATTGAATATCGGTTTCCGAGAAATGATAGGGTTTCTTGCCGACGAAATTCATCACCCCCAGCCCTTCGCCGCGGACCTTCAGAGGAATGAGGAACGAGCTGCGGAAGCCT
>WNFV01009665.1_pt1 | contig 13407 bp, 15 predicted proteins | sample 5400101 | NCBI WGS metagenome assembly WNFV01 (sample SAMN13153361, study PRJNA577476) | soil metagenome | isolation source: 115 cm soil or saprolite under grassland replicate 1 | place: USA:California | collected 2016-06-15
GTGTCGCGGCCGGTGTCCCGGTCCATAACCCGGCCGGCGTCGCGGCCGGTGTCGCGGCCGGTGTCCCGGTCCATAACCCGGACGGTGTCCGGCTCCGTATCCCGGCCGGTGTCCCGGTCGGTGTCCCGGCCGGGACGGTCCACTCCGGACGGCCCGTCGTCCGGCAGGACGCCGCCCTCGCCGCGGACACCGTGCTCGCCCGCCAGCTCAGCGAGGAACCGGGTAGGGTCCGGCAGCGCCTCGTCCGGGTCGAGCACCACCTGCGGTGCGAACCGGACCGCGGACCGCAGCGCGGCGGCCGCGGTCACCGCCAGCACCAGCTCCTGCCGGCAGTCGTCGCAGGCGCGCAGGTGGGCGGAGACCCGGCCGGTCGCGGGCCGGTCCAGCTCGCCGCCGAGCAGGGCGGGCAGGTCGTCGAACACGTGCTCGTGCTCCGTCATCGCGCACCCCCCTTCTCCTCGAGCAGGCCGGCGAGCCGCTGCATCCCCCGGGACATCCTTGTCTTCACGGTGCCGAGCGGGACCTGCAGGCGGGCCGCGATCTCGGTCTGGGTGAGCTGGCCGAAGTACGCCAGCCGGAGCACCTCGCGCTGCGGGTCCGGCAGCTCGTCAAGCGCCCGGCGCACGTCGATGGCCCAGGCGAACCGCCCCGCTGTCACCCGGCCGTCTTCGCCGGACAGCTCCCGCACCTCGTCGAGCGGTACCACATCCCTGCGCCGGGTACGGAGCAGGTCGATCGCGCGCTTGCGGGCTATGCCCAGCACCCAGGCGGTCAGGCTCTGCCCGGGGTCGTACCGTTCCTGGCTGCGCCACACCTCGACGAACACCCGCTGCAGGACGTCCTCGGCCTCGTCTCGGGCGACGTATCGGCGCAGGTACGACAGCACCAGCGGACCGAACTGGCGGTAGCACTCCTCCAGCGCGGACAGCTCGCCCCGCGCCAGCCGGGCGCCGATCACCTGCACCGCCGGATTGTCCAGCGGGCCCCCGTTCGCTCAGGCCGCCGTCGGGGGGACGACGTCGTGGCTGATCTCCTGGCCGCCGATCGTCCTCCATCGGGGTATTCGGGTGGCTGTCGCGCGCGGATTCACCGGCCGTGGGTGGGCGGCCCGCTGGGTATCGTCGGTCCGGGAACCGACCCGCGGCGGAAGGCGGCCGGCGATGGCAGTGGCATACCTGGTGGGCGGCGTGCGTACCCCGATCGGCCGGTACGGCGGTGCGCTGGCCGGAGTGCGCGCCGACGACCTGGCCGCGCATCCGATCCGGGCGCTGCTGGCGCAGTACCCCGACATCCCGGCCGACGCGGTGGACGAGGTGGCGTTCGGCTGCGCCAACCAGGCCGGCGAGGACAATCGGAACGTGGCCCGGATGGCGCTGCTGCTGGCCGGGCTGCCCGACTCGGTGCCCGGGGTGACGGTGAACCGGCTGTGCGGCTCCGGCCTGGACGCGGTGGTGTACGGCGCCCGAGCGATCCGGGACGGCGCGGCCGACGTGGTGGTGGCCGGCGGGGTGGAGTCGATGTCGCGGGCGCCGTATGTGATGGCCAAGCCGACCGCCGCGTTCGCCCGCGCGCCGGAGATGCACGACAGCACCCTGGGCTGGCGGTTCGTGAACCGGCTGATGGCCGAGCGGTACGGCACCGACTCGATGCCGGATACCGCGGAGAACGTGGCCGCCGAGTACCGGGTGGCCCGGGCGGACCAGGACGCGTTCGCGCTGCGCTCGCAGGAGCGGGCCGCCAAGGCGGTGGCGAACGGGCGGCTGGCGAGGGAGATCGTGCCGGTGCCGGTGCCGGGCCGGCGTGGCCAGGTGAGCGTCGTAGACCGGGACGAGCACCCGCGGGAGACCAGCCTGGACAGGCTGGCCGCGCTGCCCACGCCGTTCCGGGAGGGCGGCACCGTGACCGCGGGCAACTCCTCCGGCGTCAACGACGGCGCCGCGGCGCTCCTGCTTGCCTCCGAGGCGGCGGTGCGGCGGTACCGGCTGAACCCGCTGGCCCGGATCGGCCCGGCGGCCACTGCAGGGGTGCCGCCGCGGATCATGGGCATCGGGCCGGTGGCGTCCACCCGCCGGCTGCTGGACCGGACCGGGCTGTCCGTGGCGGACCTGGACGTGGTCGAGCTGAACGAGGCGTTCGCCGCGCAGTCGCTGGCCTGCCTGCGGGAGCTCGGCCTGCCGGACGACGCCGAGCACGTCAACCCCAACGGCGGCGCCATCGCGTTGGGCCACCCGCTCGGGATGAGCGGCGCCCGGCTGGCGCTGACCGCCGCGGTGGAGCTGTCGGTGCGCGGTGCCGACCGGGCGCTGGCCACCATGTGCATCGGCGTGGGCCAGGGCATCTCGGTGCTGATCGAGGCTGTGCGTCCCTAGGCACGTGGACCTACGGTCGGCGCACCGCCTGCGGCCGGCGGAGGGGTGGGCGCACTGCGGCCAGCGGATGCCGTCAGCGGCCTACCTGGGCACCATGGTGCTGGTCGGTGATGGTGGTGCGGCGCCGCGCGCCGGGTCCGGGCTTGCTGGTGAGCCGGGTGTCCGACTCGATCGGATGCCCGCCGGCGCACTCCACGCGGACCTGCACGGCGCCGCCGCAGCCGGCGTGCTCGACCCGCAGCGGCGGCCCGGCCGGCCCGGCGAAGTGCGCGTCGCCGTACGCCATCAACGCCAGCAGCACCGGGCGCAGGTCCCGGCCGGCGGGGGTCAGCCGGTACTCGTGCCGCGCCCGCTGGCCCTCCTCCCGGTAGCTCCTGCGCTCGACCAGCCCGGCCTCCACCAGTGTGGCCAGCCGGCGGGTGAGCACGTTCCGGGCGACGCCGAGGTGCTCGGCCAGCTCGTCGAAGCGCCGCACCCCGTTGAACAGGTCACGCAGCACCAGCAGCATCCACGGCTGCCCGATGAGCGCAACCGTGCGGGCGATCGAGCAGGTGGCGCTGTCCAGCTCGCGCCAGGCTGGAGGCGCTGCGGCATCGGTAGCTGCGGCATCGGTAGAGGACACGGCACTGAGCATACGCCCTGGGTTGCGCAAAGCAACCTAGGGCGGCTAGGCTGCGTTTCGCAAGGCAACCCAGGCGAGCGCGAGGTGACGCGATGTCCAGCGAACGAGCCACCGCAGAGCTGCTCCGGGAGCGCCGGCACCGCTGGGAGGACCCGCTGCGCACGGCCGCCGCGGCCGCCGACCGGGACGGCCTGGCGTTCCTGCGGGCACTGGTCGCGGGCGAGCTGCCGCCGCCGCCGATCGCCGCCACGCTCGGTTTCACGCTCCGGTACGTCGAGGCGGGCCGGGCGGTGTTCGAGCTCGAGCCGGCGGAGTACCACTACAACCCGATCGGCTCGGTCCACGGCGGGGTGTACGCCACCCTGCTCGACTCGGCCACCGGCTGCGCGCTGCACTCGCTGCTGCCGGCCGGTGCGACCTACACCAGTCTCGACCTCTCGGTGAAGTTCCTCCGCGCGGTCCGCGCCGACACCGGCACGCTGACCTGCGAGGGCACCGTGACGCACCTCGGCGGCCGCACCGCTCTGGCCGAGGCGCGGCTGACCGGGCCGGATGGCCGGCTCTACGCGCACGCCACCAGCACGCTGATGATCTTCCGCCCGGAGGCCACGACATGACCGTCACCGACTTGCGTCCGGCCGCGCCGCCTGCCGGCACACCGGCCTCCCGCGCCCTGGCCGGCACCGTGGCGTTCCGCGCCCTGACCGGCACCGCGGCCGACCGCGCGCTGGTCGAGGAGCTCCTCCGGCGGAGCTCGCCGCCGACGCTCCGCAGCCGGTTCTTCCTGCCCGCCGGCCGGGACCCGCACGAGATGCTCGACACCTACCTGCCGTTCCTGCTGGCCGGCCCGCCGGACGGCCTGGCCCTCGTGGCCCTGGTGGACGGCCGGCCGGTCGGACTGCTCAACCTGGTCGCCGGACCGGAGCGCCGGCTCGAACTCGGCGTCCTGGTGGCCGACGACTGGCAGCGACTCGGTATCGCCGGCTCGCTGCTGCGGCAGGCCACCCGGCCGGGCCGGTGGCCGGGCTGGAGGGTCCGGGCGACCGTGCAGCCGGGCAACGCCGCCGCCCGGGCGCTGATCCGGGCGCACGGCGGTGCCCGGCTGTTGTCGGGCCTGCGCGGCGAGTACGTCTTCGAGTTCGCCGCGGCGCGCTGAAAGCCCGGGTGGTGGTCGAGGTCCGGGTCGGCCGGACCGGTCCGGGCGGGCACTACAGCGCGCCGCGCATGGCCGCGGCACGTACCGCCACCGGCCGGCCACGCGGCGCCGTAACCGGAGCGGGTCGTTCACCGCGGCTGGACGTCGATGGCGCCGGACAGCCCGGGTACTCCGCCCAGCAAGGTGGCCAGGGGCGCCGGGACGCGCACGCGAAACTCGGCGTCGAACGACTCCACGCCCCAGCGGATCAGCATCAGCGCCCGCAGACCGGCCGGCTCGATGTAGCCCACGGCCGACAGGTCGATGACCACGGCGTACGGCCGGTAAGCCAGGATGTCCCTGGCCGCGAACATCAGCAGCGGGCTGGACTCGACGTCGACGTCCCCCGACACGACCAGGGTCGCGATGCCGTCGCGTACCAGCGGCTCGACGGCGAATGGCATTCCCACCGAGCGCATCGCCTCTGCTTGGACCGCGCACCGTGACGACGACATCACAGACTCTCCCTGGACTCATCGTCTGAGCCGCCGCAAATGTTTCGTTACCGGGCGGGCAGCAGGTCGGTCGGGGCTGGAACGCGGCCGAGCCGAGTTATCCCGTTAGTCCGACTTGCGGAACTCCGCGATCGCCACCCCTAGCAGCACCAGCCCGGTGACCGCGACGATCAGCAACTCCAGCGCCACCGGTACCCGCCAGCCGCCCCAGGTGACGCCCGGGTTGAGCGCCTGGTGCACCTCCGGGCTGACGTTGACGTGGCCGAACACGGCGCTCCGCATCGGGTCCACCGCATAGGTCAGCGGGTTCAGCCGGGTGAGCACGGACAGCCACGCCGGCAGGTTGCCCAGCGGGAACAATGCGCCGGACAGGAACATCATCGGCATCAGGATCATCTGCATCAGCCCCATGAAGGCCTGAATGCTCTTGATCCGCGCGGCCATCATCACCCCGAACGCGGTGAGGGTGAACGCGCCGAGGTACATCTCCGCCAGCAGCGTGAGCAGCAGGCCGGGGGAGTACGGCACGTCGGCCAGCCCGGCCAGCGCCAGGATCGCCACCCCCTGGAACGAGGCCACAATCGCGCCGCCCAGGCACTTGCCCACCACGATGGAGGCGCGGCTGACCGGAGCCACCAGCATCTCCCGCAGGAACCCGAACTCCCGGTCCCAGACGATCGACGCGGCCGAGAACATCGCGGTGAAGTTCACCGACATGGCGATCACGCCGGCGAACATGAAGGTGCGCAGGTTCACTCCCGGCATGCCCCGGGTGACCAGCGACGACAGTCCGGTGCCCAGCACCAGCAACCACAGCAGCGGCTGGATGAGCCCGGACACCATCCGGGTGCGGTCCCGCCAGTACCGGATGAGCTCCCGGTGCAGGACGACCTTCACGGCGCGCAGGTCGTGCTGCATGGTCCGCCGGGGCACGCTGACCCGGACGACGTCGCCGGCAAGGCTGTTCGCGGTCACCGCACTCACCTCCGCGCCAACTGGCGCATCCAGTCCTTGGCCGAGCCCGCCTCCGCGTCCCGGATGGTGGTACCGGTGTAGGCCAGGAACACGTCGTCCAGCGACGGCCGGGCCACGCTCACCGACCTGATTGCCACCCCGAGCCCGGCGAACAGCCGCGGCACGAACTCCTCGCCGGCCGGCACCGCGAAGGTGACCGCGCCCTCGTGCATCGCCGCCTCCACGCCGAAGTGCTCGCGCAGCGCGGCGATCGCGGCCTCGTCGTCCGCGGTGTGGATCTGCACCCGGTCCTTGCCCACCGAGGCCTTCAGCGCCTGCGGGGTGTCGCAGACCACGATCTCACCGCGGTCGATGATCGCGATCCGGTCGCAGTACTCGGCCTCCTCCATGTAGTGCGTGGTCAGGAAGATGGTGATCTCCTCGGTGCGCTTCAGCTCGTTGATGTAGCCCCAGATGGCCACCCTGGTCTGCGGGTCGAGCCCAACCGTCGGCTCGTCCAGGAACAGCACCCGCGGCGAGTGCAGCAGCCCGCGAGCGATCTCCAGCCGGCGCTTCATGCCGCCGGAGAAGGTCTCCACCCGGTCCGCCCGGCGTTCGGTGAGCCCCACCATCTCCAGCACCCAGCGCATCCGCTCCGCCAGCACCGCCCGCGGCACGCCGTACAGCTCGGCGTGGAAGCGCAGGTTCTGCTCGGCGGACAGGTACCCGTCCAGGGTGGGGTCCTGGAACACCAGCCCGATGTTGCGCCGCACCTCGTCGCGCTCGGCCGTCACGTCGTGCCCGGCCACGCTGGCCGAGCCCGCGGTGGGCGTGACCAGCGTGCAGAGGATCTTGATGGTGGTGGACTTGCCGGCCCCGTTCGGCCCGAGGAACCCGAACGTCTCGCCCGGCCACACGTCGAAGTCGATGCCGCGCACCGCTTCGATCACGCCGTACCGCTTCGCCAGCCCGCGTACCGACACCGCCGGCGGACCGGCCGGCGGGGCCCCGCCGGCGGCCACCGCCTCGATCCCTGCGGCAACGTCCGTCATCTGCCCGTCCCCTCGAGGTATTTGATGGGATGCACCCACGGTAGGAATGCCCCGCCGCCTCGGTCAACCCCTTTCGGCGTTCCGATTATCGCAGATGTATCGGCGAGCTGTCGGAGTCACTTTCGTGGGAACCTCCTACCATCGGAGCATGAGCGCAGCGCCCCGGCTCAGCGCGCCCGGCCTGCCCGAGCGGCTGCTGGCCCACCCAGTATTCGTGATGCTGCAACTGGTCCGGCTGGCCCGGCGTCGCGGTCTGCGCGCACTGCCAGGTGACATCCGGCTGCCGCAGTACTGCGTGCTGGCCGTGCTGGTGGACGTAGGCCCGGCCTCGCAGCGGGAGGTGGCCGACCGGCTCGGGTTCGACGCCAGCGACCTGGTCGGCCTGGTGGACGCCCTCGAGGCAGACGGGTACGTGACCCGGGAGCGGGACGACGCGGACCGACGGCGCTACATCCTCACCGCCACGCCGGCCGGCCGCCGGGCGCTGGCGGAGGTCGAGGTGCGGGCCCGCGAGGTGCGGGGGGAGTTCCTGGCGCCGCTTTCGGAGGCGGAGCGGGCCACCCTGCAGGACCTGCTGCGCCGGCTGTACCTCCACCACGCGCGGTCGGACTGACCGGCGGGTGCGCTACCTGGCGGCGGTCCGCGATCATGGGCCCGGTACCCCGCACAGCACCCGCACCGACGCGTGGAGGGCAGACCTGTGGCACCGCATGCCGCCGACCATCCCGTGACCATCGACGACCCGGCCCGGTACGTGAACCCGTTCATCGGCACCAAGGAGGGCGGCATCGACTTCGGGCACGGCGGCGGCGCGGCGAACACCTTTCCCGGCGCCACCACGCCGTTCGGCATGGTCCAGTTCAGCCCGGACACCGCGGTACACCAGCACGGCGGCTACCGCTACGACGACGACCGGCTGAAGGGGTTCAGCCTCACGCACCTGTCCGGGCCGGGCTGCGACGACCTGGGCAACCTGCCGTTCCTGCCGGTACTCGACGGCAGGGTGGCCGACACGGTGGCGTTCTCGCACGCCGACGAGGCGGCCGGCCCCGGGTACTACCGGGTCGTGCTGGACAACGGGGTGACCGTCGAACTGTCCGCCACCACCCGCTCCGGAATCGCCCGGATCGGCTACCCGGCGGGCCGGCGCGCCGGGCTGGTGCTGGACGCGGGGCGCGCGGTGAACTCGGCCAGCGGCCGGATCACCGCGAGCGGGAGGGCGCTGTCCGGGCACACCGAGTCGGGGGGCTTCTGCGGCACCGGCAACCGGTACCGGCTGCACTTCCACGTCACCGCGGACACCGCGTTCAGCACCGACGCGGCCAGCGGCTCGAAGCTGACGCTCACCTTCGACCCGGCCGCTGGCGACCCGGCCGCTGAGGATCCGGCCGCTGACCGTACCGTGATCGTCCGGTTCGGACTGTCCTATGTGGACGCCGCCGGTGCGCGGCGGAACCTGGAGGCGGAGCAGGCCGGGCGCGGCTTCGACGAGATCCGCGCCGCCGCCAGGCAGCGGTGGAACGAGCTGCTCAGCCGGATCGCGGTGGCCGGCGGCACCGACGAGGAGCGCACCGTGTTCTACACCGCGCTCTACCACGCGCTGATCCACCCCAACGTGTTCAACGACGTCAACGGCGACTACCGCGGCTTCGACGGCGCTGTGCACCACGTCGAGGACGGGCACCTGCAGTACGCCAACTTCTCCGGCTGGGACGTGTACCGCTGCCAGGTGCAACTCCTCGCGCTGCTGACCCCGGACATCGCCTCCGACATCGCACAGTCGGCTGCGAACCAGGCCGTGCACGCCGGGTACTGGGACCGCTGGACGGTGGCCAACGACGGCACCGGCGTGATGGTGGGCGACCCGTTGCAGATCATCGTCTCCGCCATCCACGCCTTCGGCGGCACCGCGTTCGACGCCGCCCGCGCGCTGCGGTTGATGGTGGCCGGGACCACCGACGACCGGGAACGGCCGGGCCACGCGTGGTACGACGCGGCCGGGTACCTGCCGGAGCCCACCGGCGGCGTGTGGGGCTCGGCGTCCACCGCGCTGGAGTACTACGCCGCGGACTTCGCGGTGGCACAGTTCGCGGCCCGGCTGGGCGACGCCGCGACGCACGAGCGGTTCCAGTGGCGGGCGCAGGGGTGGCGGCACCTGGCGCACCCCGGCTCCGGGTATCTGCAGCCGCGCAGGCCCGACACCGCCTGGCCGCCGTTCAGCCCCCTGCAGAAGGAGGGGTACGTCGAGGGCAACGCCGCGCAGTACACGTTCAGCGTGCCGTGGAACGCCCGCGGACTGTTCGACGCCATGGGCGGCGACGCGGCGGTGCTGCCCCGGCTGGAGGAGTTCTTCACCGAACTGAACGCCGGACCGGACCGGCCGTACGCGTACCTCGGCAACGAGCCGACGCTGCACGTGCCGTGGATGTTCGGGTACGCCGGCGCGCCGCACCGTACCCAGGACACCGTCCGCCGCGCGCTGACCACACTGTACCGGCCGACCCCGGACGGGCTGGTCGGAAACGACGACCTCGGCGCCATGTCGAGCTGGGCGGTGTGGGCGATGCTCGGCATGTACCCGGTGGCGCCCGGCCGGGCCGAGCTGGTGCTGGCCAGCCCGCTGTTCGAGCATGCCACCATCCGGCGCGGCAACGGCGTGACCATCGACGTGGCGGCGCCGGGGGCGAGCGCGTCGCGACGGTACGTCCGCGCCCTGTGGGTCAACGGGGCGCCGTGGTCGCGGGCGTGGCTGCCGGAGTCGTTCGTGGCCGGCGGCGGCAGGGTCGAGTACGACCTGTCCGAGACGGCCGACCCGTCCTGGGGGAGCGCGCCCGAGGACGCCCCGCCGTCGTTCGAGTACGTCGGCACGCCGGCCACGCTGACCGCGCACGCGGGCAACCGCGGGATCTCAGACGACGCCCACCCGGAGGCCGCCGACCTGGACCTGGTCGGCTTCGCCTACTCGGCGCAGGCGCTGGCCGCGGCCGGCCTCACCCCGGGCGGGCAGGTCACCGTGGACAGGCTGACGTACCACTGGCCGGTGGCCGGCGGGCCGGACAACGTGGTCGTGTTCGGGCAGGTGCTGGATCTGTCCTGGGTGCCGGCGGGGGCGGGGCGGCTGGGGTTCCTCGGGGCGGCCACGCACGGCCCGGCCGGCGGCACGGTGCTGCTGCGGTACGCCGACGGGTTCGTGCAGCGCGCCGTGCTGGGGTTCTCGGACTGGACGCTGTCCGCAGGGCGCGCCCCGATCGGGTACGGCAACCTGGTGGCCGCCCGGATGCCGTACCGCAACCGGCCCGGCGGACGGGACGCGGTCACCACGTACCTGTTCGCCACGGCCGCCATCCCGCTGGAGACCGACCGCCGGCTGGTCTCGGCGACCCTGCCCTGGGGCGTGCCGCACGGCCGGCTGCACCTGTTCGCCGTCGCCGCGGACTGACGTCCGGCGCGAGGACGGATCGTGCGGTCCGCTCCTCAGCCGATCTCATCGGCGAAGTAGCGGACCCCCGCCGCGAGAGTCCGGTCGATCAGCTCGGCGATCTCGCCCCACCGCTCGGTCGGGAGATTGGAGTGCACCAGCGTCACGCTGTCCGCCGCCGTGGGTTCGAACGCCCGCCGGTACTCCTGCGGAGCCTCGAGTTCACGGTCGGCGTTCTGCGGCGCGTACCGGTCGTCGATCACCTCGGCAAAGGGTCACGGCGAGCAGCCGAGTTCTGCGCTGCCCACCTTCTGTATGGCAACGATGTACCGCAGGGTCTGACCCGAGGCGTTGAGATGGAGGCAGGTCCACCAAATGCCCTCCGTCAGATTCGCGAAGAACTCGATCCGTCTGACCACGTAGACGAGTTGCCCGCGCCAGTACCGGGCATTCGGCTCGCCCGGAGCCGCATGGGACACCTGATATCTCGCCCGAGGGTCGACGCCGCGGAACTCGTGGGTGAGCTGTTGGCCGAGCCGCTCGACCTCGTCGATGAACTCGAGCAGGCCGGACATCGTTGCGCTCACTCTTCCAGTCGCCGTGTACGAGTTCTCGCTGGAAGGCGTGGTTGAACTGGATCGCCCCGGCGCGGCGACCGGGCAGATGCCGCCACGACGCGACCGCGGGGCGCCACCGTCCTGGTGGCGCCCCGCGGCAGGTCGGGGGTCAGTACTGCTGGGGTGCGGTGTGCTCGCCGTGCACTGCCGGGTCATGGGCGCCGTGCAGGTCGGGGTTGTACTGCCCATGGATCGACTCGTCGAAGCTCCCGTGGATCTCCACCGAGTACACCCCGTGCCACTCGGGGTTGTACTGCCCGTGGATCTCCGGGTGGTACTGGCCGTGGATCTGCGGGTCGAACCTTCCGTGGATCTCCGGGTGGTACTGCCCGTGGATCTCCGGGTGGAACTGGCCGTGCGTCTCCGGGTGGTACTGCCCGTGGATCTCCGGGTGGAACTGGCCGTGCGACTGCGGGTGGAACTGGCCGTGCGTTTCGGGGTGGAACTGGCCGTGGGTCTGGGGGTGGTACTGGCCGTGCGTTTCGGGGTGGTACTCGCCGTGGGTCTGCGGGTGGAACTGCCCGTGGGTGTCGGGGTGGTACTCGCCGTGCGACTGTGGGTGGTACTGCCCGTGGGTGTCCGGGTGGTACGGCCCCGAGGCGGAGCCGGCGCCCCCGCCGCCCTGGCCGGCGCCGCCCTGGCCGCCGCCCTGGCCGCCGCCGAGCTGGCTCTGCATCGCCCCCTCGGTCTGCGGCCCGACGAGCCCGTCCGCGGTCAGGCCCATCATCTCCTGGAATTGCCGGGTGGCCTGTTCGGTGGCCGTTCCGTAGTGCCCGTCTACGGCCAGGCCGGCCTGCAACACCTGGTTGAGCTGCTCCTGCCAGCTGCTGACCTCGACGCCCTGGCTGCCGTTCTTGAGATAGACGCCGGACATGACGGCGGCTCCTTCCCCGTGATCGTCTCGGGCCCGTGCCGAGTCCGGCGACGCGCAGCTTCAGCGTGGCCGCCGCGCGGGGCCGGAACCACGCGCGGCCAGCCGTTCTAGTGGGCACACCGGGGGGCCCGAAGGGGCACGGCACGGGTCGGCACTGCCCGGCGTCACCGTTTGGCGGCGGCCCGGAAGCTCTCCAGCGCGGCCAGCAGCGACGCCTGCTCGTCCTCCGTCATCGCGGCGAGCACCCGGCCGATGTCGGTGCGGCGGGTGGCACGCAGGGTGCGCAGCAGCTTCCGCCCGTCGGGGGTGAGGCTGAGCACCACCTCGCGCCGGTCGGTCCGCCCGGTGGTGCGGGTGAGCAGCCCGGCCGCCTGCAGCCGGTCGCACAGCCGGCTGGCCGACGACGGGATGGCTCCGAGCTCCTCCGCCAGCCCGTTGAGGTTGATCTCACCGGCCTTGTCGACGACGAGCAGGGCACGCAGCTGCGAGGCGGACACCGGCTGCTGAAGCGACTCCTGGGCCCGTCCCCACACGATCACCAGTACCTCGGCGGCTGCCTCCACTGCTGCTGACAGCTCCGCCGGCCGATGGTCACAGTGGGCAGGCAGGGTCATATTCTCCACTCGTACAGGACCGGACCACGTGGGGAGGGCTGGTGGACCCGATCAATCGTGTTGCTCATGCCGAGCGTGCCATGCTTCACGCCCCCTCGCATGCGCTGGCTGAGGCGATTCGCGATGTTCTCACCTCGACCTACGGCGCGAAGTCGGCGGACCTGCTCCTCATCGACTACCGGATGACGGTGCTGCAGTCCGCGCTGACCGGCACCGGCCGGTACCCGGTCTACGGCTCCCCGGCCGGCACCGCCTTCGTCGAGCAGCGGCCGGTCGTGGACGGCGCCGAGACGTTCGTACCGATGACCGTGCAGGGCGGCGACCGGGCCGGCGTTGTCGCGGTGGGCCTGGCAGAGCCGGCGGGCGAGCCGCTGCTGGCCGAGCTGGTCGAGCTGGCGTCCGCGGCGGCGCTCGGGCTGCTGGTGGCCGACCACGCGACCGACCGGTTCCGGGACGCGCGGCGCACCGAGCGGCTCACCCTGGCCGCCGAGATGCAGTGGCAGCTGCTGCCGGGGCGGGCGCTGCGCCGGCCCGAGTTCGTCCTCGGCGGGCAGCTCGAGCCGGCGTACTCGGTGCGCGGTGACACCTTCGACTGGACCGCCGAGGCCGACCAGCTGACGATGGCCGTGACCAACGGGATGGGCGACGGGGTGGCCGCGGCGCTGCTCACCTCGCTGGTGGTGTACGCGATGCGCAATGCCCGCCGGGCCGGCCTCGGGCTCGCCGACCAGGCTGCGCTGGCCGACCAGGCGCTGTACTCGCAGTACCGCGGCGACCGACACGTGGAGACCCTGCTGCTGGGCTTCGAGCTGGCCACCGGGCGGGTACGCGTGGTGGACGCCGGCACCCCGCAGCTCTTCCTGCTGCGCGGCGAGGCGGCCGAGCAGGTCGAGCTGGAGGCGCAGCTCCCGCTCGGCATGTTCGACGGCACGGTGTACACCGAGCAGGAGTTCGCCGTGCTGCCGGGCGACCGGCTGTTCGTGCTCAGCGACGGGGTGCACGGCGCGACGGTGACCGGCGCCCGGTACGGCGAGCGGCACCTGGAGCGGATCATGCGGTCCACCCGGCCGCTGCCGCCCGGGGAGGCGGTGCGGGTGCTGCTGACCGACCTGATCGAGCAGCACGGCGGCGACCAGGGGCTGGATGACGACGCGGTGGCCGTCTGCCTGGACTGGACCGGCCGCCCCGGTTAGCCGGCCCGGCTCGGTGAGCGCAACGGACCGCAACGGACCGCAAC
>WNFV01006805.1_pt1 | contig 13405 bp, 7 predicted proteins | sample 5400101 | NCBI WGS metagenome assembly WNFV01 (sample SAMN13153361, study PRJNA577476) | soil metagenome | isolation source: 115 cm soil or saprolite under grassland replicate 1 | place: USA:California | collected 2016-06-15
CGATCAACCACGGGCAGGGAGCGAGTCACCCGGCGGTCTTTGGGGACCAGCTGCTCACGTACCTGTCCCAGCTCGTCACGATCTTCAACTCCCACCTCCATCCAGGCGAGCTCGCGGCCGGGGTCATCCCGGTCACGCCCGCGCCCCCGGTGGCGCCGATGACGCCGCCGACGCCCTCGCTCCTGTCCACGAAGAACCTGGTCGGGTAGGAGGGCCGATGGCGCAGCTCTACGGTGGCTCGCTCGACGATTTCGCAGGCAGCCTCGCGGGGGAGATCGAGGACGCCCTGCGCGACGTTCGGCTCGAGGCGGGCCTCGACCCGCCGCCGGACGACGACGACCGGAGGATGCTCTTCATCGCGATCGGCCGCGGCGTCGTCGCGCACCTGAAGAGCCAGCAGGCGGCCTTCGCGATCCACGTCGGGACGTCGCTGCCGTTCGATACGTCCCCCGACATCAAGGTGCGCTGAGATGGCGGCCGAGTTCCTCGACTTTCCGTTCGACGTCGACGCCCGCGGCGGCACCGCGACGGTGGCCGAGGACGACCACGTGCGCGATCTGATCATGCAGGTGCTCTTCACGAGCCCGGGCGAGCGCGTCAACCGGCCCGAGTTCGGCTGCGGCCTGAAGTCGCTCGTCTTCATGCCGAACAGCTCGGCGCTCGCGGCGGCCACGCAGGCGCTCGTGAAGGGAGCGCTGCAGAAGTGGCTCGAGCACGAGATCCAGGTCGAGGCGGTCGAGATCGAGGCGCACGACGAGCGGCTCGAGGTCACCGTCGCCTACCGCCGCCGCTCGGCCGGCGAGCGGCAGGTGGAGCGCTTCAGCCTGCGGGGGCCCACCGCATGAGCCCGACCGCCGTCGAGCAACCGGTCGTCTGCGCGGACGAGCGGGAGCGCCGGGCGGCGCTGCTCGGCCACCCGACGCTGAACGGGATCGACTTCCTCGAGGTCGACGCCACCGACCTGGCGCTCCTCCACGTCCACTTCCTCAACGATCTGCCCCCGAACGCCTACGGGCTCCCGACCCAGCTGGAGCGGATCTCCGTGAAGGGCGGCACGCGGATCGTGGGCGTGCGTGTCAAGAGCGCGACGCGCGTGGACGATCAGTTGCTCGACGTGCGGGTCGACCGGGTCGGCGACTTCTCGCCCTACGTGCTCGAGCTCACTGCTCCCGAGCTGGACCCGCGGTTCAGCCGGATCGGCTTCTCGTTCCGAGCCGGCTGTGCGGTCGACGTCGCCCCGACTGCGGGCGAGGAGGCGCGCACGCCGGGGCCGACGCCCGCGCTCGACTACCTCGCCAAGGACTACGCGAGCTTCCGCAGGCTCATGCTCGATCTGCTGCCGCAGCTCAATCCGCGGTTCACGGAGCGGAACCCCGCCGACCTCGGGATCGCGCTCGTCGAGCTGCTGGCCTACGCGGGCGACCGTCTCTCGTACTTCCAGGACGCGGTCGCGAACGAGGCGTATCTCGAGACGGCTCGGCACCGAGTCTCGGTGCGGCGCCTCGCCCGTCTCGTCGACTACCGCATGCACGACGGCGCCAACGCCTCGACCGTGATCCAGCTCGTCGTCGCCGCCGGGACGAGCGGCTCGCCGCCGCCGAAGCTGCCGGCGGGAACGAGGGCGGTCACGCGCATCGCCGCGCCGCTGCGCACCGAGGGCCGGCCTCCGCCGGCCGCGATCGCGCCGCAGCGGATCAGCGCCGAGGCGCTCGAGACCGACCCGGCGCTCGCGAACGCCGTCGTCTTCGAGACGCGACGCGACATCGAGTGCTTCGAGGCGAACAACGAGATCTTCCTGCACGCGTGGGGGAACGAAGAGTGCTGCCTACCCGAAGGAGCGACCGAGGCGTGGCTCTACGCAGCTCCGGGCGGCAGCGCTGTCGTTCGACCGCGACTCGCAGCGGGGCACCTGCTCGTGCTCGAGGAGGCCCGCGGGCCGGCGACGGGCCTGCCGGGGGACGCCAATCCGCTCCGACGCCAGGTCGTCGAGCTGACCGACGCGACGCAGGCGACCGACGAGCTGTTCTCCGCCACCCTTCTCGACGGCGAGCTCCAGCTGCGCGACGGCGACCCGCCCCTGCCGCTCCTGCACGTGCACTGGCGCCGCGAGGATGCCCTGCGCTTCCCGCTTTGCCTCTCGCGGCGCGACCCGGACCGCGGGCTCATGCGCGATCTCTCGCTCGCGCGCGGGAACATCGTCGCCGTCGACCACGGCCTGACGACGGTCGAGACGCATGTGCTGCCCGGCCCGGCAGACGGGCGCCTGCGGCTGCGCCTCGACCGCGGGCCGGTGACGGTCGTCGCGGGCACCGGGTCGGCTGGCACAGGGTCGGCGGGCACAGCGCCGGCGATCCTGCTCGACGTCCAATTCGAGGGCGGCGACTCGGAGCGCTGGAGTCCTGTACCCGACCTACTAGACAGCCCGCCGTTCCAGCAGGACTTCGTCGCCGAGCTCGGTGACGACGGCCGCGCCCTGCTTCGCTTCGGCGACGGGGAGTACGGCCGCTCGATCGCCGGCGCGACGTCGATCACGGCGACCTATCGGATCGGCAACGGACGCGGCGGCAACGTCGGGGCCGAGGCACTCTCCCACGTCTCGCCGCCGACGGCGGTCGACACGGGCTGGATCCGTAGCGTCCGCAACCCCCTGCCGGCGACTGGCGGGCTCGACCCGGAACCGATCGAGGACGTGCGGGCGCGGGCGCCGCAGGCCTTCCGGGCGAAGCAGCTGCGCGCCGTCACCGTCGAGGATTGGGCGGCCGCCGCCCGGGAGATTCCGGAGATCCAGGGCGCGGTCGCGCATTTCCGCTGGACCGGCAGCTGGTACACGGTCGTCGTGGCGGTGGATCCGCGCTCGCCGGCCGCCCTCGTCACCGATCCGGACGGCCGCATCCGCCTCAGCCCGGACTTCGCGGCCCGCACGCGCGCGCGTCTCGAGCGCTACCGCCTCGCCGGCTACGACCTCGAGCTGCTGGCCCCGACCTTCGTGCCGCTCGAGCTCGAGCTCGAGGTCTGCGCCGCGCCCGGTCACTTCCGCGCCGACGTCGCCGCGGCCGTCGCCGAGACCCTGTCGACGCGAGCGCTGCGCGGCGGCCGGCGCGGCTTCTTCCACCCGGAGAACTTCACGTTCGGACAGCCGGTCTACCTGAGCCGGATCTACGCCGCCGTCGAGGCGATCGAGGGCGTCGACTCCGCCGTCGTGCGCGCCTTTCACCGGTTCGGGCGCGAGGACGCCGGCGAGCTCGCGAGCGGCGTGCTGCCGATCGAGCGTGGCGAGATCGGGCAGCTCGAGAACGATCCGAACTTCCTCGAGCACGGGGTGCTCCGGATCGTGCCGATGGGAGGGAAAGCTTGAGCGATCGCTGCTGCGAGCCGGAAGCGCCGCCGACGCCGCTGCCGGTCGAGAACCGCCCGGGCCTGTCGGCGCTCGCCTACCGCGTCGGCGACTATCCGAGCTTTCGCGAGGCGATGGTCGAGTCGCTCGCGCGGGCGCAGGAGCTCGCCGGGCTCACGACCCGGCGGAGCGACGACTACTCGATCACGCTGCTCGAGCTCTGGGCCGCGGTGGGCGACGTCCTCACCTTCTACCAGGAGCGATACGCGAACGAGGCGTTCCTCGGCACCGCTCGCCGGCCCGAGTCGGTGGCGCGGCTCGCTGCGCTGATCGGCTACGGCCTCGCCCCCGGCGCCGCCGCGCTCAGCCTGCTCTCGTTCACGATCGAGGCAGGGAAGACGGTCCAGCTCCCCGTCGGCCTACGGGTCCAGAGCCTGCCGGGCCCCGGAGAGCTGCCCCAGGTGTTCGAGTCTCTGGAGCCGCTGCTCGCGGACGCGCGACTGAACCGGCTGCGCGTCTACCCCGCCCCGGTGACGACCCCCGGGCCGCTCGCCCAGAACCAGCGCGAGCTGACCCTCGACCGGGCGGACGGGCCCGAGATCGCCGCGGCGCTGGCGGCAGGCACACGCGTCGTCGTCTTCGCGGATGGGCAGACGACCGTGCCCGAGGAGAAGACGATCGCGGCGGTCCGAACGCCCGACGACCGCGCCGTCGTCACCTGGACGGAGCCGATCGTGAGCGCCGCGTGGACGTCGGGCTCGAGCGCCTTCGCCTTCGCCCGCACGTTCCGCCTGTTCGGCCACGGCGCGCCGACGACGTTCATGCAGCCGAGCGAGGTCTTCCCTTCGGGGCCGAAGGTGACCAAGCTCGGCGTCAAGGTCTCCAAGCAGCAATCGTCCGCGCAGCAGTCGGGAAAGGTGTCGCAGCAGCAACAGGGGGAAGCCTTCCTCACCCGCGATGTCTTCGGCGAGCAGGTCGACGTCGGACCCCGGATCGTCTGGAACCTGCGGGAGACGACCTACGAGTACCCGCATGCCGGCAACGCCGAGGAAGCGCCGCCCGAGGCGGGGACGAGCCGGCTCTGCCTCGACTCGCGCTACGAGGGCCTCGTAGCCGGCGGCAAGCTGCTCGTCGCCGACACGCGCCCCGGCGGCGTCAAGCGCCTCGTCACGATCAGGAAGGTCGACCAGGTGCAGGACGCGCTCGGCGCTCTGTCCGACACGGTCACGCGACTCACCGTGTCGCCGGCGCTGGGCGCGCTGCCCGACCGGCGCGCTGTCGTCGTCTACGAGCTCGGCACGAAGCTCGTGCCCTGGCCGGGGCGGTACCCCGACCGGCTCACCGGTGACACGGTGTACCTGCCAGGGCGGCTCCTCGCGGACGGCAGCGGCGTCCAGGTCGGTCGCCGGATCGAGCGCGGCGCGCTCACGCCGGGAGTGGTGCTGGCGCCGACAGAGCTCGAGGTCGGGCGCGAGCTCATCCTCTCGGACGCGGCCGGCAACCCGCTGGCCGCGCGTCTGAAGGCGGCCCCGACTGTGACGGCGGCCGCCGCCAACGGCTTCTGCCACCTCGTGCTCCGGCTCGAGGTCGACGGAACGCTCGATCTCGACGCGGCGACGGCGACTCTCGAAGGAAACGTCGTGCGAGCCAGCCACGGCGAGACCGTCCATGACGAGATCGTCGGGAGCGGCAATGCCTCGAGCCGCTTCCAGCGGTTCGTGCTCAAGCGGAAGCCGCTGACGCTCGTGCCCGGCGAGGGCGCGGGCGGCGTCGAGAGCAGTCTCGTCCTGTTCGTGAACGGCGTGCGCTGGCGAGAGGTTCCGACGCTCTACGGGCGGGCCGCCGACGAGCAGGTCTACGTCACCCGCCTCGCCGAGGACGGGGTGACCGAGCTTCGCTTCGGCGACGGCGTCGACGGGGCGCGGCTGCCGACAGGCCAAGCGAACGTTCGTGCGACGTATCGAACGGGGCTGGGGCTCGGCGGTCGGGTCAAGGCCGGCTCGCTGACGACGGCGCTCGACCGCCCGCCGGGACTGCTCGCGGTCACGAATCCTCTCGCCCCGACCGGCGGCGCCGACCCGGAGACCCGAGACGCCGCGCGCCGGAACGCCCCGCGCACGGTGCGGACGTTCGGGCGGGCCGTCTCGCTGCGCGACTTCGAGGATCTCGTGACCGCCTCGGGCGAGGTGGCGAAGGCACAGGCGACCTGGGCGTGGGACGGACTCGGGCGCGCGATCCATCTGACCGTCGCGGCGCAGCAAGGCGGGACCTTCTCCCAGGACGACCTGCGCCGGCTCGCCGCCGCGCTGACCGCGGCCCGCGATCCGAACCACCCCCTGCGACTGGCGAACTACGTCTCCGTCGACGTCGTCGTGCGGGCGTCGGTGGGTGTGGAGCCCGACCGCAAGCGGAGCCAGGTCGGAGCAGCGGCGCGGGAGGCGCTGCTGCAGGCGCTCTCTTTCGACGCGCTGGAACTCGGGCGGCCGGTTCAGCTCAGCGACGTCTTCCGGGTGCTCCAGAGCGTCCCCGGCGTCGCGTTCGTCGACGTCGACGAGCTCGACTTCAAGGATCCCGCCGAGCAGGCGGCCCGCCGCGTCGAGCCGGCAACGTCGCTGCAGCCGCGACTGGCGATCTTCGCGGCGCGCGCCGACGCAAAGGCCATCGGAGGCGTCCGTCCGGGAGAGCTCGCCCGCGTCGAGTCGCCGACGCAGGACGTCACGATCACGCCCAAGGGAGGGCTCGACGGATGACCGCGCTCGAGACGTCGGTTCTCTACGACCGGCTCCCCGCCGTCTACCGCGAGCTCGACGCCGATCACGGCTACCCGCTGCGGGCGGTGCTGCAGGTGCTCGGCGAGCAGGCGGCGCTGCTCGAGGAGGACGTCGAGCAGCTCTGGGACGACTTCTTCGTCGAGACCGCGCGGCCGTGGGTCGTTCCGTACATCGGCGAGCTGGTCGCGAACGACCTGCTCTACGACGCGAGCCGGATCGCCCGCTCCCAGCTGGCGGAGGAGCTCTTCGACGATCTCGCCTCGCGCGACCTGCGCCCGCCCCTGGCGGCGCCCGTGCGGGCCGACGTGGCGAAGACGATCGCGTACCGGCGGCGCAAGGGCACGGTGCCGATGCTCGAGGAGCTGGCCCGAGACGTGACCGGCTGGCCGGCTCACGTCGTCGAGTTCTTCCAGTTGCTCGGCTGGACGGAGCACCTCGAGCACGTGCGTGACGGCGGCCGCTGGGCCGACCTCCGCTCCGTCGAGGTCGCCACGCGAGTCGACGGGCCGTTCGACGAGACCTCGCACACCGTCGACGTGCGCCCGCCGAGCACGCTCGAGGGCTGGCACGGGCTGCCGACCGTCGGCTTCTTCCTCTGGCGCGTGCGTGCCCATCCGCTCGAGAGGGTGCCGGCCCGCGTCGCCGACCGCGCCTGGCGCTTCCACGCGAGCCCGCTCGGGAATCCGGCGCCGCTCTTCTCCCGCTGGCGCCGTGAGGGCGACGAGGCCGGGCTCGCGACGGAGCTGCACGTGCCGGGGCCGATCCGCCCGGCGCTCTTCCACGCCGACCTCGGCAGCGCGGCCGGGCTCCTCTACGGCTCGCTCGACCAGACGGAGGCCTCGCTCGAGGTGATTCACAACGGCACGCCGGTGCCGCGCGAGCAGGTCGCCTGCCGCCAGCTCGACCCCTGGCCGTCGGCCCGGCCGCCGGGCAAGGTGATCGCGATCGACGTCAGGAACGGCCGGCTCGCGGTCGGCGCGACCTTCGGCACGACGACGAGCTTGGACGTCTCGTTCCACTACGGCTTTCCGGCCGATCTCGGCGGCGGGACGTACGACCGCCGACGCTGGCTAGTACGCCCGACCGCGGGCACGCTCGAGCTCGAGGTCGAGGAAGGGATCGCCGACGACCCGAACGCAGGCCGCTTCGGCAGCCTCAAGGCCGCGCTCGCGCACTGGGCGTCGGCGCCGGTCGGTCGGCCGAACACGCTCGTGACGATCCTCGACAGCCGCTCGTACGTCCTGCCGACGTCGCTGACGCTTCACAACGAGCGCCGCCTCGTCCTCCAGGCGCTGAGCGGGCAGCGGCCGGTGCTCCGCACCGACGACGCCGCCGACGCGAGCCTCGAGCTGAGGGTCGACGTGCCGGCCGCCGCGCCCGACCGCGGCTCGGAGCTGACGCTCTCGGGCGTCGTGCTCGAGGGCTGGCTGCAGGTCACCGGCGACCTCGGGCGCCTGCGACTCCTCCACTCGACGGTCGTCCCAGGCCGGCGGCTCACCGATACGGGCGCGCCCGCCTCGAACGGCCACGCTGTGCAGGCGAGCGGCGTCAGGGGAGCGGTCAGGATCAACGAGCAGCTGCGCGTCGAGGTCGCCTACTCCATCCTCGGGCGGCTGGTGCTACCCGAGCACGCCGCGGGCATCTGGCTGCTCGACTCGATCGCCGACGGTCTCGGCGAGGCGGCAGTGCGGGGGCTCATCGTGGGCGGCGTGGAGCGACCCGCATGCCCGCTCACCGTCGAGCGCTCGACGCTGCTCGGGCGGACGCGCGTCCGGTCCCTCGACGCGCAGGACTCGATCTTCGACGGCGAGGTCGCCTGCACGCGGATCCAGACGGGCGGCGTGCGCTCGAGCTTCGTGCCACCGGGCTCCCGGACGCCGCGGCGCCTGCGCTGCCAGCCCGACCTCGCGGTCGAGGCCGCGATCCGCGAGCGCCGCCGGCGGGCGCCGAAGCCTCTCGACCCCGAGCTGACCGCGATTCGGCAGGCGATCGAGAGCTCGCTCGCGCCCTCGTTTACCTCGCGCCGTTACGGCCGCCCGGCCTACGCCCAGCTTCGGCTCGGCTGCCCTGCCGAGATCGCGACGGGCGCCGAGGACGGCTCCGAGCAGGGCGCGTTCTCCCATTTGAAGCAGCCGCAGCGCGAGAGCAACCTGCGCATCCGACTTGACGAGTACCTGCCGTTCGGGCTCGAGCCCGGGCTGATCTACGTGACGTGAGGAGGCATCTGTGAAGGGCGATTTCACACGAGTCACGTTCGAGCCGCGAAAGCGCTACACGAGCGTGCGCATGCAGCAGGGACGCGTGCAGCTCGACGCCGACTGGAACGAGCAGGCCGACATCGAGGCCTACCTCGACCGGACCGAAGCGACCGACGTGATCGGCCGCTCGGGAGCTCCGAAGAGCGGCGGCAGCTTCCGCATCGGCGCGCCGGGCGACAAGGCCGACCTGACGATCGCGGCGGGGCGCTTCTACGTCGACGGCCTGCTGTGCGAGCTCGACGAGCAGATCCTCGAGGTGGCCTCCTTCCCCGGCGCGAAGGAGGCGGTGCTCGTCGAGTGGCCCGACGACGACGCCGGGCTGCAGGCCGGCCGCTGGGTCGAGCTCGAAGCCGACGGTGTCGCCTCGATCCTGACGCGGATCACCTCGTCGACGAAGAGCACGAAGAACCTGAAGCTCGCCGACGACGTGAGCGCGCTCGCCGCTGCCCCGAACCCGCGGCTGCGCACGATCCTTAGCTACGCGGCACAGCCGGACTTCCCAGGCGCCGCTCCGCTCACGGCGGTCTCGGCGGCTGGCCGAACAGACTTCGTCTACCTCGACGTCTGGGAGCAGGAGGTGACGCCGAACGAGGATCCCGACTTGCTCGAGAAGGCGCTCGGAGGCGCCGACACGGCGATCCGGACGCGAACCGTGTGGCAGGTGCACGTCCGAGAGGGCGTCGCCGCCAAGACCTGCGCGGAGATCACCGATTTCCCGCCGGCGGGCGGCGACGGCGTCCTGACCGCCGTGGCGCCGCCCTCGTCCTCCGGCATCGAGCCCTGCCTGATCCCGCCGAGCGCAGGCTACCGGGGCCTCCAAAACCGCTTCTACCGCGTCGAGATCCACAGCGCGAACGGCACCGGTCCGACCTACAAGTGGTCGCGGGACAACGGCGCTTCCGCCTTCGCGATCGAGGAGTTCCTGAACGAGGACGCGACGGGAACCGACCGGATTCGCGTTCGCCGACTCGGCCGCGACCGCGTGCTCGCGCTCGCCGAGCTGCAGACGATCGAGGTGCTCGACGACGACAACGCGCTCACCGGCGAGCCGGGCACGTTCGTGCAGATCAAGCAGATCGACGAGGAGGAACGCGTCCTGACGCTGAGCGCGAAGGTCAAGGGCTACAGCGTCGCGCGGCACGCTCGCGTCCGCCGGTGGGACGGCGGGCCGACTCCGGTCGACGTCGGCAAGACGCAACAGCTCGAGGCCGGCATCGAGCTCGGCTTCGCCGGCTCGAAATTCGTTCCAGGCGATTACTGGCTGTTCGCGGCCCGCACCGCGACCGGCGACATCGAGCCGCTGGAGCAGGCCCCGCCGGAGGGGATCCGCCACCACTACGCGCCGCTCGCGCTCGTCAAATGGACGAAGAGCGGCGCCGCCGTCACCGGCAGGGTCGAGGACTGCCGCGCCTTGTTCCCGCCGCTGACCGACATCGCGGCGGAGGACGTCTCCTTCGACAACGACTGCGGCCTCGTCACCACCGAAGGCACCTCGGCCGACACCGTGCAGGAGGCGCTCGACGTCCTCTGCGCCGCCAACGGTCTCCAGCACCACAACGCGTACCTGCACGGCTGGGGCATCGTGGCCGGCCTCAAGGTCGTCTGCGACACGCAGGACCGGAGCAAGGTCGTCGTCCGCGACGGTTGGGTGATCGACCGCGCAGGAAACGACGTCCACATCTCCGAGACCCCGCTCCCGTTCATGGGGCTCGTGGACGACTTCGACAAGGCGCCGGAGAACACGGCCAAGATCCTGAAGGACGGGATCGGCGACGCCTGGCTCTTCTGGGATCCGAGCCGCGGCACCGGCGAGGACCGTTTCGGGGTCGAGCCCTACACGTCCGACTGGAAGAAGGAGCTCGACGAGCGTCTGCTCGAGACGCTCCTGATGGAGTTCTATAAGGACTGCGTCGAGGACGTTCAGGACTTCTTCCGGAAACAGCTGACGCCGCCCGAGGGCAGCAAAGACCCCGCAGGCCCGCAACAGGAGCGGGTCGCGGCGCTCTCGAACCTGTTCATCCAGCGGGTCAACAAGCAGGCGGGGCAGCACCTGCTGCTGACGCCGCGGGAGCACGAGATCCTGAAGGCCTTCTACCAGGGCCTCAAGGACGTGCTCAGCCTCGAGACCTTCTGCGGCCTCTTCGACGACGCGCGCCCGTATCCCGAGGCGTTCCCGGAGAAGATCAGCGGCATCGACACGATCTTCGGCCGCGGGCAGCACACTCGGCTGCGGCTGCGGCCGGGCGGCGAGGAGGCCTACAGCGTCGGAGCCGGCCTCAGCCCGCGCAAGCCGGCCGTCACGATCAATCGCTGGGATCTGAAGCAGGGGAAGCTCGCCGAGCAGATCAATCCGCTAGCGCCGCAGGGACGCAACGTGCCGATCGGCGGTACGCGGACGGCGAATACCGGCACGGCCGCGGTCGCCGACATCGCGATCTCGCCGGACGGCAAGCAGATCTACATCGTCGCACCGACCCGGAACGGCGAGGACACGATCTTCCGCGTCGGCAAGATCGGCCGCAGGGAGATCAGCTGGGGCGACGTCTTCACGATCTGCGACCTCAAGATCGTCACGCTCGCGACGACGGCCGCCGATCCGACGAAGGTCTACGGGATCGCGCAGAAGCGGCAGGCGAACAAGAAGCTGCTCGGCGACGGGATCTACCGCATCGATCCCGCGGCGCTCGCCGCCGGAACCCCGCCGGTCCGCGTCGGCGACGCGTTCAACGCGGTCGGGCACATGGTGATCGCGCCTACGGGCGAGACCTGGGCGACCGAGGCTGCGGCAGGCCAGGAGCCGAAGTCCTACACCAGCGTCCGTCACTTCAGCGACGTCACGGGCAGCCGCGCGCTGACGGTCGACACGATCACGCTCAGCGGTATGCGCGGGAAAGACGACATCGCCGTCTTCCGGACCGAGGACGGGGCGTCGGCCGACACGCTCTACGCGATCGTGGAGACGACGAGCTCGACGAAGTTCCTGCTGACCTTCCGCGGCAACACGGAGGCCGCGGATCGTGTGCCGGTCGAGGCGACGACGATCCGGCTGGAGCCGTACCCGCCGACCGCCTCCCTCCTGATGACGTCGGAGGACGGATACTGCGTGCGGGTCGTCGACATGCGATCAGGCAAGAAGTCCGCGAACTTCGTGCCGATGCAGCTCGGCCCGATCGCGATCGCGTCCGACCCGAAGAACGACCGCGTCTACGTCCTCAACTACCTCAGCAGCACGCTCGTGGTCGCGGACGGAAGGCTCTTCGACCCGTCGGCGAAGTTCCCGCTCGCGGTGCTCGCAAAGTACCGCGCGGCCGCCGTGAACGCCTACAACGACCTGCTCGCGCGGTTCCTCGAGTACCTCAAGGACTGCCTCTGCGAGCACCTGCTCGTCGCGGAGCCGGACACGACCGCGAAGACGAAGCTCTACCTCGGCGCGGTCAGCATCCGAAAGCCGAAGACCGGCGGCGGGCCTTCACGCGTCTACAAGGTCTGCAACCTGTCCCGGCGGCGCTACGTCAAGAGCTTCCCGGCGATCGGCCACTGGCTCTCGCTCGTGCCGGTTCTGCCGTTCCTGGATCTGATGGTCGAGCGCTTCTGCTGCTGGGTCTTGCCCGACGCGTTCGACCGCTTCGCCGTGGCCGAGTTCGACGAGTCGAAGTCGCAGGCGCCCGAGGTGCGGTTCCGCCTCGGAACGGCGCGCGCGGGCACCGACAGGCTGCAGGCCTTCGACGCGCTGGGCACGATCGGCGGCGTGTTCGGCAAGTTCCTGCAGATCGCGAAGATCACCGGCGACAAGACGTAGGGAGGGAGGAAGGAAGGATGAGGTTCATCGACGAGCCGGCCGAGCGGGTCGAGTCGCAGCTCCGAGACGAGGAGGTGAAGGTGAAGCGGGAGCCGTACAACCCGCGCAGCCGAAGCCTTCTGTCGGATTTTGTCGGGTTCTTGCGCACGCCGGATCCGGGCAGCACCGTGACGCTGTTCGAGGACGACGACGGTCGCGTCCGTTACTACACGGTCGAGCGTCCCGACCCCGAGGTCGAGAAGCTTCGGGAGCGTCTCGACGAGCTGGGCCGGCGAGAGCCGGGCCCCCCGGAGGACGACCGGCTGAAGCGGATCGAGGACCGGCTCGAGCGCATGGCCGAGCTCGAGGCGAGGGTGGCGAAGCTGCCCGAGCTCGAAGAGCGGGTCAAGAAAATCCAAGTGCTCGAAGAGCGGGTTGGGAGGATCCAAGTGCTCGAGGAGAAGGTGGCCGCCGTCGACAGGCTGCCCGCGCTCGAGGAGCAGGTGGCGAGGATCGGCCTCCTCGAGGAGAAGGTCGCTGCCGTCGACAAGCTGCCAGCGCTCGAAGCGAAGGTCACCCAGCTCTCCCGGCTCGACGAGAAGGTCGCCCAGATCGACAATCTGCGCGGCCGCCTGGAGCGGCTCGAGCGGCGGTAGCTGGAGTCAGACCCCGGTAGCGGGCGTACGATCTCGAGCAGGTGCTGATCGTCGCGCAATGATCGCCGCAACCACGCAACTCGTTGCGGCACAGGCATTCCCCCCGGTCGATCAGGACTACCTGTTCGAGGCGCGGCAGATGCAGGCGCTCTCGTTCGCGGCGCACATCCCGCTCGTCTGCTTCGGAATCGCGTTCCCGGCCTTCGTCCTATTCGTCGAGTGGCTGCACCTCCGCACCGGCGACCCGCTCTACCGGACGCTTGCGAAGCGATGGTCCAAGGTGATGCTCGCCCTCTTCGCGGTCGGAGTCGTCACGGGCACGATCCTCAGCTTCGAGCTGGGGCTCCTGTGGCCGAACTTCATGGCGACGTTCGGCGACGTCTTCGGGCTCGGCTTCGCGGTCGAGGGGTTCTCGTTCTTCGTCGAGGCGATTTTCATTGCCGTGTACGTCTACGGGTGGGATCGCCTCTCGCCGCGCGCGCACTTTCTGGCCGGGATTCCGATCGTGATCAGCGGCTTCGCCGGCTCGCTGATGGTGATCGCGGTCAACGGCTGGATGAACCACCCGCGCGGCTTCAGGCTCCAGGGCGGCGAGGTCGTGGACGTGC
>WNFV01014076.1_pt1 | contig 13401 bp, 12 predicted proteins | sample 5400101 | NCBI WGS metagenome assembly WNFV01 (sample SAMN13153361, study PRJNA577476) | soil metagenome | isolation source: 115 cm soil or saprolite under grassland replicate 1 | place: USA:California | collected 2016-06-15
CGCGCAAATATCTCGACGGACTCACGCGAAACGGGGTGACAGTCACTCGGGGTCATACACTCCAGACGCAGCTCCTGTGCGCCGGAGAATACAAGGTCGGGATCGAGCTCTACTTGTACACGGCGGCGCAGATGCAACGCACGGGATGTCCGATCAACATTGTTTATCCCAATCCCACCACCGTTGCCTCCGCCCAGTCGTGGGCCATTCCGGTTGCCGCTCCCCGCCCGCACGCTGCCGCGCTCTTGCTGGATTTCCTGCTGAGCGCCGAGGGCGCCGAACTGGTTGCAGAACACGGACGGATACCGGCGCGCAGCGGCGTAAAACCTAAGTTCGAGACACTCAGTCAACTGGCAAGTGGAGCGGTGCCCATCCAGGTGCTTACCCCGGAAGACGCCCAGCGTCTGCGCGCGACCGCGGACAAACTGTTCAAAGATATGGTACTTCGACGATGACATTCGCTCATTTCATTTTGCCGATGTTACATCCGCCCGCGATGAAAACCTGGCGTCACGGCCTCTTTGCATTCTTTTTGCTGGCTCCAAACATCGCCGGCGCCGGCAACGAAGAGCTCTTAATGAAAACTCAATCCCTCTCGGGTCGAGCGCGAGAGGAATTTCTCGTGGCCGGGGCCAAGCGAGAGGGCGAAGTGGCGGACTACACTTCGGTCAATCACCAGATGAGCGGGCCTTTAGTCAAACTCTTCGAAAAAAAATATCCTTTCATCTCGGTAAAACTGGCGCGCATCGGCGGCAGTAAGATCATTCAAAGAGCCGAGACCGAAGCTAAGGCGGGACTCCACGCCGTGGATGTCATTGGAACGGGCGAGTTGGGTATCGTAAGCCTTGTCGATCGCGGAGTGATGGCAAAATACGTCTCTCCCATGCGGGAGAACCTTCGGGAAGGATTCGCCGACAAAGAAGGTTTGTGGACGGTCCAACACGCGACATTACTCTTCGCCGCCTTCAACAGAAAACTCGTTAAAGCGGATGAAGTCCCGAGAAGCTGGGAAGATTTTTTGGACCCCAAATGGAAGGGCAAGCTGTCCCTGGACACGGAAGCCTTCGAATGGATGGGATTTTTGCTCAAGCATATGGGAGAGCAGAGGGCTCTGAGATACTTCGAAAGACTGACCAAACAGGATGTCAAATTTCTCAGAGGCCGTTCTCTCCAACTGCAACTCCTGGCAGCCGGCGAATTCCCGATCACTATGGTTTCCAATGCGAATCTTATTCTCGATCTCAAGAAGGCCGGCGCGCCCATCGAACCGATTCGGATTTCGCCTGTTCTTTTACGACCAAGCTTGCTACTGCTCGCCGCCAACGCTCCTCACCCCCACGCCGCCATGCTCTATCTCGATTTCTTGCTGTCGAAAGACGGCCAAAACCTGCTCGCAAGCAGCAGCCGTCTGCCGGCCCGAAGAGACGTCCAGACCGACGATCGTGAACTGCACGATGGACTGCAATTCCTTATGCCGAACCCGCTTGAAACCGGCCGGAATTACAAAAACCTGGCGCTCTTATTTGAAAAGGCTCTTTTGAAACCAAAATAGTGTTCGAATCTGGTTAGACGACGCACCAACTTCTTAGCCGTTCGACGGATTTCTTATCTTGCTATCGTCTATTGCCCCAATGCTTCCGTCGTCCGCATCTGAGTAGAGAGGTGGTAGGGTAGGCCGTCGATCTCGTAATCAAGCTCGCCGAAAAACGCGAGGTGGCCGGTGTCGGGCGGAGTCACCTCGCCGACGATTTTGCCGTTCGACGCGTTTACCGCCTGCTGACTCCATTTAGCCGTTCGAAAATCCGTCGTCACTGTCTGCGCAATCCAGAGCCTCGCGCCTATCGGCGCGGGCGTGGCAGCGATGGTCAGGCGCAGTTTGTCGTTCACGCTTTCATGTTTCCAGCTCAACTTCGGCATGGGGATGCCGTCGATTTGATGGCGTGAGAAAGCGGCAAGGCCGTTGATAAGATCATTCAACTGATCCGGTTGAGGCCGGTCTTGCCGTCTCAGGTTATGGCCGGCGTTGGGAACATAAAGCACCCATTTGTCGGGCGGGATGCCGTTCCAATAAAGATTGAGAGCGTCAGTGGCCCAGTAAAAATCATTGGTTCCATTGATGATCAACTTAGGCATCGTCAGTTTGTCGCGGTACACCCAGGGATCGACCATGCTCAAGAGGCGCTGACCTTCCGTTGTTTCGGGAATCGGCAGCAGTCCTCGGCTGCTGTAGGGCGCGAGCCGGGAGCTGTAGGCGCCGAAGGCTTGGAGCTGCCGCGGCATCTGCTCACCCATGTTGAGCGTATCGATGACGATGGGGGCGATCGCTTTGATCCGCTGGTCAACGGCAGCCGTGAGCCACGTTGTCCAACCGCGCTTCGACGCGCCTGCGACGATAAACTTATCGATCGGTTCGCTCCATTCTTTCTTGCCGAACGCCTGCAAAACGTCCATGGCCTTGATGACGCTCTTCACCATTGGGAAGAGCAGCGGCCAATTTTCATCCTTGGTTTTGAGGTAACGGACAAAGGTCTCGGCGATCAGGTCGTCTTCGCGCAAGTTACCCTCGAGTAACGGCTGATTCGGAACATGATAGAGAAAAGCGACCGGAGCTCTGATCTTTCGGGCCAGCTCCATGCCCAGCGCAACATATTCGGCTCTAGCGGAACCACCCGTGACCCAAAGAAACATCGTCGAGTTGGGCGCCACACTTCGCGGCAGATAAACTTGCAATTGGTGCTGCCATTTGTTCCCCTGCCAAATCTGTGAGACGAACTGGAAATCGTAAATCCGGTCTCCCGACTGCTCGCCGTCGATCTTGCTTTTCAGTTTCCACTCGAACGCAGCCTCAGGCTTACCGACATATTTTTGCAGATCAGCCCAACCCGGAGGCGCAATCAAACTGACTCCGGCACAAGCAGACAACGTAAGAACGATTAAAAACCTGTTTCGCAGGTGCATGGACATTTTCCTCTATTTCTAATGTCCCTCGGACCAATACTAAATTCATCTTATCAGGTCTTACGACAGACCAAAGCCTTACGGGTGCGGCGAAAATAACTCTGTGAACTCTGCGTCTTTGTCGTGAATATTTCACAGTAAACGGAGAACAGTCACATAATCAAAGTATGGTTGGCTTACCGCGCGGCGGCCGGGCGACGACAAAGCTGCGCCGCAAAGAGCCCCGCGGACCGAGACCAGCAGTGTTAACTTTTCAGCGATGGAGTTGATTTAGTCAAGTTTGTTTCACAGACTGGGATATGTCTGGCGACTTCGCTCGCCTGCGATTCGTCGTGTGATTGCGCCTGAATCGAGCCAATGCCGCCGATTATTTCCATCTCAAACTTGACCAAGACCTACGCTTCGGGCCATCTGGCGCTGAAGAGGGTTGACCTCGATATCCGCAAGGGTGAAATCTTTGCTCTGCTCGGTCCCAACGGCGCGGGCAAGACGACGCTGATCAGCATCGTCTGCGGCATCGTCACGCCGACCGAGGGCGTCGTGCTCGCAGACGGCCACGACATTGCGCGTGACTACCGCGCGGCGCGGTCGAAGATCGGTCTGGTGCCGCAGGAGCTCACCACTGACGCGTTCGAGTCGGTGTGGGCAACGGTGAGCTTCAGCCGTGGCTTGTTCGGACGTGCCCCCAACCCGGCTTACATCGAAAAAGTGCTGCGCGACCTGTCTTTGTGGGAGAAGCGCAAAGACAAGATCATGACGTTATCGGGCGGCATGAAACGGCGCGTGCTGATCGCCAAGGCGCTGGCGCACGAGCCGGAGATTCTCTTCTTGGACGAGCCGACGGCCGGCGTGGACGTGGAGTTGCGCCGCGACATGTGGGCGCTGGTGCGTGGCCTGCGCGAAAGCGGCGTGACTATTATCCTGACCACCCACTACATCGACGAGGCGGAGGAGATGGCAGACCGGATCGGGGTGATCAACAAAGGCGAGCTGATCGTGGTCGAGCAGAAAATCGAGCTGATGAAAAAGCTCGGCAAGAAACAGCTCACGCTCAATCTGCTGAAACCGCTGGCGACGATCCCCCTTGAGCTAAGCGACTGGCGCCTGGCACTGAAGGCCGACGGGCACGAGCTGGAATACACCTTTCACGCCAACGACGAGCGCACGGGCATTCCGACATTGCTCGAGCGGTTGAGCCAACTGCGAATTGGGTTCAAGGATCTGAACACTCAACAGAGCTCGCTCGAGGACATCTTCGTCAGCCTGGTGAGCGACCGCAAATGAGCTCGGCAGCGAACCCAGCGGCATTTAATAGACACGGCGTGTGGGCCATCTACAAGTTCGAGATGGCGCGGGCCCTGCGTACTTTGTTCCAGAGCGTGGTAGCGCCCGTGATCACCACATCGCTCTATTTTGTGGTCTTTGGCGCTGCGATCGGCTCGCGTATGAGCGAGGTGGACGGCGTGGCCTACGGCGCTTTCATCGTGCCCGGTTTGATCATGCTGGCGCTGTTCACCGAAAGCATCTCCAATGCCTCGTTCGGCATCTATTTCCCAAAGTTCACCGGCACGATCTACGAGCTGCTGTCCGCGCCGGTGTCTTATCTGGAGATCGTCATCGCCTACGTCGGGGCAGCGGCGACCAAGTCGATCGTTCTGGGGCTGATTATCCTGGCCACGGCATCCCTGTTTGTGCCGATCAAAATTCTACACCCGATCTGGATGATCGCCTTTTTGGTATTGACGGCGACGACTTTCAGCCTGTTCGGCTTCATCATTGGCATTTGGGCGAACGGCTTCGAGCAGTTGCAGTTTATTCCCATGCTGATTGTGACGCCCCTGACCTTTTTGGGCGGCGCTTTCTATTCGATCGACATGCTGCCGCCGGCGTGGCGCACGGTCACGCTGTTTAACCCGGTCGTTTATCTTATCAGCGGTTTCCGCTGGAGCTTCTACGAGTCGTCCGACGTGAGCGTGGGAGTGAGCCTGGCAATGACGCTGGGTTTTTTTGTAATCTGCCTGGCGGTAGTGGGATGGATTTTCCGGACCGGTTACCGGCTGAAGAGCTGACAACTGGAGCGGAAACTCTCGATTCACTCGACCCGGTGAGCGCTAGAACCAACTGCTTTTGCGTTGAGCAGGATTTTGCGAAATCGCTGCTCAATTTCCCGGTTGGATAAGTCCGGCTGTCGCAGCGTTTGCTTGTATTGAGGTTATGTTCGTCCTATTTTTTTATTAGCGATCGATGACTTTGGCAGTCTGATACTTTATCAAGCATAGCGCGATCGAATTCATAGGACCGATCGCTTAAACGGGCATTCCAGACAATGCCGGTGTGATCGTCTAATTTTTAAGAGTGAAGTAATGACGATTCGTTTAAAAACCGAGTCTCGCGCCTGCTTGCTTGACAGCACCCAACCCGGATCTCTTGTGCACGATGTTCTCGCGGGAGCTCCCGTTATCAGCAGGCCTGGCGACCCGCCGGGTGGTCTTTACGAAATAGAGTGCAGTGACACGGATTGCCAGGAGCTCTTGATGGTCGCCTCCAAGCATTGTCCCGACGCCGTGCTCGAGATCGAAACGGAAATCCGTCGTCAGATTCGTGGATGATATGCGGGACAGTTTCCCGTAGAACCGAGGCCGCATCTAAATATGCGCGGCGACGCGCTGACGAACACGATTCCGTATTTCGTTCTATCCATTTTAAACTACGCCGAGCTACTGGGTAGTGACGTCGTAACTCGCGAGGCAACGATCGACCAGGGCTTCCGCAGCCGCCCAATCGAAGTTGCGGAACTCGCGTCCCTGGATAGCTGTAGGCTCGCCCGCGTAGAACATTTCGTACTGGAGATGACGCGAGCCGAACTCCGAGCCAAGAGCGTCCCACAAGAGCTTCAGGAGCTTCACTCGCTCGCCGCCGCCCGCTTTGGGCCAGCACACGTAACGCTCGATGTCGGCCGCCGAGCCGGGCGTGCGCAGCTCATCCACCGTCGCCGGCAACTGGATCAGGCTACCGCCCATCAGCCCGCGGATCTGGTTGAGCAGCGCTGGATACATCGCCTGCTGTAACACCTGACTGGCGTAGAGCAGTGCATCCTTGGGCCGCATCACGCCAAACTGATCGAGCTCCGCCGCGGCCTCGGCACCAAGGATCATGCCCTCCACGAGCGAGACACGAGTGGCAAGGTCGCCGAGTTGGGCGACGGTCTCGCTGGCGACCGAACGCCCGCTACGGTCCATACAGCGCTTGACCAGCCCTACCAGGAACTCGAGCTTGGCCCACGATCGGATGTGCGACTGGGTGTTGCCCAACACGTGCGCCGCGGTCACGCTGAACTGACCGGCCGTCAGCTCCAAGCTCTTGTAGATGAACACGTTTTCCCACGGCACGAAGACATCGTCGAACACGACCAGCGAATCGGTCTCGTCGAAGCGGCTGGACAGGGGGTAATCGAACACGCTGGTGGGTCCGAGCGCATAGGGCCGCCGCGGGTAGAGCTTCAGGCCAGGTGCACCGTTCGGCACGACACAGGAGATCGCGTAGTCTTCGTCGCCGGGCTTGAGCGGCAAAATCACTGTGACCAGCACGTAGTCGGACATCACGGAGCCGGTCCCGAGCATCTGTGCCCCACGAAGGATGATGCCGTTATCACGCTCAGCGGCGGCGCCGGCGTAAAGGTATGGCTCGGCCTGCTGGTGCGCCGGTTTGGCGCGGTCGACGGTGGGATGGACGATGACGTAGCTGATGTACAGGTCCTCGTCAGCGGCCTTGGCAGCGAAGCGCGAAAGGTTGTCGGCGAACTGTTGCCCGCCCCGCGCGTAGAACGCGGGCGAACCCGCGAAGCCCGCGAAAAACGACGCGACATGATCAGGCGAGCGCCCTAGAAATCCATAGCTGGCATCCGCCCAGAATTTGATCGCGCGCCGCCGCACCGCTAAGTCCTCGCGGCTGCGCGGTACCAACCAGCACTTGTTGATGGGGCGGCCGTCGCGCGGTGAGGGGTAAGTCATCAACTCGCGGTTGGCGGGATCGTGGGCGGGATCGTAGAGCTGCGCGATGGTACGCACCGCGGCGGCGAAGGCCGGATGCGTGGTTACATCGGCGACTCGTTCACCGTTCAACAGCACTGTCCGGCCATCACGCAGGCCGCGCACATACCCGTCGCCACTCCGAGTCATATTGCCCCCTTCCTCACACCCGGTCTTCGCACCATGATGCCGCCTCCTTCGTGGACGGGCGGATTCTCATCCTCGCAACGCGGTCGCATTGGTGGATCGAAAGAGACAAGATCCGACTCCCGATTAGTATTGGGGGCCCTGAATTCTGTGGTCCAGAGATCGGCACGACAAATCTCGGCCCATCCGGAGCGCTGCCTCAACACCTTGGTAGTAGCCGGGAAGGTCAACGAGCATGCGGTAGCCCATACGCTTATAGAAGAGTTGAGCTCCTTCATTCCCGGCGCGTACTTCCAGAGCGACGCTGAATATGCCCGCTACGACGGCGCATTTCTCGAGCCACTCAAGAAGTTGGCGTCCGACGCCTAATCGTCTATAGGGGGGAGCCACAGCGAGAAGGTCCAAGTGTGCGTCGTCGTCGCCGTAACGCATGATCGCAAACCCGGCAATGTTCTGCTGAACGCATGCGACGAGTACGTTAATATCGGGAGCGCGAATACTCGCTGCTACTCGCATAGGTGTCCAACGCCAGCGCAGACCGTATTCAATTAAATCCCGCGACAAATTGGCAATGGTGGTAGCTTCTGCTGGTCGCGCCAAGCGCAACGATAGCTCAGAACTTGTCATGAGGTATGTGGCCTAACGAATAGTGTTTTATCTCTAAAGACGGGAAGCAATCAAGTTTGATGATGGCGCGGCAGCAATGGTCTGATAAAACGGGTTTGGTCTAAAACGACCAGCCACACGATCTCCTAAAAGGACTCAGGACACGCTTGCCTTGCTGACTTCCGTGTAAGGGTGAGTACGGCGAGATCAGGGCGCGCGTCGCCGCTACCTTTCGAAACCTAGAATTTTTCCGTACTGGCGAGCCAGTCGGTCCACGGTTTGCGCTTGATTCTGATTCATCTGTAGAAGGCGCTTACCCTGGGCATACTTGTAAGCGGTGGTGCCGGGAATGAGCGCTGACGTTTGACCATTGAATTTTTCCCAAACTTCTTGTGCTTCCAACTGTGTAAGATAAACCGCGAAAAGATGTCCCACATTGGGATGGCGCGCGCCTTTGGGCACGCCGGCATTGTAAGTGGGCGAGATCACCGGATCCAAACCTTCCGCAAATACGATGGGCGCGCCATCCTTCCTCGCTTGGGAGATGAAACTATCGGTGAGGGAGATGAAACTATCGGTGAGGGTCACGGCCAGTAAAATTTCACCGACCTGAAGTCGGCTATAAAGATTCGCGAGCGTTCCCAGAATCGGATCCTGTTTTGAGATCGCAGTGACAAATTCCGAGGTCTTAGCTTCGCCCCATGGTCCTACCGCCAAGCGGGACAAATGATGGGTCGCGGTCGAGACACCGAGCTTTCCTCCTTTCCATTTCGCATCGAGAAGATCTTCCCAGCGTTTCGGCACCTCTTGCGCGGGTAAGATGTTCTTATTGTAAGCAGGAAGGACGAATTGGTTGGCTAAGCTGACGACCCCGTTATCATACTGTATTAATTCCGGAGCGACGCCTAGTTTTGCGTAATCGAATGGCTGATGCAGCTTTCTTCCCCACAACGTGGCGTGGTGCGCGTCGGTGACGAGCATGAGGTCCCATTCCGGGGTGGCACGCGAGGCGGCTCCCATCACCAATTTGGCAACGTCGCCGGTCATGTTGGATGACGGCGTGTAATTCATTTTTATGTTGAGACCGTACTTCTTGTTGAAGGCGTTGCCCAGCGCCTGGGCTCCCTTTTGTCCTGTCGTGGAAGGGGCAAGAAGCTCGATCTCGCCATCTTTCTTCGCCGCCGCCACTAAATCGTCCAGCGGAGCCGCAAGTGCTAATTGGAGGTAAGCGAACAGCAGAAACAGTACGAGTAGGAAAATCCGCATATTTAAACCCTCTCGCGTATGACGACATAGACGTGAGATTACGAGCGTCGACGCGACCTCAGGTAAAGGACGCTAATCAACTGCTGATCTACTTGTCAAGCTTCGACGGCTCTCGGATCGAGGTAGGGAGGATCGAAGGTGGGGCGTGCTCTTTGCGCCGTTGGTGATGCAATCTCTTTCTGTTCTACGTGCGCACCAGCGCAGGCCTCCGCGTGTGCCAATCCGTTGTCCTCTCGTAGGCGAAGGCCGTATTCAAGACAGTCTGATCGGTGAACCAATTACCGATGAGTTGCATGCCGATCGGCATGCCTTCAGCATTGAAGCCGCAGGGAAGCGAGCAGCCGGGTAAGCCGAGCATGCTGGGAAAGCGCAAAAGGTTCGAATGATTGTAGCTCGCGTGGCGGGTGTCGTCGCCATTGCCCTTGACGCCGTCCGTGAGCAGCGGCGCGACTCTGGCTGTCGTCGGTGAGGCGATGATATCGACCCTTTCGTACGTTGCGCGCAGCGCTTCGCGAATACGGTGTCGCGCCCGCTGGATGGTGAGGTACTCCGAGGCTGTGATGGTCATCCCCGCGGCTATACCCCGGCTCACGTGCGGCACAAAGTCTTGGTGCCGCTCGCGGAACCAGCGGCGGTTTATGCCGGCGCTCTCGGCCGAGCTGGTCATCATCGAGGTCATCGCCGCGTAACTTACCTCGGGAACATCCAAGTCGATGAGCTCGCATCCTGTGCCGGCAAGGACTTTGAGCGCAGCATCAAACGCCTGCCTCACTTCAGGGTTCACTTCATCGAGAAAGCGTCCCAGCACACCGACTCTGAGTCCTTTCACGTTGGCATCGAGCCGAGCTGCGTAAGCCGGATTTTCTTGATGCACGCTCGCCGGGTCGCGAGCGTCGAAGCCAGCCACCGTGTCCAAACCCAGCGTGATATCTTTTACCGAACGAGCAAACAGGCCGACGTGATCTTGGCTCCAGGCGCCGCGAAACGAGCCCTGCCGGCTGATGACGCCGAAAGTAGGCTTAAAGCCGGTGATGCCGCAATAAGACGCCGGGCGTCGCACCGATGAGCCGGTTTCGGTGCCGTAAGAGAGCGGTCCGATACCTGACGCGACGGCGGCCGCTGAGCCGCCGCTTGATCCACCGGCGATGCGATCTAAATTCCAAGGATTGTGGACCGGGCCAAAGTGGGAGAGTGTCGATGTGCCGCCATGGCCGAACTCATCCAGATTGGTTTTTCCGATGATAATCGCTCCAGCTGCGTTCAATCGTTCTACTAGGGCCGCGTCCGTTTCCGGGATCCAGTCGGCCAAAATTTTTGAACCTCCCGTGGTGCGCACGCCAGCGGTCTCAAACATATCCTTGATTGTCACGGGCACGCCGTGTAGCGGGCCGCGATTTTGTCCGCGCGTGATGTCTTCATCCGCCTTTTTTGCGGCGGCGAGCGCTGGCTCGCGAAGAACTGTGATGAAGGCATTGAGTTTATCTTCGAGGCGCTCCAGATGCGCGAGAGTCGCGCTCACGACCTCTGACGACGATAGGTCGCGAGCAGCAATAAGCCTCGAAAGTTCGGTCAAATTCAATTCACATATATCAGCGGCTGCCATGATCAAACCTTTTTGTCCCGAGGCTGAACTTGCAACGCCGTCCACGGCGTGTCTTGGCCGAACTCTTCAAGTTCAGCCACCATTCGCTCAAAATCCTCGATCTCGCTGGCGATCCATTCGAGATCCGCCGGAGAAAGATCTATCCCGTCTAACAGTGCCAGTCGCTGAGCGACCTTTTCCTCATTTTTCATCCTTTCCTCCTCCGACCTGATTCGCCGAAGCGTACACGCGCCGGTCCTGGTAGGGATTTATTACCGAATGATGATGGATACAAGTAACGCGTCGGATCGTATCGAGAGAACCGGGGTTCGAGCATGATTAGGTATGAAGGATGCGGATTCGGGACTAACCGGTCTTACGAAATTTCTTGGCGCGCCTGACGAAGTAATCCCACATCGTTCCGAGCCGGTGCGGGGTGTAAATCTGTTCGTACTTGAGCGCGGCCTCTTCATCGCTGGTCCATGATGGATCGCCCGAAGCGGTCGCTAAAAGCTGAATGCGCGCGGCCTTTTCCAGGAAGATCGCGTAGAGCGTCGCAACCTCGATCGTTTCCCCCACCACCGTTGAACCATGGTTTTTCATCAGCACGCCGCGGCATTGGCCTAAGCTCTTGGCAACTTGAACGCCCAACTCTGGCGTCCTAATTAGCTGCGTCGTGTAGTCAAACGTCGGCAGCCCCTCATGAAAGATCACCCCCTCGTGGCTAACGGGCCGCAACCGTTGGCCCAGTGAGCCAAATGCGGTCGCATACGGCGGATGAGAGTGGACGACGCAGTTTACATCGGGGCGCGCCTTCATGATCTCCGTATGAATGAAAACTTCGGAGTGGCGCTCGTATTTGCCTTCCACCTTCTTCCCGCTTTCGATGTCCACGACGATGATATGCTGCGGGCGGATCTCTTCGAAGCCGAAGCTATGCGGCTTCATAAGAATCCGATTCTGCCCGGGAATTCGAAAGGAAACATGGCCGAGGATATTGTCCCAGTGACCTTCGTGCGCGAGAATATTGCAGGAATAGGCTAGCTTTTCTTTGAGCTCTTTGATGTTGGCGGCCATGGTTGCTCCTTCTCAATGGTCGAGGATGGAAGATTGAGGATGGAGGATCGCGATCTTCCATCCTCGATGCTCGATCCTCAGTTTTTGTTTGCGCGTAAACGGAAGCGTTGAATCTTACCGGTCACGGTCTTGGGTAAGTCGTCGACGAATTCGACCCAGCGCGGATACTTGTACGGCGCCAATTTGTTTTTCACGTGGTTTTGCAACTCGCTACGGAGCTGGTCGCTGGGCTGGAATTCGCTCTTGAGCACGATGAAGGCCTTTGGCTTTAGAAGACCATCCGAGTCCGTACTGCCGATGACTCCCGACTCGAGCACGGCCGGATGCTCCATTAATGTGTTCTCGATCTCGATCGGCGAGACCCATAGGCCACCTACTTTCATCATGTCGTCGGAGCGGCCGCAGTACCAGTAGTAGCCCTCCGCGTCCCGATAGTAAGTGTCGCCGGTCTTGAGCCACTCGCCCTGCATCATCCGTTTGGTTTGTTCGTGCTTGTTCCAATAATAAGGCGCGTTAGCGTCGCCTTTGACCATGAGATTACCCACCTCGCCGATCGGTACCTCGCGCCCCTCATCGTCAACAATCTTTGCCTCAAATGCCGGCGTCACTTCGCCGCTACTGCCTGCTTTTGCTCGGCCGGGCCGATTGGCCAAGAAATCGTGGGTGGCCTCCGTCGAGCCGACCACGTCCAAAAGCTCCAAGCCCGTGCGCTCCTTCCATTGATGGAAGATCGCCGGGGGCAAGGGTTCGCCGGAAGATAAACAAGCGCGCAGTGAGCTCAAGTCGTATTTCTTCTCGACGCGGAGCAGGCGGGCGAAAAGTGTCGGCACAGAGAAAAAGAAAGTCGGTTTGTACTTTTCGATGACCTGGAGAATCTTTTCCGGGTCGGGTTTCTCCGGCCAGAGGACCGTCGAAGCGCCGAAGCGGAACGGGAAATAGAGAGAATTGCCCAGACCGTACGAGAAAAACATCTTCGACGCCGAGAAACATAAATCGTTTTCGTTCATCCCCAGCACCGGCTTCACGAATAGATCACTGATCGTGATCATGTCGTGTTGCAGATGAACGGCGCCTTTGGGATTGCCAGTGCTGCCGGAGGTGTAACCCCAAAAACAGACATCGTCTTTAGTGGTCTTTTCCGCTTCCAGCTGGGCGGACGCTTTGCCGACCAGGCTCTGGTACGAAAGCGCTTTTCCCTTTGGCTTGCCGACGACTAGAACATGTTTCAAGAAGGGTGTGTGGTTCCAGATCTTTTCGATCTCCGGCACCGCCGACTCATGAACGATGATCGCCCGCGCACGGCTGTCATTGATCAGGTACTCATAGTCCTTGGCGAACATCCACGGATTGGTCGGAACTGCCACGGCGCCAATTTTAATCGCGCCGAAAAAACTATAGGCGAATTCGGGAGAATCCGGCAGGATCACCAGCACGCGGTTTTCGATTTCGACGCCGAGATCTCTCAGCGCATTGCCGGTTCGGTTAACCTTCTCGAAAACTTCTTGGTAATGGAGAATGGAGGATCGAGAATCGCAATCCTCCATTCTCTATTCTCTATCCTCGGTTACTCTCCGCCGATGATTTCCGAATGCGTCTCAGTGGCGATAACCACCGACTTTGAATCGGTGTAGTGCTCGATCGCTTCGTCGCCATGCTCTTTGCCGAGACCGCTTTGCTTCACCCCGCCGAAGGGCAATTCGTCGTAGATGATCTGCGCCGAATTGACCCAGGTGTAAC
>WNFV01006813.1_pt1 | contig 13389 bp, 10 predicted proteins | sample 5400101 | NCBI WGS metagenome assembly WNFV01 (sample SAMN13153361, study PRJNA577476) | soil metagenome | isolation source: 115 cm soil or saprolite under grassland replicate 1 | place: USA:California | collected 2016-06-15
CCGGACCCGTATCTTCTGGGGAGCTTCTTCGAAGCAGAAGACCAAAATCTCGTGGCGGGCAAGAGTGGCCAAGCGGAAAGCGACTCGGCGTGGTCTGGGGAGAGAACCCCCGCCCCCGGCGCCACCCGACCGCCTCGCGCGCCGTATACGAACGCTAGCGCACCGTCGCCGCTTCCATTCTGCCCAGCCGCTCCAGGGCCTCGTTCAGGATGAGCTGCACGTGCAGGCGCCAGTGGTAGATGTCCTGCTGCTGCTGGAGAGGCAGCTTGCGGGACACGGCCTGCACCTCCCCCCGCAGCGACTCGAGCTCGTTGATCCCGTCACGGATCTCATTCGGCCACCGCGCGGTGGCGAGCTTGCCTTCCACGTCCCGCAGCCGCGCATAGTAGCGCTTGAGCCAGCGGCCCTTCCGCCACGACGCGATGAGTGGCGCGAGGCGCAGGAGGGGCAGCCACACCGCGAGGAGGGGCAGGAGGAGGAGCTTGAGGAGGAGGACCCAGCGGAGGGCACGATAGGGGAGATTGCGCGAGAGGAAGGACTCGCCAGAGGTTAGGTACGTTTCCGCCGCCTCGTTGATGGGCACGTCCACGCCTTCCAGTGAAGGGAACTTGAGAGGCGGATCGAGAAGATCACCGGGGCCGTGGACGGCTTGGGCGACCTTGAGCAGGAGCTCGACGAGACGGGGGTTGATCGTGTCCCGCGCGACGAGCAGCGCCGACGGCGAGAGCAGGGTGATGTTCTCTGCGGGAATGTTGTCCTTGAGGTCGAGCAGACCCTCGGGAATTTTCACCGGGGTGAGCCCGCGGAACTTTCGGGTATAGGCGACCTCGCGCCGAAAGCTCGTCAGCCGCAGATCCTTGTGGCGCAGGAGCTCGATGATGCCGGGATCCCGGTACGAGGTGACGAAGAAGGCCACGTCGAGCTTGCCCTCGACGAGCTGGCGGCGGGCATCGGCCGAGCTGAGGTTGACGATGGCGGGGGCGGTGATGTCGTAGCCCTGCTCGGCGATGATGGCTTTGGCGATGGCCTCGGTGCCGCTGCCCTTGGGCCCCACCGCTACGCTCTCGGGGCGGTAGGCCATCTTGTCCTCCATCCGGATGTCGCGCTTGCTGAAGATCCAGAGCGGCTCGTAGTAGATGGCGGCGAGGCCGGACACCTTGTGTTCGGGGTCGTTCACCGTCTGATAGGTGCCCGACTGGGCGAAGGCGATATCCACCTTGCCCTCGATGATGCGGCGGAAATTGTCGACGGAGCCCGCGGTGTTGACCAGCTCGACTCTGAGGCCCTCCGCCCGGAGCCGTTTCTGGTACTCGCGCCCAAAGCTGTCGTAGACACCTCCCGGCTGGCCGGTCGCGAACACGATCTTGCTCGGCGGAGAACCCCCCCAGAGATAAGCGCTGATCGCGACGAGCGCGATGGTGAGCACGATGCCCGCCATCCACAAGAACGTACGGCGCCGCGTTTCCGGAGACCAGAGGTTGGGCATACAGGCGCGTGCAGGATAGTCAGCGCGGCCGCGCTGCGCAAGCGAGGACTACAGCTTCGCCACACCCCGGGCGAGGGCGCCGCGGAGCCGCGGACCCGCCACGCGCTTCCACGGCTTCTTCAGCGTGCGCTGGAGGTCGCGTAGCCGAGCCTCGGTCAGCTTGAGGTAGCGGCTCACTGCGTCGCCGACCGCCGGATTCACGGCGGCCTGGGCCTGGCGCATCAGGAAGTCGCGCAGGAGGCCGATGGTCACGTCCGCGTCGTGCAGCTCGCCGATATGATCCTGGAGGCGGACCAGGGACTCCACGGGGCCCGAGAGTCCCGAGCCCAGCACCTCGGCAAAGAACTCCAGCAGGTAGCGAAGGCGCTTCGCTTCGATCCGCAGGGCATGGATCGTCTCGATGGACGCCCACGTCATGACCGTCTCGTAAGCCCGCACCCGGCCGTAGTGGTCCCATACCTCCGCGGGCAGCACGTGTCGGACCTGCTGAGGGTGCGGGGTGGGGTCCCCGCCGCCCTTCACTCCGGTGCCGGGCGATGAGAGAAACTCGCCGTAACGCTTGGTGAAGTCGCGGTACTCGTCGCTGTCGAGATGGCGCAGCAGCGCATGACGGGCGTCGTCCCGCCGCCCGCGCCATTCTTCGACGAGGGGAGTGAAGGCCGCGGCGGCCTCTCGCCGCAGCGACGACCGATAGCTCTCGGCCGACTCGATGAGGACGTCGAGATCGCGCACGGCGCCGAGGTGGTCCGCGAGCGCGCGCAGCTCATCGCGGAATGCGTCCACCGACTTTCGCTTGAAATAGGGCGAGACGATGCGAAAGGCCGCGCGCTGGCGGCGGGTGGCCACGCGCATGTGGTGGAGCGCTTCGATGTCCTCTCCCTTGCGGGTGTCGTCTTCGTTCGCGAGCATGCGCTCGAAGTGGAAGCGGAGAATCTTCCGGCCCGCTTCGGCCATCGGCTCGTCCGCGCGCACCCCCAGCGCCTTCTTTTTCTTCTTGGGCTTGGGGGTGGGCGCGTGTCCGTCCAGGATGGCGAGCGCCCGCTCGAACTTGGAGGCCGAGACCGGCCGGAGAGCGTACCCGCGGAGCTCCGCGTCGACGGCGTGAAGATCCTCGAGCGTTCCCGATGGCCCCAGCTCGATCTCGAGCTCGCGGGTGAGCGTCTTGTGCCCGGCGATCTCGGTGTCCACGGTGTCGAGCGAGAGCTCGCCCACCGCCCGCTCGCCCTCTTCCACGGCGCGATCGATCCGGAGCTGGCGGAGGGCGAAGAGCTCGACGAGGGCCCGCCCCCCGCTGAGTCGCTGCACGATTTCGCGGGCGGGACACTCCGGCCAGTCCGTGGGAGCCGCCGTGTTCGCGGGTACCGCGGATTCGTACTCTTCGCGCTCGTGCACAGCGCCCTCCGCCTTGCCGAGACCCTTCACGGTCAGGAGCCATCCGCGGTCCGCTTCGCTTTCACGAAGACGGCACGCATAGCCGGCCCGGAACAGGTCGCGGTCCGCCGTGTCGAGGTAGTGGTCGACCACGTGTCGCTCCCCGGTGGGACGGAGCGTGTAGGTGCCCAAGGCGCGCAGGTCGAGCAGCGCGTCGAACGCGGCCGGGTCGGATATGGCATATTTGGCTTCGATTTCCACGGGGCGTGACCTCGTCCGTGATTATAGTCGCAAAAAGGGAGGTAGAATCGTTCGATGGCCGCCACCACGCGGGTCCCCGCCCAGCACATTCGCCAGCAGCTCGTGTCCGTCCTTCGCGCCTGGGGCATGGCGCAGGCTCACGCCGACATCACCGCCGAGATGATGCTCGAGACCGATTTGCGAGGCGTGGACTCCCACGGCATCTCGATGCTCCCCACCTATGACAAAGAGTTCCGGAGCGGCCGGCTCAACATGCGCCCGGTCTTCAAGACGCTGCGCGATGCTCCGGCCATGGCCCTGATCGATGCCGACGCCTCGCTCGGCCACCCCATATCCGCGCAGGCCATGAACATGGCCGTGGACAAGTGCCGTGGCTCCGGAGTGGCGGTGGTGTCGGTGGTCAATTCGCACCACTTCGGGGCCGCCGGCTGCTACGCGAAAATCGCCGCCGACCGCGGGGTGATCGGCATGGTCACCTCGTCCACGCGCGGGGTGACCATGGTGCCGACCTTCGGGGCGGAGCCCATCATGGGAACCAATCCCCTCGCCTTCGCCGCCCCCGCCAAGCGCAATCCCCCCTTCCTCCTCGACATGGCAACCACCACCGTCGCCGCGGGAAAGGTCAAGGTCTACAAGCTCAACCACAAGCCGCTGCCCGCAGGCTGGACGGTAGACGGCAACGGCCAGACAGTCACGGACGCCGAGGAAGCGTTCCGCTACGTCTTCGAGCGCGCGGAGGGCGGCATCACGCCGTTGGGCGGTGCGCGCGACGTGGGCGGACACAAGGGATACGGCCTCGCGGTGATGGTGCATATTCTCGGCGGCGTCCTCGCCGGGGCCTCCTTCTCGCCCATTCGAAGGCTCACTCAGGGGCCATCCGACCCGCACAACATCGGCCACTTCTTCCTCGCCATCGATCCACGCGCCTTCCGACCCGACGGCGAGTTCGAGAACGATCTCGATCAGGTCGTCGACGTCCTCCACGACGCGAAGCGGGCCGAGCCCGACCAGCCCGTCCTCGTGGCCGGCGATCCCGAGATGGAGACGCGACGCGAGCGGCTCCAGCACGGCGTTCCCATTCCGGAAGACTTGATGGAGCAGCTCCGCGGGGTGGCGAAGAGCGCGGGTGTCTCCTTCGGGCTCGCCCCGGCGGGAGCGGCCTCATGAACCCGAACGCGTACCGGGACCGTGCCGAGCGAGGCGAAGTGCAGCTCGGCACGTGGGTCACCATGATCCGTACTCCCGCGGTGCTGACCCTCCTCCGCGCGGCGGGTCTCGACTTCGTCCGCGTCGACATGGAGCATTCGTCGTTCTCCATGGAGACGGTGGCCGACATGGCCACTCTCGCGCGCGCCCTGGATTTTCCCATGGTCGTCCGGCCGCCCGAAGGTAACCGCGAGTGGATCACCCGCCTCCTCGACGCGGGCGTCTGGAATCTCCACGTGCCTCAGGTGGACACTCCGGAACAGGCCGCCGCCGTCGCCTCGTATTGCCGCTACGCTCCCCTGGGCGAGCGCGGCATGTACGGCTTCGGTCCGCACACGGAGTACCGCACCCTGCCCCCGGCCGAGCACATGGCCGCCGCCAATGCCCGCGTGCACGTGACGATCATGCTGGAGACCAGCCGCGCCTTCGACCGCCTCGACGAGATCGCCGCCGTCCCCGGCATCGACGCGCTCACTCTCGGCCCCACCGACCTCGCCCAGGACCTGGGCGTGCTCGGCACGCCCAAGCAGCGGCCGGTGCTGGACGAGCACCGCCGGCGGCTCGTGGACGCCGCCCGCAAGCACGGCAAGGCGGTGGCCATGATCACGGACAGCGTGGAGGGCGTGCGGCAGATGATCGCGCTGGGCGCCACCATCATCAACTACTCCTCGGATACGGCGGCGCTCCGCTCGGTCTATGCCTCGGTCGTCGAGGAGATCCGTCGGACATGACGCGGTATCTCCTTACCTGACTCTGGAGGCCACGTGTCCCGAATCAGCCCGACCTCGCTCCTGCTCAACGTGGGCCATGCCCCCGACCACCTGCTCGGCCCCACCGTGAAAGCGGCAGGTTTCACCACGCTCCTCCTCGTCATGGCCGGGCTGGCCACCCTGACCACCGTCTTTCGTCTCGCTTCTGCCCGGTCGGATGACGACCGCCTCCCACGCCGAGGCCTCGCCGGCCACCCCCGCCGCCTCCATGGCGGGCTAGCCGATGCTCCCCACATCGCGGTTGACATTCCGGGGATTCGCTGGCACTCTTGCCCCGCTATGAACACGTTCCTGGGCCTACTGCTTATGTAGCGGCGAGCGCCTTCCTGCGCTCGCCGAGCCTCCTGCGACAGTGTCGCCAGGAGGTTTTTTGTTTTCCGGCTCGAACCCGAGCCTGACGAGGAGCCACATGCCACCGAGACCCGTGACCCCGAAGAAGATGGCCTTCGACAAGTACCGCCCCTTCATGCCCCTCGAGCTGCCCGATCGTACCTGGCCGGGAAAGAAGCTCGTGAAGGCGCCCCGCTGGTGCTCGGTCGACCTGCGCGACGGCAACCAGGCCCTCATCGATCCCATGGACCCGGAGCGGAAGCGGCGCATGTTCGAGACCCTCGTGGCCATGGGCTTCAAGGAGATCGAGGTCGGGTTTCCCTCCGCCTCCCAGCCGGACTTCGACTTCGTACGCATGCTCATCGAGGAAGACCTCGTGCCGGACGACGTCACCATTCAGGTGCTCACCCAATGTCGCCCCGAGCTGATCCAGCGGACCTACGAGTGCCTGCAGGGCGCCCGGCGCGCCATCGTGCACTTCTACAACTCCACCTCGATCCTGCAGCGCCGCGTGGTTTTCGGCCTCGACAAGGCGGGCATCGTCGACATCGCCGTCAACGCCGCCAAGCTCTGCCGCAAGCTCGAGGACACGCTGCCGGGGACGGAGGTCTTCTACGAGTACTCGCCCGAGAGCTACACGGGCACGGAAGTGGAGTTCGCGGTGGAGATCTGCGAGGCGGTGATGGACGTGATCGAGCCGACCTCGGACCGCCAGATCGTGCTCAACCTTCCCGCCACCGTGGAAATGTACACGCCGAACCTCTACGCGGACACCATCGAGTGGTTCCTGCGGAAGATCTCGCGCCGCGACCGCCTCGTGCTGTCGCTCCACCCCCACAACGACCGGGGCTGCGCGGTCGCCGCCGCCGAGCTCGGGGTGCTCGCCGGCGCCGACCGCGTCGAGGGCACCCTGTTCGGCAACGGCGAGCGCACCGGCAACGTGGACGTGATCACGTTGGCCATGAACCTCTTTGCCCAGGGTATCGACCCGGAGCTGGACATCTCGGACATCGACGGGCTGCGCCGGGTGGCCGAGCACTGCAACCGTCTGCCCGTGCACCCGCGCCACCCCTATGTCGGCGATCTCGTCTACACGGCCTTCTCGGGCTCCCATCAGGACGCGATCAAAAAGGGCATGGACGCCTTGCCGCGTGACTACGAGGTGTGGGAAGTGCCCTATCTTCCCATCGATCCCAAGCACGTGGGTCGCACGTACGAGGCGGTCATCCGCGTCAACAGCCAGTCGGGCAAGGGGGGTGTCGCCTTCATCATGAAGGCCGAGCACGGCTTCGACCTGCCTCGGCGGCTCCAGATCGAATTCTCGAAAACCATCCAGACCATCACCGAGGACAGCGGGACGGAGATCAGCCCGGCGGACATGTGGAAGGCCTTCAAGACCGCCTACCTGCCCGAGCGGTCCGCCTACGAGCTGCGCGGTCACGAGCTGGTCTCGGACCCGGGCAGTGAGAACACGCGCATCAATGCCCAGCTCGTGGTGACCGGCACCCCCCAGACAGTCACCGGCACCGGCAATGGCCCCATCGCCGCCTTCGTGGACGCCCTGAGGGGTGGACTCGGGGCCAGCATCGACGTGGTCGACTACCAGGAGCACGCGGTCGGTCAGGGTGCCGACGCCACCGCCGCCGCCTACGTGGAGACCATCGCCGAAGACGGGACTCTGCGCTGGGGGGTGGGCGTCCATCCGAATATTATCACCGCGTCACTGCGGGCGGTGCTCTCGGCGCTGGCCAGGCACAGCCGTCCCTGATCGGCGGCCGGCGAGCGGCGAGGATTCCCAGGCCTCACGCTCGCCGGCCCCCATAGAGGCGGCGACTACGCCTCACGGAAGTGACTGGAGCCCGCTCAACCAGTGCAGCGCGACGGCGCTCGCGGCGGCCACGTTGAGGGAGTCCATCTCCGGGGCCATGGGAATGCGGACGTGGAGGTCCGCCGCCGCCAGGGCTTCCTCGCTGAGCCCGCGTCCCTCGGTACCGAGGAGGAGGGCCGGCCTCCCGGGGAGGGGGCGGGTCCTTCCGAGCTCCTGGACGGCCACGGCGTCCGCCCGCGGTGTGAGAGCGACGATCGTGTAGCCGGCACGGCGCAGCAGGGCAAGGTCTCGCGGCCAGTCGGCCAGGCGCGCGAAGGGCAACACCACCGCCGCGCCCGACGAGACACGAACCGCTTTGCGGTAGAGTGGGTCCGCCGTGCCTGGAGAGAGGAGCGCCGCGCCCGCCCCGAAGGCCAGCGCATTGCGAAAGATCGCGCCGACATTGCTCGCATCACCCAGACCCTCGAGCACGACGATAGACTCGCCGTGCGCGTCCGCGAGGACGGCTTCCGCCGTCGGCTCGATCCCGCGTTCGCCGACGGCGAGACAACCGTGGTGGAACTCGATGCCGACGATGGCCTTCACGATGTCCTGGCGGACCAGGAAAGTGGGTACGGCGGCGGCCTTGAGTATTGCCCCGAGGGCCTCGAGAGCGGGCGGGGTGACCAGCGCGGATCGCGCGCGGTAGCGGCGCGCGCCGAGCAGGCGCAGCACGACCGTACGTCCCTCGGCGATGAACGTGCCACTCACGCGCCGCCGCTCAGCATCGCGGATCTCGCGATAATCGACGAGGCGAGGGTCTTCGGGGTCCTCCACGGTCTCGACGTTCGACATCGGTCTCCTCTCCGATCCTCGACCCTGCGATGGGCGGAGCCAAGCCATTCCATTCTCCGGCGTATGCCCTGCCCATGGTTGTCACGGACAGTGTCACGGGTACCGTCAACCTGAGAACAGCCCAATCTTTTCGATGAGTCAAGCCGGGTCGTTCGTTGTGGCATTTGCGTTGCTACCTCTTACCATGACGTCGCAGGCATCCCAGGGACACATCCCCGGGCCAAGCGCCCCTTGAGAGATCGGAGAGAACCGTGGCGGCATGGCGTGCGATTCGATCGATAGCGATGATCGGTATGGTTGTTGGCCTGCCGGGCTATGTCGAGGCGCAGGGGCGCCCGGGGGTCGGTGTGGTGACCACGCTCGTCGGCGAGGCGACGGTGGTCCGCTCAGTGGCGGCCCAGCCCAAGAGTCTCAGGATGCGTGACGACGTCTTCGCCTTGGACCGGATCAGCACCAAGGAGCGCTCGATTGTCCACGTGCTGATGGGTGGCAAGGCGCTGCTCACCGTGCGTGAGCTCTCCGTGGTCGCCGTCACCGAGGAAGGCGGACGCGCCACGGTCGAGCTCCAGTCAGGAAAGGTCGGGCTGGCCGTCGTGCGTGAGCGGATGAAGCCGGGCGATGTCATCGAGGTCCAGACGCCGCATGCGGTGGCGGCGGTCCGGGGCACGGTGCTCGTGGTTGAGATCGTCCCCGCTCTGGCGGGGGGAGATCAGCTCGACGGTAGCGGAGAGTCCACCACCAACGTGCACCTGCTTCACGGCAAGCTCGATGTGTCGCTGCGAAGCGATCCAGGCGGGGTCCCTGTCCGTCTGGAAAGCCTTCAGACCGTCACGGTGACCCGCGATGCGCTCGGAAAGATGCGGCCCCTCGATCTCGCCACGGCCACGGCGGTTACCAACGGCCTGAAACCCGGTCGGCAGGCCATGACGGCGATCCCCGAGGAGCTACGGACCGCGGTTGACGAGCGCCAAGGGGTTCTGGCGGCCGCGACGGCCGCGGAACTCGCGCGTGGCGGGCAGAGCCGCGAATCGGGCAAGGGACTCGGCGGCAAGACCACGCCGACGGCCGCAGTGAAGGCGGGCGACGATGGCTCGACGCTGGACGCCATCATTCCCGTGGCCGAGGCAGGAGACGGGGCTGGTGGCCTGATCGGCTTCGGAGTGATCGATGGCAGTGTGAGCAGCCTGGACAGTAGCGGCAGCTCGGACAGTAGCGGCAGTGGCCTGGGGACCACCGTGGGCGCGGCCTTGAGCGGCAGCGGCGGCAGTAGCTTGGGCAGCGGCGGGGGCGTCCTTGGCAGCAGCGGTCCGGGATCAGGCTCGGGCAGCGGCGGCAAGGGACCGAGCCTCGGTTCCGGCGGCGGCGTGGTGGGCAGCATACTAGCCCCGGTCACGGGGCTCCCGCTCTTCAAGAAGAAATAGCGGACCTGCGTCTCGATGGACATGGGGTCGGCGCACTAGGAGCGGTCAGCCGAGATCGGGTGCGCGCTCCGGCAGCTCCACGCGAAAGGTAGCGCCCGGTCCCGCCCTCGTCACGAGGGCAACCGAGCCGCGGTGCTCCTGGGCGATCTCCAGGCAGACGAAGAGGCCGAGCCCGGTGCCGATGCCGGCAGGCTTGGTGCTGAAGAAAGGCTCGAAGAGGTGCGCGCGCGCCTCGTCGGAGACACCGGGCCCCGTGTCCGACATCTCGAAGGCCACGTGCTTCGTCTCCGGTATCGCCAGCGTTTGTATGGCGAGCCGGCGAGGGGCGGGACAGCCCCGCATGGCCTGGATGGCATTGGCGATCAGATGTGCCGCGAGCTCGTGGAGGCGATGCGCGTCACCCCAGATGGTGGGCAGTCGCTCGGCGAGGGCGAGCACCACGTTCACCTTGGCGCGCTTGAGGGCGTAGTCGAAGAGGTCGACCACCTCGCGCATCACCGTGTTGATGGCCACCTCCCCTCGCTCGCTCGGATAGTCGTGGGCGAGGGCGGTGAAGCGCCGGACGATTTGCCCCGCGCGCTGGGCCTGTTCCGCCATCCTCTGCGCCTGGTCCGCCACCGGCCCCGCCCCCGCCATCTCCTCGATGACCCGGGCCTGGGCGAGGGCTCCCGTGAACGAACCGTCCAGCTCGTGGGCGAGGCCGCCGAGCAATTCCCCGAGGGCGGCCATCCGCTCGCTCCGGAACAGGGCCTGACGCTGCCGCCGCGCCTCGGTCCGCCCTCGCTTGAGGGTGTCCACGGCCATGACGGCGCCGATGATCACCGGCTCTCCCTTTCGAACGACGCGCCGGCCGTCGGCTTCGACGAGAACGATGCCGCCGTCCTTGCGCACGAGCCGGAAGCTCGCGCGAAAAGTCTCGCCGCGAAAGCGGCGCTCGAGGTTGCGGGCCACCGTGGGCCAGTCCTCGGGATGCACGACTTCCATGAGCACGACGTTCCCCAAGATTTCGTCCACCGTGTAGCCGGTGATGGTGGCGAGGGCCTGATTCGCGTAGAGGAAGCGATCGCGCGCGGCGACGTAGACACCCATGAGCGACTGCTGGGCGAGCGCGTCGAAGTACTGCTCCGTTTCCGCGAGGAGAGCGGTGCGGCGCTCCATGACCGTGACGATCTCATCGAGGGCGCGCGCCATGTCCCCCGGGTGCCGGGCCAGCTCCGCACGCGCCGTGGGATCACCCGCGGCGAGCCGCCGTGTCAGCTCGACGAGGGAGGCATCCATGCTCGGGTCCGGGCTCCGGCCGCGGACGGCCCCAGCCTTCTCGTCCGATGGGCGTGGTAAGACACGTGGATCACGTCTCCTGATACAGCGTGTGCGAGCGCAGCGTCAAGCTCGGAGTGCCGAGACTAGGACGGGCGCGGCGGGCCGCTTCCCTTGGTGCCGCCTCCCCCTCTGATCTCCACCTTGACTCCGGGCGAGAGCCGGGGCTGGCCGTCCGTGACCACCTGCTCACCCGCCTGCAGGCCCGAGGCGATCACGGTGTCGCTGCCCTGGGTGCGCGCCACCACCACGCGGCGGTTCTCCACGGTGGAGTCGGGCTTGACCACGAAGACGTACGGTCCCTGGGCCCCGGTCTGCACGGCCTGCGACGGCACCACGAGCGCGCCTGGATCGACGGCGAGGGTCAGGGTCACGTTGGCGAACTGGCCGGGCCACAGCCGCCTCTCCGAATTGGGGAAGCTCGCCTTGAGCCGCACCGTGCCGGTGGTGGGATCGATGGCGTTGTCCACGAAGGTGACCACGCCGCGCTCGGCTCTCTTTTCGCCGGAGGGCAGGGCCTCGGCGCTGAGCGATCCGGCCTGCATGTACTTCTTGATCTCGCCGAGCTGCTGCTGGGGCACGGTGAAGGAGACGTAGATGGGCTGTATCTGGTTGATGACGAGAAGCGTCGAATCCGACGTCCCGCCCGACCTGACCACGTTGCCCTCGTGCAGCATCAGGCTGCCCGTGCGCCCGTCGAGGGGCGACTTGATCTCGGTGTAGGCCAGGTTGAGCCGGGCCGTCTCCACGAGCTGCTCATCGGCACGCACGAGCGCGCGGGCGGTGGCCACCGCGGCGTGGTCCGCCTCGATGGTGGCCTGGGCCGTCTTGAACGCGGTCATGAACTGGTCGTACTGCTCGCGCGCGACGAAGCCGCCCACCACCAGCTTCTTGTAGCGCTCCTCTTCGACGCGGGCATTCTCGAGCATGGCCTCGTCACGAGCCAGATTCGCCTCGGCCTGGCGCACCAGCGCCTGGTGCTGGGACATGGTGGCCTGAGCCTGCCCGAGAGCCGCCTGGAAGGGGCGTCGGTCTATGGTGAAGAGCATGTCGCCCTTCTTCACGTCCTGGCCTTCCTTGAAATGCACGCGCATCAGCTCGCCGCCGACCTGAGCCTTGATCGACACGGCGGAGAAGGCTTCGACACTGCCGATGGCCTGAATCTGCAGAGGCATCGCCTTCTGCTCGACGTTCGCTACGGCCACGGGCACCGGCGCCTGCGGGCGCTGACCGGACTTCGGCTCGCCCTTCGACTCCGCCTTCTTGGAGCAGGCGCCCGCCGTCAAGACCGTGGCGAGGAGCAGCCCCAGTCCCACGGCGCGATACGCGATGGTACAGCGCGACCTCATGAACCCCCGTCTCCTTGCTGTGCGACGACCGGTCCGGGCATCTGCAGGCTGGACGCGCGCCGCCGACGGCTCAGTCTCAGTCGGAAGCGCTCCATGTAGAGGTAAACGACAGGAGTAGTGTACAGGGTCAGGAGCTGGGATACCAAGAGTCCTCCCACGATGGTGATGCCGAGCGGACGCCGCAGCTCGGCGCCCACTCCGGAGCCGAAGGCCAAGGGCAGGGCCCCGAGAAGGGCGGCGGCCGTGGTCATCATGATGGGCCGGAAGCGCAGGAGACAGGCCTGATAGATGGCGTCCTCGGCCGACTTGCTCTGATCGCGCTGGGCGTCGAGGGCGAAGTCGATCATGAGGATGGCGTTCTTCTTGACGATGCCGATGAGCAGGATGATGCCGATCATCGCGATGATGTTGAGCTCCCCCCCGAAGAGAAGCAGGGCGAGGATGGCGCCCACGCCCGCGGAGGGCAGGGTGGAGAGGATGGTGATGGGATGAATGAAGCTTTCGTAGAGGACGCCGAGGACGATGTACACGGTGACGAGGGCGGCGAGGATCAGGATGGGTTGGCTGGCCAGTGACGCCTGAAAGGCCTGGGCCGTCCCCTGGAAGCTGGCACGAATCGACGCGGGCATGTTGATCTGCCGCTCCGCCGCCTGGATGTTCGCGACGGCATCGCCGAGGGCGAAGCCGGGGGCGAGGTTGAAGGACAAGGTGACGGCGGGGAAGAAGCTCTGGTGGTTCACGGCGAGGGGGGTGGTCCCCGCGGAGAAGTGGGTGAAGGCGGAGAGCGGCACCTGGTTGCCCGTGCTGGACTTGACGTAGATCGACTTCAGCGTGTCCGGGTTCTGCTGATAGGCGGGCGGCACCTCGAGGATGACGTGGTACTGGTTGAGCGGCGTGTAGATGTTCGAGACCTGGCGCTGGCCGAAGGCGTCGTAGAGCGTGTCGTCGACGAGCTGGGGCCGGATGCCGAGTCGCGAGGCGGTGTCGCGATCGATGACGAGCGAGGCCTGGAGCCCGCGGTTCTGCTGATCGGTGGCCACGTCGCGGAGCCCTTCCACCGTCCGGAGCTTCGCGAGCATGCGGGGAGCGAAGGCGTTGAGCTCGTTGAGGTCCGTGCTCTGCAGGGTGTACTGGTACTGCGCGTTGCTTATACGCCCGCCCACCCGCACGTCTTGCACCGCCTGCAGGAAGAGGGTGGCCCCGGGCACGTGGGCGA
>WNFV01007463.1_pt1 | contig 13389 bp, 12 predicted proteins | sample 5400101 | NCBI WGS metagenome assembly WNFV01 (sample SAMN13153361, study PRJNA577476) | soil metagenome | isolation source: 115 cm soil or saprolite under grassland replicate 1 | place: USA:California | collected 2016-06-15
CGGAGATATCGAAGATCTCGGCCACGTTGTCGCCGTTGAAGCGCATCGTGTCGACGCCGTCCTGGCCTTCGAGGGTATCGCTGCCGTCGCCGGGGTCCCAGATGAACACGTCGTCACCGGCGCCCATGAGTGCCACGTCGTTGCCCTGCTGCCCGTCGACGGTGTCGTTGCCGTCACCGCCCAGTAGCAGATCCGCGCCGTTGCTGCCGTTGATGGTGTCGTTGCCGGTGCCGCCATCGACGGTGATCTGGATGAGCGCAGCGAGGTTGCCAGTCGCCGCGAACGAGTCGTCGCCGCCGTTCATGTTGACGACCAGGTTCTCGGAGGTGCCGATGTCCAGGCTAAAGGGCGCGGGAGCGAGACGATCGAAGCGCACGCGCGTTCCGTTGGCCGTGGCGGTGAACACCTCGGAGCCATTCCCCCCGTTAACCTCGATGGTGTCGGTCTCGGTACCGCCCTCATTGAGGTCCGTGTCGTCGCCCGGATTCCAGATGATTCGGTCGCTGCCGCCTTCGCCATAGGCCTGATCGTCAGCGTCGCCGCCAGTCAGTGTGTCATTGTCGGCGCCGCCGAAGAGCAGATCGTTGCCGCCCTGTCCGAGCAGAGTGTCCTGGCCCGCTTCGCCAAACAGCTGATCCGCACCTGCACCGCCGATGATGGTGTCGTTCCCGGCGCCACCGAACATGTCGGCGGCCGGCAACGCCCCGTTGGTCTGGTCCATTCTCAATGCGTCGTTGCCGGCTCGACCGAAGACCTGGACCAGGACGGTATTGGCCACCGTCGGTTTGGGGCCACGGATAACGACCGCGCCGTTGTTGACCAGGAGCGAGCCGGCTGCATCGCGGCTGACGGTGAGGACGTTGTCGCTGTCATTGCCGATGACTGCCAGGATGCCGGATTGCGGAATGAACACAGCGCTGACGGCGGACTCCAACAGTTCCGCTGTCCCGGTGCCAGCAACTGTCCGCCCGCGTTGGTCCGCGGTCCGGACAGCTTCTAATGCTTGCTCGAGCGTGATTCCCCGAGGCTTTCCTGTGGGTTGAGTCAAGTCCGGCGCGCGAATCGATTGCGCGGCCGCCGGAGCAACGAGCCCGACGCCTAACGCCGAGGCGAACATTACTCCCGAAATCAGCCGCACGTAAGTACCGACGCGCGGCATGTGCCACTGCATAAGAATTCTCCTTATTGGTTGTCATGTGGGCACCTCGTCTGTGCGAGTTAGGTGCCCGTGGGCGGTGCCGACCAGAACGGTCAGATCACCGGCCGCCGTATGAGTCTGTTATCGTGGTGCCGTGGTTGCGAGTAGCGCCGAATCACACATGGCTGGCTCACAACCGGAGTGCAGCAACTGCGGCTGCTGCGAATCGCACCGAGTGTGGTGAATATGACGTTGCTGTCAACGCCGCTGCGCACGTGCTCGGTGATCGTGGTCATGAACAGTGGTCCTTCCTGATCCTGATGACGACTACTTGGCCGGCGCCCAGAACTCGTAGTCTGCCTTGTACGGGACGCTCACGGATTGGCCCGCGCTGCACGCGCCCGCCGGAGCGACGCCGCCCTCGGTAGCCAGGCGCTGGATGTACTGCACTTCGGCAAACACCCCAGGACCGGCGGTGCTCGTCGCTTGCAGCAGGAGCCAGGGGATGTCGCTCTGCGGATTCGGGGCATCGCGGCGGGCCTTCACGGCGCCGACGACCTTGCTTCCGTCCCGAATCGATTGCCACGTCGGCCCGGCGTAGTGGATCGCGACGACCTTATCGCTCCGCACGTCGAAGATAGCCGCCGTGGGCTCACGGAATTTCCAGGCACCATCAACACAGTCGTAGATCTGGACGCCGCGTCCGACGCTCTCCAGAACCGGGTAGTAGCCGTCCGGCACCCTGACCTCGGGAGGCAGTTTCGACTGGTCGGTCTGATCCGTGGCCAGGGCCGGAAATGTCGAGCTCAGGCTCAACGCCAGCACGACGGGGATGATGCAGAGTAGGCGCTTCATAGTCTGTCCTTTCGGGCGATTTACGTGTAATTGAGCGCCCTCAGACTACGGTTGCGCAGTCCAGCCGTCTGGTAGGCAACTGCACCTATCGGTGCACCAATCGCGGGCTAGCGAGCTATGCCACGTGTTGTATTTTGGTGCACTTCCCTAGCAGGCAAGCCGACGGTCTGAGCCTGGTCTGGGCATGTGCAATTGAGTGATTGGCCGCTGGTCCTGGCGGGGCCGATCGTGCGACGGGTCGAGCCGAAGTTGGCGTCGGTATGGGTGGCGCTCAAGCAGCCTGCTACGGTCGGGCTCGACGTCTGGCACGGCCTCGAGGCGGCTAACGCGACGCGTTCGGTGATCGCGACGGGCCATTGGACAAACGCTGAGGGTCGGCGAAAACCTGCATATCGGCTTGCCGCGCCTCAGCGCTGCCTACCAGTGCGCGCGCTGGATCGACGGCTCAACGCACGTCTGGCGTGGCCGACGGAAGGAGACCGGCCACGGCGAGGGCGCGAGCGGGCTAAAGTGTGACGTTGTCCATAGAGGTTGACTGCGCCGTCAGGCGGCGACCTGAGTCGCTTGACCGAGTCCGTGCTCCACGGCCCAGGCCGCGACCTGCGCACGATTGTTGAACCCGAGCTTGCTTAGGACGCGCTGGACGTAGTTCTCCGCCGTACCCTCCGTCACCACGAGCGCGGCGGCGATCTGACGATTGGTGAATCCGCGGGCGAGTAAACCGACAACGTCGCGCTCGCGGCGAGTCAGTGCTTCGTAAGTCGTAGGTACTGGAGCTGCCGCACCAGGTGACCTCCGCTGCCCTCGGGGACTGGCCAACCAGGCCAAACACTCGTCTGTGGCTCGTTCCAGTCCGGCTAGCTGCGCTGAGGCGCTCCCAGTCCGGAGCTCCACCGCCCGCGCTGCGATACGGGCGGGCAGAGCCTGTCGCGCGTACGGGCGCCGAGCCGTTCTGGCTCCGATCTGCGCGACAGCTATTGCCGCGACGGCCTCCAGCTGCGCGGCACGTTCACCATCGCCCTCGGCCGCGGCCAGCGTCGCGACAGCGGATAGCGTGTATGCGAGCCGCCGGCGATCGCCCAGCTTCCGCGAGATGCTGAGCGACTCCGAAAGATGACGGCGCGCCAGGTCGAACTCGCTTCGACCGATCTGCGCCTCACCCAGGTTGTATAGTGCCATGGCCAGCCACGGCACCTGACCCAGGGCTCGCCAGGTCGCGACTGCCTCTTCGAACATACGCGCCGCGTTCTCGAAGTCGCCCTGGACCTGGTACGTATTGCCCAGGTTGTCCATGAACTCGGCAACCCGGTGGCGGTCATGAACCTCCCGTGCAATCGCCAGGCCTTCACAGAAGATGGCCCGCGCGGTGTCGGGGCGACCTTCCAAGTACTCGAGAAAGCCAAGGTGGCTGAGCACTCGCGCCAGCCCCACGCGGTCGTTCAACTCGCGTAAGAGGACATGGCTCTCGTCCAGGAGCGCACGGGCTTCAGCGTAGCGACCTTCCACGAACTGCTGTCGCCCCAGGCTGTCCAGTGCAGTCGCCAGTGCCTGCGGATCGTCCACTTCACGGGCTACCGTGAGGCTTTTCTCGAGCAGAGATCGACAGCTCGCGTAGTCGCCCAGCCGCTCGGCAAGCACGCCTGCCGCGTGGAGCCCGCGTGCCAGAGTTGACGACGATGGCGCCTCGTCGGCCACTGGCAGGATTGCTTGTAAACGATCGCGCGCCTCGACAGCGTCGCCGCGAGCCATCCACACTGGCCACAGCGCAGCGGCCAACCGCAAGATGATGTCGGAGTTAGCCCGCGCCAAACCCCAGCGCTCGAGCGCCAGGAAGTTGCCGCGCTCGCGTTCCAGTCGCTCGAACCACGCGTGCTGGTCAGGCCCGACAAGCTGAGGCTCCGCACGTTCAGCCAGGTCCACGAAGTATTCGGCATGCCGCGCCAGAATCCCCTCCGCCTCGCCGCCGGCGCCGAGTTGCGCTCGCGCATACGCGCGAATGGTCGCGAGCATGCGCAGGCGCGGTTCACCATCCGCTTGCTCGTCCCGCCAGACCAGACTTTTATCGACCAGCGACGCGATCACGTCGAGTCCGCGAGCGGCTCCGGACGTGGCCACCGCGTCAGCGGCCTCGAGCGTGCAGCCGCCGACGAACACCGAGAGTCGGCGGAGCACAGCCTGCTCTTCAGAATCGAGCAGGTCGTAACTCCAGGCGACGGCTCGGAGTAGCGTCTGTTGGCGCGTGGGCAGGTCGGGGGCCTCCCTGGCCAGCAGCCGCAATGGTCCTTCCTCTCGACTTTCGCCGTCTTCAGCGGACACGAGTCGCCGCATGAGAGCGCGCGGCGGGAAGAGCTTGATCCTGGCGGCCGCCAGTTCGATCCCCAGCGGCAATCCATCAAGGTGCAAGCAGATGTCGGCCACCGCTACGGCGTCCGCTTCGCTCAGCGCGAGGTCGGGCACGACGGTGCGCGCCCGCTCCAGGAAGAGTTGACCGGCCGGAGAGGCAGCCACGGCTTCACTGGCGGGGCGACCATCCAGCATTGGCAACCGCAGCGCTGGCACCGGCAGTTCGGACTCCCACCGCAGGTGGAGTGGAGCGCGGCTGGTGACCAGCACTTTGAGATCCGAGCACGCGGCGAGCAGCCGGCCGACATCGGCAGCGGCATCGAGTACCTGCTCGAAGTTGTCCAGGACCAGGAGCAGCGACTTGTCGCGCAGAAATTCCTCGACTACTTCAGCCGGTGCGCGGCGGCTGAACGCGCGTAGACCAAGTTGGCGCGAGATCGCGTCAATGACCAGGCGCGCATCGGCGATTGGCGACAAGTCGACAAACCGCACGCCGTCGTCGAAGTCCGACAGCACGCTCGCGGCCAGATCCACGGCAAGGCGCGTCTTGCCAACGCCAGGCGGACCCGTCAGTGTCAGCAATCGCACATCGGCTCGCAGGAGGCGCAGCCGAGCCGCGGCGAGGTCCTGCTCTCGTCCGATGATCTGGTTGGGCTGGGCTGGCAGATTGTGGCGTGGCGCCCCCGTCCGCCACTCTGCCTGGGCCGTGGCTGCGGTGAGCAGTGCGTCGAACGAGGCCGTTCGCTTCATTCCGGAGCCGCGCGCGGGTCCACGGCCGACACGGAGTCGGCCAGGGTGTTGAGATCGACGACGCTCGAGCACGATCCGAGGAGTCCCCCCTCGCGGTGGTGTCCTGCAGACATATCCACCGCCGGCCAGCATAGCCGCGCTCCCGCGCGCCGGCCCCCGCCGGGCGACCGAGCCCGCCCCTGGTCACATGGCGGGGCGTGAATTCGAAGTGCCCCCGCAGTGAGGCATGGACTCAATGCGGGCGGGCTTCCCTGAGCCGCTCGGTGGTCGGTGGTCGGTGTAACCGCGGCGGTGGACGTGGTAGATCAGTACCCCGATCGCGCGGTTCTTGAGCTGGTGCTCGAGTGCGGCGATGTCTCGCGCGGCGGGCTCGGCGTCCTCGGCGGCATTCAGTAACCCGACGTGGCCACAATAGTATTGTTGAGCTGGTCGACAGAGCTGGCGCTGGATCAGACGTACGGGTTGGCGCCAGGGTCCTGCAGGATCGTGAGCGTGACGCAGCGAGCGCGCAGCTGCTGCAGCAATTGGCACAGTGCCGGCTGCCTCGGCGACGGCGCAGACGGACAGATTTGATCGCAGGCCTCACCAGCTGACCAGGCGAACGTCGCGCCACCTGGCGGATGCTAGCGCCGCGGCATTCGGCTATTAGTGGATTCATGTTGGCGTGGAGGTCCGGGTGTTGACTCCGATTGTGGATCCAGCGACGGCGACGCTCGTCCCCGGCGGCCCGGTGCGCCTTCTCGACCGCATGACCTCCCCGGCGGGACTCGAGCTGCGCACCTTCCTCGCGCGCAACCGCGTATCGTTCGAGTGGGTCGACATCGATGCTGACCCGCTGGCCCGGTTTCTCCTCGGCGCTGCCGACGCACCTGGCAGCCTCGCAGGCGTCCGGCTCCCCGTCGTGCTGCTGCCTGATGGTCAACGGCTGGAGGCGCCCTCGCGCCTCGAGGTGGCCCGCGCGGTGGGACTGCCGACTCGGCCCACCCAACCGGAGTATGACCTCGCTATCGTCGGGGGCGGGCCAGCCGGCCTGACGGCGGCCGTCTATGCCGCATCGGAGGGGCTGCGGACGGTGGTCCTGGAGCGCGAGGCGCCTGGCGGCCAGGCTGGCTCCAGCGCCCGCATCGAGAATTATCCGGGCTTTCCGGAGGGGATCAGCGGCCTGGAACTGACGGAGCGCACGTACGCGCAGGCGCGGCGCTTCGAGGCCGAGTTTGTCCTGGTCAACGAGGTGACGGCCGCCGACCCGCGCGCACGCGCGCCGTTTCGCCTCAGCCTCCTCGATGGGGCCGAGCTACGCTCCCGCGCCGTCCTCCTCGCCACGGGTGTTGCCTACCGATTGCTCGAGGTGCCTGGCGTGCGGGAGCTCACAGGCCGCGGTATCTGCTACGGGTCCCCCGTCGGCGAGGCGTTGCTGTACCGCGATAGTGACCTGTTCATCGTCGGCGGCGGCAATGCGGCAGGGCAAGCGGCCGTGTACTTCGCCCGGCACGCGCGGCAGATGACGCTGCTCGTCCGCGGCCGGTCGCTGGCGCCCGGCATGTCGCAGTACCTGATCCGCCAGCTCGACGCGGTCCCGAACCTTACGGTCCGCTACAACACTGAGGTCGTGGCCGCTGAAGGCAGCGAGCGGCTCGAAGCGCTGGTCTTGCGCGACATTAGCTCGGGCGCAGAGACGCGGGTACCAGCCGACGGCATGGGTATTCTGATCGGACAGAAGCCGTATACGGACTGGGCGGACGGTCTCCTGGCGCGCGACCTGCAGGGTTTCCTGCTTACGGGTCCCGACCTCCCCGCCGATGGACATCCGTCCACGTCTCACACTGCCCTTACGCGGCCGGCGGCGCTTCGCGCAACCGACCCCACTAGCTGGCCTCTGGCACGGCCGCCGCTCTTCCTGGAGACGAGCGTACCAGGTGTGTTCGCCGCGGGAGACGTGCGTCGCGGCACGCCCAAGCGCGTCGCGTCAGCGGTTGGCGATGGCGCCCTGGCAGTGCAGCTCGTGCACAAGTACCTGGCCGAGTACGCCGCGGCGGATGCTCGCGCTCTGAACGGCGCCGGTGTGCCGCGCGATCTCGCCGCGAGTGCCTGGTTCCTCAAGCCACTGATCTGACAGTCCGGCATCGACGCTGGGCGCGTTCACTAACCTCGTCGGCGTAACTCCGACGCGGTAGGGGCCGCCCGAATTCGACGGCGCGCTGCCCATCGACATCGTTTCAATCCTCCGGTCTTGTAGTCACGACGTCGGACTTCGAGCGTGAGGACACCCACGACTTGCCGCCAGATCCGTATCAGCAGCGTAGGAAGTCCATTCGTCTCGATCACTTCGAGGGTCGTGCCGTCTGGCGCGCGCGCCGCATTGCCGATCATGGCTCGTGCGCCTCGGTCGCGCCCCTGAATCGGCTGACGCGCCGCCCCCGAAACCTTGCCGCCGCCGTCCGACCAGACCGTGACATCCTGTGCCAGCAGACTCATTAAGCCGTCCCTATCTCCGGCAAGACAGGCTTGCACGAACGACCAACCATTTTTGGCGTAAGCTTCCGGCAACGTCACGCTGCGCTCGGCCGCGTCAATCCGTGTCACGGTGTCGACCACCAGCCGGATGCCCTCGGCCAGGATCCCTCGGTAGTCGACGACCGCGTCGTCAGATCGCCCACCACTTGGTGCAGGCGGGTCCGCTCGACGAAGGTCGGGCGCGGTTGATCAGCGTCACTGCCACGTCGTCGCGCTGCGTCAGGCGATTGGCCGCCATGACATCGGCGTATCCGCTACCGATCACGACGACATCGGTGTTCTCAGTCATGGTGTCTCCTTCGTTTCAGGGGTTCGGCCTCAAGACACCGCGTGATCGATCGTTGTGACACGCGTTAGACAGATCACTCCACAGGCGTGAGGTCGGCACGCGGAGTCGTCCGTCAGGCGGTGAGGGACTCGGGGCCGATGCTATGAATGCCGCAAGAACGAGATAGATCAAGTTCAGCAGTACAAACTTGTTGAAGCCGCCGTGGTGGAGATGGGTGATCATCGTGCCGACCATCAGCAAGACCCAGCAGACGGCAGTCACCGGCACCAGAATTTTCCGGCGAACTTGTCACGGTCCGTTCTTACTTTAGGTTTCGCTCCAGACACCTGGAGGTCTGGAGCTGCCGCTCGGGCCACCGGCCGTCGATACGCGACCGGCAGGGCGACAAGACGACCGCCCCCCACAGCAAGAGCGGTAGCTGCGATGAACGGTGCACCCAACGGAATGCGCAGGGCCCATGAGCCCAGCGGCCCGATGACGAGCACGTCGCTCGGATGCATTGCTGACTCCAGGCTTTGACGAGCTTGTGGACAGGGCCCGGCCCCAGTGGCGATACAACTCCCTCTCCAGGCTGTCGAGCTCGAGACGGAGCCGGCCGGCGCACGTGTTCGCATTGGCGGCCATGACGAGGGGGGACGCCGACAGTCGTCTCGGCGTCGCCCCGCCCGTGCCTGGCCGCTTTATACCTCGGCGCCACCTGCACCAACAGCTCGCGCCTGGCGCGGAAGCTCATCGTTGATCTCACCATTCCCCCTGTGCGGCTCGCTCTTCGGTGCGAGTCCAGGCTGACATTACTCGGGAGGCAAACACCCGTGGCCGGCTGCCTTTTTCGGTGAGTCAACTCGTCGGACAAAACTCTTGACGTGAAACAATCCGGTGCCTGAGACCGAGGCCACATCTGCGAATTCTGCGCCAGAAGGGTGCCCCGGAAGCATGGAGAGCTTCGTCCCGCGCACCTCCACCCGAGCTCTTCATCATGCTCATGCTGGCCACTAGCGCAGTACCCGCGGCCTTGTTTCGGTGGCGGACTCGAGCGCTTACGTCCGTCGGCGATCTGGCACCTTGCTCCGCCGGTGAACGGCCGTATGCTGCCAATCAGGTTGCGCTGCACTATCCGAGATCAATGCGCAGCGCGGCTCGAAGCCTTTCGATGGTCTGCTGGCCAACCTGGCGCGCGTGTCGCGACCCTTCGGCAAGGGCTGCCCGTACCAGGTCGGGCTGGCTCTCGAAATGACGGCGTCGGTCACGAATCGGTTCGAGGAACCGATCAAGTGCGTCGACGAGCTGGCGCTTGACTTCGACGTCGCCCACCTTCCCGACGACGTAGCGCGCTTTGAGCTCGTGCACCTGGGCTTTATCGGGATTCAATGCATCGTGGTATTGAAAGACTGGGTTGCCCTCCACGTGGCCTGGATCTGTTGCGCGCAAGCGACTGGGATCGGTGAACATGCGCATGACTTTCCGGGTCACCGTCGCGGAGTCGTCTTTCAGGTAGATGGCGTTCGCGCGCGACTTGCTCATTTTGGAGTGGCTGTCGAGCCCCACCAGACGAGGTACCCGCCCCACCAACGCCTGTGGTTCTGGGAAGAGCTGGCCACACAGGCCGTTGAGGCGCCGCGCGAGCTCGCGGGTCATCTCGATGTGCGGGAGCTGATCCTCGCCAACGGGGACGAGATGCGCGCGGGGCAGGAGAATGTTTGCTGCTTGCAGAATGGGATAGGTGAAAAACGCGACTGGCACGGTCTTCTGTTCCAGGTCGGCAAGTTCAGATTTGAGTGTGGGGTTGCGCTGTAAGCGGGTCAGCGGGAGGTACCAGCTCAGCCACTGCGCGAGCTCGGCATGCTCGGGCACCTGGCTCTCGACGACGAAGTGACTGCGCGATGGGTCCAGGCCCACCGCCAGCCAATCGAGGGCAATGTCTATGATCGCCGAGCGGATCGCGTCCAGCCTGTCGGCGTAGTCAGCGACCTGATAGTCGGCAAGCAGGAAGAAGCATTCATAGCCGTCTTGCAGGCGGACCCAGTTCTCGAGCGCTCCGACGTAGTGCCCGAGATGCAGCGGCCCCGTGGGGCGGACGCCGGTCAGGATTCGTTGTCGTTCTTCCGACATCTGTTCAGTGTCGCCCGCGGTCGTCGCTATTTGCGAACATTCAAAGGCTCGTTGAGCCCTCCTCGAGGTGCGCCCAACGTACGTGCGGACCAAGCCGAGATACGGGCAAACCCGCAGGTTCGTCAGGGTATTCAGCGCTGCTCGGCGAACCGTGCGGTGACCTGTGCGCGCGCGGTGAGCCCTGGCTTGGTGAGGCGTTGCTCGCGTGCATCTCGACCGTGCGCTCGGGGAGCGGTGACGTCCTGGATGAGCGGCGCCAATTCACGATCTCTTCAACTCTTGGCCAATGTGGCGTGCAGGACACGGGACATTCGGCCGCTCTCCCGGTCCAACGCCGAGTGGGCCCTGGTCTGAGGCATCGAGATCGGACCACCGGATCGGACTGAGGCCGGAGGTCGAGACGATCACGTGTTTGCGACGCTATCGGTGGCGGATGAAGTCGGTGTACGACGAGTAGGGTCGGCCGGACGAAAAAGATCCCTATCAAAAGCGGGAATCAGTACTACCTGCCGTCCGCGCGTCGTTCAGCGCTGAGGAAGACAAACACCGCTAACCAGGAGTGCAGCATGCTCCGCGCACCTCGCGTAGTCCAACAAGGAACTTTCCAGCCGCGGACTCTGGAACGATCCAGCCGCGGACTCTGGCGACAGTTGACGTCGAGGACGAAGCGGCTCGGCGGGTGCTGTCTGGCCGAGCAATACTCCGACATGAACGGTTCTCCATAAGATCTCAAGCAGGGACTATGACCAGCTGGTCAGCAGGTGGTGGTGGACCTCGAACACCGAGTCATGCGCATATTGAGCGCCGCCAGCATCAGCACGATGAAACGTGGCTTCAGGTCGACGGCGGCGACGACGCAGGCGCGTCGTACGTCACTGCCGCAGCGCAGACACTGCACCCGTTGTGGCACGTCCGCAAATCTGAACGCGGCGGAGCTGCAGCGCACAGCCATTCTCTCACTCAAAGCGGCGATCGATCGACTCGGCGATCTGCCCAACCGTGAGCTCATTGTGCGAATGCCTTCCACGTACGTCGCATAGCGCGGCTGCGAGTTGCCTGCCGGTCACGATGGGTCCGACTCGGATGCCACTCTGGCTAGGTCGACATTGCCAATGTTGGTGTACAGCCGCGCTGGCGGCGTAACCGGCTCGGGCTGCGACGGGACTGCATGCGTGTGGCCCCAGTTGGCGCGAATCCGCGTCCCTGACCTATCCAAGCTGAATGCGTGCTGAGTGTTGGCGGCAGAGCTTGTTGACGATGATTCGGCAGTGTGAGGAGGTGGCTCGCGGTCGAATGAACGACGGACTTGGAGGGACGTGCGGAACGCTGCTTGGGTTGATGTCGGGGACCGGCCGGGCGAGCAACTCTACACTTCGGCTGGTGGAGCACGCGTCGCGGGTAAGCTGTACCGCATGGGACCGGCTCTGCGCGCCGCCCATGACGAGCGCGGCCTCGCGTTCCACAACTGACGCTGGGGAGCCTCGAGATGGCCAAGCTGATCTATTCGGCGATCGCCTCGCTGGACGGGTACGTCGAGGACGAACAGGGCAAGTTCGACTGGGCGGCGCCGGATGACGAGGTGCATGCTTTCGTCAACGACCTTGAGCGGCCGATCGGCACCTACCTCTTCGGACGCCGGATGTATGAGACGATGGTCTTCTGGGAGACCGCGAGCACCAGCGGCGATCAACCGGCGGTGGCCCGGGACTTCGCGGAGATCTGGCGGGCGGCCGAAAAGATCGTGTACTCCCGGACGCTTAAGACGGTATCCAGCACGAGGACCCGGCTCGAGCGCGATTTCGACCCCGCAGCGATCAGGCGGCTCAAGGACACCTCAGGACGCGACATCACCGTTGGCGGTGCTGGTCTCGCTGGCAAGGCGATCGCCGCGGGCCTGGTCGACGAGTGCCACCTGTTCCTCGGCCCGATCGTGGTGGGTGGCGGCAAGCGAGCACTGCCCGACAACGTGCGCGCGCAGCTTGAACTCCTCGAGGAGCGCCGCTTCAAAAGCGGCGTCGTTTACCTCCAGTACGCCATAAGACGTTAATCGAGACGGCTGTTGGCGAGCGGATTTTGCGAGCATCGCTGGGAAACGCTTGGCGATTACGGTTCGGCACGGTCATGATGACGGTGCGCTCGGCGGGTGGGCGGCAGCCATGTTGCGTTCAATAGGCAACGACGAGGACGACCACCGCGATCATCCTCGTCGTCGATGTGGGAGCAGTGTGCTGACGGGTAGCTCATCGCCCGTGAGCTCGGCGACCGCTTTCTTAACGCAGTCGTCATCCACGTGCGCGTTGCCGGCGGTCGTCGCGGGCAATCAGGGCGGCGATGGCGGCGTTGTTCAGGGCAGGTGGCAAACCCAGGCTGGCCTTGTGGAGTCCCGCGATGGCATCGTCGGCTATGAGTGGGTCAGTGCGGCCGACCAGGGCCAGGTGATGGCGTAAGTACTCGGCGGATTCACCGAGGTCTATAGGTGCGATCTGGTAGCGAGTGGCGACGCGCTGGTCTGAGGGCGGCGAAGACGCCCATGCGAAGTTGGCGCGCGAGTGTCGGCTGGCCTACCAAGAGCAATGCAAGTGGGGATTCGGCGTCCATCTCGGCATTCGTGAGCAGGCGAGCTACCAGTGCAGCTGGAAGCCGCGCGGTACGGCGCCTATTTTAGCCTAGCGCGCGGCCGATGGTCGAGTACAGCCCACGCGTGCCGACGGACGGATTTGCCAGGTAGACGACGTGGTGCGCCGCTTGGTCGAGCTGGCTGGTAGCAGCACGCAGCGCGACGGTCTTGCCGACGCCGACCTCGCCGGTGATCACGCTGAGCAACGACTCGGCAACGCAGAAGCGGATGCGCGCGACGGGTTCTTGATGCGAGGCGCCCTCGAGGTCCTGGCCGCGGTGGGCCTGATCCTGCCCGGCACGCTCGACTTCGCGCCGGTTCTGGTGCCGCTGGCTGCAGTCGGTCTGGTGTTGCTGATGGTCGGCGCGATCATCACGCACATCCGCCGTCACGAGGCCCAGCCAATCGTGGTGAACTTGGCCCTGCTCGCCTTGGCCGGCCTCGAGGCTGGGGGCCGCTTCGGCCCCCAGTCATTCACCGCCGGACGTAGCCGATTGCGAACTTACGAATCAGGCGCGGCGCTCGTGCTGCACACGATAGGGACGTAGCGCACGATCGTGGCCGCGCTCATGCGTGTCGCACGCACCTGGACCTCAGCGGGCACATCTTGCACCGCGTGCCAGTGCCGCAAGCGGCGCAGCAGCTCGGGCAGGAACGGCGCTAGGCTGTCGGCGCAGATTCCGTTGATCACCAGCGAGCACAGCTGCAGCAGGTCGACCTCGGCTGGACCATAGCTCGGCGATCGAACGCCACGACGGACTGAAAGTCAGTGGG
>WNFV01006815.1_pt1 | contig 13388 bp, 12 predicted proteins | sample 5400101 | NCBI WGS metagenome assembly WNFV01 (sample SAMN13153361, study PRJNA577476) | soil metagenome | isolation source: 115 cm soil or saprolite under grassland replicate 1 | place: USA:California | collected 2016-06-15
CGCCGCCCATGCGCGCGACCTCGGCGCAAAGGTCATCGGCGGCTGCTGCGGCACGACGCCCGCAGAGATCTCCGCGATCAGGTCGGCCGTCGAGGAGGAACGCAAGCCCCGCTCGCCGCCGGTGACGCCGAGCTCGCCGACTTCGTCATCCCGCGCGGCTGAAATCCAGCGGCGCCTCGGGGCGGGCTGCTGTTACCGTTGCCGCCATGATCTTCAGGCGCGTGCGTTATGGACCGGCTCCGGGAGGGGCCGGCTAGTTCGCGCGTCGCCCCGGAGCCACCGAAGGCAAGGACCACCGAGGTCCTTGCCTTCTTTCGTTCGCTGTCACAGGCGAGCGGCTCCGCGGTCCCGCGCCGGTCTCTCGCCGTACCTGTATCGGTGGAGACCATGGCAACAACGCAGACCGTTCTCGACCACCTCGGCCGTACGACGCAGAGCATCGTCGGACTGGCCGACCTGACCGACCGCCTCGACGCCGGTAGACCCCTGCGGATCAAGTTCGGCGTCGACTGCACCGCGCCCGACCTGCACCTCGGCCATGCCGTGAACCTGTGGATGATGCGCTACCTGCAGGACCTCGGGCACACCGTGGTGTTCCTGCTCGGCGACGTCACCACCCGGATCGGCGACCCGACCGGCCGGTCGCATGCGCGCCCGGTGCTGCCGCCGGCCGAGATCGAGGCCAACGCGGCGCGGTTCCTGGAACAGGTGTCGATGGTGCTGCGGGTGGACCCGGAGGTGTTCGAGGTTCGGCGCAACTCGGAGTGGTTCGCGACGATGGACGTGGCCGGGCTGATCGGGCTGTTCGCGCAGGTGACGCACGCGCAGCTGACCGCGCGGGACATGTTCCGCGAACGCATCGCGGCCGGTCGGGAGATCGGGCTGCACGAGCTCGTGTACCCGGTGCCGCAGGCGTTCGACAGCGTCGAGGTCGGCAGTGACCTGACCATCGTGGGCTCGGACCAGCTGTTCAACGAGACCATGGGCCGCCAGTTGCAGCAGCGCCTCGGCCGCGACGCGCAGACCGTGGTCACGACGACGATCACGCCAGGGCTGGACGGGGGAGCCAAGCAGTCCAAGTCGCTGGGGAACTACGTCGCTCTGACGGACGCGCCGGACGAGAAGTTCGGCAAGCTGATGAGCCTGCCGGACGACCTGGTCGGCTCCTGGGCGCACGTCTACACCGACCTCCCGCTGGACGTCGTACGACGCCTGGGCGCGGCCGCCGAGTCCGGCGGTGCGGCCGCCCGCGACGCCGAGCTCGATCTGGCCGAAGCGGTGGTGGCCCGGTACCACGGGTCCGCCGCGGCCGCTGCCAGCCGCGAGGCGTTCACGCGCGTTTTCAGTGACCGTACGACGCCGGCCGATCTGCCGGACCTCGCCGCCGCACGCTCGCTGACGGTGCTGGAGCTGGTCCGCCTGGCGCACCCGCGGTCCTCGAACGGCGACCTGCGCCGCCTGGTCTCCCAGGGCGCAGTCCTCCTGAACGGCGAACGCCTGACGGATGCCGCCCAGCCGCTCACCGTCTCGGACGGCGACGTCCTCCGCTCCGGCCACCGCCAATGGCACCGCCTGCGCGTTTCGTGACCCATGGCCGGATCTTGGGTTCGATGGCCGGCCGCGCCAGGCCATCGAACCCCGCCGACCACCACCGCCAACGATCCCGGTGGCCGATCAGCCAGTTGCCATCGGCAACCAGCCGGGTGGTCGGGCAGCCAGCTGGTTGGTCGACGACCAGCTTGGCGTGGCGCTGTCGGTGGTGAGCGAGCGCCGGACAGCGCGGGCTGAGGACGACGCACGGGTGGTAGGCCTGCGCGTTTCATCACGGAATGACCGGGGGCGGGACTCAACGGCCTGCTGCACCAGGCCGTTGAGCCCACCAATTGTCGGCGGAGACGTCAGGGCGCGGCGGCGATGCGCGGTCGTATCCGCTGTCTCGTGGGCTATGGCAGCCACTCGTCTCGGCGCCCCGACGTTTCCGCGGGAACGTCGCGTTCCCGCGGAAACGTTGCCGGCCGCCGGCTGCGTCGCCCGTGACGGCAACGGTCAAGCACTCGTCATGGACGAAACACACCGCAGCGCCGAAGACACCCAGCTTGCATACGAAACAGCGCCACATGGCGGCAGCTAGGACAGAAGCTTCAAATGGTCCACAAACTGCTGGACCAAGCTCTCAAGTGCCGCGCTTCCCTTGCTTGCGGAGGCCAGTGATGGCCTGCCAATCACGCCGGTTTCCGTGTACCTCGCCATGCCGGAAATGAGAAGGTGTGGACGATGGTCGGCAACGTGGTCGGCCGTTTTGTAGCTTTCCTTGACCAACTCTGGTGACACGTGCATCAAGATGCTTGTCTCAAGTTCACCAGCATGCATGTCTTCGTGATTGGTCGTCTCAACTCCAGCCGCGAGGCGAGCGGCTGTCCACTCGTCCCGTCCCGGATAGAGTGCCATCGACGGAGTGTCGCCAATCGAGTTCGCCTCTTGCACGACATTCGATAGCCCATAGTTGCCGCCATGTGCATTCACAACAATGAGCTGATCAACCCCGCTCACCTTCAGGCTCGCGCGAATGTCACCAATCATGCTGGCAAGGGTTGACATGCTGATGCTGACCGTGCCGGCCCACTGCGAATGTTCATGTGAGCACGAGATTGTGATCGGCGGAAGCAGAATCAGCCGGTAGCTATCGGCAAGCATCTTTGCAAGTGCACAAGCAACCACAGTGTCAGTAATGAGCGGTAGATGCGGGCCGTGCTGCTCGAAGCTTCCGACAGGAAGCACTGCGAATCGGCAATCGAGCGCGCTCACCTCTGCCGTGTCCGCCGCAGTGATCAAGTCCATTGGCCGCGCTCCCTTCGTTACGTCTGCCCCCCATCATGACTCAGGCCGGGGTCAGAGCGGTAACGACCTCAGCCCCTCGGCCAGGTCAACTGCGACGTCGGCCGGACCACGGCTAATCAAGGCTCGTTGCGCGCGGCGGAGTTCGCGAATAGTCCGAGCCGATTTGGTCTCGGCCGCTATCACGAGAGCGTTAGCGGCGGCACTGTGCGCTTGCTCGGGATCATCGACAGCGGCATAAGCCACTGCCGCGCGCGCAAGGCACAGTCCAAGATCGCGTCTAAATTCTGGCTGCCAGACTGACAGCCCGCGTTCCAACGACTCGACAGCGCTATCCGGCCGCCCTAGTCTTACCCAACAGGTCGCGGCTTCCATCTCCAGGTAAGACGGCGTGCAATAGGCAGTCAGGTCCTCCGCGCCGGTATCGGTGTTATCTGTCACGCAAGCGACTTGCTCCAGGCCACGATCAATGGCCGACGCCGCGGCGGTGAGATTGTCTTGCAACGCATGACCTGCGGCGAGTTGCCTGAGCGCTACCGCTCGCAGTCCGGGCGTAAGTTCATCCCAAGGTTGTAATGCGGCAAGTGCGAAGTTGAGAGTTTGCGCCGCGTGGCCATCGTCCGACGCAATATTCGATTGCCGCATGAGGAAGTACGACATCAGGCGACGGTCCGCCAGTTCGTGGCTGTATCTAAGGGCGCGATCGGTGTATCGCGCCGCCGATTGGAGGTCGCCGGCGTCCTGGAATACCCATCCGCTGAATTCTGCTGTCTGTGCGGCAGCACGGAGGATGTCTGCCCGCACCGAGCCTGATGTGTTCGGCAGAAGGCTCTCTAGATGTGCCAGGTGAGCGGGCACCAATGTCAGCAACGGACGTGGGCCAGTTAAGTTGTCTGTCGCCGCATATTCTCGCAGAATCGATCGCGCATGGATCGCCAATTGCGGCTCAATGCGCTCGACAAGTAGTGCGGGTGAGAGCACGCGGACCGGCTTCGGATTGTTCGACGTAGACGCAGCGCGGGCCGGCAGATGAAACCACAGCAAATGTTCAGGCACTTTGAGCGCCCGCGCCCAGGAGGCGAGTCGATCGAGGTCCATGAGCTTGCAGCGACCATTCTCTAGGCGGCTCAACTGCCCCTGTGTAACGCCACCCCAACTCGCAACGCGCGTCTGTGGCAATGGATGAGATCCGTGCCACGGATTGGATCGATACTCGCGAATCACCGCGCCCATATTCATTGCCCTGAGCGCTTCCGCAAGTGGTGGATAGTGCCAGAAGTCCGCGGGCGGCTGCGGCGACTCACCGTCCCGCCGCGCTCTCCGGCATGGACTACAGATGCCGGACCGGTTATCGCGCGCCAGCGTCGCGCCACAACCGCAGTGCTGCTGCTCACGACGCGAGCGCAGGTCCTCAGCCACGCATCCCAGGCTAGTTGGTCTGATCACTGCCTGCGAACTTCTATGCACGGCCTGCATGCGATGTATGCAGTCCGAGCTGGCCCGACCGGGGCGGAGGGCCGCCACTGTTGTGGACGTGGGGTTGACCACCAGGCGGCCCGAGAGAAGCGCGGGAGGTGTGAGGCAGCGATGACTAGTGGCACTTGGGCGCTGGCGCTCGTCTCGATGGCGCTGTACGCGTTCATGCTGCGCGACATAGCGCGATCTGAAAGGCCGCTGACATGCCCACGGTGAGCCCAGAGCTGACGACCGGCCTGCGACGCGTTCAGGCGCTGTTCGGGCGAAACGTGATCGCGTGCTACGTCGCTGAGCCCGCGTTGGCGGACCGGTACGAGGCGGCGATGCGTCGCCGCTTCCCGGTCTGCCGGGTCACGAATGAACCGGTCATGCACGCGGGGGTGGGAAGGCAGTGACGGCGACGTTGGCCCACGCGGACCAACCCTCGGGGTGGGCACGCCTCGCTACTCGAGTACGGCGGCGGTTCGCGGCGTGGTACCGGCACGCGAACGCCGCCTTTCGACGCTGGATGGACGAAGGGCGGGACGGATGGTAAGCGACCGAGACGAGGAGACCGTCACGCGCCCGCTCGCGCACGGCTACATCCGGGCGTACATCATGATGACCGCGACCGAGCTAGCCGACGCCAAGACCGACCTTGCCGACTTCGCGCGCCGCGAGGGATACGCGCTCGGAACCGTCTACGTCGAACGGCTGGACCGCAGCCCGGCCGCGTTCCAAGCTCTGATGGCCCGTGTACAGCGCGACGAGGCAGCGGCAGTCATCGTGCCGGGTGTTCATCACCTCGCGGTCCATGGCTCGCCCGACGCGCTGCGGCAGCACGTGGAGTACTACACCGGCGCGCGGGTGCTGCTGGCCAGCGCCTCTCCCTGATCCGGTTGGGCGGGTTCTGCCTCTGGTTGGTCCCAGTCCCCCTCTCTGCACCCGCCAGGGGACCGGCGCAAGGGCACCCGGCCGGGGTCGAGCACCCTTCGATCGTCCGAACAGGGGCAACAGGCCCGACCCCGGCCGACCGTGCCGGCAACACCGGACCACCACGACGACGACAGGACCGAAGGAGACCAACCAACAGGCCGCAGTAAGGAACACGCATGAGGCCGGGCCACCCGCTTTCCCTGGCAGGTATTCACGGGTGGCCCGGCTGGAGGCCCAGGCACCTCCGGATGCCGTACGTGTGGCTGACGAGCTGCGCGTGGCCGGGATCGGTCCCGACCTCGTCGCTGCTGTAGCGACGCTGACGGACGATGCCCGCCCGATGGTGGTCATCGTGCTCGCCGACGCCACTGAGCACGTCACACGACACCTGAGCCAATGGCTAGGGCAATCGGCCGGCGCTGGGGGCGGCGGACCACCCGACCCAGCCCAGAGCACCGACCGCGCGGCCTGCCAGCCATCGCGCAGCCGGTGGGCCGGACCCAGACGGTATGGCGAGCCGGGTCCGGCGATGAAAACACCGCCAGGCCGGGAACAGGAACATGAGCCGGAACGGGATTGGAGGATTCACAACGCGAAACCTGCTGCCCAAACGACACAGAAGGAAGCCTGATTCGAAGCGAAAGGAAGTGGGGAATGAAGTCACGCGCACTCATCTCGTGCATGCTGCTGACGTCCGCTCTCATCGCCCCGACTGTGAGCGCGGTTGCAGATCAGCCAACCGGCTACTACGTCGGCGTGCCCGGCGTGGAGTTCCAAGGCGGGCGCACCTACACGCCGGATGAAGTCCAGCAGATGCAGGCATCGGCGAAACCGATGACCATGCACCGGGCCGCAACGGTCCAGTCCCTGCCGGGCGCGATCGATGGCACCGACTCGGTTGCCAGCGGCTTCGTGCTCTACAACCCCGGTTACCGGCGAACCGACTATGTCTATGACTCCGATTGGGGTCCCGCCACCGAACTCTACTGTTCGAGCACCTGCACCGTCATTTCGCGGTACAGCACGCAAGTCCACCAGTACGTCTACGGCGGCTACTCGAAAGCCTGGAAGCTCACGATGAACGTCAAGTACATCGCTGGTGAAGCCGCCAAGAGCTACGACTATTGGTATGCGTGCGCGATCAATGTCAGTGCCAGCCCGGACCACTATTGCGTGCACGAAGCGAGCCCGTCAGGTACAACCGGGACGATCACGTATCCCTCAAAGGACATCATTCGATACTTTGAGGACAACGACTATCCCAACAAGGAATATCCCATGGTGGCCATCGGTGTTCACTGGGAGCACGCCTCCACGCAGAACAAGAACCGTGGCTATGATGTCTGCGCGTCGTACAGTATGACCAAGCTGTGCACATCGAGCGGAACGGGAACGTGAGATCACTTGTCAACCTTTAGCGCGGTCTGGTTTCAGGACGGCCCACCGACACCTCACGTGATCGGGGACGAAGAATCCTGCCTGCGCTACGCGCTGGGTGACGGTCGCGGTTGGGCCGTCACCCAGGAGCGGGTTCATCCCCGTCAGGTCGCAGTACGGCACGAGCTGAGAGTGCAACCGGCCGGGATGTTCTACAGCATGGCCTACCGCCTAACGCAGTCCGGTGCCGAGCTATCCCGCGATCTGCGCGCGCTGACCGTCGATCGCACGGAGCGCATCGAGGACATCCTCGGCACTGGAGAAATCTGCATCGTCACCGTCAACGACACACATCTACTCGGGTGCGAGTGGCAGTTCGACCAGCACAAGGCGGTCGTGACAATCCACCGTGGGAACTGGCTAGCGGCACTCCGTCCAGCCGAAAGCGGTGGATGGCAACTGGCCGAGACGGACTCGTAGCCGCCGACCTACTCGTGGGCCGCGATCGTTACCGGCTAGCAATGTTCCAGCAACACCGTCGTGGTCAGCCCCGACCTGGGCAACGCGAAGACCGCGACCCAGTTCGCCCGGCTGCTCGGGCTGCCGGTCGCCGCGTGGGCAGCAAGCAGCGGCCAAAGGCACGCTTGACCCCACCTGGTCCGGCTGCCAGACGATCCCTACGCCATCATGCTCTACGAGCAGCTGACTGAGGCGCTCAACCTGCTGAACAGGGTGACCCGGGAATAGCGCCCGCCATGCGGCGCAGGACGTTCATCGTAGTGCGTGGCGTTCGGCAGGACTGGGCCCCTCACCGATTTTGCGTGTGGCGCGGCCCGTGGACCATGTCCTACGGCAATGCGACCATGGACTCTGTGAACCATGATCCGACATGGACGGACGCGAACTCGTCATGGATGGCGAAAGCCAACCGCGCCCAGGAGCACGTCAATGCCCTTCGCAGGCACGTTGATGAGTTTGGCGCGTCCGACCCCCACTCGGTAATACCCGAACCGGCCGACAAGCGTGAGCGTCTGGCCTATCGCTTGAAGATTCTAAAGCAACCACCGGAGGAGAACCGTCGGTGAACAAGATTCGGACAACTGACCTTCAAGACACAAAGGTGGACACGAAGGTCGTGCTGTGCGGCCTGTGGATCAGCACGCTCTTCGTGTTCGCGTACGTCGACATCTTCGGGTTCTGGCGAGCGGACGTGATCAACGGGGCACTCACCGGCAAGGTCCCCGGTCCAGGCTTCGAGATCGACCAGACCTACCTCGTCCTCACCACGATCTACATCTTGGTCCCGAGCCTCATGGTCATCGTCTCGCTGCTTGCCCCCGCAGCGAGGAACAGGGCATCCAACCTCGTCGTCAGCCTGACCTATCTGGCAACCATCGTGCTGTCGCTCATCGGCGAGACCTGGATCTACTTCATCCTCGGGAGCGTTGTCGAGGCGCTGCTCCTCGTTGCCATCGCCCGAGTCGCCTGGACCTGGGGTGCGCGTCGATGACACGCGGCACGAGCCGGATCAGCTGGTTGCCGGGGGCAACCAGTCGGTGGTGCTGCCGATGGTGATCAGGCGCTGGGTGGCCCGGGTGAGGACGACGTACAGGGCCCGGACGCCGCCGAGGGTCTGGGCGACGATCCGGTCGGGCTCGACGACCACCACCGCGTCGTACTCCAGGCCCTTGGACTCCAGCGGCGTCAGCGCGACGGCGCGCGGGTCGGCGATCTCGGCGAGGGTCGCGTCGACGGCCGGGCGCAGGGACGGAGTGACGATGACGCCGACGGTGCCCTCGACCAGGCCGAGCAGCTCGCCGGCGGCGTCGCGGACGGCCTCGGCGACCTTGGCGCCGTCGACCACGCGATGCTCGGGGTCGGTGCCGGTGGAGCGGACCGCGTTCGGCAGGTCGGCGTCGGGGACGGTACGACGGACGACCGAGCCCGCGAACCGGTAGATCTCGGCGGAGTTGCGGTAGTTCGTGGACAGCCGGAACGCGTGCCGGGGCAGCGAGCCCAGCATCGAGTCCATCGCGGCACGGGCCTCGGCCGGGTCGGGCCAGGAGCTCTGGGCCGGGTCGCCGACGACCGTCCAGCTGGCGTGCGGGCCGCGCCGGGTGACCATCCGCCACTGCATGGGGGACAGGTCCTGGGCCTCGTCGACGAGCACGTGCGCGTACTCCATCGGCTCGTCGTCGGCGGCGACCGCCGCGGCGGCCCGGCGCTCCGACGTCGTCACCACCTCGCTGACCCCGCCGCTGAGGCCTTCGAGCCAGTCGAACTCCTCTTCGTCGTCACTCACCGGCAGTGGCCTGCCGAGCAGCGTGCCGAGCTCGTCCAGCAGCGCCACGTCCGCGACGGTGAACTCGGTGGCGCGGCGCACCGCGCGGGACAGCAGGTCCACCTCGGCCTCGGTCAGCTCGCCGCGGGCCCAGTGCCGCAGCCGGCGGGGGTCGCCGAGCCAGCCGAGCACCTCGGCCGGCGACAGCGACGGCCACCAGCCGGCCAGGAACGACGTGAACGCCGGCAGGTCCGTCACCACGTCGCCGAACGCCTCGCGGTCCGCCAGCCGGCCGACCCGCAGCTCGTCACCGAACCGGTCCCACAACGCGCCGACCAGTGCCCGGCGCGCGTCCGGAAGCGCGCGATTTCGCTTGTGGCGCCGCAGCACCGTCCGCCGCACGTTGTCGAGGGCGTTCGCGTCGAGCTCCACCGCGTTCCCCGCGACGAACACCCGCAGCGAGGTCGGCGCCCCCGGCACCCGGTCGCGCGCCGCACGGGACAGCACGGTCCGCATCCGCAGCGAGCCCTTCACCGCCGCCACCTCGGCCGGGTCCACCGCCACCGCCGACACCCCGTCGACCAGCTCGCCGACGGCGCGCAGCGACACGGTGTTCTCGCCGAGGCTCGGCAGCACCCGCTCGATGTAGGCCATGAACGCCGCCGACGGCCCGACCACCAGCACCCCGCCGCGCTCGAACCGCCGCCGGTCGGAGTAGAGCAGGTACGCCGCCCGGTGCAGCGCCACCACGGTCTTGCCGGTGCCCGGCCCGCCGCCGATCACCGTGACGCCCCGCGAAGGAGCGCGGACCGCGGTGTCCTGCTCGGCCTGGATCGTCGCGACGATGTCCCGCATCGTGTGCCCGCGGGCCCGCGACAGCGCGGCCATCAGCGCACCCTCGCCGATCACCGGCAGGTCGTCCGGTGCCAGCTCCGGCGCCAGCAGGTCGTCCTCCAGGCCGACGACGGTGGGGCCGAGGCAGCGCAGGACCCGGCGTCGTACGACGCCGTGCCGGTCGGTCGGGGTCGCGCGGTAGAACGGTTCCGCGGCCGGCGCCCGCCAGTCGATCACGAGCGGCTCGTACTCGTCGTCGCGCACGCCCAGCCGCCCGACGTACAGCTTCTCCAGTGCGGTGCCGGCGTCCGACCCGGTGCCTACGGCAACTTCCGGCTCGGGGCCGCCTGATGCCGTCGGCCCGGTGACGGCCTGCGCCTTCGGCTCGGAGTCCAGCCGGCCGAAGACGAGGCCCTCGTGCTCGGCCTCGAGCTCGGCGATCCGGCGCGCGGCGGCGAACACCAGCACGTCGCGCTCGAACAGCCCGGTGGCCTCCTCGTCGCGGATCTGCCCGACCCGGTCCGCCTGGGCCCGCAGGTGACCGTCCCTGGCGACCCGGGACGCCGACGCGGCGGCCTCCTCGACCCGGGCGTACACGCGGTCGACATGTTCCTGCTCGGCAGCGATCTCGGTCTCGACCGGGGTATGACCCACCGAAGTCCTATCAGCGGCCGGGGAGGGGCGGCCTCGCCCGGCACGAACACGGAACCATCGATTCTAATGGGCCGGCGAGCGAAACCCTCAGGCCTTCCCGACAGCCGCGGCGACGAGCGCCGCGCCGAGTGTGGTCCCGGGCACGCCGCCGCCGGGATGCGCGCCGGTCCCGACGCAGTACAAGCCCCGCACCGGTGAGATGTTCGCCGCTCGCCGCCGCGCGGTCCGGGCACCCTCCCAGGCCACCCCGGTGCGCCACGACGGCGACGTCTGCCGCGACACCACCTGCTCGCGTACGTCCAGCCCGCGCCCGGTCAGCAGGTCCAGCGCGTCCGCGGTCGGGTACCCGTGCACCAGCACCGACCACGCCCGGTGCCCCGGCGGGGCCGCGCCGGCAGCCCGTACGACGACCTGCGGATCTCCGTGCAGCACCGTCTCGAACGGCAGGTCCGGCACCGGCTCCCGCAGCCCGAGATGGACGACGTACGTCGCCTGCGCGTCATGCGTGCGGCGCAGCCGCTTGCGCACGTCGCGGGCCGCCGGGTCGGACACCAGCTCGTCGTACAGGATCCTCGGGTCGAGGTCGCTGACCACGACGTCGGCCGCGAGCACCTCACCGTCGGCCGTCCAGACCCCGCGCACCGCGCCGTCCACGGTCTCCACCGCGACGACCTCGGTCCCGAGCCGGACGTCGACGCGGCGCTCGGCCAGCCGGGTCTCGAGCGCGTCCACCAACACCCCGAAACCGTCCGCGAACGTCCAGTACCCGAAGGTGCGTTCCAGGTACGACGCCACCCCGAGGAACCCCGGCGCCTGCGCCGGGTCGGACCGGTGGACCGCCGCGTAGTAGCCCAGCGCCGCCCGCGCGTGCTCGTCATCGAGGTTGCGCTCGGCAACCTTCCGCAGCGACTCCCACGGCCGCAGCACCCGCACCGCGCGCAGCGGCAGCCGGCGCGGCGGTGGCCGGTCGAGGGTGGTGCGGCGGACGACGTCCCACACGTCGCCGTACCGGTCGACCAGCGCGGTCCACTGCCGCGCGGCCCACTCGCCGGCGAGCCCCCGCCAGGCGTGCAGCTGCTCGGCGCGGCCCAGCACCGGCAGGTCGAGCGTGACGCCGTCGGCGAACACGTGCCGCCGCGGGCTGGTCAGCGGCACCAGGTCGGCGACCCGCTCCAGCGGCCAGCCGGACTTGCGGAACAGATCGCGCAGCGCCGCCGGCAGTGTGGTCCACGCGGCACCGGTGTCCCAGCGGAAGCCGTCGGCCTCCAGGCTGCCGAGCGCACCGCCGACGCGCTGGGTACGTTCGCACACGGTCACGTCGTGACCGAGCTTGGCCAGCCGGACGGCGGCGGCCAGCCCGCCCAGCCCGGCTCCGGCGACGACGACCCGCGCCATCAGGTCGTGCGGTCCGCCGCCGCGGACGGACTACCGGCTCCTCGTTCCCGCCAGGCGCGGAACCGCGCCAGCCCGTGCCGGATCGCCCGGATCGCGAGGAACGCCGTCAGCAGCCCGAGCAGCAGCAGGATCCCGGCAATGACCGCGGCCGCCACCGGGTGGAAGGCGGCCAGCGACACCACACCCGCCACGGCGACGTCCTCGCCGGACGAGACCGCGATGTTGGTGACCGGCTCCGGCGAGGTGTTCACCGCGAGGCGCAGCGACGACTTGATCAGGTGCGAGACCAGCGCCGCCGTACCGCCGGTGGCGGCCACGATCGCCTGCTGCAGCGTGGGCGCGTCACTGGCCATCAGCGCCGCCACGACAGCACCGACGGTCGGTCGGATCAGCGTCGAGATCGCGTCCCACGCGGAGTCGACGTACGGGACCTTGTCGGTGACGAACTCGAGTGCGAACAGCATCCCGGCGACGATCATCACATCGGTGCGGGTGAGCGCGACCGGCACCTGCTCGACGCCGGCGAACCGCCCCAGCAGGCCCAGCAGCAGGACGCTGGCGTAGGCGTTGACCCCGCTCGCCCATCCCGTCGTGAATGCCAGCGGCAACGCTTCCATCTGATGCTCCGAACTGTCCCGGCACGAGTCTGTGCAGATCCTGCCGCATGTCAGTGAGGAACGTGGAGGTGTCGCGCGGGCGTCAGCCGTTGACATCGCTACGCTCACGACCGACAGTGAACGACGACCAGACGCTCAGTGAGGGAGTGCTCAATGTCTTCACCGCTACACCGTCCTGTCCGCCGACGCCTGCTGGCGCTGGCGGCCGCCGGGCTGGTGCCCGCCCTCGCGCTACCACTCGCGGCCTCCTCGGCCGCGTCCGGCGCCGAACCCGCGGACCGTCCGGCCGTCACCTCCGCGTCCGGCGACAGCTTGGCCGCTGCCTTCTCCGCCGCGGCGACGAAGTACGGCGTGCCGGAGCAGGTTCTGCTCGCGGTCTCGTACGCCGAGACCCGCTGGGACGACCACGGCGCCAGGCCCAGCACGTCCGGGGGCTACGGTCCGATGCATCTGACCGACGTGACCGCGGTCGAGGCCGAGGAGACCGCCGGAGGGGCCGGCGTCTTCACCGCTGGCTCGCCGCAGCTGCACACGCTGGACCAGGCGGCCGAGCTGACCGGTCTGGGCACGATGGAGCTACGCCTGGACCCGGCGGCCAACATCGCCGGCGGCGCCGCGGTGCTCGCCGACCTGCAGACGTCGATGGGTCTGCCCACCGGCGCCGGGACGGACGCCGGCCAGTGGTACGGCGCGGTCGCGTCGTACAGCGCGTCGCCGCAGGCGCGGACCGCGGCCGAGTTCGCCGACGATGTGTTCGCCATCCTGCGCAGGGGCGCCGCGCGGACCACGAACGCCGGCCAGCGCGTGGTGATGCCCGCGACCGCGGTCACGCCGGACCGCACCCAGATCCGCAAGACCGGGCTGCCCTCGGCGCCGGCCGCCGACGCGACCGAGACCGACTGCCCGGCCGACCTGACCTGCGAGTGGCTGCCGGCGCCGTACACCTGGTACGGCGCGCCGAACCCGACGGCGTACGGCAACCACGACACGGCGAACCGGCCGCA
>WNFV01006816.1_pt1 | contig 13387 bp, 13 predicted proteins | sample 5400101 | NCBI WGS metagenome assembly WNFV01 (sample SAMN13153361, study PRJNA577476) | soil metagenome | isolation source: 115 cm soil or saprolite under grassland replicate 1 | place: USA:California | collected 2016-06-15
CGGAGCACCTCGACAAGATCGAGCTCTACCTCGGCCAGGTGTGCCAGGTGGCGGGCATCTCGAAGATGCAGCTCGACTACTGGACGAACAAGGCGCAGATCCCGACGAAGGGCAAGAAGCAGCGGATCTACGACATGGACGCGGTCGAGACCGTCATGCTGATCAAGCAGGGCAAGGACAAGGGCCTCAACCTCTCCACGGCGATCGAGGCGGCGCGGAAGTACAAGGAGGAGAGGTCGTTCCCGGTCGGCGGCTCTAGCCCCTAGGACTCTCTCAGAACGCCGGCAGCCGACTCCGGCGCCAGTGTGTTCACGAAGTAGCCGGCCCCGAGCTCTAGCCCGGCGAGGATCGTCAGGCGCGGCAGGACCTCAAGGTGCCAATGGCCCGAAGCGTGGAGCCAGATATTCACCGGCACCGAGCCCTCGGCCACCCGCAGGCGACGAAGTCCTTCTGCGACGAGCGCCAGCCCCGGGCCGAGCCGGCCGCTCGTGAACGGATCGCTCTCGCATTCGCGTGGAGCGACAAGCAGCTCGTAGGGCTGCCGGCCCGCGAACGGGCAGAGCAGGATGAGGCCGTCGCGCTCGGCGACGATGCGAATCCGTTGCTTGACCTCCTCCGCCAGCACGCGGCAGAGCACGCAGCCGCCCTGGTCTTCCTGTGACCGGCGCTCCTGGGCGACGAGCGGAGGCTCGTCCGGCAGCCAGACGAGCTGGGAGTGAGTGTGCTGGAGGCTGGCGCCCGCGGCGCGCCCCTCGTTGACCAGCGCCTGCATGTAGGGAAAACCATGCTCCCGGGCGGCGGCAGCTCTGGCCTGCCAGGCCTCTGCGACCTGCTCGAGCTCACGGACCGCGAGGTCCGCGAGCGTGCGGACATGCCGCGGCGAGTGGATCACCACTTCCTGCCGCCCGAGGGCCGCCCGGCGCGCGAAGAGTCCCGTTGTCCGGTTGCCCTCCTCCGACCAGGGCCCGAACGCGGGGAACTTGTTCGGGACGACACGGACTCGCCAGCCGGGCGCGTCGGCGGGCCGGCCCGGCGGGCCGAGCGCGAACGTCTCCGGTGGGGTCGCACTCTCGCGCCCCTCGCAGAACGGACAGCCCGCGACATCGTCAGGATCGGGCTGGCCGGCCTCGCGTTCGGCGCCCGGCCGGTGCGCTCGCGCGGGTGCGATCACGACCCAGCGCCCCGAGACCGGGTCACGGCGAAGCTCGGGCGGGGTTTCCCTGTTCAGCTAGATTCGCCCGCTCCGCCCATGAACGGGCGGAACAGTTCGATCGGCAGCGGCAGGAACGTCGTCGTCGAGCGCTCCGAGCTGATCTCGAGCATCGTCTGGAGGAAGCGGAGCTGAAGAGTGATCGGATTCTGGCTCATGACGTTCGCCGCGTCCTTCAGCCGCTCGGAGGCCTGGAACTCGCCCTCGGCGGCAATCACCTTCGCACGGCGCTCCCGTTCGGCCTCGGCCTGGCGCGCCATGGCCCGCTGCATCCCGCTGGGGATCTCGACGTCCTTGACCTCCACGATCGAGACCTTGATCCCCCAGGGCGAGGTGGCCTCGTCGATGATCTCCTGGAGGATGGCATTGATCTTGTCGCGCTCGGCAAGGAGCTCGTCGAGGACGTGCTGGCCCAGGACGCTTCGCAGCGTGGTCTGCGAGATCTGCGAGGTGGCGACCATGAAGTTCTCCACCTGCACGATCGCCTTCTCGGGGTCGATGATCCGAAAGTAGGCGACCGCGTTGACGCGGACGGGGACGTTGTCCTTGGTGATGACTTCCTGCGGCGGAATGTTGAGCGTCACCGTGCGTAGGTCCACCCGCACCATCTTGTCGACGACGGGGATGAGCAGGAAGAGGCCCGGCCCCTTCGGCGGGGAGTGCAGCCGGCCGAGGCGGAAGATCACGCCTCGCTCGTACTCCCGGGCAATCCGAATCGATGCCGAGAGCAGGAACAGCACGATCACGACGACGGCCGCGATCGCAATGAAGGCTGGAGTCATGCGCGAAGCATCCTACGCCGTGACGACAGCGGGCGCAGGCTCCGCCCGGCTCACCTTGAGCACGAGGCCGTCTTCGATCCCTCGCACCTGGACTGGAGTTCCTACCTCGAGGAGCTCGCCGTCCGTATGGGCATGCCAGAGCTCTCCGTGGACGAAGACGAGCCCGGCCGGGTCGAGCGCTTTTCGCACCACCCCGACCTGTCCGACGAGCTCCTCCTGGCCGGTGACGGGGCGACGGCGACGCGCCTGCACGATCTTCGTGACCGCGAAGAGGGTCAAGAGTGCGAACGTGCCTGCGATTGCCAGAGAGACCGAGAGCGAGACCTGGTAACCGGGGCCAGCGGGGTCGAAGAGCATGAGCGAGCCGATTACAAAGCAGGAAGCGCCGGCGAGGGCGAGCGCGCCGTGGCTCATGACGAAGGGCTCGGCGGCGAAGAAGGCTGCGGCCAGGAGCATGAGGAGGACCCCGGCGGCGCTCACGGGCAGCACCTGGAGCCCGAACAGCCCGACGATGAGCGAGATCGCGCCGAGTGTTCCGGGGAAGATGAGGCCGGGGTTGAAGAGCTCCACGGTGATCCCGAGCGTCCCGAGCGAGAGCAGGAGCACGATGATGTTCGGGTCGACGATCGTGTCGAGGATCCGCTTCCAAAGCGACATCTTCACCGTGTCGATCTCGGCGTTCGCGGTGTGCAGGACGATGCCCTTCGGCTCGACCCTGGTGCCGTCGATCCGGTCGAGAAGAGCCGGCAGGCTCGGCTCGACGTAGTCGATGACGTTCATGGAGAGCGCCTCGCGCGCGGGCAGGTTCGAGGCCACGCGCACGGCCTTCTCGGCCCAGTCGGCGTTACGTCCGTGCTCGGAGGCGAGCGCGCGAATGTAGGCGACTGCGTCGTTGATCACCTTGCGCTTGAGGTCGCTGGGGATGTTGCCGCCGCTCGTCGAGATCGGAGTCGACGAGCCGATGTTGGTCTCCGGCGCCATGGCGGCGACGTCCGAGGCCATCGTGATGAAGACGCCGGCGGACGCGTCGCGCGAGCCCGGCGGATAGACGTAGACGATCACCGGGACCTTCGAGTCGAGCATGCGCTTGATGATGTTGCGCATCGAGCTGTCGAGGCCGCCCGGCGTGTCCATGAGGATGACGACGGCGTTGTAGTGCTCGTCGTTGGCCTGGTCGATCTCGCCGGTCAGGTAGTCCTCCGTGACGGGATTGATGTCGTTTGAGAACTCGACTGCGAGGACTCGCGGCGGGTCTGCAGCAGTCGCCGTCTGGACGAGCGCCAGACTGGCGAAAAGGGCGCTCGCGAGAGCGAAAAGTGCCCGCATCGACGGCATTTTCAGCTGTAAGAATTCTATCAGGAAGAGCGCTTTGGCCTTGAGCGCCGAGAAGGCCTCGGTCACTCTGCGGAGAAGCCCCTCGTCGCCGCAATGACTCTTCCGCGGGTCCTCCTCGGCGCAGCCCTCCTGGCTCTCATCGGCGCCTGGCCTTCGGCTGCGGGCGTTCGGGTCGTCGCCCGCGATGTGCCCCTACGCACGGCGGCACTCGAGCGTCCGCAGCGCGCTCCGCTCCGGTTCGAGATGGTCGGCCTGCACTGGAGGGGCTCCGGGACCGTCTGGTTCCGGACACGCTCCCTCACCGGAGTCTGGAGCCGCTGGCAACCGGCCCGACCCGAGGCCGAGGATCTGCCCGACCGCGGCACGGGCGAGGCGGCGGCGCGGCGCGGGTGGAAGCTCGGCAACCCATACTGGACGGACGCCTCGGGAGCGATCGAATACCGCGTTCGCGGGAACGTCAGGCGTCTCCGCGCCTTCTTCATCCAGAGCGCTCCCGATTCGACCCCGCTGCGCGTGGCGGCTCGTGCTTGGCGGCCCGCAATCATCAGACGTAGCCAGTGGGGTGCTGACGAGTCGATCGTCCGCGCCGCGCCCTACTACGCCGACCGCGTCCGTTTCGCGGTCGTCCATCACACGGCGGGGACGAACTCGTACACCGCCGCCCAGTCGGCCGCGATCGTGCGTGGTATCCAGCGCTACCACGTTCTCGCCAACGGGTGGAACGACATCGGCTACAACTTTCTCGTCGATAAGTACGGCCAGGTCTTCGAGGGCCGTGGCGGTGGAATCGACCGGAACGTCGTCGGGGCCCACGCGCAGGGGTTCAATACGGGCTCCACGGGCGTCTCGATGCTCGGCACGTACAGCTCGAGCCGGATCTCGACCGCCGGTCGGTCGGCGCTCGTGAAGCTGCTCGCCTGGCGCCTGGACGTGGCCCACGTGGATCCGCTCAGTCGCCTCACGTGGATCTCGGCCGGGAACCCCGAGTACCCGGCCGGAACGCCCGTGCGGCTGCGGGCGGTCTCCGGACACCGGGACACCGGCCCGACGAGCTGTCCCGGCACCGCGCTCTACGGACAGCTGCCCGGAATAGCATCCTCGGTTGCTGCCCGCGGGTTACCGAAGCTGTACGACCCCGAGGTAGCGGGCGGCCTGGGTGGCAGCGTGCGCGTGACGGGCCGCCTCTCGACCGCGTTGCCCTGGACGGTCACCATTCGCAGCGCCGACGGCTTGGCGGTTGCACGCGGGAGCGGGTCCGCCACTCGCGTCGACTGGACGTGGGACGCTTCGGGGACGCCGTTTGGGAGGTTCACGTACACGATCCAAGCGGGGCCCGACGTTCGTCCATGGACCGCCGCCGTGCCGGGGCCCCCGCCGCTGGAGGTCCGGCGCTTCCGCGCCGCGCCCGCCGTCTTGACGCCCAACGGCGACGGTGTGGGCGAGACGATGAAGATCTCGTTCTCACTGACGACGGCCGCGACGGCGACGGTCGAGGTCGTCAACGGCTCGGGTGTCACCGTGCGGCGGCTCGCCGACGCCCGGCCCTTCCCCGCCGGGGCGAGTCAGCTCCTGTGGGACGGTCGTGACGGCGGCGGCGCGCTCGTCCTGGACGGCCCCTACACGGTCTTGATCAGCGCGCAGTCACCCGGTCAGTCCGACTCGGACACAGACGAAGTCGTCGTCGACCGGACGCTCGGCCATCTCCGCGTCGCCCCGCGCCCGTTCTCGCCGAACGGGGATGGCCGGCGAGACACGACGACGGTTTCCTTCGACCTCGCACGGGCGGCGACGGTGCGTGTTCTGGTCCTGTACGGCGACCGACGCATCGCCACACTCAGGTCGGCGGTCGGCTTGCAGGCGGGCCCCCAGTCCTTTGTGTGGGATGGGCGAACCGGGTCGGGCACCCGCGCTTCCCAGCGCCGGTACACCGTGCGGGTCGAAGCGACCACTTCCCTGGGAACGCGGGTGCTCTCGAGCAGGGTGAGGCTGGACACGACTCCCCCGTCCGTGTCGATCGCCAGGGCTGTTGCCGGCCGGTGGACCACCAGCGTCACCGTAGTGTTGGGAGAGGCCGCGTTGCTGAAGGTGCGGTTCGGCTCCTCGACCGCCGTCTCGCTCGCCGCGGCCGCCGGCACGCACACCGTCTCCCGAGCGGGGGCCTTCAGGTTCGTGCGGGCGATTGCCTGGGATGCGGCCGAGAACCGTGCCGCCACGCCCTGGGTCCGCGTCGCGCCCTCCTAGCGCTCGAAGAGGACCTCGCCGCTCTCCACGAGCCGCCGCCGCCCGTCGATCTCGACCTCGAGACGCCCGCTCCGGTCGATCCCGATTCCGATACCGGCCTCCCCGTCGACGAACACGCGCCGGCTCCGCAGAAAGTCGCGTGCCCCGAGGCTGTCGTAGAGTGCGTCGAGCCCTCCGTTGACCCAGAGTCCGTAGTCGTGCTCGAGGCTCGAGAGGAGGTCGGCGAGTAGCGGAGCGCGCTCGCGGCGAACTCCGTCCGCCGTGTATAGCGATCCGGGTGCGACCTTGGCATCGTCGGGCAGCTCCTCCCGAGTCTGGTTCACGTTTACTCCGATCCCCACGACGACGACGCCACCGCTCGTCTCGGCGATGACCCCGGCGACCTTCCGCCTGTTGACCATGACGTCGTTCGGCCATTTGAGTTGGACCGCGAGCCCGAGCGCTCGCTCGGCGGTCTCCGCGGCGGCCAGGCCGGCGACGAGGGAAAGCTCCGCCAGGGCCCGGCCGGCCGGCGGCTTCAGGAGCACCGAGCAGAGGATGGCGGTCCCGGGCGGGGCCTTCCAGCCGCGCCCGAGCCGGCCCCGACCTGCTGTCTGGACGTCGCAGACGGCCGCGGCGCCTTCGTCCAGCCCAGCGTCCAACAGCTTCTGCGTCGATTCGCAGGCGTCTTGATAGAAGTACGTTCTGCCGAACGTGCCGGTAAGAAGGGGTTCGACGACCTCGGGAACGAGCGTGTCCGGGGCATTCACGAGCGCATACACTAAGCGCGCCGTGCAACCGATCGATGTCCAGCCCCGTCTGTACGAGCGGAATGGGCTTGCCGGACGAACGTACAAACGGTTGAGCGATGCCGAGCTCGTGCGCAAGGCGACGGGCGGCGACTCCAGGGCACTCGACACGTTGCTCGAGCGCTATGCGCCCAAGGTCAATCGTCTCGCCTCGCAGCTCGTGGGCGATTTCGAGGACGCTCGCGACGCCGCGCAGGAGTCACTCGTCAAGGTCTGCACGCGTCTGCGCCAATTCCGCGGCGAGGCGCAGTTCGCGACGTGGCTCCACCGGCTGGTGGTGAACACGTGCCGAGACCGCGTGGCCTTCCAGCGAGTTCGACGGACGGAGCCTCTGGTCGAGGAGGAACGTGTGGCGGACGAGGATTGCGACCCGTGGCGTCTGGCCGCTCTGGCCGATCTGCGGCGGGACCTTGCAGAGGCGCTTGCGCGGCTTTCGCCCAAGCAACGCGCGGTCGTTGTCCTCCGCGATTCGTTCGGCCTCTCGTACCCCGAGATCGCGCGCGTTGCATCGATTCCCGTTGGAACCGCCAAGTGCTACGTGCATCGCGCCCGCGCTCGCTTGAAGGCGCACCTCGAGGAACTCGCCGAGGCATGACGACCTCGCTCGGTCGCGCGGAGATCGAGCAGATCCTCCCGCACCGGGATCCCTTCCTGCTCCTCGACGAGGTCGTCGAGCTCGAGCCGGGGGCGCGTGTCGTTGCGCGCAAGCTGGTGCGCGAGGACGAGTGGTACCTCGCGGGGCACTTTCCCGGCCGGCCGATCATGCCGGGAGTACTCATCGTCGAGGCGATGGCCCAGACCGGGGCCGTCGCGGTTCTCGCCGACGAGGCGAATCGGGGCAAGCTCGCCCTGTTCGCGGGCATCGACGACGTTCGCTTCAAGCGGATCGTGGAGCCGGGCGACGAGCTCGAGCTCATCTGCGAGCTGGAGCGCGTTCGCGGTCCGATCGGGCGCGGTAAGGCGACCGCCACTGTGGACGGCCAGCTTGCCGCGCGCGGAACGCTCACCTTCGCAGTCACGGAGATCTAAGGCTGGCAGCCCGCTGATGCTCGCAAACGTCTCTCGAAACGGCGCGATCGGGATCACGGGCGTCGGCTCGTACGTCCCCGACCGTATTCTCACGAACAACGACCTTTCGAAGCTCGTGGACACGTCCGACGAGTGGATCACTGAGCGCACAGGCATCAAAGAGCGCCGCGTAGCGGACCCGGAGCAGGCGGCGAGCGACCTGGCGGTGCCGGCCGCGCGGCAGGCGCTCGGGGCGGCAGACCTCGACCCAGCCGACGTGGAGCTGGTGATCGTGGCAACCGTGACCCCGGACATGTTCTTCCCCTCGACGGGCTCGCTCGTCGCAGCTGAGCTCGGGTCCCCGGATGCAGCGGCCTACGATCTCTCCGCGGGCTGTACCGGGTTCATGTACGCGGTCGCCCAGGCGTATGGAGCCCTCGCGGGAGGCCTGGCGCGAAACGCCGTCGTGATCGGCGCCGAGACGCTCTCGAAGATCATGAACTGGCACGACCGCTCGACCTGCGTTCTCTTTGGCGACGGCGCCGGCGCGGTTGTGCTCGAGCGCGTCTCCGACGGCGGCTTCCTCGGGTTCGAGCTCGGTTCCGACGGAGAGGGCGGCAAGGAACTCTCAGTCCCCGCAGGCGGGTCGCGCAACCCGGCGACTGCCCAGACCGTCGAACAGGAGTTGCACTTTCTGCGCATGAACGGTCGCGAGGTCTACAAGTTCGCAACGCGTGTCCTGGTCTCGTCCGCCGAGAAGCTGCTCGAGGAGTGTGGACTGACCGTGGACGACGTCGACCTGTACATCCCACACCAGGCCAACAAACGGATCATCGACCACGCGGCGCGAAATCTGGGCATCCCGAACGAGAAGATCTTCATCAACCTGCAGAAGTACGGAAACACCTCTTCGGCGTCCATTCCGCTCTGCCTGGCGGAGGCAGTCGCAGAGGGAAGGCTGACGAAGGGGACGCGCGTGCTCATGACCGGGATGGGCGCAGGGCTCACATGGGGGTCGGCGTACGCGACCTGGAACGACGGGCAGCCGGCCCCGTGAAGGTCGCTTTCTGCTTTCCGGGCCAGGGCTCCCAGGACGTGGGCATGGGCCGCGCCATGGCGGAGCAGTTCCCGAACGCCCAGACGGTGTTCGACGAGGCCTCCGAAGCCGCCGGCTTCGATGTCGCTCGGCTCTGTTTCGACGGTCCGATCGAGGAGCTCACGCAGACCGACCTCCAGCAGCCGGCCCTGGTCACCACCTCGCTCGCCTGCCTGCGGGCCGTCGAGACGCTTGGAGTCCGGCCGGACTTCGTCGTCGGACACTCCGTGGGGGAGTACTCGGCCCTGGCCGCGGCCGAGGCTCTTTCAGACCGCGACGCAATCGCGTTGGTCAGCGAGCGCGGCCGTGCGACGGCGGAGGCCGCGAGGGAGCATCCGGGCGCGATGGCCGCAGTGCTCGGCCTCGAGGACGCCGCGGTCGAAGAGCTGTGCGCCGGCATCGACAACGTTTGGCCCGCGAACTACAACTGTCCCGGCCAGGTGGTTGTCTCCGGCGAGAACGCTGCTGTCGACCGGCTGATCGAGGAAGCCACGGTCGCCGGGGCTCGGAAGACGGTCAAGCTCCGCGTCGGCGGCGCTTTCCACAGCCCGCTCGTCGGCCGCGCTGCCGATCGCCTCCGTCCCGCGCTCGAGTCGGTGCGCTTCCAGGAGCCTGCGACACCTTTCATGTCAACGGTGACCGCGCAGATCGAGTCGGCTGGGCGGCTCGTCGATCTCCTCGTTCAGCAGCTCACGGGCCCGGTGAAGTTCACGCAATCGGTCCGAGGTCTCGTTCAGCAGGGCGTCGGCATGTTTGTCGAGATCGGCCCTGGCCAGGTTCTGAGCGGTCTCATTCGACGCTGCGATCGCTCGCTCCGCACGATCTCGGTCGGCGATCCCGAGTCGCTCCGAAAGCTGCGGGAGACGCTCTCGGCGGCGTAGTGGCGAACGACTTCGGTTCACTCGACGGGAAAGTCGCCCTTGTCACCGGCGGGTCGCGGGGGATCGGGGCAGCGATCTCGCGCGAGCTGGCGAAGGCCGGCGCCAGGGTGGCGCTCAACTACCGGGCCGGCCAGGAGGCCGCCGACGAGGTCGCCGGGGAGATCGGCGGGCTCGCGGTTCAGGCCGACGTGTCGAACCCGGACGAGGTCCAGGGTCTCATCGAACGTGTGGAAGGTGAACTCGGCGACATCGATGCACTCGTCAACAACGCAGGCGTCACGCGCGACACGCTGATCGCGCGCATGACCGACGACGACTGGCAGACGGTCATCGACACGAATCTCCGCGGAACGTTCAACACTTCGCGCGCAGTGTCCAGGAAAATGCTGCGTCGGCGGGCCGGGTCGATCGTCAACCTCTCGAGCGTCGTGGGCGTGCACGGCAATCCCGGCCAGGCGAACTACGCGGCGTCGAAGGCGGGGATCATCGGTCTGACGAAGGCTCTGGCGCGGGAGCTCGGCTCGCGCGGGGTGCGCGTCAACGCGATCGCGCCGGGCTACATCTCCACGGAGCTGACCGACGTCCTGCCCGAGGAAGCGCGCGGGCTGATCCTCCAGAACACTCCGCTCGGAAGGCTCGGCGATCCGGAGGATGTGGCCGGTGCGGTACGCTTTCTTTGCTCCGACGAGGCCGCGTTCATCACGGGCGAGGTACTGCTCGTCGACGGTGGCCTGGGGATGTAGAGGGAGTCTTTGGTGAGCACGAACGGACGCAGACGCGTGGTCGTGACCGGGGTCGGCGCGGTTACGCCGCTCGGAAACGACGCGGAGACATTCTGGAAGAACCTCACCGCGGGGGAGAGCGGCGCCGCGCCGATCCAGCAGTTCGACCCGTCCGAGTTCGCGGTCCATTTCGCCTGCGAGCTGAAGGACTTCGATCCGACCAAATGGCTCGAGTACCGCAAGGCCCGCAAGATCGACCGCTTCGCGCAGATGATCATCGCAGCCGCCCGCATGGCCGAGCAGGACTCCGGGATCGAGATCGAGCCCGAGACTGCGCGGACAGGTGTCTCCGTGGCGACGGGAATAGGCGGGCTCAAGTCCTTCCAGGATTGCTACGACCAGCTCATCCAGCGCGGGCCCGACCGCATCAACCCGTTCTCGATCCCCGCGATCATTCCCAACATGGGCGCCGCCTGGGTGTCGATGGAGCTCGGTACCCGCGGCCCGCTCTGGTCCGAATGCACTGCCTGCGCGGCCTCGAACATGGCCATCGGCCAGGCGCTCGACGACATCCGACTAGGCCGTGCCGACGTCATGCTCGCGGGTGGCACAGAGGCAGGGATCACGAAGGTCGGAATCGGCGGTTTCGGCGCCATGCGCGCCCTGTCCCGGCGGAACGACGACCCGAAGAAGGCCAGCCGCCCCTTCGACGCCGAGCGCGACGGGTTCGTGATGGGGGAGGCCGGCGCGATCCTCGTCGTCGAGGAGCTTGAGCACGCGAGGAAGCGCGGTGCGAAGGTCTACGCGGAGCTCGTGGGCTACGGGGTCTCTTCCGACGCGCAGCACATCACCGAGCCCGATCCGACGGGGCAGCATCCGGCGCGAGCGATGCGCATGGCGATGGACGACGCCGGTATCTCGCCCGAAGAGATCGACTACATCAACGCGCACGGGACTTCGACCCCGCTCGGCGACGCGAGCGAGACGCGTGTGGTCAAGATCGCGCTGGGCGAGGAGAAGGCCCGGAAGACGCCGGTCTCCTCGACCAAGGGCGCCACCGGCCATTGCCTGGGCGCCTCGGGCGCCATCGAGGCGCTGATCTGCACGTTCGCGGTCCAGCGGGACGTTGTTCCTCCCACGATCAACTACGAGCATCCGGATCCCGAGTGCGACCTCGACTACATCCCGAACGAGTCGCGTGAATGGAAGACGGACTACGCCCTCTCCAACAACTTCGGGTTCGGCGGGCACAACGCCTGTCTCGTCTTCAAGAAGTTCACGGACTAGCTACGTGGCCAGCTAATGGCCGACCGCTGGGCGACGTTCGACTGCTACGGGACCCTGATCGACTGGAATCGGGGCATTGGCGACGCTCTGGCTTCGCTCTGGCCCGATGCCGATCGGGAAGCTCTCCTAACCCGCTACCACGAGATCGAACCGCGGGTCCAGCTCGATTCAGCACTTCCCTACCGGGAAGTGATGCGGCAGGCGCTCGTCTTGCTGGCCGGCGACGAGGATCTCCCGCTGGGCGAAGCGGACGAGTATGCGCTCGCCGACTCCCTCCCCTCCTGGCGGCCGTTTCCAGAGGTCCCCGGCGCGCTCGCCGAGGTTCGCGGCCGCGGCTTCAAGCTCGTAATCCTCTCGAATACGGATCCCGAGCTGCTCGACGCCTCGCTGGAGCGGATCGGTGTCTCGGTTGACGGTCGCGTCACGGCGGCGGAGGCGGGCTCCTACAAGCCCGCGCCCGGCCACTGGGAGCGCTTCTTCGATCAGTACGGCGCTGATCGTGAGCAGCATGTTCATGTCGGAGCGAGCCTTTACCACGACATCGAGCCCGCCTCGCGCCTTGATCTCAAGGCTGTCTGGATCAACCGCCTGCACGAGCGGAGCGACCTTCCGCGAGCGGCCGAGCTCAAAGATCTCGCGCGGCTCCCCGAGCTTCTGGACGAGCTCCTGCCGGCAGCTACCTTGTAGGAATGTCGCACCTGCGGGCCCGGTGTCCCGACTGCCGCACGCTCACAGCGGTCGCGCTCGGTGAAGGCGACTACGAGTGCCACTCATGCGGGCGAGGTTTTCCGGCCGCTCTAGTGCGGGTGCCGCGGGCCTGGGGCGATGGCGGCGAGGAGATGGTGGAGGCCGCCTTTCTGCCGCTCCCCTACCCAGAGGCGGGGGTCGTCGAAGAGGACACGCTCACGGAGCAGAATCTCGCTCTCGCAGCTTCCCTGCCGGATCGTCCCCTCGTGCTGGGCGGTTGCTGCTGCGCTCACGTGGGCGCCGTCGAAGGCCTGGCCACGCGGTACGAGCGCCTTGCAGTCGCCTGGTTCGACGCCCACGGTGACCTGAACACGCCGGAGAGCTCGCCGAGCGGGAACCAGTGGGGCATGCCGCTGCGGATGCTGCTCGACTCGGGCACGGTCTCTCCGAGAGACACGGTGCTCGTCGGCGCGCGCAACCTCGATCCGCCGGAGAAAGAGTTCATCGCGGCGACCGGCCTGCGCTCGGGCGCAGAGGAAGTCGCGCCGGCGCTCGAAGGCGTGGACGCCGTCTACGTCGCCTTCGACTGCGACGTCCTCGATCCGGAGGACGAGATCGCCGCTTACATGCCCGAGCCGGGCGGGCTCTCCATCGCGGCGAGCGCGGAGATCCTGGCCGGGATCGCAGCGCGGAAGCCGCTCGCCGGTGTCGGCCTAACGGGTCTCTCCGCCGATCCGGGCAACGTCGCGGCGCTGGCCCGGGTCTGCGGCGCCTTAGGCCTGTAGTGCCCATCTGGCCCGACCAGGCCACGCCGCCGGCCCGTGAACGGCTGCAACGCTTCGCCAGGCTGTGTCCTCGGTCGCCCGCGTATCTATCGTCGATACGCGTGCTCCCTGCGTCCTCGCCTGGCTTGCGTTTCGCGCGTCACGGCCTCGCGCCGCGTCCGGGCCGGACCATCGCCGTAAGATAGGCGCCCAATGGCTAGCCGCATCGACGTGTCGATCGAGCACCGCGGACCCGAGCCCGAGCAGGAGCGGAAGCACCCGAATACGTGCCCGAGCTGCCATTCCCACTACAAGGATGAGGAGCTCGAGGCGAACCTGCGCGTGTGCCCGCAATGCGGCCACCACTTCCCGGTGCGCGCGCGGGAGCGCGTGATCCAGCTCGCCGACCGCGGCACCTTCAAGGAGGTCGACGCCGAGCTTCGCTCGGCTGATCCGCTCGGATTCTTCGACCTGAGGGCATATACCGAGCGCCTCGCCGAGGCCGAGGTGAACACGGGCCTCGGCGACGCAATGATCGCGGGTGGAGCGATGATCGAACGCCGGCCCTGCGAGCTCGCGATCATGG
>WNFV01006820.1_pt1 | contig 13387 bp, 10 predicted proteins | sample 5400101 | NCBI WGS metagenome assembly WNFV01 (sample SAMN13153361, study PRJNA577476) | soil metagenome | isolation source: 115 cm soil or saprolite under grassland replicate 1 | place: USA:California | collected 2016-06-15
CCGCGCTCGCCAAAGGCGGCGATGTCGACCTCGGCGGTGCCACCGTGAACCTCCGCGTCGCGGACGAGATGCGCAGCGAATTCGAGGTGGAGCGAGGACCACGCACCGGCGGCCCCTAGCCGGGAGGCGTGCTCTAGGAGGCTACTGAACAAGGACCAATCTGGCGCTTCGCCGAGTGTAAGACCGCAGGTCAGCGAGTTGGGGACTAGGTCGCAAACGGATTATTCAGTGGCCTCCTAGTGTCCCGAGTTAGAGATTGGCTGTAGATATCGAGCGATGCTGTCAAGGATCTGATCCGCGGTCTTGTGCCACACGAACGGCCGAGGCTGCTCGTTCCAGGTGTCGATCCAGGACTGGATCGACGCGGTCAGCTCGGGGACCGACCGGTGGCTGCCACGCTTGAGCCACTTGGTCGTCAGCTCCGCAAACCAGCGCTCCACCAGGTTCAGCCAGGAACTGTAGGTCGGCGTGAAGTGCACATGGAAGCGAGGGTGGGCGACCAGCCAGCGTCGGATCGCCGCCGTCTTGTGGGTCGAGGAGTTGTCGCAGATCACGTGCACGTCCAACCCGGCGGGGACCGCCTGGTCGACGTGGTCCAGGAACCGCCGGAACTCGATGGCGCGGTGGCGCGGGGTCAGCTGGGAGATCACCAGGCCCGAGGCAAGGTTCAGCGCGGCGTACAGGTTGGTGGTGCCATGGCGGGTGTAGTCGTGGCTGCGGCGCTGCGGGCTGCCGGGCATCAGTGGCAGCACCGGCGCGGTGCGGTCCAGCGCCTGGATCTGGGACTTCTCGTCCACGCACAGCACCACCGCCGCCTCGGGCGGGTTCAGGTACAACCCGACCACGTCGCGGACCTTGTCGATGAACTGCGGGTCACTCGACAGCTTCCAGGTCTCGGCCAGGTGCGGCTTGAGCCCAAACGCCCGCCAGATCCGGCTGACCGCGGTCTGGCTCATCCCGGTCGCCCGGGCCATCGAGCGGGTCGACCAATGGGTGGCGTCTTTGGGGGTCTCCTCCAGCGTCTTGACGATCACCTGCTCGACCTGGGCGTCGGTGATCGTTCTGGGCACGCCCGGCCGCGGCTCGTCGCTCAATCCCTCCAGCCGGCGGGCGGCGAACCGGGTGCGCCATTTGGCGACCGTGACCGGATGCACGCCCAGCCGGGCACCAGCCTCGACGTTAGACCGAAGTTCCCCCTGCGTGGAGCGCGGCAGGGCGTTTGCCTGCGGAAATGCGGGGTGATCTGATGCTGCCTGACTACGCGTACCCGAGGCGGTGGGAGACGCCGAGGAGCTCGAAGGCGTGGCGCTGGACCGGGGTGGGCGTGGTGATGACGGTGAAGGCGGGCAGGCCGCCGGCGGGCTGGATGCGGCTGGCGGCGATGGTGGCCAGGTCCTCCAGCAGTGTCGCGAAGCTGTGCACCGGTCCGCCGTCGGTGGTGGTTTTCGTGGCGGCCTTGGCCAGCGCCGCCGGTGAGCGCTGGGCGGGGGCGACCGGGCTGGGTCGGGCCGTCTTGCCGGCGGCGGGGTCGTGGTCTTTGAACAGCATGGGCGCGAGCCGCTGCTGCATGTGCCAGGTGACGTAGTAGGCCAGCATTCTGATGAGCACGTGGGCGCGGACCCGGTCTTCGAGCCGGTGGCGGATGGGGCGGATCAGCAGGTCGCTGTTCAGGCCGCGGAAGACCCGCTCCACGTTTTCCAGGCCCTTGTAGGACTCCACCGCGCCGCCGGTGCCGAGCGCGTCCGCGGGGAGGCTGGTGCGGATCACATAGATCCCGTCCAGCGCGGCCTCCTCCGCGATCTTGTGCTCATCCCGCCGCCAGGCAATCCCGTCGTCGGTGAGCTCGACGATGAAGTGCTTGGCGACCTTCTTGTTGTTGATCACCTTGCCCACGGCCAGGCCGATGCTGTCCTTGCCGCGCAGCGGGCGGCGCGCCCGCCGGGTCGCCTGGTCGAGCTTGTGGAGTTCGGCCTCGGTGGCGTCCAGCAGTTCGGCCCGCTTGCGGGCCCGCTCGGCGGCAAGGAACGGGTTGTAGCAGGCGATCAGCCGCTCCCCGGGGTAGTCCGGGGAGGTGATCTCGGCCATGTGCTGCTCATCGAACAAGGTGGGCTGGATCGCGCCCTCGGCCATCAGCGTCTTGATCGCCGGGCCGCGCAGCGCGGTGATCCAGTCCAGCTCCGCGGGCTGGAGGTCGTCGCGGATACGGGCCTTGGTGAGCATCCCGCGGTCCCCGACGACCGCCACGTGGGCCAGCCCGAACCGCCGCTTGAGCTTTTTGACCTGGCTGGCCAGGGTGGCTGGGTCGCCGGCTGCGCCCTTGAACACCTCCACGGCGACAGGGATCCCCCCGGGAGTGGTGAGCACCCCGTAGACGATCTGCAGCCGGCCCCGCACCCCGTCCCGGGCGTGCCCGATCTCCCCCAGCGGGCAGGTGCGGCCCTCGAACGCCGCGCTGGAGGCGTCATACAGCACCAGCGTCCCGTCACGCAGGTGCCGGGCGGCCAGCGCGTCCTCGATGGCCTGCTGCCGGGGCAGCAGCCAGTCCATCGCCGCGTACAGGTCGTCCTCGTCGCAGGCCTGCAGGCCCAGCAGCTCGCCCAGCGAGCTGGCCGCGGTCTCCGCGCGCAGCCCCCGGGCGGTGGCCAGCTTCGAGGAGCCGTCGATCACCGCCGCGGTGATCATCGCGGCGACCAGGTCCCGCTGCCGCGAGCCCGCCGGGTCGATCAGCTCCTCCAGCCCTAGCACGCGGATCGTGCCCAGCACCGCGGCCACGTGCCCGTGCGGCAGGCTGCGGGCGATCTCGACCATGCCGTCCAGCCCTGCCGGGGGCAGGCCCTTCAGCGCCCGCGACAGCGCCTCCACCTTGGCCTCCGGCCAGGACGACAGGTTGGCCAGAGTCCGGTTCTTGACCTTGCCACCCTCCCGGTAGCTTTCCCGCAGCAGCACCGCCGGCGGGGAGCCTCGGTTCGGCACCCTGGTGATGTACATGACTGCCATTTTAGCCGAGTATCGCAGCCATGTCACCAGAACGCGCTGATATACATGACTACGTATCGGCGACGAGTAGGCAGATCCTCCCTGGTCACAGCAACAACGGGACCGTCAAGGGCCAGTGCTCAGGGGGGAACTTCGGCCTAGTAGTGGAGGCCGCTCACTGGCCCGACTGCGGCGAAGACGCTCCGCCGCCAGGCCTGCCCGCCGCGTATTGATCTGCGAGCTTGCTTAGCATGAGGACGTTTGCGTCACTTGTTACGAGCACGAACTGTGGATAACTCGGAAGGGCGGTCGTGTCCGGGCTTTCCGCCCTGGAGCCATCACTGGAACCGATGGGCTCATAGCAAACACGCTCCTTGCCACCCGCTAGGACGCAGACAAGACTGTCGGAGCGATCCCGCAGGCGCTCCGAGCGGGAGTGCAGTGACCCCGTGGAGAGGCTGTGGCAGGGAGGGGGCCTTGCCGGTGTCGCCTAGCCATAGTGGGGACACCCCGCTCCGGCGGAGGCATCCCTTGCCTACCGTCGACGGAGTTGGTCTCACAAGCACGGGCTGTGACCCGCCGCAGAACAGCCGGCCTTGTGGAGACAGGGATGTTGCGTGTATGCCTTTGGCTGTCCTGTCCGATCTGAGTTGATGACATGCCTGGGGGTCTGAGCCGTGACGCCTTGCCGACCGAGGTCCAAATTCAGGTTGGGAGGTATTGACGAGTTTCTCTGGTGCGAGCCGTCGGCAGCCATTTTTGCCGGCGGCTTGGCGTCTGGGTGGTCCTTCGCTCTGATCGGCGTCTTGGGCAGGTCCGTAAGCAACGTGCTCGGCCGGTGCGCGAGATCGTCCGGACGATTCGACAGCATGGAGGGACAGAAATGAGATCGATCCAGTCGATCCTCCGGCGGCCTCGGCTTTTCGGGGCGGTGCTGGCCGTCGTGGCGCTTGTGAGCGGCACCGGACTGGCGGCCGTCTCGGCGACATCGAAAAGCTTCGCCGCCTCGGGGGTTTCGTGCGCAGCCGGTACGCTGGTACGGACAACGACCGGGCCGGTCTGCGGCGTCGTCGACAACGGCGTCAAGGAGTGGCTGGGCATCCCGTATGCGGCGCCGCCTGTCGGCAACCTGCGCTGGGCTCCTCCGCAGCGGCACGCACCATGGACGACGACGCTGCAGGCAACTGCTTTCGGCAGCCAGTGCCTGCAGCCGGGCTTTCCCCCAGCCATTCCGGCCGGGGGCAGCGAGGACTGTCTCTACCTCAATGTGTGGGAACCGCCTGGCAGCGTGCCTCTCTCCGGTCTTCCGGTGATGGTCCACATTCACGGTGGCGGGTTCTACCTCGGCTCCGGCAATGGTGACAACACGCTGCTCGCAAACACGGGACACGAAGTCATCGTTTCGATGAACTACCGTCTCGGCATCTTCGGGTTCCTCGCCGACTCGGCGCTTGGCCGGCATTCCGGAGACTACGGCCTGCAGGATCAGCAGGCGGCCCTGCGCTGGGTGCGGGAAAACATCCGCGCATTCGGCGGCAATCCAAACAGGGTGACGATCTTCGGGGAGTCGGCGGGTGGGTCGAGCGTCTGCGACCAGATCGCCTCGCCAACCGCCGCCGGGCTGTTCCACAGGGCGATCAGCACGAGTGGTGAATACAACACGCTGTTTGGTGTGCCCGCGGCCGCTGGCAACCTCGAGCCCCAGGACTGCAAGGCTTCGCTGCCGACACGGGCCCAGGCGGACAGGATCGGCGCGAGGTTCACGGCCGCCGTCGGATGCGGCAGCGCATCGGATGTGGCGGCATGCTTGCGGCAAGTGCCTGCGGCGGTGGTCGAACAGGTCGCTGGCTCCGGCTACCAGTACGGCGGTCAGGGCACGATCGCGCCAACCATCAACGGCACGACGCTAACCATGTCACTTCGGCAAGCGCTCAGGACAGGCGCGGTGAACCGCGTCCCGGTTATCGCCGGGGTGGACCGCGATGAGAACTTGACCGGGGTTGCGAACTCGCCGGCACAGTACAGGCAACTGGTGCACGCACAGTATGGGCCGTTGGCGCCCAAGGTGCTGGCCCGGTATCCGCTGAACCGGTTCTACTCGCCGTTTGTCGCCTGGCGCACGGTCGCAGCTGACTCCGACACCGTGTGCCCCGCGATCGTCACGGACCAAGCGTTGGCACGCTGGATGCCCGTCTACGGGTACGAAATCGATGATGGAAATGCTCCGACCGCGTTCTTCCTCCCGGCCGGCCAGCCGAACGGCTCCTACCACGTGGCCGACTGGTTCCTCACCCCCACGCCTGGCCTTGACCCGAACCTGCAGGTGCTCCAGAGCCAAGAGCTCACCTACGTGACCACCTTCGCCCGCACGGGGAAGCCAACTGGGCCGCACACGCCGACGTGGCCCGAGTTCAACAGGTCTCGGCAGATCATGTCGTTGGCACCTGGCGCCGACAGCCAGACCCTCGCGAAAACACAGGTCGCCGTCGACCACAACTGCAGGTTCTGGGACAAGGTGAGTCCCAAACCATAGTTGAATTGAATTAAAGGGGAGGAGCCGAATGAAGAGAAGACGTGTGAACGCGGCGGGGGGAAGGCTCGGGCTGCGCAGAAGGCTCCTGCTAATCGTGGCCGGTGCGGGCCTGCTGACGGCCAGCTCCATCAGTGCGGCGCCGGCCGCCTCGAAGGCATCCTGCCCGCCGCAGGGCGTCGTGCGGGTTGAGATCACCCGCCGGGAGCCGTTCGCGGGTGGTATGTCGTTCGGGCGCTCAGGGTCATACGAAAAGCTGGTTGGAAAAGCGTATCTCGCTGAGGACCCGACGGACGCTCACAACGCTCTCATCCAGGACATCGACAAGGTCCCGGTCGACGCGTGCGGCCACGTCCAGTTCTCGACCGACATCTACATTCTCAAGCCCGTGGACATGTCGAAGGGCAACCACGAGCTCTTCTTTGAGGTCAACAACCGCGGCAACAAGATCGCGCTCAACTGGCTGAACGACGCGCCGTCCTCCAACGACCCAAGCACGGTGGCCGACGCGGGCAATGGCTTTCTCATGCGCCAGGGCTACACGGTCGTGTGGGCCGGCTGGGAGGGGGACGTGCTCCCGGGCAACAACCGGCTAACGATCGACCTGCCGGTCGCGCACCAAGACGGCCAGCCGATCACCGGGAGGGTGGGGGTGCAGTACGACGTCTCCCGCCACATCCCGGTGACGGGCACCGTCTCCCTGCCCCTGAGCGGCCGGCCAGAGTTCGACCCCTACCCGACCGCGTCGCTTGACACCTCCAGCGCGAGACTGACGGTGCGCCGTCTGATCGACTCGCCGGAGACCGTGGTCCCCTCCGACCGCTGGGCGTTCGCGCGCTGCAGCCGCGACCCGAGCACCGGGGCGATCGTCGACGTGGTGCCGGACCCCAAGAGCATCTGCTACTTCGACGGCTTCGATCCCGACCGGCTCTACCAGCTCGTCTACACGGCCAAGGACCCCAAGCCGATGGCGCTCGGCTATGCGGCCACGCGGGACGTGATCTCCTTCCTCCGCCACAACAGCGCCGACGCGGCCGGGACGCCGAACCCGCTCGGCACCGACATCACGCACACGCAATGCCTCGGCATCTCCTCCAGCGGGATGTACGTGCGCGACTTCCTGTACCTGGGCTTCAACGCCGACACCGCCGGGCGAAGGGTGTGCGACGGGCTGACGGCATACATCGCCGGAGCGCTGCGGCTGCACCTGAACACCCGCTTCACCCAGCCCGACATCTACACGCGCCAGGACCTCTGGGCGGGCCTCTGGCCGATGGCGACCTTCCCGTTCAGCTATGGGATGACGACCGACCCGGTCACCGGCCGCAGCGACGGGATCCTCAAGCGCCCGGCCACCGACCCGCTCGTGATGCAGATCGACACCTCGATGGAGTACTGGCAGTTCCACGCCTCGCTGGTCACCCACGACGCGCGCGGCCGGCCGCTCGCGCTCCCGCCCAACGTCCGCTACTACGCGATCGCCAGCGGTCAGCATGCCCCCGGCGTCACCCCAAGCAGGGGCATCTGTCAGCAGCTCAGCAACCCCCTCGACTACCGACCGTTCGGGCGGGCGCTGCTAGTCGCCCTCGACCGCTGGGTGAACGAGGGGATCCAGCCGCCAGCGAGCCGCTACGCACGCAGCGACCATGGCACGCTCGTCCCGCCCGACCAGGCGAGCACCGGCTTCCCGACCATCCCCGGCGTCCCGTACACCGGCAAGATGAACCTACTGCCGCTCCGGGACTACGGTCCCGACTTCGGCCCGGCGGGCGGTGTGATCAGCCTGATGCCACCGGTGACCGTGCCAGGCGCGGCGTACACCGTGCTCGTCCCCAAGGTCGACGCCGACGGCAACGACATCCCAGGGCTGCGGAGGCCCGACGACATCGAGACGCCGCTTGCCACCCACACCGGCTGGAACCAGCGGGCATCAGGCTTCCGCGAGGGCGACCTCTGCTCGCTCACGGGCTCCTACATCCCGTTCGCCCGAACCCAGGCCGAACGGCTCGCGACCGGCGACCCACGCCTGTCGATCCAGGAGCGCTACCGCAACCACGGCGACTATGTCAGCGCGGTGGGAAGGGCCGCGCGCGCCCTCAAGAACGAAGGCTACCTCCTCCAGGAAGACGTGAGCCGCATCATAGAGTCTGCGGCGCAGCGCGACGTTCCATAGCCTGCCTCGACCGGCGGGGGCTGCCGCGAACCTCCGCCGGTCGGACTGGGCCGCCAGGCTCATGGGACACAGTTCGGAAATCGCAGGCGGGCGCGGCTAGCCTGCGGGACCAGCCGGAGCTGTTCGGCCGGGTCTGCTCGACCCCGACCGCCTGGTGCATCCTGGCCGAGGAGCTGCCCGCCGATCCGCGTGGGATCGCGGCGCTGGGAGGCAGCGCTGGCCAGGTCCGCGAGCAGGCGTGGGCGCTGAGCGCGGCCCCGGCAGGCATTAAAGATCGCGCGAGGCTCGACGCAGATAAGCCGCAGGCGACCAGGTACGCTCGCCCATCGCCGTGCCGCGATCCCGCTGGCGAGGCGCCGGTGTGACCACGGCATCCGCACCGACAGTCTCGGCTACGCCGAAGGGACCTGGGACCTTCGGCCACTGAGCAACCACACACCGATCGCGCAGAGCACCGCAACACCGACGCCCGCGATGGCCCGCTTGATGTGGTGGTGTGTCGACCCAGCCAGGTACCCCGGGAACCATGTCGGCAGCTTGCCGGACGCAGTCGTGAAGTAGTAGATCCCGGCGACCAGCGCCAACAGGCCGACGATGACCAGGATCACCACGATGAGCCGGGTTGATGAACGTCTTGCTATCGCCGCCATCGTGTCCTCCTTTTCTTCTTGGACGTAGCGTTCGGCGGGAATCTACTCCTGGCCGAGGTTCTGCGAGGCACGCGGGTGTAGGCAGCCTGGGCCGCGGGCCCTGAGCGCTCCGAGAGCCCTGGGGGGACCCGGGAAAGAGGTAATTACGCCCCTCATGCCGTGCGCCCGGCTCCTGCCCGCCAGCGGGCAGCGTCGGCCGCTGTAGGTTCGACCGCCACCAACCGGAGCGCGACCAAGTGGGCGCACTGGCGGCCGAACTGCCCGGCCGGGCCGGAGCAGGCCCCAGCGACCACGCCACCAGCCGAGGCGATGCACGGCACCGTCATCTCGGCAGGTCGTACGGATACGCCCGGCCCGACCTTGAGGACATGGAGGCAGCCTCGTCAGGTAGCGGCGACCCTTTGCCTCGACGCGCTCGCGCACCATCGGGACGCCTCAGCGACCTCGAGCGCGCTCGATCCGGGTAGCCTGGGCGACCAGTTCGGCGATGCGCCGCCGATCGCGCCGCTCCGACTTGCCGAACGAGCAGCGATCGCCTGTGGGTGGAGCACGTCCTCCAGGGCGCCGGTCCGGGCCGACGCGAGCGGGAGAACTGGCGGTCTGACGGCCGCTTGATCGACGGGAGAGGAGACCCCTTGGGTGGCGTCCCCTGGCAGTCAGCCTGCCGTGGTGGTGTTGGCGAACGAGACGTGGTCGTCGCCGAGGTGGAGGACGGCGAGGATCCCGGCTTGGGCAGGCCGAGACACCCGTTGACGAAGTACGCCTGTCGCTTCGCCGCGAACTCCTTGCTGTCGGCGGGATGGTCGGACGCGCTGGTCGCTGCGTAGATCTCGTGGCAGGACTTGTTGTCGGCGGTCAGGCCCTTGGATAGCAAGGACTTGCGGGCCTCGCCGCCTTGTTGCCAGGCGGTGTCGAGGGTCTTCAGATCCTTCGTGAACTGCTGTTCTGGCGTAGGTATGGGTTCGCAGCCAGTAACAGCAAGAAACAAGCGCGATCAAGCAAAGTAACGCTTTCCTCGTCATACAGGAAATCGTAGACGATCAGGCGATACAGTCAAGTAGTGTAAAGCAGGTGGCTCCGACAAGACCCATCGTGGTCAGCCGGCCCAGGTCAGTTCCCAGCAGCATCACCGTAGCCGTGCGTTCGCCAATGACGGATACGACGATCTCCCTCCCCTACCCGCGGCGCTCTCCGCCTGCCGGTCGTGCCCACCAGATAGCGGAAGGCCCCGACTCCGGTCGGGGCCTTCCACACGCTCGTTGACGACGGATCACTCAAGCACATCAGCTCTCGGTGCCATCGCACACGCTACGGTCGCCAGGAAGGCGAGCAGCCCCGTCACCAGCGAACCGCCGACCGTCGCGGCCGCGCCGATCAGCACCCCGATCGTCGTCTCCGACAGCGCCATGCCGCCTCCTCGCACCTCTCCGGCTTTCGAGTGGGGTTCTACCACGTCCAGTGATGAGCAGCCTTTCTGCCTGATCGCCCATTAGTTAGGTCGTACGCTTCCGTGATCCCCGACCAGGAAGCGACAGCGCGGCGACGGATATCGTTCAGACCGACATCGGTGCTGTGGCGGCGATCGGGGGGGCTTCGTCGGCGCATGAGTCCAGGGTCGCTACCAGCGACGCATGGAACGGGATCGTAGGCGGGAGCGGGCCGCGGAGATCCTCTCGCCGAGCACAAGCGCGGCGGCGATGGTTCTGCCGCTGCCTCAAGCGCACCGTCGCCCGCCAGCGCTCCCGGCTCCTGGAACACATGGCCGCGCTGCCAGGGGATGGGTGGCGGCCAAGGCTTTAGCCGTGCTGGTAGACCGAGACGTGCATGGTGCTTGTGGCCGTGAACGGCTCCCGCCGCCAGCCACCCCACCGCTCCCGCAAGCGCAGCCCGGCAAGGCGGGCCATCAGGTCCAGCTCCGACGGCCAGGCATAGCGCAGCACCCCCGGGATGAGCCGCAAGCCCGCTCCGGGGCCGAGCTGGATCTGCTGCGCCTCCAACCGCTGGCGGACCGGATCGTGGCGCGACGCGGTCAGCAGCACCGAGTCGACCGTGACCCGCGTGACCCCAAGCTGCTGGTCGTCCCGGTAGCGAGCCGGGTCGGGCACGAACACCTCGACGACGAAGACCCCATCTGGCGACAGCCGGGCGGCCACGTTGGCGAAGCAGCGCAGCTGCTGCTCCTGGGACGGCAGCAGGAACAGCGTGTTGGCGGCCACAAACACCAGCCCGTAGGAGCCCTCCACGGCGACCTCGGCCATGTCACCGACGCTCAGCTGCACCCGCTCGCCACCCGGCTTGGCGCGCAGCCGCTCCAGCATCGCCGGCGACACGTCGATGCCGTGGACCTGCAGACCACGCTCGGCCAGTGGCAGCGCCAGCCTGCCGGTACCAACGCCCAGCTCCAGGACCGGTCCCTGGCCGGCCAGCTCGGCCAGCCGCTCGACGGTGGCCTGGGTGTCGGGATGATCCTGGTACCAGTCGTCGTAGAGGTCGGCGACCCGCTCCCCGTAGGTCTCAGCGCCGTATCTGTCCATGGGCCGATTATCCGTGGTGCGCCAACCCAATCGCCATCGGGACCCGAAGCCGCCGGCGCGCAGCGCCGCGGCGACCGGGACATCGGAGGCCAGCGCGAGGCCCTGCTCGAGCCAGGCGACGTAGGCGAGCCGGTCCAGGCTGACCCGCAGCTCCTCCCCGACGGGAACCACCACACGCGGCTCGGAGGGCTTGTCAAGGTCGGGGCGGCGCTCCAGCAGCCGGCTCAGGGCATAGGCGGCCGCGCTGTCGAACAGCTCCGACAGCAGCCTCAGCAGAGTGTCGGAACCCACAGCGGCAGCGGCGCTCATGCGGCCTCACCGCCCTCGGCCGTGCACGGCGGCGAAGTGGACGCGCCGCTCCGCGTGGGCGTCAGCCAGGGCCGGCGAACCGCGAACCGCACCTGCGCCACTCGGCGTAGGAATCCCCCGGTCTGGAGGCCGGGGATGCCAAGACCCCGTTGAAGACCTCATCGAAAACGTCGTCGTCGAAGACTATCTCTATCTGGCTTGGCAGCAGCGCGCATCGGTGTTGAGCTGAGGGAGCCTACAGCCCCGGTCGGCCGCCGGTGTGTCTCACGGGCGCGTGCTGTTGGACCTCGTGAAGGAGTATCGCGTCCAGGACCCGCTGGTTCGCGCAAGAAGATTGGACAGCCGCCCCGGCGCCTCGGCGGGGTGGGCAGCGGCGCCTCGACCTACCGCCAGCGGCCCGCTACCATGTACGACAGATGTACGTACCCCATGCGTGGAGTGAGGCACATGAGCGCGATCGGAGTCCGCGACCTTGGCCGCAATCCGAGCAAGGTCCTCGACGAGCTGGCGGAGAGCCGCCGGCCGATTCTCATCACCCGCCGGGGGCGGCCCGTCGCCATCCTCATGCCGATCGACCCTGACGAGGTCGAGGACCAGATCCTGGCGCACGCGCCCGAGTTCGTCACCGACCGGGCCGAGGCCGAGGCCGACCTCCGCAAGGGCCGTACGGTCCCGCTGTCCAAGTTGCTCCCCGAACTCGGCGAGGAGTAGACACACTCGGTCCCATGAGCAAGGCCGTCCAGCTCGCTCGCAGCGCCGAGCGTGACCTCCGCCGCATGGGGACCAGGAGCAGAGCGAACCCGCATCCTGCGCGCGCTCACTGAGACCCTGGAGGCCGAGCCGACCCCGGCCAACGCCGACATCAAGCCGCTGGTTGGAGCGGAGCCATGGCTGCGCCTGCGGGTCGGGGATTGGCGCGTCATCTACCGCCGGCTCACCATCGAGGAGCGACATGCCACGACGCTGCCCAGCGAGGCCGACACCGCAGACGAGGTGCACCTGGTCGCGCGCATCGTCGCCCGCAGGGAGCTGGAACGCGCGGTCGACCACCTGCTTTGATCGGCACCCGCCGGGAGTCCGGTGGGGTCGACAACTCGTCTCGGGATCTTCAGCCCGACCGGACCTGGTCGACCAGCTCGGCTATCGCCCTGACCACCAGGTCGGGATCGGCACGATGCACGAAGTGGTCACCGACGGTGGCGTGCAGGTGGGTGGTGCGCTCCGACAGCAGCGCGAGGTCCGACTGCAACTCCTGCCAGACAGCCCCAGCCTCCGGTGGCCAGGGAAGCTCGGTGTTGGCGTCCCTGGTAATGACAACCAGCGGAAGCCGGCCAAGGCTGCCGGGTCCGCTCGGCACGGCCCGACCGACCTCGGCGGCCAGGCTCGGGAACGCCACCATCTCGCGGACATCGGCGCGGCGTTGCCGGCTGCTGAGGCGCATCGCCATCGCGCCCGCGGCCATCTCCGACGGCAGCCCACGCCGCAGGTGGGCTGGGATCTGAGCGCCACGCGCCCGCAGGCGAGTCCAGCCAAGCGGCCGGACCGCGAACCTGGCGACGCGCAGCCACCACCGCAGCCGCCACCGCAGGCGGGAGAGCCGCCACCCGTGCACGCGCAGTCGCCGCTCCTGGCCCGGGTGGCTGGAGTCCACCAACAGCAGGGCGGCTACCTGCTCCGGGTGGGTCGCCTGGTACAAGCGCACCAGCAGCCCGCCGACTGAGTGGCCGACCAGGACATAGGGTGCTGGGACGCCTGCGGCGTTCAGGAGGGCGTGGAGGTCGGCGACCATCCGCCGACCGGTCGGCCACCGACCCGGATCGCTCCAGCCCAGACCGGCCCGATCGTAGACAACCACGGTCGTGTGCTCCGCCAGGCGACGTTGGATCTCCGCCCAGCCGTCACCGGGCTCCCCCAGCGACGGCGCGACCACCACGGCCGGACTGCCCTCGCCGGCGCGCCACAGGTGGAGGCGGCGCCTGCCGATGTCGATCAACTCACCGGGCGGCGGGTAGCGCCTGCGGTCCCGCGCGGTGGTGATGGCCTGATACGTGGCGCTGGCGAGGCCGGCAGCAGCGGGGCAGAACCCGCCAGCGCGGACAAACCGTCGAGTGTGCATAACGGCAGGAAAGAGACTTTCGGGCGCACCGTCAAGGCTTGCGCTATGTCGACTGCGTGCGGTAGCCCTCGTCCGCCGCTACCCGGATGCTTCCGCGGC
>WNFV01006825.1_pt1 | contig 13382 bp, 14 predicted proteins | sample 5400101 | NCBI WGS metagenome assembly WNFV01 (sample SAMN13153361, study PRJNA577476) | soil metagenome | isolation source: 115 cm soil or saprolite under grassland replicate 1 | place: USA:California | collected 2016-06-15
CACGTGCGGCGGCGACTCCGGAAAGCTGTGCCGCTCGACGAGCGTCTGCTGCTCGAGCATCCGCAGCCGCTCGACAAGTGTCCGCGGACTGATGCCGGGACATGCATGCTCGAGCTCGGAGAAGCGGCGCGGCCCTTCCGAGAGGTCGTGGATGAGAAGCGCCGTCCACTTGGCGCCGATGACCTCGGCGCAGGCGGCCACCGCGCAGGTGGTCGCGTCATGGATCGGATTCATCGTCCGGGTGGCCATCTCTTCAAAGATTGTAGTCGGGATACAGGACGAGTCGGTCGCGATGGACGGCTTCGACTCCACGAGGCCGTCCGGCAAGCTCGGAGGCGGCTGCGCTCGCGATCCCCTTGCCGATCGGGACGCCGTCCGGCCCCACGAGCTCGACGGCATCGCCGGCCTCGAACTTGCCGTCCCACGAGGTGATCCCGACGGCCAAGAGGCTGGCGCCCTCGTCGGCGACCGCGCGCCGGGCTCCGTGGTCGAGGAACAGCCGACCGCTGACGGGCTTGCCGAAGCGCAGCCAGAGCTTGAACGCCGGCAGCTCCTGCCCCGCCGGCTGGAACCGCGTCCCCCGTGGCTCGCCGGCGAGGATCGGCTCGAGCACCGACTCCCCCACGCCGCTCGCGATCACCGTCGAGATCCCGGCCGCGGCAGCCATCTCGGCGGCCAGCACCTTGCTGCGCATGCCGCCGGAGCCGAGCGTCGAGCCTGCGCCCATGACGGCCTCGCCGACCCCGGCGCCCTCGCTTAGGAGCTCGGCCCCGGGCGTGCCCGGCGCGTGCGTGTAGACCCCCTCGACCTCGGTGAGCAGCACGAGCAACCGCGCGCGAACGAGGACTGCGACCTGGGCGGCGAGCGCGTCGTTGTCGCCGAACGTGATCTCGTCGGTCGCGGTGGCGTCGTTCTCGTTGACGATCGGAACGGCCCTGAGGGCGAAGAGGGCGTGCAGCGCGTTCCGCGCGTTGACGTACGCCGCCCGGTCGGCGACGTCGGACGCGGTCAGGAGGATCTGCGCCGCGTGCAGGCCATGCGGCCGCAACGCTTGCTCCCACACTCGTTGCAAGCGCGCCTGACCGAGCGCCGAGGCGGCCTGGAGCCTGGGCACCGTGCGCGGCCGTCGCGAGAGACCCAAGTGCGGCAGGCCGAGCGCGATGGCGCCCGACGAGACCACGGCGACCGGCTCGCCGCCTCCGACGATCCCGGCGATCTCGCGGGCTCGTCGCCGCAGCACGCTCCGGCGCACGCTCCCGCCCCGGCCCGCGATCAGGCTGGAGCCGAACTTCACGACGACGGTCATCGTCTCTGCGTGCCGTCGCCGACGACCCGGTACTGACGAAGCCAGAGGTCGCGGTACGTCACCGGCCCGCGCGGACCGGGCGTCCAGTCGACGTTGATCCCGGTCTCGGGCGCGCCGGTCAGCGCGAAGCCGTCGGTGAAGCGCGTCGGCGCCTGCCAGTACGCCGCCGTTCCGCGGTAGGCGTCGAGGAAGCGCTCGGCCGCCACCGGATCCTCGGTGACGATTGCCGCGGCGAGCCCGGACGTCTCCCCGTTCGCGATCGCCACCGCTTCCTCGAGACTGTCGACGTACACCGCGGTCACCGTCGCGATGCGGTCCGGATCACTGGCCCACTCGTGCCCGATCGGGGCGTCGAGCGGCAATACGCCGTCGACGTCGCCGCGCACCTCGAGTCCCTTCGCGGCGCAGAGCTGGAGGAGCGCAGGCACCACGTCGGCCGCGTCGCGGTGGATCAGCGCGAGGTTCAGCCGGTTGCAGACGCCCAGGCGGTCGAGGCTCGCCTCGGCGAGCGCGAGCGCCTTCTCGCGCGACGCGGCCGCGTCGACGTACAGAACGCCGCCGCCCTCCGCATGCGCAAGCGTCCGGACGCCGTGCTCGGCCGCGAGGCGCGCGAGCGCCGCCGTCGTCTCACCGCTCCCGCGCAGGATCACCAGCGGGATCTCCCGTGGCAGCGTGACGAGCACGCGGGCGCCGTCGTGATCGGCCGAGCGGACGAGACCCACCGCCCCGGCAGGCAGACCGGCCTCCTCGAGCGCCGGCCGGAGGACGTCGTCGACGAGCACCGTCACTGTTCGCAGCGCTGCTCCGCCTGTGCGAAGCACCGCCGTGTTGAGGCTCTTGAGGAGCTGCGCGGCAACGTCGAGGGCGACGTTCGGACGCGCCTCGAAGTTTGCGCCGACGGTTCCGATCGGGATCCGCCGCTCGCTGACGCGCAAGCCGTTCGGGAGCGTCCACGCCGCGGCTTCCCGCTCGAGCGGGGGCACGTTGGCCATCGCCTCGACCTCGCGCGCGAGACCCTCGATCCGCGCCTCGTCGAGCCTCAGCCGGTCGAGCAATCCCGCGTCGAGCCGTCCGGCCGCCGCCTCGCAGTCTGCCCCGCTCGCCGCCAGGATCGTGTCCCGCCGCTCGCGCACGAGCCGCCCCGCAACCCGCAACGCCTCGGCGACGAGGTCGTCCCGCAGGTACGGGATCGCCTGATTCGCGGCCTCCGCTTCACCCTTTACAAGAGCCCTGAGTGCCACTTCAATCTGTATACTGCCGGCCGGAAGCGGGCTCCGTCTCGCTCCGCATCAAGAGAGGCTGAGGGACCGGCCCTGTGAAGCCTCGGCAACCTGCCGATTACCCGGCAAGGTGCCAAACCCGGACGGATGTGTCGAGCGACGACGAGGAGGTTTCACGAATGCCTGCTGTATCTCTGGAATGCCGCGTTTGCCGGTCGGCATATGCCCTGGAGGGCATCGGCACCTGCTCGCGCTGCTTCGGCCCGCTGGACCCGGTCTACGACTGGGACGCGTTGCGCGAAACCGTCACCCGCACGACGATCGCGGCGGGCCCGACCTCGATCTGGCGCTACGCCGACCTGCTCCCCGTACAGGCGCCCGAGCAGCAACGTTTGGCTCCGGGCTGGACGCCGCTCGTCGCGGCGCCTCGGCTCGCCGACGAGCTCGGACTCGGCGAGGTCTACCTCAAGCTCGACAACGCCAACCCGACGCACTCCTTCAAGGACCGAGTGGTTGCCGTCGCCTGCGCGAAGGCGCTCGAGCTGGGCTGCACGACCCTCTCCTGCTCCTCGACCGGCAATCTCGCCGGCGCGGTTGCAGCCCGGGCGGCAGCCGAAGGAATCGACGCCGCCGTCTTCGTTCCGGCCGGCCTCGAGACCGAGAAGCTCGTTGCCGCCTCGGTCTTCGGCGCGACCCTCTACTCCGTCCGGGGCACGTACGACGACGTCAGCCGGCTGACGATCGAGCTCTCGTTCGAGCTCGAGGACTGGGGCTTCACGAACGTCGGCCTCCGCTCCTACTACGCCGAGGGGTCGAAGACGCTCGCCTTCGAGATCGCCGAGCAGCTCGGCTGGCGCTTCCCGACCGCCGTCGTCGGGCCGATCGCCTCCGGCTCGCTGTTCACGAAGGTGCGCAAGGGCTTCGAGCAGTTCCAGACGCTCGGGCTCGTGACCGGCGAGCTCCCGCGCCAGTTCGGCGCTCAGGCTGAGGGCTGCGCGCCGGTCGCGACCGCTTTCGCCGAGGGCGAGAGCGTCCGCCCGGTCCGGCCGGACTCCCTCTGCACCTCCCTGGCGATCGGCGCACCGGCCGACGGCGACCTCGCCGTCGAGATCGCGCGTCTGAGCGGCGGTGCCGTCTACGCCGTGCCCGAGGAGGAGATCGGGCCGTCGATCGGCGAGCTCGCCGCCTCGACGGGCGTCTGGGGCGAGTCTGCGACCGGCGTCACCTACGGCGGGCTCAAGGCAGCGGTCGCGGCCGGCGAGCTCGGAGCCGACGACACGGTTGTCCTGCTCGTCACCGGTGACGGTCTGAAGACCCCGCAGCTGGCAGCCGAGACCTGCGAGCCGGTCGAGATCGACGCCGACGCGGATGCCCTCCTCGACTCGTTTGGCGTTGGTGTCTGATGGGCATCACTTCAAATTCGGATGTCGCTTTACTTTTTGAACCAAGTTGGCTAGTCTCCCCGCAATGCTGACCAGCGCGCACCTGTGCCTTGCCCCGATGGGGGCCATGCGCGCGTTCATGCCGGCAAGCGAGTGTGCGATGCACATTCGCCTCGCCGGCTAGCGGACACCGCCCCCTACCGCTAGCCGAAGGAGTCGAATGGCAGTCGAAGCCAGGCCGAGTCGCACCCCGAAACCGGAACCCACGTGGGATCTGGTCCTCAAGCGCAATCCCGTCGAGCGGATCAAGCAGGAGAAGAGCCCGCTGGGGATCCTCGACGAGCTGCCTGCACTTATCGCCGCGGGCTACGAGAGCGTCCCGGAAGAGGACATCGTGCGGCTCAAGTGGTGGGGCCTCTACCACGACAAGCCGAAGGTCGGGACGTTCATGCTCCGCATCAAGCTGCCGGCCGGGTACATGACGCCGGCGCAGCTGCGCGCAATCGGCGAGGTCTCGAACCTGTACGGGAAGGGCGACGGCGAGCTCTCGACCCGCCAGTGCGTGCAGCTCCACTGGCTCGAGCTCGCCAAGCTGCCGCAAGTCTTCGAGCACCTGAACGCAGCCGGCTTGACGACCGCCGGCGCGTGCGGCGACGCGGTCAGGAACATCACCGGCTGCCCGGTCGGAGGCATTGCCGCCGACGAGCTCTTCGACGCCACCGAGGTGATCGAGGAGGCGATCGGGGTCTTCTACGGCACCGAGGCCTACTCCGATCTGCCGCGCAAGCACAAGATCACGATCGCGACCTGCCCCGATGGCTGCAACGCCCCGGAGATCAACTGCGTCGCGCTCATCGGCGTGATCAAGGACGGCCGCGAGGGCTTCGCGATCCGGGTCGGCGGCGGCCTCTCCTCCGTTCCGCGGATCTCGCGCGACATGGGCGTCTTCGTGCCGAAGGAGGAAGCCGTCGAGGTGACGCGCGCGATCGTCGATGCCTGGCGCGAAGACCTCACCTACCGCGTCTCGCGCGTCAAGTCGCGTCTCAAGTTCATGATCGACGACATCGGGCCCGAGGGCATGCGCGAGCGCGTCGAGGCCAGGATCGGCCGTGCGCTCGAGGACTTCCAGATCCCGCCTGCGCAGCCGTTCACCGACCACATCGGCGTCCACCCGCAGAAACAGGCCGGCCTGAAGTACATCGGCGTCCCGGTGCACCTCGGGCTGATTTCGGGCGACCAGATGATCGCCGTCGCGGAGCTCGCGGAACGCCTTGGAGGCGACATCCGCGTCACGCGCCAGCAGAACTTCGTCCTCGCCAACGTGCCGGAGGCCGAGGTCGAGAACGCGATCGCCGAGCTCGCCGAGATCGGCTTGCGGCTGGACGTCAACCACGTCCGGGCCGCCTCGATCGGATGCACGGGCGAGCCGCACTGCAACTACTCCGTTACCGAGACCAAGTCCCGGCTGGGCGAGCTGATCGAGACGGTCGAAGCCCGGTTCGGCGACGCGATCGCCGACCTCCGGCTCCACCTCGACGGCTGCCCGCACGCGTGCGCGCAGCATTGGGTCGGCGATCTCGGCTTCCAGGGAACGACGGCGCGCGATGCGGAAGGAAGACGCCAACAGGCCTACGACATCTTCGTCCGCGGAGGTCTCGGCCCGGACGCTGCGATCGCTCGGCCGGTGTTCCGGCGCGTCGTCTCGGAGGGCCTCGACGAGGCAGTGGTCGGACTGATTCAGGGTTGGCTCGACGGCAGGAACGACGGCGAGTCGTTCACGGCCTTCACCAAGCGGCTGACCGATGCAGAGCTCGGCGAGCTGGCCGGGCTGGAGCCCGCGAAGGTCCGCGAGAAGGAGGCAGCATGAGCCGTAGGCTTGACGGAGGCGACCAGATAGCGGAGGTGCCGGCTTTGCCGGCGCTGGAGCGGAAATGAGCGCCGCTTACGACGAGTACGAGCTGATCGACGAGCTCGAGGCCGGGGAGCTCTCGGTCGAGTTCGAAGGCGAGGAGCCGCAGGTAGTGCTCGAGTGGGCGCTCGAGCGGTTCTCCCCGCGGATCGGGCTGTCGACCGCCTTCCAGATCGACGGCGTCGCCCTCATCGACATGGCGCACGAGATCGATCCCGATCTGAAGATCTTCAGCGTCGACACAGGTCGGCTGCCCGAGGAGACGTTCGAGCTGATCGAGCGGCTTCGCGACCGCTACCCCGGCCTGAATCTCGAGCTGATCTCGCCGGACGCGGGCGCCGTCGGCCGGATGGTCGGCAAGCACGGGCCGAACCTCTTCTACAAGCAGGTCGAGCATCGGCTCCTCTGCTGCCAGATCCGCAAGGTCGTCCCTCTGACGAAGCACCTCGCGGGACTCGACGCCTGGATCACGGGCCTGCGCCGCGACCAGTGGGCGACGCGGACCGACATCCGCAAGGTCGAGATCGATCACGACCACGGCGCGATCGTGAAGCTCAACCCGCTCGCCGAGTGGACGGAGGAAGAGGTGTGGGACTACGTGCGCGAACGCGAGGTCCCCTACCACTCGCTCTACGACAAGGGCTATACATCGATCGGCTGCGCGCCCTGCACGAGGCCGATCAACGCGGGCGAGGCCGGCCGAGCCGGACGCTGGTGGTGGGAGACGAACGCGCCGAAGGAGTGCGGCATCCACTGCGCGATCGAGACGGGCGGCATGGAGCACGAGCTGCGATCGCTGCTGGGCGAGAAGACGCATGGCTGACGGGGCCATCAGCTTGCGCGGGGAGGCGCAGGAAGTCGCGCTTGCCGAGGCGCAGGCAGTCCGCGCGATGGTGCGGGACGAGGATCGCCGCGAGCGGCTCGCATCGCTCGTTGCGGCCGTCCAGGACGGCGAGGTCGACGGCGACGACGCTGCCGCGCTCGAGGAGCTGCTCGAGCTCGGCCTCCAGACCGGCCGCGTGCGCGCGCTCTACGGGCCCGGCGGGGAGCAGGCGGCCCTGTCGACGTACCGAAAGCTGCCGCGCGGCGCCGAGCTGTCCGAGAGCGCGTCCGAGGTCTCGGCGGCGCTCCAGACGTTCGTTGGTCGGCCGATCGACTCGATCTCGCTCAGGGCTGTCGGGCCGGGCGCTTTCCTCCTCTCGCTCGGGGCCGGCGGCGTCGAGCTCTCCGTACGCCTCGACCGCCAGGGCGCACGCCTGAACACCGTCGGGATCTGAAAGGACGCGGTGAACGAGCTCCTCGTGGAGTACCGGAACGGAAGCGGCGGTGGCTGAGAAGCGCTTCTACATGGCGTGCCTCGACCTGCGCGGCCGATCGTGCCTCGTGGTCGGGGGCGGCCCGATCGCGCTCGAGAAGGCAGAGGGCCTCCTCGACTGCGGCGCACGCGTGACCGTGGTCGCGCGCGAGATCTCGCTCGCCGTCCGCGCGCTGCCCGTCAACCTCGTCGAGCGCGAGTACGAGAGCGGCGATCTCGACGGCCAGTTCCTCGTGATCGCAGCGACCGACGACAACTGGGTCAACCGTCGCGTGTCTGCAGATGCTGAGGCACGCTCGATGCTCTGCAACGTCGCCGACGTACCGGAGCTCTGCAACTTCATCCTGCCGGCCGTCTATCGCCAGGACCCCATCGCGATCGCCGTCTCGACTGGCGGCGCGTCGCCCGCGCTCGCGCAGCGAATCCGCGAAGAGATCTCCGAGGTCGTCGGCCCGGAGCACGCGCGCCTGGCGCGGCAGCTCCGCGAGCTGCGCCCGTGGGCGAAGGACTGGTTCAAGACCTACGAGGAGCGGCGCGACTTCTTCCAGAAGGTCGTCGAGGAGGCGAAGTTGAGCGGCGTAGGCTCGACGGAGCCGCCCAATAGCGGAGGTGCCGGCTCTGCCGGCGCCGGAGCGGAAGAGGCGTGAGCGTCTACCTCGTGGGAGCCGGCCCGGGCGATCCGGGGCTGATGACCGTCCGCGGGCTCGAGCTCGTCCGCTCGGCGCAGGTGCTGATCTACGACCGCCTCGTCTCGCCGGAGCTCGTCGCCGAGGCACCGGCCGACGCTGTCCTGATCGACCGCGACCCGCTGCGGCAGGACGAGATCAACGAGCTGCTCGTCTCGTACGGGCGCACGGGCGCGCGCGTCGTGCGGCTCAAGGGCGGCGACCCGTTCGTCTTCGGCCGTGGCGGCGAGGAGGCGCTCGTGCTCGTCGACGCAGGCATACCGTTCGAGGTCGTGCCCGGGGTCTCGTCGATCAGCGCTGTGCCCGCCTCGGCGGGGATTCCGATCACGCATCGGGGCCTCTCGTCGCAGGTGACGATCGTCGCCGCGCACGACGAGCGGACGCTCGACCTCGACGCCCTGGCGCGCACGCCTGGGACGCTCGTCTTCTTCATGGGCCTCGGACGGCTCGGAGCGATCGCCGAGGGCCTGATCGCGCACGGGAAGGACGCGACGACGCCGGCGGCGGTGATCTCGAGCGGGACGCTGCCCGAGCAAGAGTCGGTGATCGCGCCGCTCGCCGAGATCGCGTCCGCCGCAAACGGCCTGAAGGCGCCGGCGCTCGTTGTCGTCGGCGAGGTCGTGTCGCTTGCCGGTAGCCTCGCGGTCGATGAGCTCCTCGACCTCCTCGCGGCCTAGCATCGCCTGCCTCGCAGGGGACTGCATCGGGCCAGAGGTGATGGCCTCTGCGAAGCGCGTGCTGGGAGCGCTCGCGCCGGATCTGGAGCTCGTCGATCTTCCCTTCGGGGGCTCGGCGATCCGCTCGCACGGCGACTCATTGCCGGCTGAGACGCTCGAGGCGTGCCGGAGTGCCGACGCGGTGCTCAAGGCACCGGTCGGCGATCCTGAGTTCGACGCCGCGGAGGTTCGACCGGAACAGGGGATCCTCCGCCTCCGCGGCGAGCTCGACGTCTACACGAACCTCCGCCCGGCGAGCCAGGGCGACGTCGACATGGTGATCGTGCGGGAGCTCGTCGGCGGTCTCTACTTCGGCGCGAAGGGCGTTCGTGAGGACGGCACCGTCTTCGACACGTGCGAGTACCACCCGTCGCAGGTCGAGCGGATCGCTCGTCGCGCGTTCGAGCTCGCGCGCTCACGGCGCGGCCGGCTCACGTCCGTCGACAAGGCGAACATCCTCGAGACCTCGCGGATGTGGCGACGCGTCGTTGCGGAGGTTGCCGCCGACTATCCCGACGTCGAGGTCGAGGACATGCTCGTCGACAACGCGGCGATGCAGCTCGCGAGCTCGCCCGAGCAGTTCGACGTGATCGTGACCGAGAACATGTTCGGCGACATCCTCTCCGACCTCGCTGCGGCGATGACCGGCGGGCTCGGGCTCGCGCCCTCCGCCAGCCTCGGCGACGGCGGGCCCGGGATCTTCGAGCCGGTGCACGGGTCGGCTCCCGACATCGCCGGCCTCGGCGTCGCGAACCCGACCGCGATGCTCCGCTCGACCGCGCTCATGCTCGAGCACGCCTTCGGCCGAGATGCCGAGGCGCGGCGCCTGGAAGCCGCCATCGACAGAGCGATGGCCGAGGCCCCGACGGCAGACCTCGGCGGCACGGCGAGCACCGACGAGTTCACCCAGACCGTCCTCGCAAGGCTCGCCGATTGACGTCGCGCCGCACTCCGCCTACCCTGTGCCTTCGATGACGCGTGCAGCCGAGCAGCTGTTTTTCTTTCCCGCCTTCGGCGCGCGCTCCTTTACGCGCTAGCCGGCCCGCCTTTTCCCCGCGCCCGCCGGCTAGCTGAACACCAAGCGGGGACGACCCTTTTCCAACTTCCACCGAAAGGCACAGACCGTGCAATCGCAGACAACGCTCGACGTCGCCTATCCCGGCCGTGACGGCGCCCACAGCGCGGCGGCGTGCGATCGGCTCTTTCCCGTCGGCGCCGCGCTCAATCCGCTGCCGAGCTTCGCTGCAGTCGCCGAGGCAGTGATCGAGGGGGCGGTCGACTTCGGCGTGCTCCCGATCGAGAGCTCGCTCGCCGGCCCGGTCAACGAGACGCACGACCTCCTCTTCGACTCGCCGCTCGCGATCGTCGGCGAGACGGCGCTCCGGATCCGGCACTGCCTGGTCGGGCCGAAGAACGTGCCGCTCGAGGAGATCAAGGTCATCCGCTCCCACCCCGTCGCGCTAGACCAGTGCCGGCAGTTGATCGCCGCGATGCCCTGGGCCACGGCGATCGCCGCTGCGACGACCGGCGACGCGGCGGCGCAGGTGGCCGAGCACGGCGATCCGAGAGAAGTCGCGATCGCGAGCGAGCGGGCGGCGCGTCTCAACGGGCTCGCGGTCATCGCCGGCAACGTCGGTGATCACCCCGAGGCGTTCACGCGGTTCGTCTCGGTCTCGACGTACACGAGGCTCGACCGCCCGGACGTCGAGTGGCGGACGGCGTTCTCCTTCGTGACGAACCATCAGCCGGGCGCCCTGGTAGCGACGATCGAGCCGTTCGCGCGGCACGAGATCGACCTCGTCCAGCTCGTGTCCCGTCCCATCCCGGCGACGCCGTGGCGCTACAGATTCGACGCCGTCCTCGCCGGCCACCCGCTCGACGAGCTCGTGAAGGAGGCACTCGCCGAGGTCGCGTCACGAGCGCGGATGCTGCGCGTCTTCGGCTCGTATCCCGCTAGCGTGGAGACCGAAGACGAATGAGCGCCGTCGACCAGGACCCCGTGATGCAGGAGCTGCGCGAGCGGGTCGAGGCCGTCGACCGGCAGGTGCTGGACGCTGTCAACGCACGTCTCGAGCTCGTCGCTCAGATCCGACGCCACAAGGCGGAGAACGGCATCGAGTTCCTCGATCCGGGGCGCGAGGAGTGGCTGCTGCAGCACCTGGTCGACTCGAATCGTGGACGCCTGTCAGAGCAGGGCGTGCGCGAGCTCTTCACGACGATTCTCGATCTCGTCAAGCGCGAGCTCGATCCCGGCTAGCCGACCCGCTCGAGAAAGCGGTGCAGGTCCGAGCCGCGCGCCGTGTGCTCTGCCCAGCCGAGCGGCGTCCCGTCGTGGATCCGATCTCGAACCATCACGTCGGCGCCGCGTTCGACGAGCCAGCGAGCAACGTCGAGCCGCCGCGCGATCACTGCGAAGTGGAGTGCGGTCAGTCCGAGGTGAGCAGCGGCGTCGACGATCGCCCCCGCCTCGAGCAGGCGCGCCATCGCCTCGATCCGGCCGCTGTAGGCGGCGAGCGCGAACGCCTCATCGAGGACCTCCTGAGGATCGTCGCGCGGCGGCGGCGCGGGCGGCCAGCCGACGTCCGCCAGATTCGGGCGGAGCTCGAACGCCTCCCTGCGTAGGGCTCCGCTTTCGTCGAACCACTTCTCGAGCGTGTCGAGGCGCCCCGCGCCCGCAGCGACGTAGAGCGCGTCCGGAACGATTCCGACCGCCGCCAGCAGATCGCCCGCCTCCTTCGCGCCGTGGTAGATCGCCGTCTGGAGCGGCGTGATCCCCCAGATCTCGCTCGCGTGCGGCTCCGCGCCATGCTCGAGCAATATCCGGACGAGCTCGGCGCGGTTGAAGCAGGCGGCCAGGCCGAGCGGCTCGTTCAGCTCGCTGCCTCGCTCGATCAGGAGCTCGACAACGTCCGGGTCGACCCCGAGCTCGATCCCGAGGCCGTCGCCAACCACGTCGGGCTGCGCGATCGCCTCCAGCAGCGTCGTCCACGCTCCGCCGTGGACGCGGCTGACGAGCTCGGGGCGCTTGTCGAGAAGGTCGCCGAGCGCACGGACGTCGCCACGTCGAATCGCGTCGAGCGCGGCGCGCACGTCGTCGTCGCCCTCTCGCTGCCCATCGTACTCCGCGATGTCCTTCTCGACGAAGAAGACGAGGTCGCGCCACGTCGGGAACCCGTACTCGCGGGCGACGACGATCTTCGCGTCGCGCAGCGCCAGCTCGCCGCCGGCGAAGTGGGCGAGGCGCGGCACGTGCGCACGCACGCGGCGAAGCGCGTCGTCGCCCGCGTCGCGTACGTCGTCGACCAGCGCCCGCGCCCGATCCTCGTAGAACGAGACCGGCTGACGGCCGATGCGACCGACCGGCGGCTCGGATTCGCGCGACTCGACCCACTGCTTGAAGCCGGCCCAGGCGCCGAAGCCGTGCTCCGTCGCGATCAGGTGCTGCGCATCGCTCAGGTGGAAGCGCTCGCGCTCGCCGAGTGTCTCCCGGATCCGCGCGATCGTCGCCGGATCGCCCGCACGAAAGCCGCGCACCAGCTCCTTTGCGTGCTTGCGATACCACTCGAGATCGAGCCGTTCGGGCAGCTCGTGGTGCATGACGAACCTCCTTGGCGTCCGATGCCCGCTCGCTCGGACCGGAGGAATCGTCTGGTAGCGGGGCTTCCTCCTACGCCTGCGAGGTGGGAACTTCCCTTCCGGCGGGCTCGTGGCGCCCTCGCGCGCCGCACGGCTAACGATAATGGGCGCCGCGACGATGATCGAGGTCCGGCGAGAACGACTGATCGATGCGACTCCCGAGGAGCTGTGGCCGCTCGTCTCGGATCCGGCGCGGCTGCCGGACTGGTTGACGCTCGCCGAGCGCGCAGAGGTGATCGAGGGCGAAGGCGCCGGCCGGCGACAGCGGATCTACGGACATTGGGGCAAGAAGCGCTCCGAGATCGACCAGGTCGTCACCGCCTTCGAGCCGCCGCGCCTGCTCGAGTGGCGCCACGAGGCCGAGCGGCTCGACGGCAAGCCCGCTCCACGCTTCGCGGCGGAGACCCGCTTCTCGATCCGGCTCGAGCCCGAGAACGGCAAGACCCGCGTCGTGCTCGACTCGCGGCAGACGCCCGTCGGCGCTCTGCAGGGCCTCGTGATGAAGCTGTTCGCGCGGCGTCAGGTCGGGCAGCAGCTCGACCGCTCGCTCGACCGCCTTGCCGCTCGCTAGCGCGAGAGCGCGAGCGTGTCGACCGGTGAGGGCCGCTCCGACTCGAAAGCCGCGATCGCGTCCTCGCGCTCGAGCGCGCGGCCGATGTCGTCGAGGCCGTTCAGCAGGCAGTGGCGCTGGAACTCGTCGAACGCGAACTCCAGGACGCGGCCCGACGGGTCGGTGATCGTTTGCGCCTCGAGGTCGACCGCCAAGTCTCCCCCGCCAACCACCGACTCCATCAGCGCCTTCACCTCGTCGGGCGGCAGGACGATCGGGACGAGGCCGACCTTGACGCAGTTGCTCGCGAAGATGTCGGCGAACGACGGCGCGATCAGCACCTCGAAGCCGTAGTCCTGGATCGCCCACGGCGCGTGCTCGCGGGAGGAGCCGCAGCCGAAGTTCCTACCGGTCAGCAGGACCTTCGCGCCATCGTACTCCGGCCGGTTCAGCTCGAAGTCGGGCTCCTTCGCCCAGTCGAAGAAGAGGAACTCGCCGAAGCCGGTGCGCTCGATCCGCTTCAGGAACTGCTTCGGGATGATCTGGTCGGTGTCGACGTCGCCCCGGTCGAGCACGGCGGAACGCCCGGTCACGCGCACGAACGGCTTCACGCGACGCTCTCCAGCTGGCGGTCGAGGTCGCGCACGTCGACGAAGCGGCCG
>WNFV01011855.1_pt1 | contig 13382 bp, 11 predicted proteins | sample 5400101 | NCBI WGS metagenome assembly WNFV01 (sample SAMN13153361, study PRJNA577476) | soil metagenome | isolation source: 115 cm soil or saprolite under grassland replicate 1 | place: USA:California | collected 2016-06-15
CGAAGGGCCGCGCCCGCGTCTTCCCGACCACGATCGTCCAGTACATCACGCTGAACAACTCGAAAGGCCCGTTTGCCGACGTGAATGCGCGCAAGGCGATCGAGTGGGGCATCGACCGCTCCCGCATCGCCTCCGTTTACGGCAGGAACGCGCACACGCCGCAGTGCTCGCTGCTGACGACTGCGGTCCCCGGCTACAGGAAGTGCACGGTCTACCCGAACACGCCCGACCTGGCCCGCGCTCGATCGCTTGCCTCCGGGCACATCCACGACCGCATCAACTACTGGTACAACAGCTCGACCGTTGGGCCACAGATCCAGCAGCTCGTGACATCGCAGCTGAGGGCGATCGGGTTCGACAACATCGTGCACCGGCCCTTCCAGTCCGGTCTGGGCCCAGCACTCGGCCGCAGGGGCAACGACTACGACCTCGCCGTCCTCGCCTGGGCCGCCGAGTTCCCGGACCCGTACCGCTACATCAATGCGCTCCTCTCGGGCGACACGATCCGCGATGCCGGCAATACGAACACCGCATACTTCAACGACCCGGAGGCCAACCGGCTCATGCGGGCCGCAGCGAGGCTGAAGGGCCAGAGGCGCCTCGAGGCCTACGGGAAGCTCGATCTCTTGATCCAGCAGCGGTGGGCTCCGATCGCGATCATCGACAGAAGGAACGATCTCGCGTTCTTCTCCGCGCGCATCGACACGCGGTCGATCGCGCCCTCAGCGGTCTACGAGCTCGACCTCGGAAGGCTGGCTCTGCGTAAAAGCCCTGCCCACTAACCAAATCTTCACCCGTACGTCAAAGAGTTAGGTCAGAGTCCTCTGGCAACCGAAGAGGGAAGGAGTCAAATGCACAAGCGATTGGTGCTATCGATCGCCATGTTGACGATCGGAGCGGCGATGTTGGCCTCCGCGAGCGTCGCGAGCTCGGGATCTACTCAGAGCCCGCAGAACTCGACGGCGCGGAAGGGCGGAATCCTCAAGTTCACGCTCTTTGCCGGCATCGAGAACATCGACCCGCAGCGCACGTATTACGTGCCTGAGTGGCAGTACGAGTGGCTGACGGCTCGGATGTTGCTGAACTTCGCCCACAAGCAGGGTGCCCGTGGCTATCGCCTCGTCAACGACGGCGCGGCGGGCTACACGGTCTCGCGAAATGGCAAGACCTACACGTTCCGCATCCGTCGCGGGATGAAGCTCAGCAACGGCGCGCGGATCACTTCCGCGAACTACAAGCATGCCCTGCTGCGAGTCCTGAATGAGAACGTCGGCTCGCCGCTGGCATCGTTCCTCACCGACCCCGCGTCGGTGAACATCGTCGGCGCGATCGACTACAACGCAGGCCGCACGAGCACGGTCCCCGGCATCAAGACCGTCGGGCCGTACAAGCTGGTCCTCAACCTCGTGGCGGCGAACCCGTTGCTGCCGACCCTGATGGCGCTTCCGCCGACAGGGGCGATCGCGACGAACATCCCGTTCTCGCCCGTCACGTCGGTCAACGCGGGTAACCCGCTTCCGGCCGGAGGGCGCTACTTCGTGCAGGAGTACGTGCCGGACCGACGGATCAAGATCAGGAAGAACCGCTTTTACAGGCCGCTCGGGGCACCGCCCACGCCCGGCCAGGTGGACGGGTTCGACTACGAGATCGGCGTCCAGCAGGACCAGGCGCTGCTGCTCGTCAAGAGCGGTCAGGTCGACTGGGCAGCCGACGGTCTCCCGCCGGCAGCCTGGGGCCCGCTCTTCGACCAGTACGGGACGAAGGGTCGTGTCCGGGTCTTCTCGACCTCGATCGTCGACTACATCACGATGAACAACGCCAAGGGCACGTTTACGAACACGAACGTCCGGAAGGCTGTTGCCTTCGGCGTCGGTCGCAACGCGCTCGTCAACATCAGGGGTCCAAGGGCGGGTCACGCACAGTGCTCGCTGCTGACACCGGCGATTCCTGGCTACAAGAGGTGCACGACCTATCCGAACAACCCGAACCTCACAAGGGCTAGGTCGCTTGCATCCGGTCACACCAACGACCACATCAACTACTGGTACACGTCGTCGACAAGCGGTACGCAGATCCAGCAGCTCGCCACGGCGCAGCTGAACGCGATCGGCTTCCGCAACATCGATCACCGACCGTTCTCGTCCGGCCTGTTCTCAGCACTGGGCCGCAGGGGCAACGACTACGACTTCGCGATTATCGGCTGGGCTGCCGACTTCCCGGATCCGTACGACTACGTCAACAAGCTCCTGTCGGGCGAGACGATCCAGGACGTGCAGAACAACAACACGGCCTACTTCAACAACCCGACCGCCAACAGGCTGATGCGAGCTGCTGCGCGGAAGAAGGGTGTTGCACGGCTGACCAACTACGGCAACCTGGACAACAGGATCCAGTCGACGTGGGCTCCCATCGCTCCAATCGACAACCGGAACGACAGGGAGTTCTTCTCGGCGCGAATCGATACGAAGACCATCATTCAGTCGCCGATCTACGAAATCGACCTCGGTAAGTTGGCCCTCAAGTAAAGAGAGCCATCACGAGGACGATGACCTACCTCGGAGGCGCCGACCCACACCGGGTCGGCGCCTCCGCGCGTATAAACTCCCGCCCGAGCGTGAGGGTTCGATGATTCGGTATCTGATCAGGCGGGTTCTGTGGGCGATCGTCCTGTTCCTCGTCGTCACGCTGATCACGTTCGTCATCTTCTTCCTGGTCCCGAACGATCTCGCGGCCAAGGTCGCCGGACAGGGCTCGAGCCAGCAGCAGCGCGAGCGCGCGATTCGCTACCTCGGGCTCGACAAGCCGGTCTATATCCAGTACAAGAGGTTCCTGTGGCGCCTCGTCAAGCCGGTGCCCGTTCGCGTGCACGGAACGCCCGTCTTCGTGCGACCCAAGGGCGATCTCGGCAGGTCCTTCATCAAGGCAACGCCGGTGACCGACGTGATCAAAGGGGCCGCACCCGTTACCGGCTCACTCGTCTTCGGAGGGGTGATCGTCTGGATGCTGATCGCCCTTCCCATCGGCATCCTCTCGGCGCTGCGCCCTCGGTCGCTCTTAGACAGGATGTCGATGACCTTCGTCCTGATCGGAATCTCCGCGCATCCCCTCTGGATCGGATTGGTCTTCGCCTACATCTTCGGGTTCAGGCTGGAGTTGTTCCCGATCCAGGGCTACTGCGACATGTTCAATCCGGCCACCGACTGCGGTGGTCCGGTGCAGTGGGCCTACCACATGTTCCTGCCCTGGATCACGTACGCGATCCTGTTCGCGGCGCTGTACGTCCGCATGATTCGCGCGAACGTGATGGAGGCGATGAACGAGGACTACGTGCGAACCGCGCGCGCGAAAGGCGCCCCAGAGTGGCGCGTCATGCGCTCCCACGTGCTCCGCAACGCCCTTCTGCCCGTGGTCACCATGCTCGGGATGGACATCGGCCTCGGCCTCGGCGGCGCGATCTTCACGGAGACGATCTACGGCTTACCCGGGCTCGGCGTGACCGCGATCCGGGCGATCGGCACCAACGACCTGCCGATCGTTATGGGCGTAGTCGTCTTCGCTACATTGGCGATCATCTTCTTCAACCTGCTCATCGATCTTCTGTACGCCTGGATAGACCCGAGGATCAGGCTCAGCTAGTGCCGCTCGCGGCGAACCAGTAGACGAGGCGTCAATGGCACTTCTTGAAGTAAAAGACCTGAAGACGTACTTCCAGACCGACGACGGAATCGTCAAGGCCGTCGACGGGGTGAGCTTCAGCATCGAGAAGGGAAAGACGCTCGGGATCGTGGGCGAATCGGGGTCCGGCAAGAGCGTGACCTGTCTCACGGTCATGGGGCTGAATGCGAAGAGGAACACGATCACCAGTGGTGAGGCGCTCTTCAAGGGCGAGAATCTCCTGACCGCGAACTCCCGCCGCCTGCGCGAGATCCGGGGCAACGACATCGCGATGATCTTCCAGGACCCGATGACGTCGTTGAACCCGGTGCACACGATCGGGGCCCAGCTGGTCGAAGCGATACAGCTCCACCGCGACGTCTCGAAGAAAGTCGCGCGCAGTCGAGCGCGGGAGTTGCTGAACGCGGTCGGCATTCCGCGGGCCGAGCGCCGCATCGACGATTACCCGCACCAGTTCTCAGGAGGCATGCGCCAGCGCGCGATGATCGCGATGGCGCTCGTCAACGATCCGGACCTGCTGATCGCCGACGAGCCGACGACTGCGCTCGACGTGACGACGCAGGCGCAGATCATGAATCTGATGAAGCGTCTTCAGGAGGAGTTCGGGAGCGCCATCATCGTGATCACGCATGACCTCGGGGTCGTCGCCGAGACGGCCGACGACGTGCTCGTCATGTATGCCGCGGAGGTTGCGGAGCAGGCGCCTGTCGACAAGCTCTTCAACCGGCCTCATCATCCGTACACATGGGGGCTCCTCGGTTCCCTCCCGCGCCTCGACACCGACGTCGAGCGCCTGGTCCAGATTCCCGGTCAGCCGCCGTCGCTCCTGAACCCTCCGCAGGGCTGCCGCTTCCATCCGCGTTGTCCCTACGTGATGGAGAAGTGCCGGCAGGTCGATCCACCGCTCGTCCCCATCTCGACCGATCCGGAGCATTTGCAGGCGTGCCATCTCGACGAGGCGACCAAGGACAGAGAGGCGGAGAAGCTCCTCGCGGCCACGATGGGCAAGGCGAGCTGAGGGGCCGCGCGGATGGCTGAAGACCTGCTCGTCGTCGAGGACCTGAAGAAGCACTTCCCCGTCACGCGCGGGATCATCTTCCAGAAGCAAGTTGGAGCCGTCAAAGCCGTGGACGGCGTCAGCTTCACGGTCAAGTCCGGAGAGACGCTCGGGATCGTGGGAGAGTCCGGTTGCGGCAAGTCGACGCTCGCGCGCTGCATCATGCGCCTGCTCGACCCGACCGACGGCAAGGTCATCTTCGACGGTCGTGACATCACGCGGTTCTCGCGCCCGAGCATGCGGCCGATCCGGCGCGAGATGATGATGATCTTCCAGGACCCCTACGCCTCGCTCAATCCGCGGAAGCGGGTCGGCTTCATCGTCGCGGAGGCACTCGAGGTGCACAGGCTGGGAACAGCCGCCGAGGTCAAGCGGCGCGTCCGGGAGCTGCTCGAGGTGGTCGGGCTCAACCCCGAGCACTACAACCGCTTCCCGCACGAGTTCTCGGGCGGCCAGCGTCAGCGCATCGGCGTCGCACGCGCGCTCGCGATCAGCCCGAAGCTGATCGTCTGCGACGAGCCGGTCTCGGCGCTGGACGTCTCAGTGCAGGCCCAGATCCTCAATCTGCTGGAAGATCTCCAGCACGAGTTCGGGCTCACCTACGTCTTCATCGCCCACGACCTGAACGTCGTCCGCCACATCTCCGATCGGGTGCTGGTCATGTATCTCGGGAAGATCGCCGAGCTGGCTCCCAAGCTCGAGCTGTACGAGAGCCCGAAGCACCCTTACACCGGTGCCCTCCTCTCTGCGGTGCCGATCGCCAACCCCGAGCGCGGCCGCGCACGGGAGCCCGTCGTGCTCGAAGGGGACGTCCCGAGCCCGCTCAACCCGCCGAGTGCGTGCCGCTTCCATCCACGGTGCCCCCGGTTCCAGGAGGGCCACTGCGACGTCGAGGAGCCCCCGCTCTATTCCTTCGGTGGTGACCACGTGGCGGCGTGTCATTACCCGCTCGAGAAGTGGCCGCTGAGCGCAGACGAGTTCAGGAAGCCGGGACAGGCCGCCGTGCCGCGGGAACCCGGCCTCGTGTCCTAACGATGCTGCTTCCGGCGCTCCGCCGGTTCGCTCAGCTGCTCGTCGTCGTCAGCGCGGTCACGATCGTGCTCTCCGCTCTCTTCGGGCTCCTGGTGGATGCCTCGATTCTGCGCTCGATCGCGATCGGGTTCTACCTCGTCGGCTGCTTCGTGCTCTTCGGGGCCTTCTTCTTCGGCAACCGCGGACCTGTCCGTCCGAGCGGCGACGAAGACACCGGCGGCCTCTTCCGCCTCGGCTCGCGCCGTTTGCGCTGGGCCACCAAGGAAGAGCACGCGGAGGCAATCAGCAGCTCGGCGGTCTTCGTACCGCTCGGCCTCCTCCTCATCCTCGTCGGAGTGGCATGGGACACTCGCCACTCGCTGTTCTAGTTTCCAGATTCTTCTAACCGTTAGCCGCCGTTTTCGTCACACTTAGTGATGGTGAGAGGACGCTCTCGTACCTGTGATCGCACGCGCGCGTGGATCTCGGCCGAACTCGACGGCGAGCTGTCGGAGTTCGAGTCGATCCTGGTCCGCGGGCACCTCGTCCGCTGCGGCTCCTGCCGGGCGTTCAACCACGATGCCGGGGCTTTCGCCCGCGCGCTTCGCAGCGCTCCGCTCGAGCCGATGAGCCGGCCGGTCGTCATCCCGCGCAGGGGTCGGATCGCCTTCAACCCGCTTCGGGTTCCGGCCGTCGCCGCGCTGGCTGTCTTGATGATCGCCTCCGGAGGCCTGTTCGCCTCACTCCACTCCGGGGCGATTCTGCGCGAGCCCACTGCGGGCCCCGTGGCGGTCTTCGACGACCAGGACGTGCACCAGCTTCAGCGGCTGAAGCCGGCTGCGGCGCTGGCTCAGCTGCGCGTCAGGCGCACCCAGGTCCTGGCGGCAGCCGCTCAGATTCCGCACAAGACCGGATTCCAGAACCCCTAGAAGCGGTTTCGGAATGAGCTCGGATTGGGTCGACCGGTCGTTTCCGACGGACACCGGGCGAAGCCCGATGTCCTGAGGTCGGCACCGCAAGCGGTGCCTTGGGCCAGCCGCGTAACGTGCCAGCCGCGTAACGTTCGAGGGGCGCTCAGGTACCGTTGGAGCGTGATGCCTTCTCCGATCACCTCGTACGTCTGACAGCTCGATCACGACGCCCGGGTGGCGTCGCTCCTCGAGGCTTCCAAGCACTTTCCGAGGACGGATCGCGGACCGAGCCCCTTCGGTAGACTCCTGGACGCTGGTCGGCGCCTCCGTGGACGGCGCCGGGTGCCAGTCACCCCTCTCCAGGAACCGAATGGCTAAGACTGAGAACGCTCCCAACACCGGCACGCTGGTCGAGGTCAAGGGCGTTGTCGTCGACGCGCTCTTCCCCGACGAGCTGCCGCCGATCAACGGCGCGCTCCGCATCGCCCTCGAGAACGGCGGAGGGCTGATCGCCGAGGTGCAGCAGCACCTGGGCGACGACCGGGTACGCGCCGTCGCCATGGACTCCACCGACGGTCTCGCCCGGGGCATCGACGTGGTCGACCTCGGCGGGCCGATCACGGTGCCCGTCGGCGAGCAGACGCTGGGCCGCCTCTGGAACGTGATCGGCGAGCCGATCGACAACAAGGAGGCGCCGACCGAGGGCGTCGGGCGCTGGCCGATTCATCGCGATCCGCCCGCCTTTACCGACCTCGAGCCGAAGACGGAGATCTTCGAGACCGGCCTCAAGGTCGTCGACCTGATCGCGCCGTACGTGAAGGGCGGGAAGGTCGGCCTCTTCGGCGGAGCCGGGGTCGGCAAGACGGTTCTCATCCAGGAGCTGATCCACAACGTCGCGCGCGAGCACGGCGGCGTCTCGGTCTTCTGCGGCGTCGGCGAGCGGACGCGAGAGGGGAACGACCGCTGGCTCGAGATGCAGGAGGCGAACGTCCTCGACAAGGTCGCGCTCGTCTACGGGCAGATGAACGAGCCGCCGGGCGCGCGCCTGCGAGTCGGGCTCTCGGGCCTGACGATGGCCGAGTACTTCCGCGACGAGGGCCAGGACGTCCTGCTCTTCATCGACAACATCTTCCGCTTCGTCCAGGCGGGCTCGGAGGTCTCGGCCCTGCTCGGCCGGATGCCGAGCGCGGTCGGCTACCAGCCGACGCTCGCAACCGAGATGGGCCAGCTGCAGGAGCGAATCACCTCCACGCGCCAGGGCTCGGTCACCTCGGTGCAGGCGATCTACGTGCCGGCCGACGACCTCACCGACCCGGCTCCGGCGAACACTTTCGCGCACCTCGACGCGACGACGGTGCTCTCGCGCACGATTGTCGAGCAGGGCATCTATCCGGCCGTCGACCCGCTCGACTCGGTCTCACGCGCCCTCCAGCCGGACATCGTCGGCGAGGAGCACTACCGGACGGCGACGAGGGTGCAGGAGGTGCTGCAGCGCTACAAGGATCTCCAGGACATCATCGCCATCCTCGGCATCGAGGAGCTGACCGACGAGGACAAGCTGACGGTGCAGCGCGCGCGGAAGATCCAGCGGTATCTCTCGCAGCCGAACTTCGTCGCGGAGCAGTTCACCGGCACTCCCGGTGAGTACGTCAGGCTCGAGGACACGATCAAGGGCTTCCAGGAGATCCTTGCCGGCAAGCACGACGAGCTTCCGGAGCAGGCCTTCTACATGGTCGGGACGATCGACCAGGCTGTGGAGAAGTCGCGCGGCTCCGTCCGCATCGAGGAGGAGCAGGAAGAGGCGCCGGCCGAGGAGCCCGAAGTCGAGCGCGAGCCCGAAGCGGTTCAGGCGTAGACCGTGAGTTCTGGCGCGTCGACCGGTCAGCTCAGACGGACGCGCGGGCTCAGCCCGCACGTCCTGACGCCGGCATCGCAAGCGATGCCTCCAGCGTAAAGGTGGCGACGTTCGACGTCTCGCTCGTCACGCCGGACGGGCCGGTGTTCGAAGGCGAGGTCGAGATGCTGATCGTCCCGGGAGCGGAAGGCGAGATCGGCATTCTGGCCCGGCACGCGCCGCTCGTGGCGATGCTGAAGGCCGGCTCGACCCGCGTGCACCTTCAGCGTGAGACCGAGGTGCGCGAGTTCGCGACCGGGCCCGGCTTCTTCAAGGTCGAGCAGGACCGGGCGCTCGCACTCGTGGACGACGCCGTCGACACGAAGGAGATCGACCACGAGCGCGCCCGCGCGCAGCTCGAGGAGGCCGAGGCGGAGCTCGAGCGCGTGGAGCGAGGCGAGTCGGAGGCCGACCGCTGGCAGCTCGAGCAGCGGATCAAGCATGCCGAGAACCAACTGGACGTCGTCGGCCGTGCCTGAGAGGCCAAGTAACACTGTGTTACAAGGGGACGGAACGGCGGCGTTCGCGCCCGGGATCTACCCCCGGTCCGAGGCGCTCGTCCAGGCGACACGCGATCTCGACCGGGGGCGCACGTCGCCGGAGGCGGTCGACGAGCAGGTCGCGCGCGACCTCGGGGAGCTCGTGTCGGCGCAGCAGCAGGCCGGCCTCGATCTCCTCGCCGACGGAATGCTGCGCTGGCAGGACGTCTTCCGCCCGCTCGTGGAGGCCTCCGACGGCCTCGAGACCGGCGCGCTCACGCTTTCGCGCTCTCGCAGGGCACCGGCCTGAAGCCGAAAGAGATGGCCGAAGGCGTCCTGAAGCCTCAGTTGAGCGCGCTCGACGCCGACCTCGTGGTGCTCGAGGAGCCATTCCTCGCCCGTGACGAGAGAGCCTCACTCGACGACGTCGCGGAGGCACTCGCCGTTCTCCGCGGGGGCCCGAAGCTCGCGCTCTGGCTCACCTTCGGGAGCGCGAAGCGCCTTCTGGAGCAAGACCTCGCCGGCCTGCCCGTGGACGCAATCGGGATCGACTTCTACGCGACTTCGGCCGCAGACATTCCAGAGGACTTCGGCAAGGCGCTCCTTGGCGGTGTTCTCGACGCTCGCAGCTCGGTGCTCGAAGAGCCACGGGAGATCGCGGGCCTCGTGGAAGGCTTGCGCGAGCGCGGGGTGGAGGAGATCGCTCTCGTCCCCAACGGAGATCTCCAGTACGTTTCGGAGCAAGTCGCGCGCGAAAAGCTCGCGCGTCTGGGCAAAGCGAAGACGGCAACCACGGAGGCCGCTGCATGAGTGACGAGGTCAAGTTCCTGACGCACGAGGTGGGGTCGCTGGCGGGGACGGCGAGCAGCAGCGAAGCGAGATGTACGCCTGGGCGATCGCGCACTCGAACGGCTTCGAGCCGCGCGGGACCGTGCGCTCGTTCGACAACAAGTACTACTCGAAGTCCGCAGCCACGGGACCCGTCTCCCTCCGCGAGCCGTACCACAACAGCGAGTTCTCGTTCCTGAAGTCGGCGGCCGAGCACGAGCTGAAGATCCCGATCACCGGCGCGTACACGCTCGCAGTCTGGTCGTACGACGAGCACCACCTGCCGAAAGCGGGCCGTCTCGGAGGAGGCCTGTCGAGAAGGGACGAAGTCGAGGCTCGCCGGGAGCTCACGCTCGACATCGCGCGCAACATCATCCGGCCCAACCTCGAGGCGCTGATCGGCCTCGGCGCCACATGGATCCAGATCGACGAGCCGGGCGCGTCGACCGAGGAGGACGAGCTCGACATCTTCGTCGAGAGCTTCAACGTCTCCGTCGAGGGGCTCGATTGCTTCTTCTCGACGCACCTCTGCTTCTCCGACTACGACCTCTTCTTCCCGGCGATCGAGGGCATGAGCGGCTGCCGCCAGTACTGCGTCGGCTTCGCCAACTACGACACGCGGGAGCTGGGCACGAGCGGTGCGGTGCGGCCCGGATACGACGTGATCTCGAAGTGGCGCGATCTGCCCTACGACCCGATCCTGGGGCTCGGCGTGCTCGACATCCACACGGACTTCATCGAGTCGCCCGAGCTCGTGCGCGATCGCATCCTCTACGCCGTCGAGGTCTTCGGCGACCCGGCGCGGATCCACGTCTGTCCCGACTGCGGGCTCCGCACGCGCAGCTGGGACGTCGCCTACGAGAAGCTCCGCAACATGGTCGAGGGCACGCGGCTCGCGGAGGAGTCCCTGAACCGAGCCCACGCAGGAGCTCACTGACCGCGGCGTCGGATTCCTAGTAACACTGTGTTACTAGGTTGGACGGAGGACGGGTCGCGTACCGATCGAAGTAGCCGCCGGGTGGGCTATCCTGCCTCTGCGGACGCCGGACGGCGTTCGCGTCTTTTCGAGAACCTGTGCGCACTACTCTGAAGCGAGGAATCGGCCGGGGAGCAGTCGTCAACGGCGACGGCCGCGCCGTGCTCCCTCCCGGCGCGCTGAGCCCGGTCACGCGCTATCTCCAGCCGGAGCGGAAGCGCAGCGCAAAGCGCACGGTCGGGCGGATCCTCTTCGTCGTGCTCGCCCTGTGCGCCGCCACCGTGCTCGGCATCGCCGGAGGCACGTATCTCTGGGCCGTCGAGAGCGTCGCCGCGACATCGCCCCAGGAGCAGGTAAAGATCGCCTCCGAGCGGCTAAACATCCCGCTCCCGGGCCAACCGACCGTGGCGCTCGTCATCGGCTACGACCACCGCCCGGAAGACGGAAACTCTCCGTCGCGCTCGGACACCGTGATGCTGCTTCGGGCCGATCCAGACAAGAACACGCTTTCCCTCCTGTCCTTCCCGCGCGACCTGATCGTCGACGTCAAGTGCCCCGACGGCCGCAGCGCCGTCGACCGCATCAACGCCGCCTACGCGTACTGCGGCCCGGAGGGGACGCTCGAGACGGTCCGCTCGGTGACCGGCCTCCCGGTCCACTACCTGATCGCGGTCAACTTCGAAGGCTTTCGGCAGATCGTCGACCGGATGGGCGGCGTCCCGATGGATGTCGATCGCCGCTACCTCAACGCCCAGGGCGGGGACTACGCGACGATCAACCTCTGGCCGGGCTACCAGCGACTCACGGGCTGGCAGGCGCTCGACTTCGTCCGCTACCGGCACACGGACTCGGATCTCTTCCGCCTCGCCCGCCAGCAGAGCTTTGTCAAGGCGATGAAGCAGACCATGCGGCACAAGTGGAAGAACCCGAAGAACGTCTTCAAGATCGTCGGCGCCTTGCGCAAGAACGTCCAGATCGGCACGGCCGGCGGCAAGGGCGTGGACAAAGGCACGCTCAAGTCGTATTTGCTCTTCGCCTACGGGCTCCCCGCGGGCAGCTTCTTCCAGGTGAAGATCGGCGGCCTTACCGGCACCAACGAGCTACGCACCGATCAATCGAACATCCAGTCCGCAGTCGCGGAGTTCCAGGATCCCGATGTCGAAGCGCCGAGGAAGGCCACGGCTCAGGCGCTCCACCGGAAGCTCGACCGGAAGAGCGGGCCGAGCCCGAAGAACATCAGCATCGTCGTCCTGAACGGGAACGGCAAGCCCGGCGCGGCGGCGAACACGAGCTACCTTCTCGGGCAAAAGGGCTACCGTGTGAAATCGCCGCCGGAGGGGTATCAGGCCAACGCGCCCGGGCGCTGGAGCCGCACGTTCCGGACGCACGTCCTGTTCAGCCGGTCGAAGAACGCGCGCCTCGCCGCCGAGAAGGTCTCGAGCCTGTTCAACTCGGCCGACGTGGCCCCGCTCGGGAGCGCCGGTCGCGGGGTGGGCACGCTCTCCAACGGTGCGATGGTGACCGTCGTCGTCGGAGAGACGTTCACGGGCCAGCTGACTCCGACCCCGATCGATCGCACGCCGCCGCGGCAGCCCCCCGACGTGAGGCCGGGGAAGTCTGAGACGATCTCGGCCGTCCGGGCCGCGGCAGGGTGGAAGGTCGGGTTCCCGCTCCAGATCCCAACGGTGATCGACCGCTCGTCGGTGCTCGACTCGGAGGTCCCCTACCGCGTCTACAAGCTGGACGACGGGAAGACGGTGCGGTTCACCTTCCGGAACGGCTCGAACGAGTACTGGGGGATCCAGGAAACCGACTGGGACGACGCACCTGCACTGGAGGACCGGAACTTCAGCGCGGTCATCAAGGGCCGCCAGTACGACTTCTACTACAACGGTCCGCACGCGCACATGATCGTTCTGCGTGCCGGCGGGGCGACCTACTGGGTCGTGAACACGCTGCTCGACTCGCTCACGAACGAGACGATGCTCGAGATCGCGAAGGGCCTCAGGCCGCTCCACAAGTAGATTGAGCCGCGTGACCGCGACGAAGCCGCCCCTCGGCATCTTCGGGGCCGGCTGGGTCGGCCTCGTCACCGCCGGCTGCTTCGCGGAGCTCGGTCATACGGTCGTCGTGCGCGATGTCGCGCCGGAGAGAGTCGAGCAACTGCGGGCCGGACGGCTACCGTTCCACGAGCCGGGCCTCGCGGAGCTCATCGAGCGGAACCGCGAACGGCTGAGCTTCACGCTCGACGCAGATGAGCTGAAGGCCGGGACCGAGATCTTCTTCTGCTGCGTCGGCACGCCGCCCACCCCGTCGGGCGAGGCGGACCTCTCCTCGGTCCTCGGCGTCGTGCGCGACCTCGGCGATCCGGGCGAGGCGACGCTCGTGATGAAGAGCACCGTCCCTGTCGGGACCGGCGACCGCATACGCCGGGAGCTTCCCGAGGGCGTCGGATACGTCTCGAACCCGGAATTCCTGGCCGAGGGGCGGGCGGTCGAGGACTTCATGCATCCCGATCGGATCGTGATCGGAGCTTTTGACGAGGAGCCCG